>Ga0315535_1001363_pt1 | contig 16295 bp, 8 predicted proteins | sample SalMarSW160220MG_2_FD_203092 | JGI IMG/M metagenome (GOLD analysis project Ga0315535, IMG submission 203092) | Salt marsh sediment microbial communities from the Plum Island Ecosystem LTER, Massachusetts, United States - Salt Marsh Sediment SW1602-20 ...
GAGAGCTCGTACCAGATTGGACGCCCGTGCGGGCAGCGTGCTATCTCCAGCTCGAAGGTCTGGCGAATGAGCTCGAGCGCCGTCATCTCATCGATGGAGTCCCCCTCCTTGATCGCGGCTCGGCAGGACATCCGAGCATAGAGCTCCTGTTCGAGCTCGCGGCGCCCCCCTCTCGCCCGTTTCGCGAAATCAACGATCTCATCCTCGAGGGACCGAAAACTGGACGGGACGGAGCGGATCTCCCAGGATCCCCGTTCACGCTTCCAGAGCTTGACCCCGACAGATTTGCAGAACCCGACGTTTGCCTCGAGCATTCGCTCCTCGTCGGGTGTCGCCTCGAAGGTGACCGGCACGAGAAGATTCTGGGGGGGGCCGGGCCTGCTGCGAAGCCGTTCGAAGAGTACCCGTTCATGCGCGGCGTGTTGGTCGACTATGAAGAGGCGGTCTTCGACCGACGCAAGGAGAAAGAGTCGGAAGACCTGTCCATAGTAGTGGATCTTTTCGGGTGCGGGAGGAGCCGGGCGAGGTGCCAATTCACCGCTGAGGCGCTCAACCGAGTGCGGCAGCGGTCCTCCGAATCGAGCCGTGGGCCGGTGCTTCGCCCGGCGTTCTTCGGCTGCAGAGACAAACCGCGCCGCCTCCTCGCGGGTTTCCGCGGCAGGGGGAGCGCCGGGCGAAGCACCGGCCCGCGGGTTGCTGAAGCTGACTTTGAATCGCTGGAGATGTTCGCCGATGGCGGTCACGAGAGCATGGTGGATTTCCGGGAGATTGCGGAAACGAGCCTCCCGTTTGGCCGGGTGGACGTTGAAATCGACGAGCTCGGGGTCTACCGAGATGAACAAGAAGGCAACCGGAAAGTTGCCTCCGGGGATATGATCAGCAAAACCGTATTCCACCGCGTGGGTGAGCGCGAACTCGTTGATTCTCCGATTGTTGACGTAGGTCCAGATATACCGGCGATCGCGGCGATAGAGGGACGGGCCGCCCATGACGACGGTTAGGGTGAAGCCTGCAGCTTTCGCTTCGACTCGATGCAGGAGGTCCGGGTTGACGACCGTAGGATGGGCTGCCTGGATGCGTTCGTCGAGGCTCGCTGCGGCCGGGAGGTAAAGCTTCATCTCACCTCCGGAGAAAAAGCGAAACGAGACATTCGGAAACGGAAGACTCTTCTCGATCAGAGTGCTTTTGCACATCGTCGTCTCCGCAGAGGGGGTCTTGAGGAATTTGCGCCGGGCGGGAAGTGAATAAAACAGATCGGCGACCTCAACGACGGTTCCTGTCTCGCCCGGAGACACCTCGAGGGAAACGAGTTTGCTCGAATCGACCCGCAGGCGATGGGCGGTGGGCGATTCCGGCGTCTTGCTCGTAATCGTCAAGCGGCTGCAGGCTGCCATGCTCGCAAGGGCCTCTCCGCGGAAGCCGAGACTCACCAGGCGATCGAGATCTTCCACCTGTTCGATTTTCGAGGTGGCATGCGAATGCCAGCAGAGGTCAAGGTCCTCCTTGGTCATTCCGGAACCGTTGTCGACGACTCTCACCGAGGAGACGCCGCCCGCCTCGACGTAGACATCGACCGATGTGGAGCCGGCATCGATGGAGTTGTCGAGCAGCTCTCGGACAACGGAAAACGGCCGGTCGATTACCTCGCCGGCCGCTATCTGTCGAGCAACGGAGTCCCGGAGGATGCGGATCCTCCGGGATTCACTATGGATCATCTTAGAAATGGACTCTGGTCTCGATGCTGACCGATCCGGCCACCTCCGGAAGGTTGGTCGTGGTGTCGTACACGAGGTTGCCGCTGGCGTCGCGCGCGAGGGCTGTGGTGTAGATCAGGGCGATATCCAGGGTCGGGGCGATCGGGTAGTCGAGCTCCGCCTTCACCGTGGTGTTCGCATCGAAGAGGGTGAGCCCGTTCGAGGAACCCCGCAGGAGGGTCGGCACGAAGTTCGTGCGATCGTAAGCGACCGAGGCTGCGATTCCAAAGCCGGGGATGAGGCCCCGCTTGAGGTCGAGCTTCATGTGCAGGTAGTCGTTGTCCCCCGCCAGGTAACCGGTCGCCGATGACCATGGCCAGAAGTATCCGGCGTCGAAGGCGATGTACTTCCCTATGGTCATGCCGGCTTGGCCGTAGATGCCCATCACCGACTTTTGGTAGATCGGGTTGGTCGGGTCGGCCACGTAGGAGGCCATGTCGACAACGTACTGGCTACGGTTGCGATTGTAGGTGTTGTTGAACATTGAAGGCTGGAAGATGCCGTCGAAGTTGCGGTAGGCCAGCCGCCAGTTGAGAGCGAATATGTTGCCGAAGAGACCGGTCGCAAAGCCGTAGTTGCGCAGCTTGAGGCTTCCGCTGCTCGTGTCGAGGAGAGCTTGGGTGTAGAGGCCCTGCTGGATGGATGTCCCGGCAACGGGATCGCGGAAGTAGGGCATCATGCCACCGATGTCGGCGAAAGCGACGATGCGGAAGCTGTCGTTGTCGATGACCGGCACGTCGAGGTCGGGCCCGAGGGCGATGAAGATCGGATCACCGTACTGGGTTCGACTGGCTGTCGGCATGTTGACCGAAGGATTGATGTCGGTCACCGCGGAGACACCGAGAGCGGGTCGTAGGAAACCCTTCCCGAAGGGACGCACGTAAAGTCTACCGCCGAAAATCTGAGGATCGGCGAGGTCGTTGACCACCGATTCGAACCCAAAGCTCTTGAAATCGATGCCGAGGTTCAACCCGACGCGCCTGATGGCCGGGAAATCCTCGTCGTTTGCGTAGTTGTACATGAGCAATCCGTGGCCCACGGTCATGTCGTTGAGATTGCCGATCTTGAAGAAGAAGGGATCCCGCTGCTGACCCCATTCGACATAGCGGATCTTCAGCATGAGGTCCGATGCGGCATCTCCAACGCGCTGCCAGGTATTTGCGTACCCGGGGCCGGTGCCGAAGTTCCACTCGTCATTTCCGTTGGGATGGTACCAGGTGCTCGGATCGAAGAGGTCCTGCTGGTAGATCACGGGGAGGTAGAGCGCCATCTTCAGCTTGCCGAGTGTAAAGTGCGGCTGAATGACCGCCTTGGAATAGGTCTTCCCGTCGATAGTAATCGTGCCGATCTGCATGCCAAGGTTTTCGCTCAGGAACTTCATGAGGGGATCGAGCGGACCGGGTTTCTTCGCCTCCGCCGGCTGCTCCGCCGGCTGCTGCTGCGATTCCGGCTGTACCGCGGGCGGAGACTCAGTTTGGGCTTCTGCCGCGTGTCCCGGGACGGAGCTCGGGTTGAGCTTCTGGAAGTTCATTTGATTGAACAGCTGGCTAATCTGTTCTGTGCTCATCTTGACGGGTTGAAAGCTGGGCGCGAAGGTATTCGCGAACATTCCCGCCGCGACGTTGATCGCCTGCCCGGTCGAGGTATTGACGAAGTTGACCACACCGGTGAGGACTCCAACTGCGTCGGTCTGTCCCTTCACGACGTCCAAAGTGAAATCGGTTCCGCGAACGCCGCAGACTGCACTGGGAGTCTGAATGGAATAATTGTCGCCCCCCTGTTGTGTGTGGGCCGCAATGGTGCGCAGACGTCCCGCAAGCAGTGAAAAGGCGTTGACGTTCTGATTGTTCGCGCCCTGGAGAGTCTGAATGGTGAAATCGGTGTTCGCAGCCAGCTTGAGAATCGAGCCGTTTGGATCGAGCTGGATCTCTGCCGTGCTGTTCGCGGTCTTGACCATCGTTCCGGGAGCGAGGTCCATGCCGTAGTAGACATCGGTCACCGCGTTGCCGTTCGCGTCGGTTATCGTCAACTGAGACGGATCGTCGAAATACTGAAGTACCGCAGTCGGTTGAGTGCTCTGCGCCCAGAGCGCGAAGACCGATGCGAAGAATAGGGACAATGTCAGAAGGACTAACTTCTTCATCTTTTGGCTCCTCCTTGATTTAGAACAGGCTGATCGAGCTGCTCAAGCCGGAATTGACGGTCCACTGCGGGGAGTTTGCGGGATCGTACTTGAGGTCGTAGCTCAAGGTAATCACCGCCGGGCCGGTCTTGTAGTTGATGGATGTGCCGATAACCGAGTTTTCCGCGTTGAATATGCCGGCGAACGAGGAGATGAACTTCTTGTCGTAGCTCGCGTCCAGGTAGAAACCGGGAATCACGCCCGGGGCAAGCTGGAACACCGCGCTGAGGTGGGGATAATCGCCGGGATTGTTCGTCGGCGTTGTCGGTATTTTCTTGAACGGACCGTCGAGGCTCGCATTGAAGACCAGTTTGTCGCTCAGGAGCGAGAAACCGGTCGTGGCGAACCAGCCGACCGATCCGGGCAGCGTCGGGCCGTTGATTATTGCATACTGATCCGCGCGGAAAAGGTCGTAGTTCGGTCCGAAGTAATCGGGTATGAAGTTGCTGCCCAGAATCCGGAGCTGCGCGCCGTAGGTAATGAACTTGATGAGCCGGCCGGCGAATCCCACCATACCACCCGTGTGGCTGTTCTCGAACGCAAGGCTTCCCATCGTTGCGAGGGAGACAATCGGAGTCGATAGAATCGGCACCATGACGTCGGCGCCGTAGACCGCGACCGGGGTGGCCGGGCTCCGATCGGCTGCGACGATTCCAGTCACCTGCAGATTCTTGATGATCGGGACGCCGATTCCGAGAAGGGGTCTCGCATAGAGACCCGCTCCGAGGATGTCGAATGCCGGGATCTGCCCCGCGGCGACGTACTGGGTCGGAAGGTTATAGACGGGAATGATATTGCTGGTGAAGGTCTGAATGCCGACATAGGGGAACTTGAACAGGCTCCCGTCGAGGTCGAAATTGAGCCCGAACATTCTCGTTGCGGGAAGAAACTGGGTGTTCGAGTATCCTCCGACGACGAAACCGTTGCCGAGCGTGCTGTCGTCGATGGAGCCTGCCTTGACGTAGAGAGGATCACCCTTTTCACCCCAACGGACGTAGGCGATCTTCGGAAGATAGAGGCCGAGCACTGTCCCGAATGTGGGATTCGGCGGGACCCAGTCCTCCTTGCGGACCGTGAAATTGTTCGTCGTCGTACCGCTGAACTGGTAGTGAAGCGTCACATCGAGGCCGACGCCGAACTTGCCGATCGAAAAGTCCGGCTGCAAGCCGAGTGATTGCCAGTTCTGACCGTCAATGGTCTGCGCACCGATCGAAACTCCAAGATGCGGAGTGAATCCGCTGCTCGAGCCCGATTGCGTCGTATCTCCGGACGTCTGTTGAGCCGAGATCGAAAGTGCACATGCGAAAATGATACCCAAAACGAGTGTGGCTAAACGGTACAACCTTTCCATATATCGCGTTCCTCCAGGTTAGATTATATACCAGAACAGATTGAAAAAAACAATTCTTGCCCTTGCTTCGAACGCCGATTTGAGGCCTAGAATGCCAGCTGTGCCCCGATCGATGCTTGTACACCAAAGAGTATACGCCGTCCGCCGGGGGAAATCAGGCTTTCGGCGACTCCGAGTCCGGCTGAGGCCGATATCTGCCCGTGCTCGGGCAGTACGATTGCAGTTTCGTGATTGAGGTTGAGCTGGAGGCTGTTTTCGAGGGTGTCCGGAGAGCTTGTAAAGGTTGCCGATTCGGTGTTCTGGAGGTAGCTGCCCTCCTGTATTTGCTTTGGCACGTAGGGCAGGGTGATGTGGAGGCGGGGTCGGTAGGAGAATGAAAGCGTCGACTTGTCGGAGAGCTGAAATATGTCAGTCCAGCTCAGGTCGAGGCGATGGTCGAGCTGTAGCTGCTGGTTTCCGTTGAAGTAGAGCGTGATGAGGTTCTGCAGCACCGAGGTAGTGCCGTCGGTAGTCTTCTTCACGTCGACGTTCGTGGCGATCTCGTCGGTCTTGTAGAAGCGGAAGATGGGGTACACTCCGGCTGCGCCAAAAAGGTTGAGAGCGTCCGTTCCGTACTGCACCTCCCAATCCAGAGAATCGGTCACCGTATCGGCGCTGCGCTCGAGGTCACGGGAAAGGGAGAGGAGCAGCTGAGCGGGAAGAAAGAGATCCCGCAGGTAGGATCCTGATTTTCGCGCGACCGAAAGCGAGACGCCCGGCTGGTAGCTTGCTGCCTGGAGGCCGGCCGTCGCAGATTGAAACTCGGATAGGGTTGCGCTCGAGAACAGCTCACCAAAGGGCACACTGTCATAGAAATATCGGGCGTTTCCGAGCGCCTGGCCGAAGGTGGCGAGATCCGATGCGAACGATTGGTTCGCCAAAGAGCCCGTCGTCGTGGAAAATTGCCGGGTGTAGGAGGGGGTGATGGTGAGCCCCCCCGAGGAAAGCGCCGGGAAGACTGCGGGAAGTGCAAGCGTGAGCCCGCCGTTGCTCGTCTGGACACGTCCGGTGGTGAGGGCGCTCTGATAGGAGCCCGAGGGTTCGAGGTTGAGCGTGACGCTGAGAGGTCCCGATTTCGAGCCGAAGAGAAGCCCGCTCGTCACTTGGAGTGAGCCGCTGCGGGTCGCATCGCTCTGAGGGAGGGGGACGAGCAGCCTGAATGAATCCGCCCAATTAGGGAAGTACTGCAGCGAGTCCGGCGAAAACCGATCGACTTGATTGGCCAGGAGGGAGCTCAACGATAGAGAGAAGGGGCCCGACGGACGTGACGAGGCAGTCGCTTGAAAGCTCTGAGTAAGAGTGGATCCGATTGCCGTCGCCGAATCCTGGACGTCTGCCGTGAAGGCGGGGCCGAGTGAGAGGTTCAGCTGGTTCGACCGGTCGAAGGTCATCTGTGTCCCTTCGACTGTCTGCGAGTAGGAGTCGCTTATAGTGAGCGGTCCAACTGGAACGTCGAGGCTGTGCCCGGCGGAGATGGTAGTCTGCGACGCTGCCCTCTGCACGCCGAACTGGAGGCCGAGTCGTCCCATCGGCAGGCGCGCCTGGGTACGGGTGTAGGAGCTCACCGAGGAGCCGTCCGGATAGGACTCGAAACCGCGCGCGAACCCCGGAGCAGTGGCAGCTGCCTGCTCGTGAATGGTGAGGTCGCTAATAATCGGCACTCCGCGTATCGAGGCGACGACCCCCTGTTTCGAATAGCTTCCGTTGAAGGTGATGCCGGCGCTCAGCTGCACGAGAGAGTGGGAGAGGTGGATCTCGTCAACGTAGAGGTCGCCGCCGGTTGCTCCGGAGGAGGAGACTGTCATCCGGGTGTAGCGCGATACGCCGGCGGCTATCGTGGCGGTGGTTCCGGTAGCCGTCCCGTCTCGCGTCACCGCGCCGGTGGCGAGATCGACGGAGTACTTGTGCCAGGTGTCGTCAGCGCTCACCGGAACGGACACTTTGATCCCATTCGAATTCTGATCGGTAAGATTCACCTCGACCGACGGACTCGTCGGCGAGGTGAGCGAGGAGACGAGAAGGTAGAAGTCGAGGCTCTTGTAGACGCCGGCCGAGACCGGATTGGGATACCCCGTAAGGGTCCATGCCGGATTGGTGGTGGCACCGCTCCACTTCACTTGCAGCACCTTTTGCGTCTGCCCTGCAGCGTGGAAGGTGTTCTTGACCTCCGGAAAGAGGTTCTCGAGCTGCTTGCTGCCGGCCTGAGGATCCGATACCTCCTGGACGGTTGGGGCGTTCGGGTTCGTCCCGTATGCGACGTTGAACGGCGACTTGGTGATCGAGAAGCTCGCGACCTGAAAGGTCGAATCGAGATCGCTTCCGGAAGTGTTGACGAGAACGATGCGGACGGCGTCCGCGTGCCCAAGCTGGGCGCGCTGGGCCGGAGTCAAGTTTACGGTAACCGTCGACCATCCCGCGGCGTCGATGTTGGCTGCGGGGATCTGGCTGGTCACGACGAGGGATGAGTTTTCGAGATCGAGCAGTCCGTTCCCGTTGGTATCCTCCGAGGCGTACAGCCCGCCCGTCTTGGGCGAGGCGCCACCGGCCGTGGTGAGCACGGTTCCGTTGTCGTTGAAGGGAAAGGTCTTGACGGAGGTGCTGGTCGAGGTCTGGAGAATGTTCCCGCCGTCGAGGTTCTCTCCGATCGATCCGATCTGAAGGTAGGCGGCGACTTGTGAGCTCGATGCGGCCGAGTTGATCTGAAAGGTGATACTCTCGGCGCCGCTCAAATCCTCAGGAGCCGCCGACAGTGGGATCTGTGCTCCGACCCAGTCCTTTGTCGTAGTCATCTGGTAGTCCATAACCATGATGATCCCCCGCGAGGGATCGAAGATCGGGTAGGGGCCGGTGTAGCCCGAGAGAGCTGCGGGTACACTCGTCCAGCCGATTTGCTGAAGAACGGCCCCCGTTGCGGTGTAGAGATGGTAGTCCTTGTAGAGCAGCGCGCCGCGGTTCGAGTTGGCAAAATCCCCCGTGGACGGCGGGAGTGTCCCGCCGATTGCGCTTATCTCTGTCTTGACCGGCCAACTGGACGGAAACATGTTGCCGTCGGCCATATTGACGGTCATCCCGGCCCCCTCCATTCCGAAGAGCCGAAAGATGCCGGTCGTATCGGGGCTGGACAGCGAGAGTCCCGCTTCGAGATCGGCCCGGAATCCCGTTGTTTTTCCCCTGTTGTAGTGTAGCCCGGCGCTGAAGATGGCCGATCCGGTGTTCGTCCCCTCTTCGGTGGAGTAGGAGCCGCCGAACACCGCCCACCGGAGGCCGGTTCCGATGTCGAGGCTGAGAAAGGGGAAAAGGTCGAACTCCGCACCGAGACCGAAGAGAAGGTCGCCTCCCGGTTTCGTCGAATCCGAGGTACGGTAGCTCACAACGATGACGTCGCTGTCCGCCACGGGAAACCCGAAGGTAAGCAGCCCGCTCGAGTAGTCGAGGTTGTAGCTCGTGTCACTGCGACCGTTGCGGGTAATTCGTACTGATCCCTGGATGATGTTCGTGTCGAGCTCGTACTGGGTGATCGGCGTCGACGTGCGCAAGAGTATCTGCTCGGAGGTATCCTGAGGCTGGCGCCCGGGGCCGGAGGTGTAGATTCCCGGCAGGTTTGCAAAGGGGAAACGAGCGCTCAGGGATCGAGGATCGACTGCAGTCTGGGTGCCCGAGTTGTTGGTGAGTCCGAGCACGGTGAAGGTCTGATCGTTCCAGTCGGTTGTGACGCGCAGTCCCTGACCGTTCGGCAGGCTCAAGAAAGCCCCTGCTCCCTGCGAGCCGTCCCCCGATGTCGTCGTGGAGACGCCGTCGGTACCGTTCGGAACGAGGGTTGCCGAGACGGAGGTATTCGTCTGGGTGGGAGTCGTGCCGACCGAATAGCTGTTGTCCGCTTGGAAGGGGGAGAACTCGCCGGGGCTGTAGACAAGAAGCGCGCTATGTCCCTGAATGTTGACCTGCCGGTTCTGGAGGAACGTGTTTCCGCCGGGAATCGAGTTGTCTACCGCGCCCCAATTGAAGTCTGCTGCACCTGAACCGAAGTCGATCTGCTGATTGGCGGTGATTGTCGGAATTGACCCCTTCCCGAGAGCGGTATTCCCGACGTCGAGTCCGCCCTTCGTGTAATAGACCAGTGCCCGACCGACGAGGGGTTCCCGGAAGGCCACTGTCCCTTCGGCAGCCGAGACTACCACGTCGCTCGGCCCTGCGATACGGTAGCGGTGACCGTCAGCGCCGATGAGGTTTCCGCTGGTGTCCTCGATGTACACCGTCAGATTCTGGACGTTGGCGTCGGGGAGAACGAAGAAGCGCCCGTCGATGTAGGAGCCCGGTGCGAGGCGCTGCTCGGTGACCTCGTTGTGGCCGATGAAGACCTGGCGGTGGAGGGAGGCCGGTTCGTAGCGGACCATTGCCTCGTAGGTTGCGTTGCCGGAGGAGAACTTCGCCGAGGCTCCGATCGACGACTGCGAGGGGTCGGGGAAGGAGAGGAAGTCGTAGTCACCCATATTGACGTCGCTGTTCCCGATTCGCACCGACTGGAGAAACTCATTCGGTTTCCCGTTGTAGCCGAGCACGAAGGTGTTGAGCCCGAGCGGAAGCGAAGACTTCGGCGAGCCGCTGGTATCGAGAAATGAGGTCTTGAAGAAGTAGCGATCGAGCAGAACGAGCGATAGGTCGAGGTTCGGAATCTGCTGGAAATTGAACCCCTCGGTCATCCCTGGGAAAGAGGCAGGAAAGAGACCGCCGCCGGTGGTGTCGAGACCGTAGCCGAGCGAGCCCGAAACCTCTGTGCTCCAGGAGCCCGAGAGCTGGAGATGTGCCTGGGAGGATCCGAGCTCGGTCGAGAACAGAGTCGGTGATGCCTCTTTGGACGGCAGCGGTACGTCCTGGGGCGAGCCGTGACGAGAGGCGGGGAGAGCCACGAGCGTCAGGAGGAGGAATGTCAGTGAGCGGAATCGAGGGTGCGACCCTTCTCTGAACGCCACAATTTGTATATTATTTGGCAAAATCCAAGTCATGTAAACGTTGACTTTGAACAGTTCGGATTTCTTCCGAGCTTGGCGGGAGCAGGTTCGCTACCGATTCGTGAGGTGGCAGAGATTGGTCGTATCGATGGTTCAGTTTATAATCGAGTTGCCCGACATTGAATCCATCAAGGACAAACGGAGAATCATCAAGTCCCTGAAGGACAGGCTTCAGCGAAAGTACAAGTTGTCAGTTTCCGAGGTCGACCTGCACGACTCACACTCCTTCTCGCAGATCGGAGCGGCACTCGTATCCAACTCACGGCAGTTTGGCGAGACGGTCCTGCAGAAAGCGATGAACTTCGTCGAGGGAGAGATCCCCGGCCGAATCCACGATGTTCAGATCCATTCGGAAATGTACTGAGGCTATTCCTTCTCGATTTCGATGAGCTCTCGAAGTGCCTCGACACATTCCTGATAGTCTTTAAGTGTTTCTCTCAAGCTGTAGTAGTTCAGCCCCGCGAAATAGACCTTCGAAAAGACCGAAAACGCAATTTCGTCGTTTTCAGTCTGAATATTGACGTAGCACCCATACTCGTAGCAAACCTTCAGCATCTCTGCGAGGTTCTTCTGAATCATGGGGCCGAGCTTAGGCGAAAATGAGAAGGTGTAGGCTACCTCGAGAAACTTGTTGTCGCTGTCGATGTAGAACCCGCCTTGAAACGAGTCACCGATTTCGAAACTCGCGGTGTAGGTATCCTCCTGACGCTCACCTTCGAAGAGTTCATACCCAAGCTCCTTGAACAGAACTCTCACACGCCGAATTCGTTCCTTCATGAGCTTCGAATATTTCATATTTCGCCCTTCCATCCTTCCTGTAATGTAGTGCAGATTTGCGGCTGATGCAAGGAATCCTGCTTCTTATCGATGCCGTTCGCCTCACTTCAGCAGCTCCTCCGGATCGGTGACCTTCGCGGCGAGCTCCTCGGCGACGATGAGCCGGAGCTTCCTCAGCGCGCGATTGAAGCCGGAAACCACTGGTCTGCCGAACACCGAATCGGCTTCGGTAAACGGGTGGAATCCGTCCTTGCCGAGAATCGGCAAGGCGATTTCAAACGATTGAAACTCGGGAATGTCGATTACGACCGCCTCGCCGGAGACATAGGTTCCGGAACGCTTGCGAAGCTCATCAGCGATAGCTTCTTCCGTGGCAGCGCGGGTTTCGAGGTCGAGGAGACGCGTGTGCAGCTCGTCCTCCTCGTCGAACGGTACCTCGTAGACGATCTTGTGATAGTGGCGTTCGAAGACTCGTCGTATGAGTGAAGCCGGAGGATAGGAAAATTGCTCGAATAGCCGGTAGAACTCAACATCGTCGATGTTGTACAGATCCTCCGGCCGGATCAATCCCTCTTTCAGCGTGAGGAACACCGCTTTCTTGATCATTGCGGTGGCGACACGCACGGTCTTGTGCCAATAGACGGTCCGGTACATCAGATACTTGGAAAAGAGTATGTGCTCGACGGCGGTAATTCCGCTCTCCTCGAGTGCTATTCCGTTGGTGGAGTGGGGATGGATCTTGTTGACCACAAAGTCGATGTCTTGGAGGCCGTACGGCACCCCACAGAAGTAGGCGTCACGGTTGAGGTAGTCCAGCTTGTCGGGATCGAGCACACCTGAGAGAATGTTTCTGAAGAAAGTGAGGTGGTCCTCCTCGCGGCGGAAGGCTCGGTGCTTGTCTACGATTGCCGCCACCAGCTCCGGGTCGGTACCGACCGATTCCCGGATGATCTTTCTGAGCGGATCGGCGAGAACGAGATCTCCAGTCATCTGTTCGTGATCCGCCAGAGGGAGCTCCTTGAGTGAGTGTGCGTAGGGGAAGTGCCCGAGGTCGTGCACCAGAGCGGCACAGAGAAACGCCTTGACTCCCTCGAGGGAAAGGTCGATGGCGCTGTCGAACTGGAGAATCGCTGCTAGAATACGCTTCGACAGATGAAAGACCCCGAGTGAGTGGTTGAAGCGCGTGTGCGTCGCCCCGGGATAGACTTGAAATGCCGGGCCGAGCTGTCTGATTCGGCTCAGTTTCTGGAACGGGGGGGTCGCGATAATCGCCTCGAACTCCTTCGACAGATAGATGTGACGCCAAAGGGGATCGCGTATGGGTTCGGTATAGTCGCTATGTAGATGTGACTGAAGTTGCGTTTTCCCGGCCACTGGAAGTACTATAATAACTGGGAAGGCGGTCTGTCCAGGCCGGGTCCGGCCTTTGACAGCCTTCGACGCATTTGCTACACCATTGTTGGTGAAAAGACCACAGACTCGAGCGGTGATGGCGACGGCGCTACTCGTCATGATCATGTGTCCGATAGTCGGCTGCAGCAAACGGGAGGCCGCGCGGGGGAATACTGCTTCTCAGGTGGTAGGTCAACCGAATAGTCAGGCCGGCGGCACCAACCGCGGCACGACCGGCAACTCGGACGGCGGCACGATCAAGCTCTCACCGGTTGGCGCCGGCGAATCGGGCGCGGGGAGGAGCCCGGCGCCCGTTGCCGCCGGAGGGGCGTCGGTCGGCGGGACCGAGCGTTTGCTGACAATGAGGGGCGGAGCGAAGATTCTTCCTTCGGATTTCGATATCGGAGCGCTGCAGCCGGCAATGCCGGCCGGCACCGAGCGAGGGGCCGTTCTTCGGACAATCCGCCTGTTCTTTGACGATCTCGCAAACGGAAAGGTGGACGCGGAGCTCCTGGCCCCGGAGTGGAGAGACAATCTCGTCCGTCTGTTGAGTGCGCCGAAGGGAGAGGGGAATCTTCCCCAGATGGTGCGTATTGGGATCCTGAACATCGAACAGGACTCGGCAAACGCGGCAATCCGCATGGAGAAGGGGACGGGGAGTGCTGCAGGACAAATCTACCTCGAGCGCAGTGAAGGAACGTGGTACATTTCTGATATTCAGGTGGACTTATCGACGTTGGGCAGCCCCACAGTCCGGAGCGAACCCTTCGATCCGGCCGAATGGAAGGCGATGATCAAGGAGTAGGGATGGGCACTGGGGTCAGCAGAATCGAGCAAGAGTTCATTCTCACGACGGTGCAGGACAAGCGAATGCAGGTGCAGGTGCACGGCGATCGCAAAGAGAGCGAGGGGAGGATTGTCTCGTTCAGCGATCGGGAGGTCGAGGTCGAGCTGTCCCAGCCGTTCGATCCCCCATTGGACGAGCGCGTGAGGGTCTTCTTCTCCTACTACGGCCATGTCATGACCTTTGCCGCGCCTGTGCTGAGGGTAACCTCCGAGAAGCTGATCCTTGGCTATCCGAGGGGCATCTACAAACATCTGCAAAGAAAGTACGAGCGCGTTACCCCCCCGGTCGACATCCTCGTTTCGTTCCAGCTGGAAAACACCAAGGTCGAGCTGAACTTCCCGAAGACGGAGGAATACAACCCCGCCGAACGCCCGGAGGTGTCTGAGCAGTTCAATCCCGACAGCCTGCTCGATCTGATGCGTACCTTTCGAGAGTCGCTTTCGGACCGTTGCACTGCCAATACGATCACAATGTTGCGCGGTCGTGAACCATCGACCTTTGAGGAACGGGTCATCGCCCGCACGGCGAGGATTCTCTATATCCCGACGACGGGGGGAGATTTCCCGGAGTTTGAGGACAGTCTGAACGATCAGGTCGTTACACGCGACATGCTCGTTCGGCAGTCGGCCGGCGGTGAATCCGAGAGTCCGGAGGAATCGGGATTTACCCAGGAAGGGCTGGCGCGCTATCTCAACGGGAAACGAGAGCAGGGCATCGTGTCTGAGATCTTCTGTCCGATCATCTTCCATGAATATATGGTGGGGTACGTCTATCTCGCGAGCTCGGAGGAAGACAAGGTTTTTGATGACGATCTCGTAAAGTACGTGCACGAATTCTCACGTATGCTGGCCTACTCGCTGAAGATCAATCGCTATTTCAAGGACATGGAGCTCGGTCCGGAGGAGTTCAACGCGAAGATCGTCGATCTGAGTGCCTCCGGGTTGCTTTTCGCGCATAATTCCCGCAAACTCAAGGACACCCTGATGATCTATGCCGATGTGAACCTGGTGCTCCAGGTCGGGGATCGGCGGATCAGGATCGCGTCACGAGTGATGAGAAAGTTCGAAGACAGGAGTGCATGCTTCTACGGGGTTCAGTTTCTCGACATGGCACCCGAAGACTTCAGATTCTTGTTCGACCTCGTCTACGGCAGACCGTTTACGAAAGAGGACAACGACATGTGGGAAGGAGGAGCTCCGCCACCGCCGTTGGAGCTGTAACTGAACCAAGATGATCCATATCTTCATCGAGCTCAGCAGCTACAAACAGATTTCCCGACTACGGCCGAAAACAGTCGACGGCATGGTCGAGAATCTCAAAGGGCTCGTGGACTATTCGGGCGGACATTGTGACTTCTGTGAAAACGGTACGATTCTATTTTCGATCGATCCTCTCGAACTGGGAGAATCGGCAATCACCGAGCTCATCCACCACATCTACGGTGTGCTTCTCGAAAAGCGGCGCGAGCTTCAAGGTTTTGTCGTCATAGCAGAGCAACACGCAAATTCCGTCGCGGGTACGACCTTTCCAGTTCTCGGACAGCTGCGCAAGTACGCGATGCAGGTGGACCGAACTGATTCATTGTGGTTGGGGCGCAAGCTCTGGGATTTCTTGGGCGAGGGATTCACCGGCGAGGATCGCGGAGAGCTGGTACGTGTAGCCGAACGTGTCATTAACAGTCCCCAAGCTGGGAGCGATGCCGGAGGTTTCTTCGTACGGCCCGAGCTTGCGGAGCGAATTCAGCACGCGATCGACAGCCAATTGCGTGGGGAAGGATCGGCCGAATGGATTCGAGTCTCCGCGTCGGAGCTCTCCGGTGCCGAGGTGAATATTCGGCGGGGCCTTGCCGCTTTCACCCGGGAGAAGGAATTCAATGACTGGGCGACGCTCGGGCCCGGAAGAGAGTCGCTCGTATTTCTCGAGCCGTTTCTCGAGAGCATCCGACCGGAGTTTCTGCAGACCGTCCCTGAGTATCTCTCGAAGTCGGATCGGATGCTTTGGGAGCAGCGGGTGGGGATCCTGCGATTTGCCTGCCCGGATCACGAAAGCGAGGATTTCTTCTCCATCTACTCGCTCTATCTTCTCGCATATTCTCGTTTCATGAAGCGTCACCGGCTGCCTCCAGTCCTCCTCTGTTCGAGGATCGATCGCTATCCTCCTGTCTCCATCCGGTTTCTCGTGCGGCTTCTGACACGTTTCAAGGGTTTCGGCAAGCTCATTCCTGTTTGCGTCACCTCCTCGGAGGAAGTGCTCGGTGATCTCGATACGCTGCCTCACGCGGATCTTTCGGTGGAACCTCTGTCTCCGCAGGAGATATCTGAGCGAGTGAGTGGATTCAGTCACCTCGTAGCGGAGGACCGGCAGCGTCTGGAATCGATCACGGAACGCGAACCGCTCCTTCTCTATCATGCCTGCCTCCTCGGAAAGATCGGTGGGCACAAGGGAATCCAGATTTCGATGGAGCTTCTCCGCCAGCGAGACATTGCCGGTCGGAGGATCCTCTACTGCACCTACGTATCGGACGGATTGTTGAGCCAGGGGCAAATCGCCGAGTTTCTCGCCGACCTTGGACTTGCCTCGGAGGTGTACAAGAGAGAGTTTGCTGCCCTTATCCGGCTCGGGTTCCTCGATGTGCAGGGCATGCATCTGGTGGTAGAAGAGGTCGGCCACCTCCTCGCCGGTGAAGTCGATGGCGAGACATTTGACAGCCAGATCGCGGACTACTGCTACACCCTCTGGCAGTCGGGCAGACTCTCGGTGACCGATCCCTCGCCGGCCAACCCGGAGCGAATCGGCAAGCTGTTCTGGTTCCTCTCGCGGAACGGGCGATTCGATCAAGCACTTGTTGTTTTTATCGATCTGATGAATCGCCTGCTCGACCAGCGACGCCTCGACGAGTCGCTGCGCTATCTGGAGCAGGAGAACCTGTTCCGGATGAACCTCA
>Ga0315535_1001367_pt1 | contig 16280 bp, 18 predicted proteins | sample SalMarSW160220MG_2_FD_203092 | JGI IMG/M metagenome (GOLD analysis project Ga0315535, IMG submission 203092) | Salt marsh sediment microbial communities from the Plum Island Ecosystem LTER, Massachusetts, United States - Salt Marsh Sediment SW1602-20 ...
GCGAAATTCTTCTTTGAAAAGTTTTCATAAGAACAAAAAACCCGATAAAAAATCCGAAAAGGACTATTCCAGACGCGGGACCTACAACCTTAGCTAAAATGAAATTAAAGTGAAAATAACCAAATCTGGTTCCAACAAGCAAAACTACGATAATGGCGACTGAAACCATAAAAATCGCAACAGAGAGCAAACGTCGAAAACGCTTCATCGTCAGCATAGCTTATTACTAACCGTGAAGATTACTATGTCAAGGAGATTTTTATGGCAAAAACCGATGAGAATCTGAAAGCGGCGTTTGCAGGTGAATCACAGGCTAACAGGCGATACTTAGCTTTCGCCAAAAAAGCTGAACAAGAAGGCTTCACACAAGTCGCCAAACTCTTCAAAGCCGCAGCAGAAGCCGAAACCGTGCACGCACTGAACCATCTGAGAATAACATGCGAAATCAAGTCAACCCTTGAGAACCTGGAAACCGCAGTTTCAGGCGAAACCTTCGAGTTCAGCGAGATGTATCCTGGATACATAAAAACCGCGAAACAGGACGACAACAAACAGGCTGCATGGAGCTTCGACGTGGCAAACAAGGTGGAGCAGATACACGCCAAACTCTACAGCAAAGCGATTGATACGTTGAAGAACAAGAAGCCCATGGAGAAAGTAGACTATTACGTGTGCAGCGTCTGCGGAAACACGGTTGAAGGCGAACCACCAGACAAATGCCCCATCTGCGGTTCTCCGAAAGAAAAATTCTTCAAGCCAGCCTAAAAACCACAAACAAACCCACTTTTCCCTTCTTTTCCTTTCAAAAAACGTTATATCACACCACAGATACGTGTTAAGGTGGTGAACTTTTTGGGTTGCTGGAAATGGTTTAATGGAGTCTTAAAAGAAGCTGAAGTCGAAGTCACAGACGAGAACAAAGGCAAAATCGACGAAGTTATCCACAAGTACATAGGCGAACAATCCAGCTACGGCAGATGCAGCACAGATTGGAAAAAAACCCGCAAAGAAATCAAAGAAAGCCCCGACATGAAACAAGAACTCATCACACAACTCAAAGCCTTAGTCTAACCAGACAAGCTTCAGCCTTCAACTCTTTTCCCGTTTTCAAAAAAACCAATTCGCAAAAAAAAGCAATAACCACGCCAATCGCCGCCGAAACACGACAGCTGCACAGAAATTTTGAAAACTTTATATCTCTTAAAAGAAAATCTCTAGTCAGATGCACATGTTTTCTCGCAAGATTAAGAAAAGAGACGGAAGAATCGCCGATTTTAACCCAGACCGAATAAAAAACGCCGTCCACAAAGCCTTTCTCGCTGTCGAATTGGGAAACGGCGAAAAAGCCGAAACCGTAACAGCAGAAGTCGTCAAACGCTTAGAAGAAAAACTCAAAGAGAAAACACCCTCGGTTGAAGACGCACAAGACCTGGTTATCGAAGTCCTGCAGAAAAAAGGCTACGAAAAAGTCGCACACGCCTACCAAGACTACAGAACGAAAAAGGAAGAACTCAGAGCACTAAGAGAAACGCTTGGAATAGAACCTAAACTAACCGTGAACGCGCTTGAAGTTTTGAAGGCAAGATACCTGCTGCGAGACGAACAAGAAAACCTCATTGAAAACCCAACCCAACTCTTCAAACGCGTAGCCAAAGCCACAGCCAAAATCGACAAAACCTTCCGAAAAAACCCCAAAGAAACCGAAAAAACCTTCTACCCGATGATGGCAAAACTCGAATTCCTCCCCAACACACCCACACTCTTCAACGCCGGAACAGACATCGGCCAACTATCCGCATGCTTCGTCCTGCCAGTCCACGACTCGCTCGACAGCATATTCACCACCGTGAAAAACATGGCGCTCATCGAGCAGACTGGTGGTGGAGTTGGCTTCAACTTCTCCGAGCTGAGACCCAAAGACGACTTAGTCAGGTCAACAAAAGGCGTTGCTTCTGGTCCAGTGAGTTTCATGCGTATCTTTGACACTTCCACGGAGGTGATTAAGGCTGGTGGAAAACGCAGAGGAGCCATGATGGGCATTTTGCGTGTGGATCATCCTGACGTTTTGGAGTTCATAACCGCGAAGCAGAATCCGACTTTCCTGTCGAACTTTAACGTTTCCGTCGCGGTAACCGACGAGTTTATGGCTGCGGTTGCCGCTGATGAATCGTATTGGCTGGTTAACCCGCGGAACGGTGAGAAGGTGAAGCAGCTTAAAGCCAAAGAGGTTTGGGGTTTGATGGCTCGTTCTGCTTGGGCTAGCGGAGATCCAGGCGCGGTATTTATTGATGAGATTAACAGGCATAATCCAACACCAGAAGTTGGGCGGATTGCGTCTACGAATCCTTGCGGTGAACAGCCGTTGCTGCCTTACGAGTCCTGCAATTTGGGGTCAATTAACCTGTCGCGGATGGTGGACGACGGCAAGGTAAACTGGGGTAAGTTGCGGGAGACGGTGCGGAACGCTGTGCATTTCTTGGATAACGTTGTGGACGCGAACGTTTATCCGTTAAAGGAGATTGCTGCGGTTACCAAGGCGAATAGGAAAATCGGGTTAGGAGTGATGGGTTTCGCGGATATGCTGATTATGCTGGGTGTGCCGTACGATTCGGAGAAAGCGTTACGGCTGGGTGAGCAGGTGATGCGGTTCATTCAGGAGGAAGCGCACAAGAAATCCGTGGAGATTGCGGAAGCACGCGGTTCTTTTCCGAATTTTGAACGGAGCATTTGGAAAGACCGTTACAGCGCTTTCAGGAATGCTACAGTGACCACGGTTGCGCCTACGGGAACCATAAGCATCATCGCAGGGTGTTCTTCTGGGATTGAGCCGTTGTTTGCTGTTTCGTTTATGCGGAACGTGCTGGGTGGCGCACGCTTGTTTGAGACTAACGTGTTGTTTGAGGAAACTGCGAAGGCAAGGGGCTTTTACAGCGCCAAGCTTCTTGAGGAGGTTGCGCGGACAGGTTCGGTTCAGAAAATCGCGGGTGTGCCAGATGATGTTAAGCGGTTGTTTGTCACGGCGCTGGATATTGCGCCTGTTTGGCACGTGAAGATGCAAGCGGCTTTCCAGAGGTTCACGGATAACGCGGTTTCGAAGACGGTGAATTTGCCGTTTGAGGCGAAGGTTGAGGATGTAAGGGAGATTTACGATTTGGCTTGGAAGCTGAAGTGCAAGGGCGTAACGGTTTTCAGGTACGGGAGCAAGCCTGAGCAGGTTCTGTACATTGGCGAGGTCAAGGGTAAAGAGGGAAAGTTCGTTTCTGCGCAGGCTGAGTATGCTGGTGGTTGCCCAACGCAGAATTGTCCGTTTCCAGCCTAGAGGAGGTGACGAAGTGTGGGATACGTGTACTTGTATTTTGGAACTGGCGGTGGCAAAACAGCCAACGCGCTTGGATTGGCTTTGCGCTCGGTGGGCCACGGCAAAAACGTTGTGATAATCCAGTTCTTCAAATGGCGAAGCGACATAGGAGAATACCTTGTCAAGGACAGGCTTGCGCCTTTCTACGAGATTTACCAGTTCGGACGGGAAGCGTGGCTTGGCGAAGAAGAAAAAACGGCGGAGTTTGCGGGTGAAAAGTTTGTGGTTGAATGCGTGAAAAACCGTGATAAAGAGCTTGCGAAGAAGGCGCTTGATTTCGCGGCGAAAATCCTTCGTGAGAAGAAGCCGCATTTGCTGGTGCTGGACGAAATTGGGTTAGCGGCTCAGTGGAAACTGGTCAATGTCAAAGACGTGCTGGCGCTGCTGGACAACGTGCCAGAGGAAACTACGGTGGTTATGACTGGGCGGTTGGCGCCGAAAGAGCTTGTGGACAGAGCTGACTTCGTGAACATGGTTCAGCTGGTTAAGATGCCGAAAGACTTCAAACTGACCGAAGGAATCCAATACTGAACTACGCTTATCTCTAGTGCGTGGAAAAGGCTATACCCCCTTATATAAAGACGGAAACACAGGTTGAATTCTGCAGAGGAAGCGTTTAAACAAGCGGCGGATTATGCGCTTTTTTCGCTTTATCCTATAAAGGATGAATATAACTACCAGGATCAGTATGACGGCGACAGCAATCAACGTTTACAGACAAAAAAGGGGCTAATTCAGTTAAAAAATAGAAAAGTTAAGCTTTGATTTTTGCGGCTATCTGTTGCCCGAACTCAAAGCATTTCTTCAGGTCCTCTTGGTCTGGAACGAACCTCGCTTCTACGCTTTGTTCATAGATTTCGAAACCTGCTTTCTGCGCAATCTCTTTCATGCCTCTCACTGCGCCGCCTCCCCAGCCGTAAGAGCCGAAGAAACCCCACAGCTTGCCTTTAGGCCTCAAACCCGTTATATGCGTGAGAAAGCCTCCCACTGTTGGGAATATGCCGTTGTGAAGCGTCGGCGAACCCACAATCACGGCTTTGGCGTCTAGAATCTCGGTTACGATGTCTGAGGTCTCTGCCGCACGCAGCTTCATAAGCTTCACGTCCACGCCTTGACTGGCTGCGCCTTCAACTATTGCACGCGCCATCTTGTCGGTGCTTTCCCACATGGTATCATAAACGATGACCACCTTGTTCACAGATGCCCCTGAACTCCATTTCAAGTACGCGTTGATTATCTTTGATGGGTCTGAACGCCAGATTAACCCATGGCTCGGCGCAATCATTTTAATCGGGATGCCCATTTTGGTCACCTCTTCAATTTTGCGCGTTATCAGCGGCGCGAGAGGCATCAGAATATTCGCGTAGTACGTTTTGGCTTCCTCCATCAGCACATGCGTGTCAACCTGGTCGTTGAACCGCTCAGAAGTGGCATAATGCTGGCCGAAAGCATCGTTAGGCATAAGGATCTTGTCCTCGACAACGTAGGTGAACATGCTGTCAGGCCAGTGTATCATAGGCGCTTCAATGAACCGCAATGTCCGTTTTCCAAGCTTCAGCTCGTCGCCTGTCTTCACGGTTTCTATACAGAAGTCAGCGCCGTAATGCCCGATTATAGCGTCTTTTCCCCGAGGAGAAGCGATCACAGTCGCGTTTTTCGCGTACTTGGCGATTATGGGCAAGCTGCTTGAATGATCCATCTCCAAATGGTTAATTATAATGTAGTCTAGCTTCGCGGGGTCTATTATCTCGCAGATTTTGCTGAGAAGCTCATCAGAGAACGTGTGTTTCACGGTGTCAACGAGCGCTGTTTTCTCGTCTTGAATCAGGTAAGAGTTGTAGGTGGCTCCTCTGCGGGTGGTGTAGCCGTGGAAGTCGCACAGGTTCCAGTCAACCACGCCAACCCAGTTTATACCTTCAGCTAAAGATACTTTGTTCATTTTTCTTTTCACTCTTTCACGGTTTTCACGTTATACTTTGTTTTTACGCCGGCTTTTTTCAAGAGTATGTCAACAGGACAGTTTTTCACCGTCAACTCATGCAGCCTTTGAATTCTACCCGCAGGCGCATCAGACTCAACTTCGATGTCAAACGTTTCTTCAGTTATGGTGCCTGCCTCGTCGGTTTCTATGGCTTCCACTTTAACCGTTAACCCTTTCAGCGGAATCCGCATTTTCTTGGCAGTCAACGCGCATATGGTCACGTAGCAGCCCGCGTGGCTCATCACACAAATCTCAAGCGAGGTAGGTCCCAGACCTGTTCCCAAGTCTGGAGGCAAATCAACCACTATAGCGTGAGAATATCCGTCGTCAAGGACGATTTGGAAACCTTCAACCAACTTCGCTTTCGCGTTAATCTTTACCAATTTTCCAACTCCATTCGGTTCAAACTGTTATCCATGCTTTGACAACTCGCGTTATTTTTCGTCAAAACCAGCAAAAAACCTCATGTCCACAAACTCTTATATGGTTTTCGTCCAGCACACCCTGGGAACGGACAAAACATGGGAAAGCGCTCGCAAAGATAATATGTGAGGAAAACTCAGTATTGATAAAGCAAGATTTGTCTTGCCTTTAAAGTTGACAATTGGCGTTTTGGAGGTTAGCAGGATGAGTTTGATACCTGACGACAAAAAGGAACTGCTCAAAAAAGATTTCGAAGAGAAACTGGAGAGACCAGTGAAAATCTTGATGTTCACCCAAGAAGTTGAATGCCGGTTTTGCGCTGACACGCGAAAACTCGCCCAGGAACTTGCAGCGTTGAGTGACAAAATCACGGCTGAAGTCTACGATTTCGTGGCTGACGCCGACAAAGCCAAAGAATACGAGATTGACAAGATTCCCGCCTTGGCGATTATCGGCGAAAAAGATTACGGCGTGAGAATCTACGGCATTCCTTACGGGTACGAACTGCAAACACTTATTGAAGCGGTCATAAACGTTTCAAAAGGCAAAACAGACCTTTCGGACAAGACAAAGCAGATTCTCGCCGATGTCAAAGCGCCTGTGCACATTCAAGTTTTCGTCAGCTTAACCTGCCACCACTGTCCCGTGGCTGCGGCAGTTGCTCACAAGTTGGCTGTTGAGAGCGACTTCATACGGGCGGATGTCATTGACGGCAGCGAGTTTCCTCAACTTGCCCAGAAGTACGCTGTCATGGGCGTTCCGAAGGTTATTATTAACGAGAAAATCGAGTTTGTGGGCGCGTTCAACGAGGATTTGTTCGCGGAGCATGCGGTGCTCGGCGCGTTTCAGGGATGAGCAACAAGACATGAGCCAAACAAGCATCTCGCTAGTTTTCGTCTACAGCCAAGACTTTATGGAACGCGTAATCCGCAACCTCATAAACGACCCGTGCTTCTGCCAATCTTGCGGGCTTTACTGTGAATCCTGCAAATACGACGTTTACAGCTTCGTGCGCAACGTTCGCGCCGCCATCCAGCTGCCCGACCCCTCGGAGCTGCCCGCGTTCATCGACAACCCTGAAGAGTACATGCCCCGAAAACTGCCGAAAGCCGACATCTGCCTGGCGTCGGGACTGCACAAAGACCTGCTGCTGGAACTGCCGCAACACATCAAAAAGGCGGGAATCAAAGCGTTAATCGCGCCCATAGAGGAATGGCAAGAGGTGCCCATGGGCATACGAAAGCAGCTTGCGGAGAAGTGCAGGGACCTCGGGCTGGAATGCGCGTTTCCGAAGCCTTTCTGCACGCTGACGCCGGAAAAAGACAAGCCCACCATCGCAAGGTTCATCGAAGAAACCAAAGTGGGGCGTCCGCTGCTGGAGATTTCAACCATGAAGCTCGGCAAAGACGAAGTCATCGAGTACGCGGCGGTCAGGCGCAGTGCCCCATGCGGCAGCACATGGTACGTGGCGCGGAAGCTCGCGGGTGTTTCCACCGAAAAAGATGTCTTGTATGACGCCATCGCCAAGGCGCATCACAGCTACCCGTGCACGGCCACAATGGTTACTGACCCCGAAACGAAGGAGCCTATTCTGCACATCGGTGGCTTCACCATACGTGAAGAAGTTGAAAAAGCCTTGGAAAAAGAAAGAGCAAGAAAATTAAAGGAGAAAAACGCTGCTTAAGCGTTAAACGCAAGGTTTAGCATTCGCCGCAGCAGCAGCCGTGATGACCGCCGTGTCCTCCGGACGAGCTGCCAACGTACTTCTCTGGGTCCTCGTCGAACTCCGATTTGCATCCTGGAGCGCAGAAGTAGTAAGTTTCTCCCTTGTAGGTTGACTTCCACTTCGCGGTTTTCTCGTCAACTTCCATGTTGCAAACTAAATCTTTAGCCATACGTTCACCTCCCCTATGCGTTTTGCGCCTCAAGTTTTGGTCGGAACCTCTTCAGAAGCGAGGCGTTTGTAACTACGGTTACTGAGCTGCTTGCCATGGCGGCTGCCGCGTACACCGGGTCGAACAGCACATGCAGGATGGGGTAGAATGCGCCTGCCGCCAATGGGATGAGCGCGATGTTGTAGAAGAACGCCCAGAACAGGTTTTGCCTGATTTTTCTCATGGTGGCTCTGCTCAGCTGGATGCCTACCACTACATCTCTGAGGTCGTTCTTAATTAACACGATGTCGCCCGTCTCCAGTGCCACGTCCGTTCCGCTGCCAACGGCTATCCCAATGTTCGCCTGCGCAAGTGCGGGGGCGTCGTTTATGCCATCACCGACCATAGCGACTACTTTGCCTTTCGCCTGCAAACGCTTTATCTCCGAGGCCTTTTCGCCTGGAAGCACCTCTGCGAGCACGCGGTCAACGCCTGCTTGGCGCGCAATGGCTTTGGCTGTGCGTTCGTTGTCACCCGTTATCATGATTACCTCAAGCCCCATCTGCCTCAGCGTCTTCACCGCGTCAGCGGAGTTTTCCTTTAAGGTGTCAGCCACGGCGATTAACCCTGCAGGTTTCCCGTCAACTGCCAGGAGCATGGCGGTTTTTCCGTCCTCCTCCAGCGCCTTCATCTGCGCCTCAAGTCTGCCAATGTCGATGTTATTGGTTTCCATGAGTTTTCGGTTGCCCAGCAGAATCTGAGCGCCGTTGTGCTTCACTTCGACGCCGTGCCCGGGGATGGCGTTGAAATATTCGGGGTCTTCCACTGTGATGCCTTTTTCGGCGGCTTTTTTCACTATTGCTTCTCCGAGCGGGTGTTCGGAGTTTTTCTCTGCGATGGCGGCTAGCCGCAGGAGTTGCGCTTCATTTAGTGCTTTGGTGGAGTTGCCTGTTGGGATGATGTCGGTGACTTCGGGTTCGCCCTTCGTGAGCGTTCCAGTCTTGTCAAACACGACGGCGCTTAGCTTGTGCGCTGTCTCCAGCGCTTCTCCGCTTTTGATGAGTATGCCGTTTTCCGCGCCTTTCCCGACGCCGACCATGATGGCGGTTGGCGTGGCGAGCCCAAGTGCACAGGGGCAGGCAACTATGAGTACGGCTATGAATACGGTTAATGCGAAGATGAAGTCTGCGCCTGCTAGGAAGTACCATGCGAGGGCGGAGAGTGTGGCGGTGATTATGATGGCGGGCACGAAGTAGCCTGACGCGACGTCCGCCAGTCGTTGGACAGGTGCTTTGGAGGTTAGGGTGTCTTCCACCATGTTTATGATTTGGGCGAGTACGGTGTCTTTTCCGACTTTGGTGGCTTTGAACTTCAGTACCCCGGTCTTGTTCATGGTGGCTCCGACGACTTGGTCGTCCTTCTTCTTCTCTACGGGTATGCTTTCGCCCGTGATGACTTTTTCGTCCACTCCTGAGTAGCCTTCGGTGACGGTACCGTCAACGGGGATTTTTTCTCCTGGGCGAACGACGACGATGTCGCCCACTTGGACGTCTTCCACGGGGATTTCCTGTTCTTCGCCGGCTCTGATGACGCGTGCGATTTTGGCTTGGAGTCCCATGAGTTTCCTGATAGCCTCGGAGGTTCTGCCCTTAGCTATGGCGTCCAAGAGTTTGCCCAGCAAGATAAAGCTCATTATCATTGTGGCGGTGTCAAAGAACACGCCTGCTCCGGGGAACACGCCGGGCGCGAAGGTTACGGCGGTGCTGTAGATCCATGCGGTGGACGTGCCCATGGCGATAAGCGTGTCCATGTTGGTGATTCTGTTCCTTAAGCCCTTGTAGGCGCCGACGTAGAAGGTCCAGCCGACAATGAACTGCACAGGGGTTGCGAGGAGGAACAGCCACACGTTGTTAGGCAGCACCGGCAGAATTGGGAACCACGTGAAAATAACCGTTGGAATGCTGAGCGCCACGCTGGCTGCCAACAGGTACTTCAGGCGTTGGATGTGGCGGCTGCGTGCTTTGCTTTCCGCGTCTCCCGCGCTTACAGCGGTTTTTTCAGGCTCTATTACTTGGTAGCCTACGTCTTGCACGGTTTTCTTTATGCCTGCCACGCTTATCTGCTCAGGATTGTATTCCACGGTGAGTTTTTCCGCAGCGAAGTTTATGACGGCGCTGTAGACGCCTTCACGTTTGCCGAGTGCCTTTTCTATGCTTTTGGCACAGTTTATGCAACTCATTCCGCCGATTTGCAACATGATTTTTTCGTGGATGACTTGGTAGCCGACCCCGGTTATGGCGTCTTCGATGGCTTTCTGATTCACCACGGCGGGGTCGTAGTCTATGATAGCTTTCTCAGCCGCCAAGTTGACGGTGGCTTGGGTGACGCCGTTCAGCTTGCTGAGTCGTTTTTCTATGGCGTGTGCGCAGTTTACGCAGGTCATTCCGCCGATGTTGAGAACGATTTTCTTGGTTTTTTCTTGTGCCATGCTGTTTGCCTTCGCTGGCGTCTTATGGGTATGTTATTTTACGATGTTGCACGGATATAAATATTTCTTTTAAAGATATATCTTCTAAATATAAGTAATGTGCGCTTTCCCATCACTCTAAACGCTTAATCACATGGCAACCGAACTTCGTCTTAACGACGCCCGAAACCTCGCCCTTCTGAAGCGCAAACGCGGCAGTCTCAAACTCCTTAACCATCTTGCCACGCGTGAACGTGCCCAGGTCGCCTCCGTTCTTCGCAGAAGGACAACGAGAAACCGCTCGAGCAATACGCCCGAACTTCTCACCCTTCTTCAATCGCTCCAATACGGCTTTGGCTTCGCTCTCGGACTTGACAAGGATGTGCGCGCAATGAACTTTATCTGGCATAACTTAGCTAATGCATGATTTTATCTAATAACTCTTACCTGCCATTTGCCAAGTTCTTCATTAAACTGTTGCCTTTGACGAAATTTTTAGTCAAAAAACCCTAAATCAAGCGACTCATATTCTGGCTGATATGAGCGCGGGCATTGCCACTTTACACAAGATACTCAAAGATGAAACGCGAAGGAAAATTGTACTTTTGTTAAACGAAAAGGGCAGCTTAAGTTACAGCGATTTAATGGACTCCTTGGAAATCGTCAGCACTGGAACATTGAATTATCACCTAAAGATTCTAGGCGATCTGCTTGCGAAAAATGACCTTGGTCATTACTTTCTAACTGAAAAGGGCAAGCTGGCTTCGCGTTTGCTGATAGAATTTCCTGAACCAGACTACGCACTTCAAACGAAAAGAAAATGGTGGCGGCGATTCTGGACCGTAGCTATACTGCTGCAGTTTGCGGGATTAACCGTTATTTTAGCACTGTATTTCATAGGATCCATAGATTTCTCCTGGGTGGTGCGAAGCATTTTCGGCCTTATCTTTGGCTTAGTCTTTCTATACTTTTTCTATCGTATGATTCGACCCCAGAGAAATGGGCAAAAAGATCAGACTAGAACAGTTAAGGACATTCTTGTTTCTGGAAGAAGCCTGCAGGAAATTAGGGAAGAAGTATTGAGTTGGGTAAGGGAAGAGGGTATCAAAATAGAAATTGAGCGAGAAGACTTTATCAGGGGACGTTTGGGAATTCCAAGCGGTCTTGGATTTACTGCACCAAAATATTTTGAAGTGACATTAAAGCCTGTTCAGAATGGTGTTTTGGTACACACTGAGGGCTGGATTAGCCTGTATGATGTAAGTGAGAAGAGTTTCTCGGATAAAATATTAGTGACAGGCAACATACCGCGAAAGAAAGGCTGGAATGTAATAAATAACCTTTGGAAACGACTGCAAACCATGTCAACATAAAAGTCCCATATGTGACTGCAAATTTCAAATCCTTAATTAAACGCGCAGAACATTACGCTTTTGGTGTGTGACTTGGAAAAGAGAAAGACGAATGAGCAGAAGAGTCATGATGAGTGCGTCAGGGAGATTGCTGACGAGTTGAAGCGGGATAAGTGGGATGTGAAGGCGAACGTGGAGGGCGAGGAGAAACCGGCCAAAATCGGAGAGTTCACGCCTGACATCGAGGCGCGGAAAGGCTGTTTGCGGCGCATCTGCGAGGTGCTAACCGAGAAGGACTTCGGGGGCGACAAGCAGCGTTACATTGAGTTCAAGAATTACTGCGACGAGTACGACTTCAGCCTTTACGTGGTGGATAAGGATGGAAAGCGCCGCAAAATTGATCCCTCGACCTTTGGGAAAAAACAGCGTGAGGCGGAGAAGTGAATGGCGGAGTTCAGAAAACGCTTGAAATCTATGGGGTTGGATGAGGAGACGCTGGGGACGATTGCGCAGGTGATACGGGAAGCTGGAAGCGAGTTTCCCTGCTTGTCATGCACGTCAAGTGATGAATGCGGCAGCTTCAAGTGGTTCCTGAAGTGGTTTGGGTCACCAAAATAACGCTGGCAACGCAGCCATCATATTTGCCGTCTAATAGCCAATCAATGCAGAAAACTATAAGAGGGTCAGAGAAAACCAACGTCAGGATTTTTCGTCCTGTTTCATGGAGACGGTTTCTTTGCGAATGACTACATAGGGTTCCTTCGTTTTCCTTTTGACGTACACGATGAAAACAATTAAACATACAAGCGCCACTATGAATATGACCATTACAACTTTGTCAACGTTCAGTGCGTTTTCTGAGTCTAAGGCGCTTCGTTGCAGGTTGGCAAACGTGGCTTTTAGCTCCGTGTAAGTCTGGTTAAGCGTGTCCCAGGCAGTTTGAAGGATTGTAAAGTTCGTGCCAAGGCTGTAATGCGTGGAATTTAGCAAATCGAAATCAGATTGCAATCCGTTGTAGTTTGCAAGAAGCGAGTCATACGAGGTATACTTATACGAAGCGTATTTCGATTCCAGGTCGTTGTAATTATTGTTCAATGTGTCGTAGTTGGCTGTAAGCTCATTATAGGATGAGTTCAATGCGGCGTATCTCACGTTAAGGAGGTTGTAATCTATTAAAAGTTGATTGTGAGTTTCGTTTAGAGCGCTGAAGTCAATTAACAGCTCATTATAGGATGAATTCAACGATACATAACTTGACTGCAAATCGGTGTAAGTATTGTTAAGGTCTGTGTAGTTGGTTAAAAGCTGGTTATAGGTGTTGTTCAGAATGCTGTAGCTTTCTAATAACTCGCTGTAGGTCATCTCCCGAACCTGAGTAGTATAGACTGTGCTCGATAAGTCATCTATGCTGCTTGTGTTAACAAAAATGAAGCATTGCAGCGTCCCATTTGCTTCTTGAGGCAACAGCACTTGGAGACTATAACTCGCTGGCAATTGTTTGCTTATCAAGTCCTGTCCATTCACAATTTCCTGCCAGCTTGAGTTTACTGGAACCCTAATAATTACTGTGAAATTATACAGTGTAGTCGCAGTGCTTGAAGTTATTGTTACGTTGTGCGTTATGGTTGTATTAGGATGCGCTTCTTCAGGATACTGCAAGTCAACCGTGACCCCGCCACCGCTAAATGTCGCCGTGGGATTCGCTGCGACACCTGCACTGCACATTATTCCAGAGAACAAGAGCAGCATCACACTGAAGAAGCAAACTATTTTTTTGGCTTGCATGAGCGTCCACTGAAACTAGTGAGGAAAACAGTATTTATCGTTAACTAATTAAAAATCAACATTACACTGGCGTCTGACGTTCTACGGCAATGGCTTTCATTAAGGCGCTATAGTCTAATGTGAGCATTTAGACCATCGTCAGAACTATTAAGCACTGGTTCTCCCCTGAAGTTTAATCTATATATAGAGGGGGTATGAGCTTTTCCAAGCGCTAGAGCAAGATTAGCTTTCACACGCTTGTTCTCTTAAGCGCCACCATGCACCCCGCGAAAAAGGCTAAACCAAAGCCAAGAAGCGCCAGAAACGACAGCCAAGGAAACGGCTGCCCCAAAGCCGCTGCCCGCAAGGTTTCGCTTGAATGCGTAAGAGGTAAAGCGTACAAGACAGCCTTCACTGGTTCAGGCAGTTGGCTTAAAGAAAAGAAAGTGCCGCTGAGAAACGTCATCGGCAAAATCACCAAAGTGCTGAACGTGCCCATATCCTGATGCGACTTAGCCACCAGTCCCACGAGCACTCCGAGGAACGAGAAGACAAAGCAGGAACTAACCAAGACCAACACAAAAAGCGGACTAACCACTAACGCAGGCGAAATGATAACCCCTACAGCCAACAAAGCCACAGAGGCAATTAGACCGCGTACCACACCAATCAAGGTTTTCCCTACCGCCAACGAAAAAAGACTGACAGGCGATAACAAGTACTCCTCAAAACACTTGTAGAAAATACGATCCACATGCAGCTTCATTCCAGCACCATTAAAACTTCCTGTCATAGCCGTAAGCGCAATTATACCCGGAATAACGAAATCAAGATAACTGTAACTTCCAAAACTGATCCCGCGTCCCAAACCAAAACCGAAAGCAACAAGATAAAGAATAGGACTAACAATGCTGGTGGCAAGCGTCCGAACCCAGTGACGCCTCAAAAACCGCAGATCCACCCACAAAACCGAGTAAATATCACCCAACACGCTAACCATTCACTCGTCACCCACTTTCCGCCCAGTCTCTTCCACAAAAACATCCTCAAGATTCGACTCCCGAATAATTATAGTCTTCACTTCAGGAGGCAAGCTCTGAACGTAACGTGTCGCCGCTGCCCTGTCAGCAAAATACTGATAGCGAGTTTCCTTGTTGTTCACCATAGTCTCCACAGTCACCAAACCCAACTTTTGCCGCAGCTCCAAAGGCTCACCCAGAGCAATCAAACGCCCCTGATGAATAATCCCCACACGCTGACAAAGCGCCTCGGCCTCCTCAATATAATGCGTAGTAAGAAAAATCGTAGTGCCATCAAGATTCAAACGACGTATCAACTCCCACAAACGACGACGAGTCTGCGCATCCAACCCAACCGTTGGCTCATCAAGAAACAGCACCTTAGGCTGATGCATCAGAGAACTAACAATCGACACGCGCTTCTTCATCCCCCCAGAAAGCTCATCAACAATCCGATTAGCCTGCTCAGTAAGCCCCACATAATCAAGCAACTCATCAATTCGGCGCTTGCGCTCAGACCTCCCCAGATGACGCAAACGAGCACGAAACTCCATGTTCTCCCGCACAGTCAAATCACGATCCAAACTCAAATGCTGCTGCACCACACCAATCACCTTCTTCACCTTATCAGGCTCCTTCACCACATCAAAACCGCTCACCCACGCGTTACCAGAAGTCGGCTTGGTCAAAGTGGTCAACACACGAATAGTAGTAGTCTTCCCTGCCCCATTAGGCCCCAAGAAACCAAACACTTCACCCGCATGCACTCCAAGATCTAAACTTTCAATCGCTGACACGTCACCATACCTTTTAGCCAACTTCTCAGTTTCTATTACCTCTTCCAATTCCCCCAGCCTCCAACGCTTGGCTCACCCTCACAGGAAAGGTCTGAGCTCCGAAGCACATCTATTATACTCCAATAATCCTTTATATCATAATACTGACAGCGACCACAAGTTCAAGGATGAAAACTGCTTGAAAAAAATAAAATTCGGTGTTTTCCTTCCTTCATACGCCCTCGCATTCGAAAAGAAAGGAACCTCACCGCCTTTCGACCGCATCAAAAACCTAGTTCTGGAATGCGAACAGTTAGGATACGACTCCATATGGCTAGACGACCATCTAACCTTCGGAAAACACCCCGTCTTTGAATGCTGGACAACCCTCTCAGCGCTATCTGCAGTAACCACAAAGATAAGACTAGGCACCATGGTACTCTGCAACTCCTTCAGAAACCCAGCATTACTCGCCAAAATGACCGCTACACTCGACATCATATCAAACGGCAGACTAGAATTCGGCATCGGCGCAGGAGTGGCAAAAGAAGAACACACCGCCTACGGAATCCCCTTCCCCAAACCACCCAACAGAATAGGCAAAATGAAAGAAGCCGTGGAAATAATAAAAAAACTCTGGACCGAAGAAAAAACAAGCTACCAAGGCAAATTCTACACAATAAACGAAGCCACATGCGAGCCAAAACCCTTGCAGAAGCCGCATCCGCCCATAACAATCGGAGGCAGCGGAGAAAAACTCACCTTAAAAGTCACGGCGCAACACGCAGACCGTTATGATTTGGGACACGTGCCCACCTTGAAACTGTACAAGCACAAACTGGACCTTTTGAAAAAACACTGCAAAGCCGTAGGCAGAGACTTCCACGAAATAGAGAAGTCCTGCTGGTCTGGTGGCCAGATATTTATTGCCCGAAACCGAAAAGAGCTGGACGAAAAACTTGTGCAGTGGAAGCCGAAAAACGTTTCCGCGAAAGATTTTAAGAGACTTAATCTCGTAGGCACTCCTGCCTTGTGCAGAAGGAAAATACGGCAGTACAAGAATTTGGGCGTAACGTACTTCATGCTGTTTTTCGGAGACCTCCCAGACATGAGAGGCTTGAGACTTTATGCTGAGACAGTTGTTAAAACGCTAAAGTAGCTGTCGTATGGTTCTCGCTTGACCACTTTTGCCCCGTGGCAATCTTGAGTGGTCTCCTTTCGCTGAGATTTCTTGCTCTGTTTTCATTCGTTTTCACAATGGCGGTT
>Ga0315535_1001369_pt1 | contig 16265 bp, 15 predicted proteins | sample SalMarSW160220MG_2_FD_203092 | JGI IMG/M metagenome (GOLD analysis project Ga0315535, IMG submission 203092) | Salt marsh sediment microbial communities from the Plum Island Ecosystem LTER, Massachusetts, United States - Salt Marsh Sediment SW1602-20 ...
TTCCATGTTGCCGGCACTTGGAATCGTAAAGAATATAGCAGAAAACGTGTTAATTGCCGATATCATTGAAGAAGCTTCACAAGAGGTCGGAAAAGGACAGGGACTGGGCTCGTCTTTGGCGGAAAGTAAAATATTCCCCGACCTTTCCATCCAGATGATTCAGGTGGGGGAACAAAGCGGAGAATTGGAAGCCATGTTGAACAAAATTGCAACTGTATTTGAAAATGAAGTGGAAACGAGCGTGATGAGCATGACATCACTCCTTGAACCCGTTATGATATTAATTATGGGCATTATTGTCGGTTTCATTGTCCTTTCCATATGCTTACCGATTTTTGAAATGAACCAGCTTGTCAGGTAACAGTAAGTACGGATGGGGGAAAAATGAAGAATAAATTTTTTTTTAAACAATTAGACTATCGTGGATTTACGCTTATAGAATTGATGGTTGTCATCGTAATATTGGGGATCCTTGCCGGGCTTATCGTACCCAGGATAATGGGACGGCCTGAGGAGGCAAAGCAGCTTAAAGCAAAGATGCAGATCGAGAGCCTGGAGACCGCCCTGAAATTATATAAACTCGATAACGGCATGTATCCGGATACCGAACAGGGTCTGCAGGCACTTATTGAGGAGCCTGAGACCGGGATAGTCCCCAAGAATTGGCGCAAGCAGGGTTATCTTGAAAAAGGGAGGCTTCCGAAAGATCCCTGGGGGAATGAGTTTGTCTATCTTTCCCCGGGTACGCATGGCGATTATGACATTATTTCATATGGTGCGGACGGAGTCCCGGACGGAGAAGACAAAAACAGGGATATTAACAGCTGGGAAATCGAATAGTTTCCAACCGGAAATGATTCATTTTTGCAATCAGCAGCTTTCTGGCTGAGCCATGTATGGACACCCATGAATACCGCTGAAACCACCAAGTGTTCGTCCATAAATGAGGATTTTTGTTCAAGATCAAGACATGTGAAAAAAATAACCACCCCAGTACGATCTGCCGACCTACGGGGCAGGCAGGCATATGTTTAATATTCCGAGGATTATTTTTTGAACATAACGCAGGGATTGGGCCCCGGTTAAATATTAAATACGGATTTAACTGGGCAAGCAAAAAGACCATTTATGGATGTACACTACCTATATTCTCACCAATAGCCCATGACACTTAACTTCAGGCAAAACAACGGGTTCACTCTTATCGAGCTCATAGTGGTTATTTCTCTGATCAGCCTTATGTTTTTTTTTGCCATTCCCCGAATCCAGCTTGATATTCTGTCAGACAATACCCGAAAAGTGTCACGATGGATTATGCTGAACGTGTCTGCGTTAAAAGAAAAGGCGGTTCATGATCAAAAACGTTATGTTTTGCACCTGAGTCTGGATTCAAACCGGCTGTGGGTAACCAGCGATGTTATGTCGACGGAAGAGCTTGAAGAGGCGGCAGCAAACGGTTATAACCTGCCGGAAGATATAAAACTGCTTGATGTTGAATATCCGGATAAAGAAAAAATCTCGGCTGGCCGGGCTGATATCTATTTTTATAAAAAAGGATACTCGGACAAGGCAATGATCCACATTACAAATAACGATAATGAGGTCCTCTCTTTTCTTATCGAACCGTTTCTATCTCGTGTTCGTTTATATAATAAATATTTAGGATTTGAAGATTGACGGTCTCGTAAAAAGCCCAACTTCTGCGTTGTGCTGCATTTCGTAATCATTCAACGTACGAAAAGTACGCCTCATGATTACAAAATTTGCACGCCTTGAATTTTGACTTTTTACGAGACCGTCTAAATCGGACTTTTTACGAAACCATCAAGATTGAAAAAATATAAATAGAGGTCTGAAGACAGGATGCATAAAATTAAAGTCCGCAACTCGCAACCCGCGACTCGGAACCTGCAACCGGATTCCGGCTTTACACTCCTTGAAGTCATGGTGGCCCTTTCCATAATCGCCATTGTTCTGGTTAGTGTATATAAAATGCAGGCTCAAACCATCTCCATGAACCACGAGGCAAGGTTTTATGCAACCGCGCCCCTGCTGGCCCAATTAAAAATAGCTGAAATTGAAATAGAAAATCCGGGGGAACAGACGGACAATTCAGGAGATTTCGGTGATGAATTTCCGGGTTACAGATGGAATGTTGTCATAGAGGATATTGAGTCGGAACTACTGGGAAATATCGCTGAAAATTTAAAACAAATTAATGTTAACATATCTTTTAACACCGATGAATTTACATACAGCCTGAGAACCTACAGATTTATGCAGGATTAAGGAATTTTGGAATTTCAGGGCTACTGACCTGGCGTAAATTCAGATTCAACATATTTTAATGAAGAATCCACACCTTGAGGGCATATAAAAGATGAACATCGAACATCGAACGTTGAACATCGAATAATGTATTCTACCATTTATAATAAAGACAAAGCGACCCGCCCGCCTCGCCTGAGCCAGCCAACAAAAGGACGAAGGGCATTGAGTACAGCTCGCGATGGCAGGCAGGAGCGCCTTCCACATTCGACGTTCGACGTTGAACGTTCGATGTTTACCCGCCTTCGGCGGCGCCAGAGGCGACCAGGGTTCGATGTTCAAATTGTTGCATCTGAAATTACGACTAAACCTTTATATAACGTTGAAATTACATATACAAATCAGAAGTTCTGAATTGGGGCAAAGGCCCTGAATTTTGATTGAGGTCCAATGAACGATAAACAGATTACCACCCTATCCAAAGAACTCGGCGTTAGGGAAATACAAATAACCGCCGTGGCAACCCTGTTAGAACAAGGCGCAACCATTCCGTTTATCGCACGCTACAGAAAGGAAGCCACGGACAGTCTTGACGAGATTGCGATCACTTCCATCAGGGACAGATTGAAATACCTCGAGGAGCTTGACAGCCGCAAGGAAACCATTCTCAAGTCTCTCGAAAAACACGGCCATTTGACGGATGAACTGAAAGACAAGGTGCAGGGCACCCAAACGCTTTCGGTTCTGGAAGACATCTACCTACCATTCCGACCCAAGCGCCGCACCAAAGCGACTGTTGCCAGAGAAAAAGGTCTTGAACCCCTTGCCCTGGAACTTTTCGAACAACGGGGGATAGATCCGGCAGAAGCTGCCGTGGCATTTATCGACCCTCAAAAGGAAGTTGACACGGTGGAAGACGCGCTTTCCGGTGCCCGGCATATTATTGCTGAAATCATTAACGAGGACCCGCAGGCAAGGGTTGTGTTGCGGAATCTGTATGCCGGCAAGGCGGTTTTCAAAAGCCGGGTGGCATCCGGTATGGAGCAGGACGGCGCCAAGTACAAGGATTATTTCGACTGGGAGGAACCCGCGTCCGCCGCGCCGTCCCACCGGATCCTTGCCATGCGCCGGGGGGAAAAAGAAGATATATTGAATCTGACCCTTGCCCCGCCCGAGGATGAGGCGGTTAAGGTCCTCCAAGGTCTGTTTGTCAAAGGAAACGGCCCGGATTCGGACCAGATAAAAATGGCGGTGTATGACAGCTACAAAAGGCTTTTGTCACGCGCCATGGAAACGGAACTGCGCATTGCCACAAAACAAAGAGCGGATACCGAAGCCATCAGGGTGTTTGCGGACAACCTGCGCCAGCTGCTTCTGTCGCCCCCTCTTGGCGGCAGACGGGTGATGGGCGTTGACCCCGGATTCAGAACCGGATGCAAGGTGGTCTGCCTTGACCGGCAGGGTAAACTTCTCCACAATGATACGATTTATCCGCATCTGTCTGAAAAACAGACTGAAAACGCCGGGAATACGGTAAAATCCTTATGCGAACGCTTTGATGTTGAAGCCATTGCCGTGGGAAACGGGACCGCCGGCAGGGAGACAGAGGCGTTTTTGAAGCAGATGAATCTGGGAAAAAACATCCTGATCTTGATGGTTAATGAAAGCGGGGCTTCGATATACTCTGCCTCGGAAGCGGCACGGGAAGAGTTTCCCGACCATGATCTTACCGTACGAGGCGCGGTGTCCATTGGCAGACGGCTGATGGACCCCCTGGCGGAACTGGTAAAAATAGATCCCAAGTCCATCGGCGTGGGCCAGTACCAGCATGATGTGGACCCGTCTTTGTTGAAGGAAGCTCTGGATGATGTTGTGATGAGCTGTGTTAATGGTGTGGGCGTTGACGTCAACCGGGCCAGCATACAGCTTCTTACCTATGTTTCGGGTCTGGGCCCCGGGCTTGCAAAAAATATAGTGCAATACAGAGATGAAAACGGTGCATTTGTTTCCAGAGATGAATTAAGAAATGTCCCCCGTCTCGGGCCCAAGGCCTTCGAACAATCCAGCGGGTTTTTAAGGATAAAGAACGGCGCCAACCCTCTGGATGCAAGCGCCGTACACCCGGAAAGCTATGAGATTGTAGGTTCCATGGCCCAGGATCTGGAATGTACGGTTTCCGATCTCATGAAGGATGCGCAACTTCGGCGTGACATTGACATTTCAAAATATGTGACGGACCGTGTGGGTATTCCGACCTTGAAAGATATCATGGAAGAGCTAGCCAAACCCGGGCGTGATCCCCGGGATGAATTTGAGTCCTTTTCCTTTGCCAGCGGCATCGATAAAATTGAAGATCTGGAATCCGGCCAGAAGCTGCCCGGAATTGTGACCAATGTTACCGCTTTCGGGGCGTTTGTAGATATCGGGGTTCACCAGGACGGTCTGGTTCATATCAGCGAGTTGTCGGACAGGTTTGTTAAAGATCCTGCCCAGGTGGTAAAGGTTCAGCAAAAGGTTATGGTCACCGTACTTGATGTTGACCTGGAAAGAAACCGGATCAGCCTCTCCATGAAATCCAATGCCGGTGAAAAGCCGAAAATTCGCAGCAAACAACAACGGACAAAACCGGAGCGTCGGATCAGGGAAAAGAAAGTCCAGACAAAAAACACCCCGTTTAACACCCCCTTTGCGGACATTTTTAAACGCACGTCGTAACGGTTGGAAAGGGTGCATTACCAGTTTGTTAATTGCTATCCAAGACTTTTTGGTGTCAGGTGTCAGGAATCGCCAAACCTGAAACCTGAACACTGACACCTAAAACCTACATGTCCCCTGACACCTGACACCTGATTGCAAGGCTTTCGCTCAAAAAATGAATAAGTTAATGGGTGAAAACCATTTCAACAAATCGGTAATGCTCCCGTTGGAAAGTCGAACTCGAGTGATGAAACATCCGGAATGGGAAAATAAATTTTGAATGATGTTGAGACACCTCAGGGTGGCAAAGGCAATACCATGGGTAGTGAGACGTTTCGCACCCAACTCGGGCCGCTCCTCTTCATCGCATCCATATTTTTATTAAACTTTACTGCCCGAATCATTGCAGCGCCATTACTGCCTACAATTGAAAAAGATTTGGGAATTAGCCATGGGGATGCGGCGTCGCTTTTTCTGTTCCTTTCCATCGGATACTTCATATCCCTTCTGGGCTCCGGGCACATATCTTCTCGGATTACCCATAGAAAAACCATTGCTGTTTCCGCAATTGCCGTGGGTACGGCGCTTTCATTAATTTCTTTTAGCGAAAGTCTGTTTGCCATGCGATGCTGTGTGTTTGTGCTTGGAGTTTCCGCAGGCATATATCTTCCATCGGGAATTACAACCGTCACCTCTCTGGTGAATCCCAGGCACTGGGGTAAAGCAGTAGCGATCCATGAGCTTGCCCCGAATTTAAGTTTTATTTTAACACCGTTATTGGCTGAGATGCTTCTTCACTGGTTTAAATGGCGTACTATTTTATATTTTATTGGAGTGGTTTCGGTTATTATGGGAATTGTCTTTTCCAAATTGGGTAAAGGAGGGAATTTCTTAGGAGAGGCCCCTAATTTTTCGTCCATTAAGAAAATTTTTCGGATTCCCGCTTTCTGGATCTTGATTGCTCTATTCAGTTTGGCCATTACAAGTACATTGGGAATTTATAATATACTCCCGTTATACCTGGTAACCGAACATGGCATGAGTCTGGATTGGGCGAACAGTCTGGTAGGAACTTCCCGCATTTCCACGTTAGGCATGGCGTTTTTAGGGGGATGGGCAACCGATCGGTTTGGTCCGAAACCCATTATGATTGGAGTATTTATTGTTACCGGAATTCTTACATTGCTCATAGGGATGGTTTCGACACCTTGGATCGCGGCGATAGTATTCCTTCAGCCCGTGTTGGCGGTATGCTTCTATCCGGCGGGCTTTGCGGCGCTGTCAATAATAAGTTCGCCGGAAAACAGAAATATGGCCATATCCTTAACCATACCCGTCGCTTTTGTTTTAGGGGGAGGCATTGTTCCCGCCCTGATTGGGGTTATGGCGGATAATGGGTGTTTTTCCTTGGGCATCAGCCTTTCCGGGGCACTGATCATGACGGGTTTCTTTTTATTATTTTTGCTTAAACCGGAACAAAAAGGGATTGAAAATTGAATATTTAAGGAAGTCGCTTCGCTCTATCATTTTGATATTGAAAATTATAAGAACTGGAAGAATTCTTTAACTATTCAATCTTCAATCGAAAATATTCAATTATTCACAATAAAGAAATTATACGGATTAAAAATATTTGCCATAAAAAGCACAAAATTTATGACTAAGAAATTAAAAGGAACAGCAAATGAAAATTATAGATTCAAAGAAACTGACGAACCTTAACTGGTTAAACCTGTTCAATGTATCCTATGCGGATAAAAATGGTGTGCATAAGAGTTGGCAGGTTGCCTCCAGGGCAAAAGAACCCAAATGTGTTACCCGGGATTTTGCCAAACCCGATGCGGTGGTCATGGTTCCGTTTCATAAATCTAAAAAAAAGATGGTCATTACCAAAGAATACCGGGTTCCGTTGGCAGATTATGAATACGGTTTCCCGGCGGGACTTATTGATGAGGGGGAAACGGTTCAGGAAGCCGCACGTCGTGAGTTAAAAGAGGAAACCGGTTTAGAGCTCACCCGTTTCATAAAAATCGGTCCTTCCATATATTCATCCGCGGGAATGACCGATGAATCCGTTTCCATGGTATATATTGAATGTGATGGCGCCCCTTCAACTGATGGTAATGAAGGATCTGAGAATATCCAGGTGATTTTTGTGTCCCGGGAGGAAGCCTTGCGGTTATGTGAAGATGCATCTTTAAAATTCGATGCCAAAGCATGGATCGTTCTGATTAATTTTGCCAAGTTCGGTCGTATTTGAAGATTGACTTTGAAGCGCGTTCATGGTTTTAATTATACCATTCATACTCTTTTATTTACGATCATTTAGGGCCATAACCCGTTGAGAGATTCCTATGTATAAACCAGCCGCTTTTTTGATTTCTTCCGCCGCACTTACGAGCATCTTCAGTTTCTTTTTCGGAGGGTATTTTCGGGAAAGGGAACGGGCCTACCGGTTATGGTTGATGATTGTGGCATACGGTAAAGAGCTCCCATCGGAAAAAGAGAGAATTGATATCTGTTCCGAGTTGGAATCCAGGGATCGAATGTTTTATCAGGCCAAGGGGCTTCTTGGGATTCTGTTATTGACCATCGGCCTGGCGTACCTGGTTTTTCAGATCTATTCTTTCTGCTACATTTTTCAATCTTCTCCCCTTTATCAACCCGGAGCCTTCACCGATTATATATGGTTCAACACCATTATCGGGTTTATCGTCATGATAAACTGCCTGGAGCTGTTGTATATCCGGGTTGCCGTGGACAGAACCGAGAAATTTCCATTTGTTAAAATCCGGCAGCGGGTCACCGGCCAGGATAGACTGTCTAAGATCTGGATGATTCTCGGATGTTCCAAACTTAAAACGCCGGAATACAGTCAAAATAAAATTCCCCGTTCGTTTTACGACAATCAGGAATATTATTCCAAAGAAAAAGATAGGGTTTGAAGGTGGAAAGACCGGGGCCGCCTTAATATTGTTTCAGTATGCCGTCATTCCGCCTTGATTCTTCGTCGAAAAAAATAAAAATTCCGGGCCAACGCAATAAATTTTCAATGTAAACATGAAAAGGAGTATGATGAAAAAAACAATCGCCGTATTGGAAGGAGACGGTATCGGGCCGGAGATCGTGGGTGAAGGCATTAAAGTGTTAAAGGCCGTTGAACAACAGTATGGGCATACCTTTCACCTGGATTATGCGCCGTTCGGCGCACAGGCCTATTTTACCCATGGCTCACCATTCCCCGAGCAGACCCAACACATTTGCGACCACGCGGACGCCATTATCAAAGGGCCGGTTGGACTCTCGGTGGAAAAAATGAATACCATTCCACAGCAGTTTCGCCCGGAAATCGGCGCCATTTTGCCGTTGCGCAAACGTTATGACACCTTTGCCAATTTCAGACCCGTACGCCTGCCCAAATCTCTGGCCGCATTTTCACCCCTGCGGGAAAACGTAATAGGGAACGGAGTAGATATTTTAATGGTGCGCGAACTTGTTGGAGGGATCTATTTTGGAGAAAAAATAGAAGGCCCTGCCGTTAACATGCAATACGCCCAGGACAATTGCGTGTACACCGCCAAAGAAGTGCATCGCGTGGCAGTAGTAGCGTTCGAGGAGGCTCGCAAACGCAATAGCCAAATAACGAATGTGCATAAAGCAAATGTGCTGGCAACATCGCGTTTCTGGAATGCCATTGTCGAAGAAGTGGCAAAGGATTTCCCCGATGTGCCGTATCGTTCGGTGCTGGTGGATAACGCCGCCTTCCAGTTGGTGAAGAATCCCACCCAATTTAACGGTGTGATGCTGCTGGAAAACATGCAGGGAGATGTGCTCACCGATCAGGCCGGCGGCATTCTCGGCTCACTCGGTCTTATGCCCTCGGCATGCCTTGGCCCGGACAAAGGCTATGTGGAAGCGGCCCACGGCTCGGCCCCGGATATTGCCGGACAGAATATTGCGAACCCGTATTCCCTGATCGGAAGCGTGGCCTTTTTGTTAGACAAGTCTTTCGGGTTAACCCAGGAAGCCCATGCCGTCTGGAACGCCCTGTTCACCATCTTTGAGCGAGGCTACCTGACGTTGGAACTGGCGACCAATGCCTCGGATTCTGAAAAAGTACTCTCCACCACCGCTTTTGGCGATATGGTGGTAGATATTCTTGTCGGGAAATAATTATGTTGACGCGAAATCACAACGTCGCGAACAAAGAGGGTGTAAATCAAGACTGTTGTTTGCTAAGATTGCTATGGCTATTTGGTTTCAGGTATCAGCTAATTCGTTTCTTACTCCTGACACCTGAAACCTGACACCTGAAATCTAAAAAAAGCTTCGGAGCCACGGTTTGTCAATAGAAAGATATCAGCGTTTACCAACGGTCTTGATTTCCACCCGAAGAAAGAGCGAGCTTCAGAAGAACAGAAGCTGAGAACAGAACCGTATTCCTATCTGATTCCTTCCCCGTAACCTGTATTCGGCCAACGGTTAAAGATATCGAAAGAGATGTTTCAAGTGCCGGAGGCTCCGGTGATATTCTATCCCTTGCAAAAAGCGGTAAAGCATGTATAATCATAAAATTCGGGCAGCATACAGATACCGATACCCCATTAGAAGACAACGGAGCATCATGAACGAAACCATTGAAACCCCCAATCCCGATCAACGGGCGGACCAACCCAAATTTTTGACGGAAACCCTTTTCAAAGAATTCGATCTTCCCGACAAGGTACTGGCCGGACTTGGCGATGCCGGCTTTACGCATTGTACGCCCATCCAGGCCCGGGTTTTGCCGCTGTCCTTGACCGGAAGGGATGTGGCAGGTCAGGCCCAGACCGGTACCGGAAAGACCGCCGCTTTCCTGGTCACCATATTTACCCGGTTGATGTCGCCACCTAAGCCGGGCAACCGGCTGCCGTCCGCCATGGTCATTGCTCCCACCCGCGAATTGGCCCACCAGATTTACGAGGAGGCCATGGTACTGGGCGGTCACACGAACTTCAAAATGGTCGAGGTGGTCGGTGGGGTCGACTACACCCGGCAGGCCGAATTGCTGCGGAAAGGCGCCGATCTGGTCATCTGTACGCCCGGGCGGATCATCGACTATTTCAAGCAGGGCATTTTCAAGACATCCGGTATCCGGATAGTGGTGATTGACGAAGCGGATCGTCTTTTAGATCTTGGGTTTGCCAAAGACATGCGCTATATCCTTCGCAATCTTCCCCATTACTTAAAGCGCCAGTCCATGCTCTTTTCGGCGACCCTTACCTACAGGGTCATGGATTTGACCTATGAATACATGAACCTTCCGGAGTTTATCGCGGTTGCGCCTGAGGAGATCACCGTCGAGGGGATCGAACAGACCCTGCACCATGTGGGTAAAGACAAGAAATTTTCTCTTTTGCTGGGAATTCTGATGCGGGAAGACCCCTACCGATGCATGGTTTTTGTGAATACGAAAGCGGGGGTGGAATGGCTGACCAAGAAACTGAAGAGGAATAAATGGCCGGCGGAAGGCATTACCGGCGATCTGCCCCAGCGTAAGCGTTTCAGGATTATGGAGGGGTTCAAGAAGGGCCGGTTGAAGATACTGGTAGCCACCGATGTCGCGTCAAGAGGTATCCACGTTGAGGACGTCAGCCATGTCATCAACTATGATCTGCCTCAGGACGCGGAGAATTACATCCATCGAATCGGACGGACAGCCAGGGCCGGAAAATCAGGTCGGGCCATATCCCTTGCCTGTGAGGATTACATCTACCACCTCGAACCGCTCGAGGAGATGCTCAAATGCAAAATTCCGGTGGTTTGGGCCGAAGACGACTGGTTTGTCAAGGATCAAGCCGGTGCCGTTACCCGGAAACCCAGGGGCAAAAAACCGGCACCGGCCAAAGCGCGTAGCTCCCGGAAACGGAGTGCTTCTGGAAAGATACCCAAGAAATCAGCCAAAAGATCACCCGGAAATTATCCCGGTAAGTCTTTCGGATTCATGCCTCCGCCGGATGTTCCGGAGACGCCGGATGATTCCAAGGAAAAGAAGACGGCGTCGGCCGAGAAATTCGGCCGGCGGAAACGGCGCGCCCGCGCTCGCCGCAAAAAGAAGCCGTCCGCCCAGCCCACGGCAGCCCGCCGGAGAGATGGCAGCGACCCTGCAGCAAAAGCCTGAAGACCGTAGTGCCGACCCTCCTGAATTCCGCCTCGATAAAGCTCCATTCAAAATCCTGTTGCCAAAAAAAACAAAAAATTATAATCCTATAAGGTGCGGGACTATGGATAAAACACTTATTAGGTATAAAATATGACTGACATTACAAGCAAAAAACTGCCTACGGTTGAGCAAGTTGAAGAGATCATGAAAGACTGGGAAAAGTTTTCAGTTGAGGAGTTTGCAGTCCGTTTCCAGCTGGAAAAAGATGTTATTGAGGCTACTGTAGAGTATCTCCGTAAATTGAAAAGAACGTCCGATGAACGTTCAATTCCAGTAATGGCATGTTATCGTAACGACAAGCTGGAATCCATTGTCAGATGCGCTGGTTCACGACATGGTTATATGTGATTCAAAGAGTTAGTATATCATTAATTTATAATAATTCTGCTTTTTAATTTAAAAGACTGACTTCAGTTTTAGATAATCGAAGTTCTTGTGATTTTATTTCAATAGAGGCAAATCCATTTCACAGGGTTTGCCTCTTTGCTTTTTTGTGGATTTTACGATATATGTACTTTAAATTGAGGTGCTTGAACCTGAGGTGATGGCACAAGGCGTCACAAGTTTTGACATGCTCGTTTCTTTAAGCTGTCTTGTTCGAAAGATAAAGGAAGGAGACCATAATATGGAACCCAAAAGTAGCCGGTTAATGGATAGAGATGGTAAATTGACTAATGGTGGTAAGATAACAATCGTATGTATGGTCTCAATTGGCCTGCCCATGTTAATTTGGCCAAATTTATTTAATGACTTTCGTGTTACTGAAATCCTTTGGTCAAGATTGGTAGGAGGAATTTTGGTATTTATAGGGCTTGGCCTATTATGGGGTTCATATAGCAATACCCGGGATCTGAATCGTATTAAAGCTACTGGAAAAGGAAAATGTAGCCATTGCTCCTCAGCTATAGTAAAAAGGCCAGATTCGGTCGTTTTTCCGGAAGGAATATCAGATCTTGACAAGTACTATCACAACACTGCGTTTAGATGTGACAAATGTGGAGCTATTTTATGTGGAGAATGTACTCTTACTGCGGCAAGAATACACAAAAAAGATGTTCCTTGCTGTTTATATTGTAAGGGGAAACTTTCAAATGCTTGATTGCAAGCAGCCCTAAATTGACGACTATTTAGATGCCACATTCCACAACTTTACAGTTTAGTCAAATGGTACCCCATGGGACGGGCTAAAAATGCTTGCCAATTTCATTATGGGTTAGTAAGAGTTAAGTATGTTGATGAAAGGAAAAGATATGTTTGCAAAGTCAAAGGTATTTGAAGAAACGTTAAAAAACTACCTGGGCCAGCTGGGCCGGATTGAGTTTAAATATTTAGAAAACATACTCGGGGTAGGGGTTAAAAAAGATGAGGTTATGGTTCCTTTTTTCGGAAAACCGTACCGGGTTTCTTCAAAAGGTGTGAGTGACCCATCCGGAAGGCAGCCGCCTTTGGAAATAAGCGTTGTCCTATGCAGGTATCTTCTTCTGTACCCGAAAACAAATCCAATTGACGACCAGTGGGTATCGTACAGAGATTTTAAGGACTCCGGTCCATTAACAAAGTTTTTTTTAACTGCTGTGGAACAACCGGTGGCCAATCATTTTTCAGGGAGACTGGATGAGCTTAAAGCGTCGTGCGAGCTGCTCGGAGGATATCAACCTTTTATCGAACTCTCGTATGAACTCTCCGTGCAGTTTAACCCTCTTCCCAAAGTTCCGCTTCTTTTGTTGTATAACGATGTGGATGATGAATTTCCTGCCCATTGTTCCATACTTTTTGAACGGCGGGCGGAAAAATATCTGGATGCGGAATGTTTGGCGATTTTGGGAATGCTGCTTTCCGTGTATCTCAGAAAGCGAACAGAAAAGGAATTACATATTAAATACGAGTGAGTTAACTTCAAAAGGGGGAAACCATGTTTAATCCGGAAAAACTTTTAGGCGGGTTGTTGATGGGGGGATCACGCCGGCGCTCGGGCCTCGGCAGTCTGGTATCCGGTGGTGCCGCATTAGGTCTTGCGGGCGTTGCAATGGAGGCTGTGGAACATTTTATGGATAAATCCAAGGCTTCCGCATCCGGTCAACTTCCCCCCGGACCGGCTCCCGGTCATACCCTATCACCTCCGAAACCACCGCCCACGCCCGGCGGGGTATTTGTGCCGCCTCCGCCGCCCGGAGCGACATCTGCTGCACCCCCTCCGCCGCCATCACCGGCGCCCGTTGGTCCTCCAAAAGCTGATGATGCTGAAGGTGGCCAGGATGCTGTTTTGCTGATTCGCGCAATGATTGCCGCGGCCAATGCGGACGGTGTGATTGATCAGGAGGAGCGGAACCGTATTCTTGGAAAACTTGAAATCGTGGATCTCAGCGACCAGGAACACTCTTTTATTGTTCGGGAGCTCTTGTCTCCTGCCGGAATGGAGAGTATTGTAACACAGGTAACCTCACAGAAACTGGCCAAACAGGTTTACACGGTTTCGCTTCTGGCAATTGAGGTGGATACGGATGCTGAACGGACGTATATGAATACTTTGGCCCAACAACTGGAACTGGATGAAACGGATATTACCGACATCCACCGGAAACTGGGCATTGAAAAACCTTAACCGTTAACTGATAACACCTGATCGAGTTTTGAATCAATTAGGGTTTTATGCAACAAAAGGAGGATGTCGCATGTCACAGTGGTATTTAAGTTATGACAGTAACCAAATCGGCCCATTTGACAAGGAACAGGCCATTGCCCATGCTCAAAAAAATCCGAACGGATATGTCTGGCGTGAAGGATTTGCGGAATGGCTGCCCATTTCCCAGCTTGACGAATTGAAATCATCCGCCCGTGAGGTTCCCGGTCCCCCCCCTTCTGCGAGAAGTACGGCAGATGAAATCGATTTTAAAATTATGGGTTCGGAGATGCAGTTTGTTGAAGTGGAGTTGGATCCGGGTGAGAGTGCCGTGGCTGAGGCGGGCGCCATGATGTATAAGGACAGCTCCATTGCCATGGAGACGGTATTCGGCGATGCTTCCGGCTCAGGCAGGGGAGGGGGGTTCATGGATAAATTGCTGGGGGCCGGGAAGCGGCTGCTTACCGGTGAAAGTCTGTTTATGACGGTTTTTACTCATAACGGACAGGGAAAAGCCCATGTGGCATTCGGTGCTCCCTATCCCGGCAACATCATTCCGGTGCCGTTACCCAGCGTGGGAGGCTGTCTGATTTGCCAGAAAGACAGCTTTTTATGTGCCGCCAAAGGCGTGTCCATCGGGATTCATCTGCAGCGCAAGATACTGACCGGACTGTTCGGTGGTGAAGGGTTCATTATGCAGAAACTCGAAGGCGACGGACTGGTATTTGTTCACGCCGGCGGAACCGTGGTGGATCGGGAACTTGGGCCCGGTGAAGTGTTGCATGTAGATACCGGATGCATCGTTGCTATGGAGCGTAGTGTTCAGTTTGAAATTCAGCAGGCGGGCAACATTAAGACAGCGCTGTTCGGCGGTGAAGGGCTCTTTTTTGCAACCCTTCATGGTCCGGGAAAAATCTGGCTGCAATCCTTACCGTTTTCACGTCTGGCAGGGAGAATGCTGCAAGCGTCTCCGCAAAAGGGCGGCGGAAAAGGAGAAGGCTCCATCCTGGGATCTCTGGGTGGTTTACTTGACGGAGACGGATAGAATGCCCAAAAAGATCCGTCACATCCGATCGAAACTCTTTTTATGGTATAAAGAAAATCAACGGCCGCTGCCCTGGCGAAAAACAGATGATCCCTACCGCATATGGGTGTCGGAAGTCATGCTTCAGCAAACCCAGGTGAATACGGTTCTACCCTTTTACCGGGCTTTTTTTCTTGAGTTTCCGAATGTGAAATCTCTGGCCCAAGTCGATATAACCGACGTACTCAAGGTCTGGGAGGGGATGGGATATTATGCACGGGCACGCAATCTGCATCGGGCGGCAAACACGGTGGTTGAAAAATACGACGGGAAAATTCCAGGTAACTGGCATGATTTTAGAAAGTTACCGGGGGTGGGGGATTATATTGCTTCTGCGGTTTTAAGCATCGCCTTTCATGAACCTCATGCCGTGGTAGACGGCAATGTCAAGCGGGTGATGGCCCGACTGCTGCAGATAGATGCCCCGGTAAACAAATCCGCTTCGTATAAAATATTCAAGGAGGCATGCGAGACCCTGTTAGATCGCAAACACCCCGGGATGTTCAACCAGGCAATAATGGAGTTGGGAGCGTTAATCTGTAAACCCAAAAACCCGAATTGCGGGATATGCCCCCTTCAACCTTTTTGCCATGCCTATCAATGCCAAACTCTGGATGAATATCCAAAACGGATCAAGAAGCCGCCGACGCCGGAGTATCACATTGCCGTGGGGGTCGTGTTTAAAAACACCCGGGTTTTAATTACCCGAAGAAAACTTGAAGGACTGTTGGGCGGGTTATGGGAATTTCCGGGGGGAAAGGTCAGAAACGGCGAAAGTGCGGAAGCCGCCTGTGTAAGAGAGATCCTGGAGGAAGTGAACATTTGTGTTGAAGTCAATTCTTTCCTGACCCGTGTAAAACATGCGTATACGCATTTTAAAATTTATGCGGATGTATTCTGCTGCAACTACTTAACGGGGAATGTCAAATTGAACGGACCCATAGATTATCTCTGGATAAAGTTCCAAGACATTGATCGGTATCCGTTTCCAAGAGCCAATCATAAATTTATTCCCCTGCTTAAACAGATGACTTTATGACCGGAATGGTGTATGAAAAGGAGAGGGGACATTTCAACACAAAGGGATGTGAATCACGGCTGTTGGCAATATGAAAATCAATGTTCGTTTGCGCTATGTATTTAGCTTTGGGGAAAAAGATTCAGGTGTTAGGTTTCAGGTGTCAGGGTCGAGAAACTTGAAGAACTGAAACCTGAAACCTGAAACCTGAACACTGACACCTTACGATTGAACTCAATAACCAACAATTTTGATTTACAGCCAACGCAAAGCCTTTGCCCAAGCCGTTCATGTATAATTTGATGTGTTGTTTATTCAACCACAAGGGGTAAAAAAGGAGGAGAAGGAGATGAAGATTCCCAAGTATGTTACCGTA
>Ga0315535_1001370_pt1 | contig 16253 bp, 15 predicted proteins | sample SalMarSW160220MG_2_FD_203092 | JGI IMG/M metagenome (GOLD analysis project Ga0315535, IMG submission 203092) | Salt marsh sediment microbial communities from the Plum Island Ecosystem LTER, Massachusetts, United States - Salt Marsh Sediment SW1602-20 ...
CTGAGTAATCGTTGGATTGTGAGATAATGACTCCCATTAACCACGAAATAATCATGGGCGGCAATGAAGCGATAGCAAGAGGAGCACTTGAAGCAGGGATAGGTTTCTGTGCTTCATATCCGGGGACACCCTCAACAGAGATTGCTACGACTCTACAAGAATTGGCAGATGAGTATAGCATCTATGTTGAATGGAGTGTAAATGAGAAGGTAGCATTGGAAGCGGCGGCAGGAGCAAGTTGGGCAGGTATTCCAGCAATTTGCTCAATGAAATCACTTGGGATGAATGTAGCTTCTGATTTTCTACTTAATCTGAATCTCTCAGGGACTGGACCAGGTGGATTAGTAATTGTGGTATGCGACGACCCTCAAGGTCATAGCTCAAGTAATGAGCAAGATTCTCGATTCTATGCAAAAGCAGCTCAGATTCCTCTACTTGAACCTTCAACATACCAAGAAGCTAAAGATATTATTCCCTTTGCATTGAAATTATCACAGGAGTATCAAGTTCCTGTAGTCATTCGCAGTACAACTCGGCTTAGCCATTCTAGGGGGCTTGTAATAAAAGGCGAGATTCCAAAGCGCAATTGGAGTGCTGTCCAACTGAGTGATGATCTGTTCAATGTTCCTACACCTCATTTGAAACATAGAGACTTGTTAAACAAGATGGAGCAAATCAGCAAGTTATTCGAAAAATCATCTTGGAACAATGTTCCAACTAAGAAAGAAATAGATGTACTAATTATTTCAAGCGGAATATGTCGACGATACTCTGAGGAAGCAATTCACCTGTTGGAAGCAGAGAGATGCGATATTCTAAATCTTGTAACAACCTATCCATTACCCATAAAGATAGTAAAAGCTGCACTAGTTCAAGCTAAGCGAGTTCTATTCTCCGAGGAGATCGACCCCTTTGTGGAAGAGGAAGTAAGGTCTCTTGCAATTGAATTGAACAGCATTCCCGAGTTTCATGGAAAGAGAACAGGTGCGATTCCAGCATATGGAGAGATGTCAACTGACATCATGCGAGAGGCAATTGCTAAATTGATGAAAATCAAGTTCGACAAAATAGAACATACAGATTCAGATATTCTGATTCCACGGCCCCTTACTTTCTGTGCAGGTTGCACACATCGTAATTTCTACTGGGCTGTAAGAAAAGTCCGAAAGAGAGTTAAAGACAAACTAGTAGTTGCAGGGGACATAGGATGTTATTCACTGGGAGTATTCTATGATAGAGCCATGACCACGATGCAGGCAATGGGTTCTGGAATTGGTGTTGCCTCAGGGTTAGGTCAACTGGCAAGATTCGGGTTTGATGATAAGGTGATAGCTGTTGCTGGAGATTCCACATTCTTTCATGCATGCATACCAGGTCTCATCAATGCAAAACACAAAGGTGCCAATCTTACATTTGTCATTCTTGATAATGAAACAACTGCTATGACAGGATTTCAGACACATCCAGGCGCAGTTCATCAAGAACCAAATCTTACTCGAGTAAAAATCGAAAATATCGTTAAAGCAATCGAACCGAATTTCTTTGCAAGGAGCAATGCGAACAGCGTCCCGGAATTAGTTGATCTTCTCTTTTCTACAATACATAAAGATGGGCTGAAGGTACTTCTTCTCGACAGTATTTGCAGGCTTGAAGTTGCTAGAAGAGAACCAGCTATTGAGGGAATATCATTCAGAATTGATAATGACCTATGTAAAGGAGAAAAATGTCTGATCTGCGTTCAAGATTTTGCATGTCCTGCATTCAATTGGGATAGTGCAGTGAATTACCCTGAGATTCTTGAACATCTTTGCGTAAAGTGTGGAGCCTGTATTACTGTCTGCCCTTATGATGCTATCACAGAGGAGAAAATAGAATGAGAGACCCCTTCAATATCTTAGTCGCAGGGGTTGGAGGACAGGGAAATCTTGTCTGCGGTAGAGTACTTGCAGAGGCGGCAGTACTATCAGATCTAAGGCCAGTAGTAGGAGACACTTTTGGGGCATCAAGACGTGGTGGTAGTGTGCTTACACATATTCGAATTGGAAGAACAGATTGGGCACCATTGATACCAAAGGGAGAAGTCGACATCCTTCTTGGATTGGAACCATTAGAAACATTGCGAGCTGCGTCTACATATGCGGGTGCAAGGACTATAACAATAGTCAGTCAGACGAAAATTCCAACAGTTGCTTCTACAGGCAAAATTACAACGTATCCCTCCCTTGAGCTCATTTTTGAATCTCTGAATAACCTGTGCAAGCAAGTCATTATTCTAGATGCAGAAGAGACCCTTACTCGGATTGGATCGATGAAGATGTTGAACTCTTTTATCCTAGGAGCATTGGGAGTCTTAGACGAAAGTCCACTTTCTCTGGAAGTCATTCGCGAGTCGCTTCAATCTATTTTCGGTTATGAATCTGTAAATATGGCAGCATTTGACGAGGGAATCAAAGCAACTCAGTAGTACCAATGTTTGCACAGTAGAAGTTTTATTTACGTTTGCTCGGATTGTTATATATAGGTAGGAACTCAAGTTACTTCTGAAATACAAGAAAAGGGCTGTTACATAATATGCATAAAAAGAGCGGAACGAAAAAAATAGGTGATGTATCAGTCGCCAAACTCCTTGACGATTTTGTTGATTTATCTACTAAAGATGCAAATAAAAGAGCGGGGGATATAGATGATGATGAGTACATCCGCATGATGCTTGAAAAAGAAGACAAGAGGAAACAAGAGAGATCTAAGAGAGAATCTCTTTCTACTACTCATGATGATAGTGATATTCAATCGATTCCAAGTGAAAATATTGAGGAATCTCAGTTACAACATATTGAACAAGAAGAAATGACCTTTGAGGCAATTTGTGAGAGTGACTTGTCACCAGAAGATGAAATGGTTGTCGAAAAGATAATGAAATCGCAGGGTACAATGGGTGAACCTATTCTATCAAGAAGAATGAGAACATCAGTAGGTCTCCTGCAAAATGAGGCGAGTACGAGAGAAATAAAACGTAAAGCGCGCAAGACTTTGGAGAAATATAGAAAGGACTCACCTAACAGTACGGAGAAAAAAGTTACACCGATAATTTCTGAGAAGAGAGCTCCAATAAAAAGTTGTCAGATCTGCTACTTTTGTGTGGGAGAAAGGAAGGTCAGTGGCTCATGCTGGTGCCATTGTACAAACCCAGGAAGATCTACTCATGCAATTGTTAAAGGGTCTTGGGTGAAGAGCAGACTCAATCTTCCTTGCTGGAAACCTCCACAGGATTAGGCCATATCAGTATTTCTTGTTATCTACATTCCAAAGGTGTTTTATTAGTACGTGAATGGAAGTGAGTAGTGATGTGCATCGACACCCTCGATTAGATCGGTCACAGCGGATCGTACTAGACTATGCATAACAAAAAGAAAAACAAAACCATCGATGACTTATCAATAGCTCAATTACTTGATGATTTCGTTAGAGCGGGCCCACCAGAAAATGGTAGGTCTCCACAGAAAATAGATGATGAAGCCTACATTAGAATGATGCTCAAGAAAGATGAGCTGAGGAAACTGGAACGCACAAAGAGAGAAACACGTTCACAAATTCATGGTAGTCTATCCAGCTCTGAACGGGGTACAATTGATGAAAATATACGAAAACGTTTCTTCCCGGATGTGAGTGAAACACCAATTGAGGGGAACTTGTCACCTGTCGAGAAAAAGAAGCAACCAGAAGAGAAAGAAGTTACCTCAGATGATGGAATTGTTAATGAGATTTTGAACTCCATTATCGTCAAGGATGTATCTGGATTAGCCGCACAAATGAAAGAGGCTGTTGATTTTGTGCAGGATGCAATGAGAACAAGCGAATCAGAACGAAGATTGATAGAAGCTCTTGAAGAATGTGCGAAACCCACTGAACCTTGCAAGAAAAAATCAGATTCACAAATGTATAATGACAATGTTCTTCTTCTGAAACGCTGTCAGAACTGCTATTTCTGTGCCGGAGAGAATAATAGAAATGATTCAATCTGGTGCCTCTGCACGAATCAGGATAGGTCCACGGAGGTAGAAACTGAAGATTCGTGGGTGAAGAGTAAACTCAATCTCTCTTGCTGGAAAGCGCTTGAGGACTAAATCACATCTCTGTCTTCTTTCCATCCGCAATCCTTCGCGCTTCACGCCACATGATTTCTGCTAATACGGTAAACATGTCAGCAACACCTTCTCCAGTCTTAGCACTGCTCTCCAAATAGAGGAAACCATTATCTTCAGCCCATTTCTTCGCCTCGTCAGCGGGAACTGCGCGGTCTGGAAGGTCAGTCTTGTTTCCAACGAGGAGAATTGGAACTCTAGTACCTATCGACTCATCAGCCTCTTCAATCCACTTGGACAATTCTGTGAAGGAGCGTCGTCGAGTCACATCAAATACTATAATGATTCCTGCTGCTCCAGAGTAGTACATCTTTCGCACTGCCTTGAATCGCGCTTGGCCTGCTACATCCCACGCTTGGATCTTAATTCCAGTTGCGTACTCAGATTCGGGAGGAGAGATGTGTGCTAGTTTGACAGCGAATTGAGACCCGATTGTGGTCTTATAATCACGCTCGAAGGTGCCAGTAACATAACGGTTGACCAATGTGGTCTTACCGACTGCACCTTCTCCAATCACCATTAGCTTGAAGAGGTATTGATAGGAGTCAGGGGCTGCACCTGGCCTTGGAGCCTTTGGACGCCTGTTTTTGATCTCGGTGACGAGTGCACTCTCATCATCTATGACAGTAGCAGCCACAGTGGGTACTTTAGGTGTGGATTCTGCCATGAGTGCTTCGACATCGTCAATCTCGGTCATCGCAGATGATGTTTCCTCAGCACCAAAAAGTTGGTCGAGAAGTTTTTCTGCAGCTTTTAGTGAGTCGCCGCCATCATCATCAGGCAGGGTAGTCTCGAGAATCTTTTGAGCTGCCATTTTCTGTTCGGGAGAAACATCACCAAAACCAGTTCCAATGATGGGACCGAATGGAGATTCTTCTTCAATAATTATATCTTCAATGGAACTTGTATCAATTGGTTCGATTGGAACCGGGGCAATATCTGCAGGAGCTGCAACAGAAGCACCTTGTTCAACAAGAATTGCTGTCTCAGGAGTTGTGACCTGTTTTACAGTTCCGTTTGCATCGGTCCACATAAGGACGATGGGTCGAATAATGATAGTCCCTTCTGCCTTTGGCATAAGACGAACATCAATACTTTTACTTTCGCCAGCAGCAAGGTCAAACCGTAGTTGCTGTGGGTCTACATCCATGTTATCCTTTGGAAAATGGTAAATCTTACCAGCGATACCGGTGACGGGTTCATCACTGATATTGTACACAGTCATCTTACCACTGAGTTCAGTTCCGGTCTTTGCATTTGAGCTGACCTCAAAGCTTGGAATAATCTTGTAGAGTCCTTCGATGACCTTCAGTGGACCATCAGCAACTCCGACCTGTACTTCTTTACGGCCATCACCGCCAGCATCACCAACATTTATGGCAAGGATCTTCTTACCAATATCTACTGTTGCTAACTCAATGAGGTCGGCCATATACAGATAGTAAAATTTGATCTTGTGGTCTTTTGTTGAAACAATAACCTCATCCATGTGGTCAGCATTTATTTCTTCAATGCGAATAGATAGCGCATTGACATCAAGCAAAGATGAGAAGAGGTCGAATTTGCTTTCCTCGTTGCGGTATACCCTGATAGAACCATCCCGAGTAACGACACCAAGCTCCATTTTGCGGTCTCCAAGTATATCACCAGATGCAAGAGATACTACAGGAGAGGGAAGTTCTAACGCTTCAATCTGCTCTATTCTATGGTCAGTCACCTTGAAGATTCTCAATGTATTGTCTCGATTACCAGTGACTATCTCTTCAATCTCATCACCAATTACATCACAGGTACCGATGACAAGAGGCATATCCTCTAGCTTGTGTATAGCGAATTCACTGATATTATTCTCTGTGTCCATCTGAAGTATTCGCAGAGTCGAATCACTTCCACCAACAAGAATCTCATTCTTATCGTCGCCTGTAACATCAGTCACGTGAACCGTTGTAACAAACTTGTCAACTGCATATTCTCCGATAATTTCTAATTGACCGCTAGGAGCATATCGAAAAACTTGGACTGTTTTTCCTACTCCAGGGGATTCAGAGGGGCTGAGTGATCTTCCTACGACAATTTCCATCTGCCCATCGTTGTTAGCATCTGCTACTTTAATGGATAAAATACTACCACCAACATCTTGTTGTGCTAACAGCACAATCTCTGAGCGATTTGCGTCGTATAATCGGATGACGCCATCACGACCACCTGTGCATAATTCAGCAGTACCATTGCCAGTTACATCACCGACAGCAATCGCACTGGTGCTCTCATCGTCGTCAATCTCGAATAGAATCTTTGGTGAGCCCACATCAGTTACCTTCCGGAGTTGTGAAAGGCACTTTGAATGTCGGACATGGAAATTATAAGTCCAAATATCAGTGCCTTTTGTTATATTGACTGAGTCGGGTGACTATTTTTACTTTGTGCGGTCAGCCTCAAGCATTCAGAAAAGGTCTGTTTACAGCATAGTATTTAACAGAGGAGCGGAGTAAAACAATACTTGGATATAAAATGCCCAAACTCTCAGTTCTCAACCTGTCAAAGTCATATCCTACTGGAGATTCAGGCGAAACTGAAGTTCTAGACAATATTTCTTTTGATGTTCAAGAAGGAGAATTCTTGAGCATCCTTGGACCAAGCGGTTGCGGAAAAACAACACTGCTAAAAATCATTGCAGGTTTGTTGGAACCAGGTGAGGGAGAAGTACTAATTGATGGCCAAAAAGTTGAACCTGGTCACAACAGAGTTGGATACATTTTCCAGCAAGAATCACTCTTCCCATGGCGTACAGTAAGACAGAATATCGAGTTTGGTCTGGAGGTCAAAGGAATTCCTCGCGATAAGAGAGATAGAAGAGTAGATGAAGCTCTCAAGATTGTAGGAATGGAGGGTCTCGAAGATCACTATCCTCATGAGATATCTGGAGGACAAGCTCGAAAGACCGAAATGGCAAGGAGTCTCATTGTTTCACCAGACTTGCTTGTCGCTGATGAAGCACTCTCAAATCTTGATGCCCAGACTAGAAATTATCTTCAAGAGGAGTTTCTCAGGATTCAGAAAATGACTGGATCAACGATTCTCTTTGTGTCGCATAATGTTGATGAAGCTGTATTCATGTCAGATAGAATTCTTGTATTGAGTAATTTACCTGCAAGAATTATTGCTGAATACACGATTGAAATCCCTAAACCACGGACAAGAACCTCACAAGAGTGTTTAGCATACAGGAGCAAGATTTTAGATATCCTCAAGATTGAACAACAAAAAGCAATGAACCCACCTGCCAGAGCAGAACCATTCAGTATGGGTACCATCCCTTGCCCTTATTGTGGCCACAAGAATGGTGAAAAGGTTAGAACATGCGAGAAGTGCGGGGCCGATCTCTAGATTAATACTCCTTCAGGGAATTCGGTGTTGGATTATGTTCAACCATACGGAGAACTAGACTGAAACAGACTGTCGCCATTTTAGAAGTTGTTTTTCAATATACAGAAAGAGAAAGGTGAACAGAAAACCAATCAGACCTATTAGAAACATACTTGAGATAACCGCACCCGTATCCCCAACCTGCTGCATTATCCACACTAAATACCCCAAACCACCTACGCCTTCACCACCAATCATCTCTGCTGCCACCAGACACATCCAACCGATGCCAAAGCCAATCCGAAGTCCTGCAAAAATCTCAGGACCAGCTGAAGGAATCACAATCTTTCCGAGTATCTGTCGTTCACTTGCGCCAAGAGTCTTTGCTACATCGACATGAACTGGTTCAGTTCTTTTTACACCAGTTGTCGTATTGATAAGAATTGGAAAGAAGGCACCAATCCAAATAATGAAAGCTCGGGCTGCAATTGGATTACCGCTGAAAAGCAATAGTGAGAGAGGTATCCAAGCAATTGGTGGAATAGGTCGCATAGCTTCTATTACAGGGCCAAAAACAGAATTAGCTAATCGATACCGTCCAATAATTATCCCAATGGGAATTGCCGTTGCAATTGCAAGTGAAAATCCGAGAACTACTCTGAAAAGACTGGCAAAAATATGAGTACTAAGTAAGTTACCTTCACTATCACCTACCAAAGCTAGACGTATGAAAGATTCAATCACGTCAGCCAGGGATATTCTGGCAAGTGTTGATATCATCTGCCAGATAATAATCAGAATAATTATGGGGAGGATTACTTGCAAGATAATCCCGTGTAGAAAGTCTTCTTGGTTGAGTTTCTTGGAAGATTGAGGAGTAACTTGAATTTGCTCCTCTATTTCTGCTCCAGACATCCTTCTCATCATCACAAGGGATATGTCCTACTTTTCTGTCTGTCGATTCTCAACTACAGAATCATAGACTATCAACGAAGGTAGTGTTAATGAAACCATCAAGGAAAGCTGCGGGATCAGCAGGTATCTTGCCAGGAATCAATTGATTCTCTTGGATCAAAAAATCAAGATATCTTTCAAGACCAGTTCTATTCAGATTGTAATCATAGATGATGTTATTAAATGCTGTCGTGACCGGAGTTTCATCCATCTCTAGCCAATTGACAGCAATGGCTATAGCTGCAGCGGGATTGGCTACAATCCATTCTTCAGCTTCAACATGAATATCTGTGACTTTTTGAGCTATATCTGGATGCTCAGCAAGAAAGCTGTTTTCTGAGGCTAAAACACAACATGGATGCCTTGGCCATATTTCACCAGATTGTATCAAAGGAACTGTAATATTATCATATTCTGATTTTGCGTTGAAAGGTTCCCAAGCAATAAAAGCTGGTGAACTTGCTGTCAAGGAATTAGCCATAAGAGAGGGTGAAGTTGTATATGCGGTTATGTCAGCATATGATAGCCCAGATTGATTCAACGCAAGTCGCAACAGGAAGTTCTGAACTGTCGATGGTCCAGGTTGATATACTCCTTTTCCTGCAAGATCTGCAACACTGGTGACATGCCCTGCATCATACTCTGATTTCAAGACCATGATTGCAGAACCTTCCAAGTTTACTGACGCTAAGAGAGTTATAAGAATGTCCTGGTTGATTCGCTTCAGCATTGCAGGAGCAGCTCCTAAATACCCCATATCTATCTGACCCGCCAAGAATCCATCCATTTCGAGCGCACCATTTCCATATTCAACAAGATCAACATTAATACCTTCTCGCTCAAACAGACCATTTGCAATAGCTACACGAAGAGCCAGCTGATGGAGATCTTTAGAGAGATAACCAATTCTTACATCAGGTGTTGGGGGTGGACTCCATACAGCAATGAATCCAATTGATGTCACAATGATTACAATGACTGCAACACCTATTCCTTGATTTCTCTCCATAGATTGTATCTCCACAATCACTCATTGTCATTTGATATATGAGCCTTGAGTTAGGGGCTTCCGTAGCCATCAAGTTGATTAGTCAGACTTGTTCATATTACTTCATGTCACTCAGAGAACGAATACCCGAACAATTAAAGATTGGAGAGGACATCATTTCTATTTCACTTGAAACTGATGTTGAAGTCTTTCCAACCAGCGAGTACGTTCTTCTTGAAATCTCACATAAGGCAGCAAGGGTGAACATACCAAAAATTGTGGGAACCCTACGAAATCTTGTGAAGGAAGAACAAAGAATGGTCGCAATCCGAGGCTTTGGGTTCAAAGGTATCGGTCTTGCAGTCCGAGTGGCTCACGAACTCAAACTTGCAGAGAAAAAGTTCACATACTTGATGACTTTCGACACCTTTGATGCATCAGATCCCAAAGACAATAGACCAGTGACTAGCGTACAGATAATAGTACTACCACCAGAGTAAGCTAAAAAAGGTGGGATAATCCCTGACTAATGCACCTGAGTACAGTCCAGAGAAAAACAAAATTAGAGTTAGATTATCGAAGGTCCAATTTCCCGAGAGATGTCCTGTGTGTATGGGATCTGCGGAGGATCTGGTTTTCATCACAATCGTAGAATCTCATGGACCAGATAGTTATGATACGAGTTCATGGGTAAAAGGGGATGATAAGACAGCGGCCGCTCTTCAGTCTGCAAAAAGCACTACAACATTTCCGGTACCAACATGCTTAGCACACGGAAGTAAAAGCGTTAGAACAATTGGAACGCGACTTGTTTCAGTCATAGGTTTCTTTGTGCTATTCTATCCGATAGTTTTCTACCTTCTTCAAATCAATTTAGCACTGATATACTCACGAACTCTTTTTGAACCAATACTGGGAGCATTATTCTTTATTTCTCTCTTGATTGTTACAATTATCTATGGGTTGTTTCCTAGAGCTCTTGAACGCGGATTAAAATTTGAAAATACAAGTAGAACCAAAGATTCTGTTGATGTTGTAATCAAGAATAAAGATTATCGTCAACTTTTCATTGAAATGAACGGAGTTTTCGCTGAACCAATATCTGATGAGTAATTGTTAATGCACCCTCGCTTTATTGGTAAGGTTCAAGAGGATAAAATCACTAAACAAATTATTCCTTAATAAGAAAATCAGGGAGTTTGAATGAGTGAATAACGACAGACTTGCGTCAAGTCTTCTACTGATCCTTTTTGTAGCAGCACTAGGTTTCAGTAGTACGACACCTTCACTCTCAATTACTTCAACACAATCAATCCGTATAATAACTCCAAGTCAAGTCAATATACCAATCGAGATTGGGAGCAATACGGAATTAGCTGAACAAAGCTCCGCAGGTGTAGGAACGAGAAGTGATCCCTATATCATTGAGGGAAAAATGCTACGTGGAAGGAATTGCATTTACATACATGATACTACCTCATCCTTTATTCTCAGGGATTCTCAATTTATATTCGATCTTACAGTGACCAGTGAGATCGGATCATCCGTCATTCGTTTAGAAAATATTGAAGATGGAGTGATTGAAAATTGCTATATCCGTGGAGGAGATATTGCAATTGAATTACGCGGAGCAACAAACTGCGTAATCAAGAATTGTGTAGCTTTTGATGCGTATAGAGGAATATTGCTCGATTCTTCTAGTAACTGTACGATACTTGAGTGCTCGTGTTCTAATAACAGCATAGGAACAATGATCGTTAATTCAGATTCCTGCAATATCATAAACAATTCAATCTATTCTAATTATCAACGCGGTATACATGTAGAGGTCTTTAGTGAGAATATTACAATTTTTGGTAATGCTATTGGATGGAATACAGTCGAAAATGCCATGGATAGTGGAGAAAACACTATGTTCACAGATAGTATCAGTATAGGCAATGAGTGGTCGGACTATAATTCGTCAGAAGACTATTCCATTGATGGTACAGGAGGCTCTACAGATCCGTATGCCACTCTCTTGATAGATGCAGATTTACCAATTGTATTGCATGAACCTGATTCTGTCATAGATATTGAGAGTAACGATGAATCAATATCTTGGTCAGCGAGTGATAAATTCCCAGAACGCTATCAAGTTTATATAAACGATGTGCTAAAAGAAGAAAGTGCATGGGACGGTTCAGACATCGTATTTTCTTTGGATTATCTAACCGAGGGAACGTATAATATCACTCTTAATGCGATGGATGGAGCAGGAAATGCAGGAAGAGATGAAGTAGTGGTTTCAGTGATATCCTTCATTCTAGGAGGAATTGGAACCGAGCTTGTAATGTATGCATCTGGAGTCACCTTGGTTTGTTTCGTTGTCATTATCTTACTTGTTAAAAGATTCACATAGAGAAGATTGTTCCTTTGGAGAAACTATTGCTGTGATGAGAACTCTATTAAAAGATGCTTAATGAAAAAGGCGAAATAGACTAAGGTCGTGTGGATGTAATTGAATAGGGAAGAGTTGAATGTACTTATCATCATATCAGTGCTATCACTGTTCACGGTCAATGGTTCAATATTCGCAGTGGCTCTGAATACCGATACAATAGAGATTGCACAGACTTACACACCTCATGCAGTTATTCAAATTCATGGAAATACCGAATTTCTGGCTCAAGATGCTATTGAGAATTGGCCGGGAGATGGTTCTCCAGAAAGTCCAATTATTATTTCAGGGTACAGCTTCGCTGCTGCAGAGTGGATGTTTAGAGTAGAAAATTCAGACCTGCATTTCAAATTCGTTGATAATCAGTTGGATGGTCTATCAAATCTCTGGTGCGGTATTGCGATAGTCAACTCAGCAAACGGAATGATCATAGATAATTATGTTCAACGAGCTGCCGCTGGAATCCATGTCGTCACCGTAGAGAATTTCGTTATCCAAGAAAATGAAGTTCTTGACAGTATTTTTGGCGGTATTGTCGTGGAAGATGGGTCTCAAAATGTCTTAGTGAAAAATAACATCGTCCATGACAATGAGGGGTACGGAATTCACATCGGTAATCCGTATGGTTCAGATGTAAGTCATAATGTTACGATAACAGGCAATAATGTACACGACAATAGCCCAAGTGGAATTCGACTTTTAGAGGCAGATGATTGTAACGTGGGTAACAATGAGATTCACGGTAACACGCTCAACGGAATCGTTGTTGAATCAGGCGCTCACAACATTAACTTCAATAATATCACAGATTGCGTTACTGGTATTTTATTGTCAGAAGGTAATTGTACAATCACTCACAATTCAATATCGAATCTTGAGTATGCAATCTCTGTCGGAACAGAGAATAATACAATTTCGGAGAATTACTTGACAAATAATGAGAAGGATGGAATAAGATTCTTCCATTCGTATACCACTGGATTTAAAGGAGCGAATAATCTTGTTGCTGGGAATGTCATAGCAAACAACTCTAGATGGGGAATAGAGTTTACTACAGATGCTGATGCCAATGTAATTCAAGACAATTACTTCTTCATGAATGGCGGAACATGCCAAGCTACTGATAATGGAGTAAACAACATCATCGATGCGAACTATTGGGATGACTGGACATCACCTGATGCAAACAATGACAGTATCGTGGATACTCCATACGTATTGAGCGGAGATGCAGAAAATAGTGACCTGCACCCGATGGTCATTCCAGATAGGTCTCTTCCACCATGGTATATTACGCCTTGTAATTGTGGAAACGAAACGACGCCAACAACTGCGTCATATCTTGGAGATCCTCTGATATTGACAGTAGGAATTTCGTCGGTAGTAGTAATTCTGATTGTTCTAGTCTTTATGAAAAAGAGATAGATTACACTAAGAAGACCATGCCAGTAAATACATAAGTATCTCACAAGGAGCCAGCCTTGAATTCACCATGAAGGTGAGATTGACAATGAGTATGGACTTTGCTAAAGGAATTACTGAATTTCGCTGGCATGGTCGTGGCGGCCAAGGAGTCGTGACGTCCAATCAAATGCTAGGCAAAGCCGCTCTAGCAGAGGGTAATTATATCCAAGCGTTCCCCGAGTTTGGGCCTGAACGAACTGGAGCCCCAGTAAGAGCGTTTTTGCGAATCAGTAAGGAACCCATCCAGGTATACGCACAAGTGTATCACCCGGATGTTGTGGTCGTTATCGACCCCACCTTACTTGACGTTGTAAATCCTGTCGAGGGTCTCAAGGAAAATGGTATTCTAGTGGTCAACAGTCGTGAAGAACCGCAGACAATTAGGGACAAGTTAGACTTCACTGGTGGCAAGGTTGTCACAGTTGACGCAAGCACAATAGCGATGGAGGTCATGGGTCGACCATTTACGAACATGCCTACCATGGCTGCGGCAGTCAAAGCCACAGGTGTAGTGGCCGTTGAAACTGTTATCAATGAGGTCCTTGAGAGATACCCCGGTAAGGTTGGAGATTTGAACAAAGTTGCAATTGAGCGAGCTGTAGCGGAGGCTAGAGTCGGATGAGCGAGAAATACAACGAAATCCCAATGGCTGGGAACATCATCGAGCCAGGTAACTCTGAGAAGTACAAGACTGGAGGATGGCGTGCTGAGAAACCCATTCACAATGATGATACTTGTCTATGGATAAAGAATGGAACCTGCGGCCGTTGCTGGATATATTGTCCAGATAACGCAGTCATCTTGATTGAAAAGGATGGCAAGTATGCATATGCATACAATTACGATTACTGCAAAGGATGCGGGATTTGTGCCAACGAATGTCCAACGGATAGCATCCACATGGAGACGGAGTGAGACTCGATGAGTGTACCAAAAAATAAAATAAAAATCGAGGGTCTCACTGGAGATGCAGCAATTGCGTTTGCACTCAAGCAAGCAGACCTAGATGTCCTAGCAGCATATCCAATCACTCCTCAGACAATCATTGTCGAGGATTATCAGAAATTTTCAGCAAACGGTGAAGTCAATGCTGCAGTGATTCCTGTTGAGTCTGAACACTCAGCAATGAGTGCCTGTGTAGGTGCATCAGCTGTTGGCGCACGAGTCGCAACGGCATCAGCATCAGCTGGTCTAGCACTCATGTGGGAGATTCTGTATTGCGCAGCCTCGATGAGAATGCCAATAGTCTTCACAGTGGCAAACAGAGCACTATCAGCTCCTATCAACATCCATAACGACCATAGTGATGGTATGGGAATGCGCGATAGCGGCTTTATCCAGCTCTATTGCCAGAGCTCACAGGAAGCCTACGATACAACCCTCATGGCATTCAAGATTGCAGAACATCATGATGTATTACTACCAGTCATGGTCGGAATCGACGGATTCATTGTTAGCCATAACGTTGAACGCGTAGAAATGCTTCCTGACGATGTAGTAGAGAAGTTTGTAGGTGTGCGAGTACCTGTTCAACCTCTCGATCCAGATAATCCAATTACTATGGGGCCACTGGCATTGACAGATTATTACTTCGAATTCAAGGAGCAACAAGACAAGGCGATACAGAACGTTCCTCGAATCTACAAAGAGGTAGAAGCCGAATTTGAAAAATTAACCGGTCGTAAATACGGAATGTTTGAGACCTACAAGACCGAGGATGCAGACATTATCATTATCGCGATGAGTTCTATGGGAGGAACTGCAAAGGTCGTTGCAGATGTACTTAGAGAGAAAGGCGAAAAGGTTGGCGTTATTCGTCTGAAGATGTTCCGACCATTCCCGACAAAGGAGATAGCAAAAGCTGTTGGCAAAGCCAAGGCAGTTGCAGTCTTTGAGAAAGCAATGTCCTTTGGTGCAGCAACCAATCCACTTGCATTAGAGGTCAAGACCGCACTCTATGAGGCAGAGTCACGACCGATGATTGTAAACTTTGTTGTGGGACTTGGTGGTCGCGATGTAACACCAATGACCTTCGTAGAAGGCTTTGAGAAGACAAAGGATTACCTGAAGAAAGGAGAGGCACCTTTGTACGAAACACTGGGGGTTCGTAAATAATGGCTACAGTAGATAAACCAGCAGTATCAATCAAAGACATGATCAAGAAAGACCGCATTCTAAACTCAGGTCACCGCATGTGCGCAGGATGTGCGGCACCAGTCGTGATCAAACTAATGGGAATGGCACTCAGAGGTCCTACTATTGTATGTAACAATACAGGATGTCTTGAGGTTGCGACTACGATATATCCGTACACTGCCTGGAATATACCTTGGATACACGTGGCCTTTGAAAACGCTGCGGCCGTTGCCTCTGGCGTGATTGAAGCAACAAAGACCATGCATCAAAAAGGACGCTTCAAGCATGAGCATGTTGATGTGATTGCCCTTGGTGGAGATGGTGCATCCTTTGATATTGGCTTTGGAGCGATCAGTGGTGCTATGGAACGCGGTCATGACATGGTCTACATGTGCTACGATAACGGTGCATACCAGAACACAGGAATTCAGAGGTCAGGAGCAACATTCACCGGTCAGGAAACCACAACCTCATGGGCAGGGAGTAAGATTCCGGGCAAGCTGCAACTGAAAAAACCTCTTGCGCAGATTGTCGCAGCCCACAAGATCCCGTATGTTGCTACTGTCGAACCATCGAACTATCGTGACTTCATCACAAAGTTCCGAAAGGCGCTTGAGGTTGAAGGCCCAGCATTTATTCATGCATTCTCCCCATGTCCAAGAGGTTGGCGTTCAGCAACTGGTGAAAGTATAGCACTTTCCAAGCTAGCTGTTGAAACTGGCCTGCACCCACTCTACGAGGTAATCGATGGCGAAGAGTGGAT
>Ga0315535_1001373_pt1 | contig 16241 bp, 8 predicted proteins | sample SalMarSW160220MG_2_FD_203092 | JGI IMG/M metagenome (GOLD analysis project Ga0315535, IMG submission 203092) | Salt marsh sediment microbial communities from the Plum Island Ecosystem LTER, Massachusetts, United States - Salt Marsh Sediment SW1602-20 ...
CCTTTAACTTATAGCATGAAAACAAACAAACCATCCGATCGCCGTGAATTCATCAAAAAGGCTGCCGTTGTGACCGGTGGCATAGGGATGGCGGGTCATGCAGTGATGGGCATGTCACAGGGTACTGTGAAAGGACAGAATCCGCTGCCCAAATGGAAGGGGTTCAATGTGCTTGACTTCTTCTCTCCCGATCCCAACAAGCATTCCCAGACCACCACTGAGGAAGACCTGAAATGGATGTCGGACTGGGGATTTGATTTCATGAGGATACCCAGGGCCATGAAGGATATAGACAAGCTGCCGCCGTTGAAGTATCCAGGCCAGGTGGGGGATCAGTATCTGAGCAGGGCGATGCTGGAGAAGTTTTATAAGCCATGGATCAAACTGGCCCAATCGGGAACCGGCGTGCATTGTGGTGAATGTGGTTGTTTTACTGAAACCCCACATGACATCTTTTTGGCGTGGTTTGGAGATGTGGTGGATATACTCACCTCCAATGGCATCAGATTTGCCCTGTGGAATTTCATGGGTGGTTTTGGTATTTTGGATTCGGGGCGGAAAGATGTGGACTACGAAGCGTGGCATGGTCATCAACTGGATCGCAAACTGCTTGATTTGATCAGAAAATCATAAGCATATGAAACCAACCAGCATATTGTTATTACTGCTTCTCCTGGGCTGCACCAAAAATGAAAACAGGCAGGTCATCTGTTTAAACGGCACCTGGGATCTGGCTAAAACAGAAGTCTCTGGCGAGTTTTGGGCAGAGGTTCCCGCAGATTATCCGAAAGCGTTTCAAAGCCAGGCGCCTGTACCCGGGCTGGTGGATATGTGCATTCCGGCTCTGGACGACCAGGACACTTCCTACGTGAATTCTGTGTATTGGTACAGGAGAAGCTTTGCAGTGGACCGGGAGGCTACACCCGTGGCGCAGATCAAAATCAACAAGGCCAAATACCATACAAGGGTATTTCTGAATGGCAGCTTTGTGGGAGAGAATACCTGTAATTTCACGCCTTCCCGGCTTGATGTAAAACCCTTTCTGAAATTCAGGGGAGAAGTGAATGAGCTGGTCATTGCCGTGGGATGCCGGAACAACCTTCCCGATACGGTGACGCATGGAGCGGACTTTGAAAAGATTAAGTACATCCCCGGGATCTACGACGATGTGTCCCTGATCCTTACAGGCGATCCCTTTATCTCCAACGTCCAGACCGTTCCCGATATCGGAAATGACCGTCTGCGGGTGGTGGCTGAGGTGGTAAAAGGAGCAGACACCCCGTGGAAAGGAATGTCCTATTCCATTACCGAACTGGCCTCGGGAAAGCGGGTTGCCCGGGGATCGACAAAGCAGATGGTGGAGTCAGGCGGCATCGCCACAGTGGATTTTACGGCTGACATGCCGGATGCACAGCTCTGGTCGCCCGAAAACCCGTTTTTATACCGGGTCGATCTCTCCACATCCGGGGACAATGCAGGCACCCGTTTTGGCATGCGCTCGTTTGCTGCAGATCCCGAAAAAGGGCTGGTGTTGCTGAACGGCCGCCCCTATTATTTGCGGGGGACCAATGTATGTATTTTCCGCTTTTTTGAGGACTCGGTGCGTACGGACCTTCCCTGGAACGAGCAGTGGGTGACCCGTTTACACAGCAAGTTCAGGGAGTTGAACTGGAACAGCATCAGGTATTGCATCGGTTTCCCGCCCGAACGGTGGTATGAAATCGCGGACAGCCTCGGTTTCCTGATCCAGGATGAGTTTCCCGTATGGACCGGATCAAAGGGTGGATATGAAACGCAGCTGAAAGGAGTTACCGCCTCCCGCCTGGCCAGGGAATATAAAGCCTGGATGCGTGAAAGGTGGAACCACCCGTGCGTGGTGATCTGGGATGCCAACAATGAATCGGTCAACGACACAACCGGCAAAGCACTTGAAATGGTGCGAAACCTAGACCTGTCGAACCGCCCCTGGGACAATGGCTGGGCAGCACCCATGCGTGCAACCGATGTGATGGAGACACACCCCTATATCTACGTGGACTACGCTTGGGTAGGATATCCTTCCGAAGGAGGGCTTCTCAGGGACACCCTGAAGCCCGGGATCCTCTCCCACAACGGGCCCAACGAACATGTCCCGCTGCCAAACGGTGAGAAATATACCAATGCAACCATCATCAACGAATATGCCTGGTTGTGGCTCAACAGGGACGGATCTCCCACCCGCCTTACAAAGCGGCTGTACGAAGATCTTTTTCCGGAAGCCGATACTCCCGAAAAACGGTTTGAGGTCTATGCCAAAGAGCTGGCCAAACAGACCGAATTCTGGCGTGCAAACGGCACCTGCGCGGGGGTGCTTCACTTCTGCGGACTGGGTTACTCCCGGCCGGCTGAGCAAATGGGATTTACCAGTGACAATTTTGTGGATGTGAAGAACCTCACCTTCGCCCCTTATTTTGAACAGTACACCAGGCAGTCCTTCAGTCCGGTGGGCGTGATGGTTGAAATGTGGGATCTGAAACTGAAAGCCGGTATGGAGATCTCATTCCCCGTCCATGTGCTCAATGATACCTATGAGCAGGCGGAAGGACAGGTCACGCTTACCCTGGCCCATGAGGGAAACTCCATCCCTGTTTCGAAAAATAACTACTCGCTGGAGGGGCTTGAAAGAGAAGTGTTCCAGGCTCACCTGGTGGTCCCCCCCCATGCAGGCATCTACATCCTTGAAGCCTCCATAGTGTACCACGGGAAAACCATCAGAAGCACCCGGGAGTTCCGGGTGGAAACAGTTATCAGATAGTTATCTGTATAAGTACGGTCTCAGGCAGGAAAGGATCAGGAAGCCCGACAAAGTCCTTAAACTGTTGCAGGCTCGGGCTTTTGATATAGGTTCGCAGATTTCAGGCCGGTTCGCTAATTATTTTTATATTTCCGGGGATCAATATTCTTTTAATAGATACCCATGACGACCATTCAAAACAGGACCATTCTTGCCGTAGTATTGGGTACCATGATGTTTTTGGGCACAGGAGCCATCGCGAGCAAAAAGGAGGTTTACCGGGATAAAAATTTCACTGTCGAGGAGCGTGTCAATGACCTTTTGTCGCGCATGACCCTGGAAGAGAAGGTGGACCAGTTATCCATGAAGAGTCTCAATCAGCTTGAACTGGATGAAACGGGCAGGGTAACAGCAGAATCCCTTGAACGCTTGTTTCAGGGGCGGAGCATCGGGTGCCTTGAAAGCCCGTTTGTGGAGCACGGGAAGATTGCAAAATTTTCGGAAGCTGCGGATACTTATCTGAGAAAGCACACCCGGCTGGGGATTCCGGCAATTCAAATAGCCGAATGCCTGCATGGACAAATGGCTCTTGGAACCACCATTTTTCCACAGGCCATTGCCCAGGGGAGTACATGGAACCCGGACCTTGTTTATCAGATGGGGGAAATCATTGCAGGGGAAGCAACGGCATCCGGTGTCGACCAGGCTTTATCACCTCTGTTCGACCTGGCCCGTGACCCTCGATATGGCCGGGTTGAAGAGTGCTACGGGGAAGATGCATACCTGGTTTCGAAAATGGGTATAGCATTTGTAAGCGGTATGCAGGGAGACCCGGCGGTAACAAAATCGCACATTCCGGAGAATCATTTGATGTGTACGGCCAAGCATTTTGTAGCCTACGGGGTTCCCCAGTCGGGAATCAACATTGCTCCGGCAGTGGTGGGTGAAAGGGACCTGCGAAGCTTGCATCTGGTTCCTTTCGAAGCTGCCGTAAAAGAGGCAAATATCTATTCCATCATGCCCGGATACCACGAAGTGGATGGAATTCCGGTGCATGCCAGCAGGTGGTTGTTAACAGATATTCTCCGGGAAGAGTGGGGCTTTGAAGGTTATGTATTTTCTGATTATACCGCCATTGACATGTTGCACAATTTTCATCATACGGCTGCTGATAAAAAGGAAACAGCCATGCAGGCCATTCATGCGGGAGTTGATCTGGAGGCTCCATTGCCCTATGCCTATGGTGAATTGATAGAGCTGGTGGAAAGCGGAAAACTGGATGAGAAGGTTGTGGACAATGCAGTGAAGCGCATCTTGCGAACGAAATTCAAAGCCGGTTTATTTGACATTCCCTTCAGGGTCTCCTCAGATCGGGAAACCCGGATTCATACCCCGGAATATATCCGGCATGCGCGCCTTATGGCAGAAGAATCTATTGTATTACTGAAGAACCAGGACCAGCTTTTGCCTTTGGATATAAGCAAGCTTCAATCCATTGGTGTCATAGGCCCCAATGCCGACCAGGTACAATTTGGCGATTATTCTGTCACCAAAAGCAATGATTATGGAATAACTCCTTTGGAAGGAATCAGACAGCTTGCCGGCGAAAAGGTTAAGATTAACTATGCCCGCGGATGCGGGATCACAGATTTAGATACAAGCGGGTTTGACCAGGCAGTGGAAACTGCCGGTAAAAGCGATGTGGTGGTATTAATTATCGGCGGTACGAGTATCATCTATTCGGGTATTGGATGGGGGAACGACCAGTTGGATCAATACAATACCTGTGGAGAGGGAATGGACCGCACCACCCTGGACCCTCCGGGTGTTCAACCGGAGTTAATCCGGGCCATTCATGCCACCGGCAAGCCTATCGTTCTGGTACAGGTTCACGGGAGGCCCTACTCCATTCCCTGGGAAAAGGAGCATATACCTGCCATTGTTGAGGCCTGGTATCCGGGTGAGCAGGGCGGACTTGCCCTGGCGGATATACTGTTTGGGAATGTGAACCCATCGGGCAAATTGCCAGTTTCCGTTCCGCAAAGCGTTGGTCATATACCCACAGTGTATGATTATAAACCATCGGGCCGGGGCTACTACCATCAACCCGGCACGCCTGAAAAACCCGGGCGCGACTATGTGTTCTCATCGACCGATGCACTGTTTTGTTTTGGGCACGGATTAAGTTATACGCAATTTGAGTATTCGAATCTGAAAATAGAGAACAAAGAAATACCTGCAGGACAAGACGTTCGGCTTTCGCTTGAAATAAAAAATACAGGTGGTGTAAAAGGGAAAGAGGTGGTGCAGCTTTACCTGAATGATCAAGTGAGTTCCGTGACCACGCCTGTTAAACAGCTCAAAGGATTTCAAAAAATTGAGCTTCAACCCGGAGAATCCAAAAAGGTGGAATTCAAAGTTGATTTTGAAGAATTGAGTCTCTGGAACCGTGATATGATTCAGGTTGTGGAACCGGGAGCTTTTGAGGTTCAGGTGGGCAGCTCATCGGAAGACCTTCGTTTGAAAGATGAATTTATTGTTTCGTTTAAAAACTCAAAGTAAACACCGTCTTTTTATCAGGAATACTTGAAAACTGGATGGATCCATCGTGGTTGTTCATGATTTGGCGTGACAAACTCAGTCCAATGCCGGTTCCGTTATTCTTGGTTGTGAAAAATGGAACGAAGATCTGTTCTTTCATATCTTCATGAATACCGGGACCGTTATCCTCCACCTGGATCTGGATTTTGTCGGATGTATGTAAAGCCCTGATCGTCAGAATCCCGTTCGGGGATGTTTTTAAACTGTCTATGGCGTTCTTTACCAGGTTGATTAAAATCAATTCAACCTGGTGTTGGTCTGCCAGCAATTGCAGGCGCGTGTTTTCGGGAAGAACGGTGAATTGAATGTGGTTTTTGCTGCATTCTTCGGAGAAGAGAGATTGTATCTGGCCAAAAAGATCGGCGATGGTGAAGGTTTTCTTATCGGGTGGTGGCAGGGTACTGAGTTTCCGGTATTCCTTAATAAAGTGAATCAGTCCTTCTCCTGTGTTTTCAATGGTGGAAAGGCCGGAAACAAGTTTGTCTTTCTGGTCAACAGACTTTCTGAGCGACTGTGAAAGGGATAAAATAGGGCCAATACTGTTCATTATTTCATGGGTTAGGACCCGGATCAATTTCTGCCAGGATTCAGTTTCCTGGGCGTCAACCTCGCGTTGAATATTCTGGATGGAAAACAGGGAGTAATGCTGTGTATCGATCACAAAATCGTTGCACCTGACCGAGGCCTTAAATTCGGTCATGGGTATAATTTTAGATACACCCGATTTTGAGTTCTTCAGGGCACTGGCCAATAGCGGATGATTTTTTTCCATTTCATCCATGCTGGAATAAGCGTTGTTATTTAGCATGGCGCTGGCAGATTTGTTGGAAAACACAACTTCCTGCTTCTGGTTGATGCAAATGATCCCGGTATCCATGGCACCAATCACATGATGGAGAAGACTCTTCTGTTTTTGTTCCTCAAGCCGGCTGCTGCTCACTTCCGATTTAAGTTGGTTCAAGCGGGATTCCAGGCTCGACAAACCCGGATTTCTATCATGAAATTGCAGCTCGGTGGCACTGCTCTGGCCCACTGTATCGATAAAACTAATGAGGGTTTTATTGATGCGCAGCACATATGCACTCAGAAAATAGATCTGTACCAGTAAGAATGTAACTCCAACCACAAGGGTGAAAACCGCTTCCCTGTCCAGCATTCTTGTGACCATGAAATGGATGGCCAGACTGGTGACGATCAGAAGTCCGATGCGCCAAAGGAGGTTAAAAAACAGTTTTTTGCCTACCATAATGCTAATTTAGGAGTCCGTGTTTCTTGATCTTGTTATAGATGGTTGAGCGGGCTACTCCCAGCTCCTTTGCCGTTTTTGAAATATTCCCTCGGTTCTTCTGGAGGACGTCCAACAATATTTCATTTTGAATGGCTGAGAGGCTGGTTTCCGATTTTAAAGAGGGCTGGCCTGGAGGTTTTCCACCAGGGAATTCTTCCGGAGTGATGCCTGAGGACTCTGAAAGGATGACCGCTTTTTCAATGTGATTCCTTAGCTGCCTCACATTGCCCGGCCACTCTGCCTTTAGCAGGGATTTCTTATATTCAGATGAAAAATAGAGGTCCTCCCTGCGGTGTTTCTTTTTAAACTCCTCGAGAAAATATTCTGCAAGCAGGGTGATATCCTTCTCTCTTTCGCGGAGAGGGGGGGATACAATTTCGATGGTATTGATCCGGTAGTACAGGTCTTCACGAAATAGCTTCCTTCGGATCAATTCCTCCAGGTTCTGGTTGGTGGCGCAGATAATCCGGATATCTACATATATGGGTTTGTTTGAGCCCAGGCGGTAAACTTCCCTGTTTTGAAGGACGTTCAGAAGTTTTGACTGCAGATTGGAAGAGAGATTGCCAATTTCATCCAAAAAGAGGGTTCCCCCGGAGGCTATTTCAAACCGGCCGGCCCGGTCTGTTGCTGCATCAGTATACGCCCCTTTCATATGTCCGAATAATTCACTTTCAAACAAGGTGTCACTGATGGCTCCCATATCCACGTGGATGAACACTTCGTCTTTCCTGTCAGATTGACTATGAATCTCCCTGGCTATTAATTCTTTTCCGGTGCCATTTTCGCCCAGGATCAGTATGGAAGAATCGGTGGCAGCGACCTTGCTGATCATATTTTTTATTTCCAGCATGGGCCGGGAATTCCCAATAAGCTTGTACTGATTATCCGAGATCTCTTTATTCAGGTGAGCCTGTTTGGTTTTCAGATTGCGAATGGTGTCCAACGAATGCCTGAGATGCAATCCGGATTTTAAGGTGGTGATCAGTTTGTCATTGTTCCAGGGCTTCAAAATGAAGTCATTTGCACCCCCTTTAATGGCCCGCACTGCCAGATCCACTTCCCCATAGGCTGTCATCATGATCACCACACTGTCCGGATCTATCTTCAGTATTCTTTTCAGCCATTCGAGGCCCTCTTCCCCATTGCTCAGCCCGGGTTTGAAATTCATGTCCATCAAAATCACATCGATGCTTCTGAGTTCCAGAATTCCCGGGATCAAATCCGGTTCAGTAATGGCAAGAACCTGATTAAATTCAGGCTCTAACAATTGCACCAGGGCATTGATTACGTTTTGATTGTCATCAACCAGGAGAATATTGCCTTTTTTCATGTATAATAATGCTACATAATTGAGATAAATTTATGTAAATTTACCACAATGTACAAAAAAACTACACTATGTATATTCGCAATCATTGAAAATATTTCATATAATCCTGATAAATAAGGCCATAAAGCGATTGGCATTATAATTGGATACCCTGGGAAAAAGAAAAATGTGGCTGATCTATATTAAAATAGCATTCCGAATTCTGCTCAGAAACAGAAGATTCTCTCTCATTAACCTTGCCGGGCTCACCGTTGGGCTAGCGAGCTTTATCATTATCATGAGCTGGGTGAAAAATGAGATTTCATTTGACCGCTTTCATCAAAAGAGAAGCCGGATTGTTCAGTTGGCGGTGAAACATCCAAGCGGGATCCTGGATGCCAATACGCCCTATGCCATGCCTTCCGGTATCGCGAGCCTGTTTCCTGAGATCGAATCTTACAGTGTGTTGATGCGAATGGAATCCAGGTTGACTTGTTCATTTATTTTCAATCCCGATTCGGTGGAACGGGTGAAGGCGTATGAACCTGCTGTGGTTCGCGTGGATACTGGTTTTTTCGGAATCTTTGATTTTCCGCTTTTGTATGGAGCAAAGGATCAACTTTTAACCAGGCCAGAGTTCGTGGTGATCAGTTCCAGGATAGCAGATATCTACTACCCGGATGTGGATCCGGTGGGACGCACTCTCCTGTTTAATAATAGCCAGTTGCTGACCATTTCGGGAGTGGCCGATATTCCCGGGAATACTTTTGCCCAGTTTGATTTTTTTCTTCCTATCGTGGAAGATCTTTCAGAGAACTGGAACTGGGCAGATCCATCATTCCTGTTGATGAAACCCGGGACTGATATGCTGCGCTTCAACCAGAAGATTGCTTCTTACTTGAACGATCATTATCCCAACCCGCTTGCTGAAACCTTCATCATAGAGACCATACCCATCCACAAAACCCACCTGGCCTTTGGTGGGCGAGGAAGGGTGTTCCTGTTTGGTTCCATTGCCATTTTGCTGATCCTGGTGGCATCACTGAATTATATGAACCTGGCTTCAGCAAATTACACACGACGAATCCGCGAAATGGGGATTCGAAAGGTATTGGGGGCAAGAAGACGGCAGCTGGTGGTCAACTTTCTCCTGGAGTCGTATATCCTTGCCATGGGAGCCCTTGTACTGTCACTTTTTCTTGTGGAATTGGTGTTACCGTCAATGACCCCGCTATTTGGAAAGCGTATTGAAATTGGATATCTGGACCAGCCCATTATCCTGGTTTTGCTACTGATCATCGTAGGCCTGATCAGTATTCTGGCATCCATTTATCCCTCTGTGCTCTTTACCAAAGGTAACCCGGTAGATGTGCTGCATCGTTCCATTCATCCAAAAAGCAGAAGATCTGTGATTATTCTGATCACCACCATATTTCAATTTACCTTGTCCATCGCTTTGATGATATCGACCCTTGTGGTTATTCACCAGGTCAAATATGCCACCCAGGCTGATTTGGGATTTTCTGTAGAGAATGTGGTCAGCATCCCCATGAACCAGGGGATAGGCAATAATCTCCCTGCATTTCTTTTAAGGCTGGAGTCACATCCGGATATTGAAATTGTGAGCGCCGGACAGGCTCCGCCTTATCATGAGGACTACAAAACGAACCTGGATTGGGAGAACAGGGAAGATGAGAGGCTGGGTTTGTTTCGGTTCTCCATTTGCCTGAATAATTATCCGGATATATTTGATATGCAGATTGTTGCTGGCAGGATGTTTTCGAAGGATATAGGGACGGATGTGGATAAATTCATCATCAATGAAACAGCTGCAGGGATTCTTGGATTTGATGACCCCCTGGGGCAATCACTTACCATGTGGGGGCTTAAAGGAGAGATTATAGGCGTGGTGAAAGATTTCCATCATGTGTCGCTGCACAGGGAGATACTTCCCCATGTCTTCAATATACATCCTTCAAATTACCGGAATTTGCAATTTTTATTTATAAAACTTGGCCCGCACAACCATGCAGATGCCCTGGCATATATTGAATCTGTTTGCCAGGATCTTGCCAAAGAATTCCCTTTCAGCTATACCTTCCTTGAGGATGGATTGGGGGAGCTTTATGATGCCGATAAGAACCTGAGCCGAATTCTGGGACTGTTTGCCCTGCTGACCCTTGTGATTTCAAGCCTGGGAATTTACGGACTGGCTTTCTATTCTGTAGAAAAGAAATCCAAAGAGATCAATATCCGGAAGGTATACGGCGCAGGACTGGGAAACATCCTTGCATTGATTTATAGGAGCCTGTTCAGCCGGATCGGGATCAGCCTGTTCCTGGCCATTGGATTGTCCCTGTTTGGCATGACCCGGTGGCTTCAAAACTTTGCCTATCGCATCGCACCCGAACTGTTGGATTTCCTGATCCCGGCACTTCTGGCCTTCGGGGTGGCAGGAGTGGCCACTATCCTTGCCATGTGGCGTTCTGTGAGGCAGAATCCTGCTGATGAATTGAAACAGGAGTAATCTGCCGCTCAGGAAACCGGAACCATTTACTGAAGAGCAAGCCAATTGGAACAAATCGAAGAAGAATGCTATTTCTTTGATGTTTTCAATAAGCGGGATACGCTCACCTGGTCCCCGGAGCAAACCGTAAGGATGTACACACCATCCGGAAATCCGCTGAGGTCGATCTGCTCATCCCCTGATAATCCGTTCCTGCTGAACAGAACACTTCCATAGAGGTTGTAAATTTTCATGGAAGAATTCATCGGAGAAACCAGGGTAAATAAATCATTGAAAGGGTTGGGATAAACTGCGATATCCATGTTCTCCACCCCGTTTTTCCCCTCAATGCCGGTGATGGGTTCAGAAGGGGTGGTAGCAGATTTACTCAAGGACGGCATCGAAACCCCGAATTTATTAAATGCCTTTACGCGGTAAGAATATTCAGTGTCATACAGATCAACCGTATCAGAATAAGTTTTTGTATCCGCATCAAGCCTTCTCAGTTCCTCCCATTCTCCGGGTCCGGTTTTTCTCTCTATGATCGTGCCTTCGGCATTTTCACTTTGATTGATCCAGCTTAATTTCATGACCATGTCTTTCCGGCTCAGAGACAGTTTTAAAGGACAGAAGGGAGACAAAGCCCTGCTAAAGCTGGCCTGCTCAATGGCAGAATCATATAACCTGACTTCGTCCATAAGCCCCTCATAGGGAGAGGTGCCATCCGGGTTGGCCCCGATGGAAAGTTTATAATAAGGCATTACCGGGCCTGCAGCACTGTCGACCGGTGAAAGGGAAGAATCAACAAACAGGCGGAAGCCGGATGAATCCCTTTGAAAAGCAACAAAATGCCATTCATTGTCATTTACGGGCAGCGGGCTGGTCAGCGAGCCATGCAGTCCGTCCTGCAGGGCATCCACAAATATTTTACCATCACCACCGATTCCGATCAGCAGTTCACTACCCTCATCGCCGGTAAGCCTGGCAATCATCCCGCCATCCGAACTGCCTGTTTTCACCAGGCAGCTGAAGGTCAAATCACCCGAAATGGTATCCAAAAGGGTATTTGTGGTCAGATAGTCGTCAACCCCGTCAAACCGAAGGGCTTTGGATTTAAACCCGGGTTCAAAGCTGGGTGGATCAAAATTGTGGAGGTTGCCATCGTTATGATAGGTCATCACATCCGGCATGGTGGTGTCTGTAGTTTCATCCATTTTCCAGTAAAGGATATTGCTCATATCGATCAGGGCCTCTTTCAACCCATAGTACGCGGGTTTTGGTTCAAAAGTGCCGGTATAAGGAAATCCTTTCTCACCCGGTCTCCATCCGTCGTCAATAAAACCCCAGGTTTGCAATTCTCTTGCACCTCCTTCGATAGCAGCAGTGACAAGCCTGTAGTACATCATTTTCTGAAGTTCGGCTTTTTCGTCCGACCATTTTTTGGCAACATCACCGATATCCACCTCCGGGATGATGACCTCATAACCCAGCTGCCTGTATCTTTTGATATTGTTTGTGTATCCTTCCCAGTCATAGCTATCTTCGAGGTTCAGGTGCGTTTGAAATCCGATGACATCCACCGGTGCTCCCACATTTTTCAGATGCACCGCCAGCTGGTATTCGGCATTGTATTTCGAACTGTTGGGGAACTCAAAATCGGAATCCCGCAATTCCAGTTTTTTATCGGTAAGCGTGCGGGCATATTCAAAGGCTTTTCTGATGTAAACAGGGTGTTCGGTATTTACAAATTGCTTTCCGGTCAGACCCGAGGAATCGGGTTCAAATCCCATTCTCTGTAACTCACAGGCATTGTTATGGTTGGCAGCACTTAAGGGCCAATAGCCGCCTTTCCCGTCCCAGTTGATGGCTTCGTTTACCACATTCCAGATATCAACCAGGGTATCATTGCCCTGGCTGCCGATAATGGCATCCAGCCAGCTCTGCATAATCGCCTCCAGCGTATCAGGTTCAAAATCGTTGTCTTTATACCATGCCGGAAAATACTGATCCCATCCCAGTAACATATGAGCAGTGACTTCCATATGGTTCTCTTTCATTTCCTTTACCCATTTGTTGAATTCATCCAGATGATACACATGTTTATCGGTCTCATCCCACCTGCCCCCTACCGGGTAACACTGAACAGTGACAGTGTTGCAGTCTTTCAGTACCAGGGCTTTGGCAGCACTGCTGGTAAAATAGTTTTTATCGTTTTCTGTAACACATCCTCCAATGAGCATCGTACTCCTGATATCTGTCAAACCGGTTGAATCCATATGCGGGTGAAACTCAGCGAAGGAAACATCATCAATCAGGTAATCAGAATAAACATCCCCAACACTTTCAGTTTCAAAGTAGAGGTTTGCACCCTCGAGAAACCCGGTCCATGAAATAATTTTCGATTCGGTATAATAAACATAGGATCCGCTTACCGGTGACGGGGTCCAGAAAAAAGAAATATAGGAGCTGACTCCATCCACAGTGATCCCAAGGGTCGCTCTCAGATTGACAGCCGGTCCGGAAAGTTTGATCCATGCACCGAGGACATATTCCTGACCATTCACCAGTTTGTCTTTCACATCAACGACAATGGCATCCCAGGGATTCATCCTGTTGCTGACCAGGGCTGCCGAACTGCCCGAATGAGCATCGGAAGAGACGGATAGCGTGGCCCCCCAGACACTCCACCCTGATGTTCCGCTTTCAAAACCACCATTGGACAGGAGGTTGGTTTGTGCATGGATTGAAATGGAGGTGAAAAACAACATCAGGACAACAACCCAATTAGATGTTGATTGAACAATTTTCAGGCGGGGATTTCTTTTCATTTCATTTTTGGCTAAGGAACAACGCCCCCAATTTAGTGATAAGATTCAATGGGTTCATTATCTTTATTGGAAGAATTTTTTTGAAATGAGAAGGTATTTTGTTTTCATCTTGATTGTTCTGGCTCTCTCCTGCCAGGGAAATAAAATGAATATGGGAAAAAACGCTGAAGCTTTTCCAGAGGTTTATTCAGAAACCATGTCAAATCTGATAGGCTTCTTTGACGCGTATGCCTACGATCCGGAGATTGGGGCCTACTATTCGGAGCTTGACAATACCGGGATGGTAATCTCTGATAAAATATATAATGTTGCAATCAGCAGGCTTATTTATGGATTGTCCTACAGTTCTATCTATTTTCCTCAAAATCTTGAAAAGGCTCAGAAAGCGAGTACTTTTCAGTTGGAAAATCTAATTGGGACCGATTCCATCGGGCCCTATTTCAGATCATTTACAGAGGATGGAATTTCTGATGCTTCAACGCGTCTGGATATCTGGCAACAGGCCTACGGGCTCTGTGGATTAACAGAATTGTACCGAATCGCTCCGGATCAGGAATTGCTGACCCGGATTCACAGTTTGCATGACGCTTTCGTCTTAAGATTCAGAGATGTTAAAAATGGCGGTTTCTTTGGGAATTATTCGGTTGAGAACGGGCAGATTTCAGGAAGTAAATCGCTTCAGTCGCTGATGTATCCCATCACAGCCTATATGGCCAATCTGTGGTCGGTTGATACAGAAAACCGAAAAAAATACGAATCCATGATGCTCGAAAATATCAGGATTGCCGGAAACAAAGCATGGAATAAGGAGGCAGGCTGGGTGAATGTGAGGTTTGATGACAGGTGGAATGTATGTGTAAGTGAAGATGTAGAAACGCCCTGTTTTATGGTCGCTCCCGGACATAATTTTCAACTGGCATCTGTGCTGCTAAGAACCAAATATTGGGATTTCATTTCAAAGGAGGAGAGGGCGGATTTTGAAAATATGGGATTGGAGATCATTGCAAAAACCTTACATCAGCCCATATTTTTCGGATCAGACAGTTGTGAAGGATTTGTCAGCGAAATGAATCCCTGGACAAATAAAGTCAGTGATGACCGGAAAACATGGTGGCAACATTGTGAGGCCATCATCGCACTCTCCCTGTGTGATGGAGAGTATGACAAAGAGATCAGGCAACTGGAAGATTTTTACTTTGGCTCTTTCCCGGATTTTGAAAATGGGGGCGAATTCTTCTATGTAGATAAAGATAACCAGCCGATCACTTCAGAATTAAAGGGCAGCATGGGGAAGTCCGCCTATCATACCATTGAAATGATCCGTTTCTTAATGGAGAGATAGGCTAAAAAACGTTTTACGTCTATTCCCGGGATCCGCTGCAATAAGATATTACGCGCTGCGTTTTATCCATAAGACCCTTATAACAATATCTGCCAGTGCCCTATGGAAGCTCTCCGTCGCTCGCTGAATATTGGTTTCTTCATTGCATGTTTCTCACTGGCTGGTCCTGCTGTCCAGGGACAAATCACTTCAGGCCAGCTGGGTGGAGGAGGGCTGAACACCATCAAAACCTCGGTTCCTTTCTTAACCATCGCCCCGGATGCAAGGGCTGCGGGAATGGGCGATGCCGGAGTGGCTTCGTCTGCCGATGTGAACTCCCAGCACTGGAATGTGGCTAAATATGCCTTTGTTGAAAGGAAGAGCGCTTTTGCCATCACCCATACTCCCTGGTTAAGAAACCTGATCCCGGACATCAACCTGGGATACCTGTCGGGCTACTATCGAATCGATGATAAGAATACCGTCAGCAGTTCGTTCCGGTATTTCTCTTTGGGGGAAATAATAATCAGTTCTATCCAGGGGCGCATGGTGAGTCAGTATAAGCCCTTTGAATTAGCAGTGGACGCCGGGTACTCCAGGTTGTTCACCGATCATTTTTCGGGAGGGATGGCCATCCGGTATATCCGGTCAGATCTCACAAGTGGACAGGCCACGCAGGTCGGGCAATCAGTGGCGGGTGACCTGGGCTTGTATTACCAGAATGATGTTCCCATGGGCCAAACCAGGGCACAATGGGCACTGGGGATGAACCTCTCCAATATCGGCACACCCATTTCATACACAAAGGATGCCCCCAAAACACCCATTCCCACAAACCTGAGACTGGGTGGAAGGTTTGAATATTCCATCAATGAAAATCATTCCTTCTCATTGAATGCAGATGTGAACAAGCTCTTGGTACCCACGCCACCAGTGGTGCAAGAGGATACAGCCACGGGGAATTTGATCGTTGTTCGCGGTAAAGCAGCGCCCGAATCAGTTGTGACAGGCATGTTTCAATCCTTCTGGGATGCTCCGGGCGTGCTCCGGGCGGACGGCTCCTACAGTGTTTTTCTTGACGAGATGCATGAAATTGCCTATTCCGTGGGTGTGGAGTACAACTTCCATCGCCTTCTGGCCCTTCGCTCGGGTTACTTTCATGAGCATTCCACCAAGGGGAACAGAAAATATGTTACGACGGGTATCTGTGTAAAAAACCGGATATTTTCGCTTGATGTGGCCTACCTGTATCCCACCAATGGGGGGAACTCTCCCCTGTCAAATACATTCCGAATCACATTCATTACCCAATTGGGCGGAAATTCCCGTCCCTTCACCCAGGAGACCATCTATGATTGAAGCTGGAACAGGTGATTTGCATGCAAAGTTCAGGATTATGGCTACATCCCATGAACTCTGGCGAGCTATCTTTGTTTAAGATAGACATTGAATCATTTCAACAACACAGATCATGGCAAAATCAACATGGGAAGCTACGAACATCCCAGACCAACAGGATAGAGTAATCATCGTCACCGGCTCAACTAGTGGCATCGGCAAAGAGGCAGCCAGGGTACTGGCAGGCAAGAATGCTACAGTGGTCATGGCAGTG
>Ga0315535_1001376_pt1 | contig 16229 bp, 21 predicted proteins | sample SalMarSW160220MG_2_FD_203092 | JGI IMG/M metagenome (GOLD analysis project Ga0315535, IMG submission 203092) | Salt marsh sediment microbial communities from the Plum Island Ecosystem LTER, Massachusetts, United States - Salt Marsh Sediment SW1602-20 ...
TACTTCCCTTTTTACTGCACAATTCAGGTAGATCATCTTCCACTCTATTTCTTATGCTTCACTACGAAAAAAGAGAAGACTTTCTCTAGACTAAAAAGACAAGAAAGAGAAGTTGAAGCTAAACATCTACAACAGTTCGTAAAATTGAAGATTAATACAGAAACAGACAAAAACAACTCTTAAGTAGGATACACCAAAATTTCCAATCTAGGACTCAGGTTGCATCATGGCCAAAATCCCCGAATTCAAACTCAGCAAGTTGTCAATTAAAGGATTATTCGACAAGGCTAGAGGGCTTCTGAAGAGAGAAACCGGTTTAGTGTACACTACTATCGGAAACATTGGTGCATCAGTCTTAGGCGGTTTGTTCTGGTTTGTTTTGGCTAGCTTGCTCGCAGTGGACAACTATGGCATCGTCAACTACTATATAGCATTAGCCAACATTTTCGTCGCCATTGGCTTGGTGGGCTTAGATTCCACCATGATTACTTTCTTAGCAAAGGGAGAAAAAAACATCCATTACCAAGCCACATCACTCACACTAATCTCAGCATTAATAACAGGTCTGATCCTGTCCATCTATAACTGGACCGCAGGCATACTAGCCGCATCCATGATCTTATTCATAATGACCCTAGCTGAAACGCTGGGCAAAAGAACTTACCGCCAATACGCACTTCTCAGCATTACCCAAAGAATCGCACAGATGATATTCTCAATCGTCCTGTACTTCCCCTTCGGCATCACCGGTTTACTAGTGGGCTACTTCGCAGGCAACCTACTCTTTAGCATCAAATTACTATCACGGGCAATCCCCAATTTCACTCTGCACTTCGACGAAATAAAACTAAAACGCAACTTCGCCCTCCACAGCTATGGGGCAAACATCGTTCGCAACTTCACACTCTACTTAGATAAACTGATAATCGCTCCACTCTTCGGATACTACCTACTTGGCCTCTACCAATTAGCCTTCCAGTTCTTCCTATTCCTAAGCATCATACCTTTGAGCCTTTATTCCTACTTGTTACCCGAAGAATCCTGCGGAAAAAACAACAGAACAATCAAAATGTTAGGCCTTGGATTTTCAATAGTCGCAGCCTTAGCGGCGCTATTATCGCTTCCCACAGTTATAGAAAAATTCTTCCCCACCTTCCTAGACTCAATACCCATTGTTCGAATCATGAGCCTAGCTGTTATCCCCGCCACCGTAGTAGCTATCCTAAACGCTACCCTGCTAGGAAGAGGAAGCAGCAGAATCGTCTTCACCGGAGGAATAACCTACATGATCACCCTCATCATCGGAGTAGCCGTACTGGGACAAGTTCTTGGAGCCATAGGTCTAGCCGTAACGATATTAACAGCCCAAACCATACAAGCAACTTACCTCATATGGAAAAGAAAAACACCACCCAAACAAGAAACAAAACAAACCACAACTCTAATCCCATAAAAAACCAAAAAACAAACACTCATCGCAAGTAAACAGGGATTTTTCCCATAAAGAGGACTTAAGAGCTTGCTTGTGTGATTGTTAGATAACAACCACAGAGTTATTGCCCTGAAAGTCAACAACTTAACTTGTAAACAAAATAAAAGCAGGGAAGATACAAAACTTGGAAAAAACTCAAAAATTCACCATTCAAGAATTAAGCAGTTTTAACGGAAAAGACGGCAAGCCAGCATATGTTGCTTACAAAGGAAAGGTCTATGACGTAACCGATTCTAACTTGTGGATAGACGGTGACCACTTAGGTCACACAGCAGGAGAAGACTTGACAGAAGCAATGGACATTGCCCCCCATTCTGAAGACGTTATGGAAAAAACGAAACCGATCGGAGTCTTGGTTTAAAGCCTAAAAATTGTCCTTCTTCTGCAATCTACACAAAAAGGAATTAACCAAAACTTTGGAGGTACATCATGACCATTTCTCTAAAACGCGTGTATACAAAACCTAATCCTGAAGACGGCAAACGCATTCTTGTTGAACGACTTTGGCCAAGGGGACTAAAAAAAGAAGACGCAAAGATCGACGAATGGCCCAAAGACGTCGCACCCAGCACCCAACTCCGCAAATGGTACAATCATGACCCAACAAAATGGACCGAGTTCAAAAAACGTTACTGGAAAGAACTCGAAGACAAAAAAGAAACCTTATCGAGGTTAACTAAAGAATCCAAACAGAGCAAAGTAACCTTTGTTTTTAGCTCTAAGGAAGAAAAACTAAACAATGCCAACGCACTCAAAGAATACATCGAAGCCAAATCAAAAATGCAACCTAAAGCGACAAACAAAAACTCAGCAAGCAAACAACTCCAAGTTGACGGTTAAAAGACGCTGTACACCAAAAGAACAAAGAAGAAAAATAATGTTGATACCCAAAGACGAAAATGCTCATCAGCAATCTATATTTAAAAACAGCAGGACTTAAAAACATCTTAAATCTCAATAAACAAGCAAGATGACCCTCACTTGAAGAAAACCAAAAAAATCGAACACTTTCTCACCGCTCTCGCATTCGCACCACTCTCCCCCCTAGAACAAAGAGAAAAGAAAAGAAAACTCCAACAAAGACTAGACCGTCTAAACTACAAACAAAAAACAATCCCCAACTACACAGAACCTTAAGTAAGGGAACATATCCTTACAGAATTTTAAACATTAACAAGTAATTTTTTCTCTTCCGCCTGTATCAGCGTTATCGTTGATTTTACATCATCTAAAACTCTGAGACGATGGCTTAGGAGGTCATTTAGTTGCTCCATCGATTCTGTTTTAATCTTGATCACCAAATCATATATGCCATAAGAAAAAAAAGTTTCCTGAACTTCAGCTATGCTCCTTAGTTTTTCAAGCACTCGATCCTCTGAACCTGAACTGACATTAAACAAGACATAAGCACAGGGCATTTCTCATCCTTCCCAACCTTTTGATGTTACGTAGATATTGCTTTGGTTATTGCTTAAAAATTTTGTGAAACTTCAACCCCCTAAATCTATTGATTTCATATGAAAATAATTTTTCACATATAGAGTATTATGAATAAACATATATACGAAAAATATAGATTGCCCATAGAACTAAAGGATGTTTTAACATGAACTTGAGAAAACCAAACGCAAACGAGTCAACCGGCACATTCAACCGATCAAAAGATGTAACGCCCATGTCAGGCATATGCTCAAACTGCATCGATGGATGTAAAGGCGGTTGCGAAATATGGCTATCAACATTTAGAGGACGCGAAGTACTCTACCCCGGACCATTCGGAACAATGACCGCTGGAGCAGACAAAAACTACCCCGTAGACTACTCCCACCTAAACATTCAAGGCTACGCACGAGGCGCAAAAGGACTCCCAGAAGGAGTACAAGCAGGCCCAGACACCGCACTATTCCCCAAAGTCAACACCGAAACACAATACGGATGGGAAAAAAAAGTCAAACTGCGAGTCCCCATATTCACAGGCGCATTAGGCTCAACCGAAATAGCCAGAAAAAACTGGGAACACTTCGCCATAGGAGCAGCAATCTCAGGCATCACACTAGTCTGCGGCGAAAACGTCTGCGGAATCGACCCCCAACTCGAACTAGACAACAACGGCAAAATCACCAAATCACCCGAAATGGACCGCCGAATAGAAATCTACAACAAATTCCACGAAGGCTACGGAGAACTCCTCATCCAAATGAACGTAGAAGACACCCGATTCGGAGTAGCCGAATACGTATCATCAAAACACAACTTAGACACCATCGAACTCAAATGGGGACAAGGCGCCAAATGCATCGGCGGAGAAATCCAAGTTGAAAGCATAAAAAGAGCAACGGAACTAAAAAACAGAGGCTACGTCGTCTCCCCCGACCCCACACTACACGAAAACCAAACAGCCTTCGAAAAAGGAGCAATCAAAGAGTTCGAACGCCACTCCAGACTAGGATTCGTAACCAAAGAAGCCTTCCTAGAAGAAACCGATCGACTCCGAGACGTAGGATTCAAACGAATCACACTAAAAACCGGAGCCTACTCCGCAGTAGAACTCGCAATGGCACTACGATACGGCGCCGAAGCCAAACTAGACCTACTAACAATCGACGGAGCACCAGGAGGCACAGGAATGAGCCCAAGACCAATGATGAACGAATGGGGCATCCCAACATTCTACCTACAAGCACTCGCATACAACTACTGCCAAAAACTAACAAAAAAAGGCATAAAAGTCCCCGACATCGCCATGGCAGGCGGATTCTCATCCGAAGACGGCGTATTCAAAGCACTCGCAATGAGCAGCCCCTACGTCAAAGCAGTATGCATGGGAAGAGGCCTAATGATCCCCGGCATGGTCGGCAAAAACATAGAAAACTGGATAGCAGAAGGCAACCTACCAAAATCCATATCAAAGTACGGCAGCACCGCCAACGAAATCTTTGTCGCATACGCAGAACTCGAAGAAAAATACGGCTCAAAGATGAAAGACATACCTTTAGGCGCAGTAGGCATCTACACATACTGCCAAAAATTCAAAGTAGGATTACAACAATTGATGGCTGGAAGCAGAAACTTTAACCTCTCAACCATAACCCGCAAAGACCTCATGGCACTAACAGAAGAAGCATCAAAAATCTCAGGAATATCCTACGTAATGGACGCATACAGCGAAGAAGCAAACAAAATCCTAGAAGAATAAACCTCCCCCCAATTTTCTTTCAACCAACCATATTTTTTATAAAACAAACCAAAGCTAATCCGAAACATCCAAAAAACAGCTCGCCTCATTCAACCACCCAAAATTTTAACAACTCCAATAAATATCCACCCAACACAAGAAACCCTCACAAATCATTTAAGACAAAACAAAACATACCTCACAATAACAAACAAAAAAACATATGAAATATATTCATTGCATGTGTGTAAAAGCCATGGAAAGAGAGTTAGGATACAGAACAGTGCAGTCAACAGGCAGAGGCACCTTCACGATGTCGCTGCCAAAAAAATGGGCTCAAGAGATAGGCATAGACAAAGGAAGCCAAATATCCATAAAAATCAACGGAGACAAAGCACTAGTCCTAACCCCCCAAAAGATGGAACACAAAAAAAACACATCAGAAAAACTAAAAGAATACTCTATTGAAATAAACCAAAAAAGCGACTCCGACTCAGTCTGCCGCAAACTAACATCGCTCTATGCAACCGGAGCAGAACTAATCCACCTCAATTTCAAGAATACAGAAAACAACAAAGAATTCAAAAACGCCATAACAAACCTCGTAAGAAACTTACTTTTAGGAACCGAAATCGTTGAAGAAACAACCGAAAAAATCAGCCTACAAGTACTAATCAACCATCCAGAACTACCAATCGAAAAAGCCATCAGCAGAATGGCCAATTTAGCTACTTCCGCACACAAAGACTCCATTTTCGCCCTAAAAAGCCTAGAACAAGACAAATCACGCTATATCTACATAAAAAAAATGGATGTAGAACGACTAAACCTATACGTTGTACGGCAACTAACATACGGAATCGAACACAATTTATTCGGCGATTTAGGACTCGAACCCACAAAAGAATTCTTAGGCTACAGACTGGTCGCAAACAACATAAAAAACATCGCTGCAAACGCAAACAACTTGGAAAAAAACATAAAAACCCTAAAACGACTAATCGACGACAAACTCATAATTCTAAAAGAAAACTTTGACCAAGAAGTCTACAACCAAATCGACTCCTTCAACTCCTTAACCCAACAACTCTTCAAAGAAAGCCTAGAATCACTCTTCAAAAGAGAATACACACAAGCCGAAAAAATACTCTCCAGACTAGAATCATTTCTCGGACTAGAAAACGACCTCGTAACCCTATTATTCAACAAAAACATAAACCCAAACCTACTCACAATCTACAGATTAGTCTTGGATAACACAAGAAAAATCGTAGAATACAGCAAAGAAATCGCCGAAGTAACCCTAAACAGAACAGTTGAAAAAATAAGCCTTCAACCACAACCCTAACAAAAAACCTAAACCAAAAAACAACCAATTAAACCTCCAAAACAAATTTTGACGATTATCTCACACGGATAGTCTTAAATAGTGTTAACAAAATTTTCATTTGTCTCAACATCTCTAAAAGGAATTATATGACCATCAATCAAACCGAGAACACCGTTCTTCTCTCAGAATTACGAGTCCTCCTAAACAAAGTCATCCAAAAAAACTTAGCAGAAGGCTTGCTGTTTTCAGCCGGAACAGACACAAGCATTCTCGCCTACGAAGCACTAAAATTTAAACCTGACCTAAAAGCGATGACACTAATCTTCGAACAAGGAACGCCCGAAGACATAGAATTTGTAAAAAGAATGGTAGCCTATCTAAAGCTTGACCATGAATTTCAAATCTTCAACGCAACTGAAGCAGCCAACGCAGCAAAAAAGGTAATTGATATTCTAAAAATATTCGACCCCATGCAAATCAGACACGCAATTACCGAATACATCGGCCTAACAAAAGCAAAAGAAAAACAGTTAAAAAGTGTCTTCACCGGAGACGGAATGGATGAACTGTTCGGCTATCCATGGCTATTCCACCTAACCGAAAACGAACTTGCAGAAAACCTCCAAAACATGTGGGAAGAAATGACCTTCTCATCAATACCTTTAGGAAAAGCAATCGGAATAGCTGTTAAGACCCCCTATTTGGACCCTGAATTCATGAATTTCGCAAAAAAACTGCCCCTTAGAATGAAAATAAACTTTGAAAAAGGAACCCAATACGGCAAATGGTTACTACGAAAAGCATACGAAGACGCAATCCCCAGCGAGGTTATCTGGCGACCAAAAATTGCATTAGAAAAAGGAACAGGAACAGCAAAACTTCAGAATGTCTTCAGCAAAAAAATTTCAAACGAAGAATTTTCCAAAAAGAAACAAACCTACCTTGAAAAAGACCAAGTCGAACTCAACGATAAAGAACAAATGTTCTACTACGAGATTTTCAGAAGCCGGCACGGTTCCCCAACAGAAACATACCCAGAAAAGCAAGGAAGACAGTGCCCAAAATGTAAGGCATACGTAAAAACAAAGATTGGTTTCTGCAGAATATGCGGCAACTACCCCATTTAATGGTTAAAATAACTGTTTAATTGGAACTCTAAACATATTGAATTCTAACCAACAAACTAAACATAATAAAAAGATGGATCAGAGACCTGGTATGTTTGAGTCTACCAGGTTTATATCCATGTTATAGGATTGCCCATCATCCGAGGTAGGAGAGGTCATCACCATCTTTAATGGCCATTGAAGAGTGCTATCAACGTAGTAGGTTGCTGAAAAATCTTGATCGCTGTATTGGTAGACAATGCAGTTTCGGGTGCCAAGGTTTGGCAAAGTGATCTGTGTTGTGTAGCTGCTGTTTAGGTTTAAGCCTTCAGGCTGAAAATTCATTTCTTCTCTGCTAACCCACATAGAAGTAGTGTTTTCTGAGGAACCAAAAGATGAGTCCATATCAAAAGAAGTGGAGATTTCAACATGGGTGCTGTTTACGTCGATAACTTCCATTCGAGCGTTAAAATCTATGCTAATTGAGAGGATTTCTGCTTGCCCTTCATAGACTGCGTAGGTACCTTTTGTCATCCATGAGGTTGGCGATTGAGGCTGAGAAGTGACGGATGGCTGCGTTGAGTCGTCTGCGGTGTTTAGAAGGTTATCGTTTGTTGTGTTGTTTGTAAGAGAACCGTAGCTTAACAGTGCCACTGCTAAAGCAACGACTATGAGTATTGTTGCGGTAAAAGCAAGTCTTTTATTATCAAAAAACGGTTTTTTAGCTTCTTGCTGCTGGTTCGAAGTCAAAGTACAACTCCGAATATACCATATATTACTACACCATATATGCTTTATGGAACAGCAATCAGCCAAACCAAGCACCAAATAGATTAGAGCTGATCCGGAATCTGAGACGAAGCCTCACTCCAATAACGCAAAAACAACGCCACAGCCCAATCCATAACAAAACTATTATGCCCTTTAAACCCCACGTAATCAAATTTACCTCCAAGATCAGGAAAACCTATCGCCGAAACTTCTTTCTCCGAAAGACACATAAAAGCCCCAAATTCCCCCAAAAAACGACAATCCAACTTCTGGGTCCGCGTAGCCCTCTCAAAAATCGGATTATCAACTATTTCTCTTATGCTTGGTGTGGGCACAAAATCCTTAGGCATCAAAAGCCTAAATTCCGCTCCTCGCTCAATAGCTTGAGTCAAATAGGGTATTGTGCTAGCTAGAACCTGATTTGTCAAAATCCAAACACGCTCCTGAGCTTCAGCTATCATTACCTCAATATTTCGAAAAGAAATCATCACATCCTCAGCAAGTCTACAACCTTCAAGCATTCCAATACTACTCTGAAACTGTCTAGGCAACAATCTCAACGAATGATTCAAAAAGTAATTCCTGTTCTCAAAAAGAAAACGAAAACCCGACAGCTGAAGCAAAGCTTCCTCACCGTAAGGCGTTAAATGAAAAACTCCATCAACATCTTTGAAAATCAAATCAGCCTCACTTAACCTTGCAACATTTCTCGAAGTTTCCTGAACAGTAAAATCAAGTTTACTAGAAATATGCGACAACTTCAAAGGCGTTTTCTTCAAGAGCAACAAAATATCCATTCGATCACCGCCAGAAAGTTCAAAGAGCAAACTACTAACACTAGCCAAGATAAACAAACCTCCCTTCAACAACGTATTTTTGTAATTTCATAGTTGTTGGTGATATTTCATACTTGCTGTTGAGGTTACTTAATCATCCAAAAATCCCACACAATATCAAGGCAAGAAAAAATGACAAAAAAAGTCGACAGACATTCATTCTCCATCGAAATGAACTCAGAACATAGCGTCAGAAGAATGTCTTTTTTTGACAAAGAAAACGGCAAAGTCTTCTTCGAAGGATTCTTAGGAGAACTCAAAAACGTAACCATGGTTGAAGACCTAATGCTCGAAATAACAGGAGCCAACGGCATACTAAGAGTTGACATCTCACAAGAAGAAATGAAAAAACACCTAAACACAAAGAAAAACGGTGACCAACCATGAAAAGACAAAAAATAAGACTAACTCTGGCAGTTATCACGGTCATCCTATTTCCATTAATCTACTACTATCTATCGCCCTACCTAATCATAATGGGCGCAACCGAAGGAATTATCGCAGGAGACGTCATAGCATTCGCAGGATTATTCTTCTCTTCATTATTCTTTGGAAGAGCATGGTGCGGCTGGATCTGCCCCGCAGGAGCAACACAAGAGCTATGCACCAAAGTCAACAAAAAAAGCTTCAACGGCAAAAAAAGAAACCTAATCAAATATTTCATCTGGACACCGTGGATAGCAATCGTTATCATAATGTTCATACAAGCAGGCGGAGCAAAAACAGTTGACCCCCTCTACCAGACATGGAACGGAATTTCCATCCAAGATACAGCGTCAGCCATAATGTTTGCAGCTATAGCAGGCGCAATCGCAATCTTTGCCCTAGCAGCTGGAAAACGCGCAGCTTGCCACACCATCTGCTGGATGGCACCTTTCATGATAATCGGCAGAAGCATCCGCAACAAATTCAACTGGCCCTCACTTCAACTCGCAGCTAACAAAAACAGATGCACAAACTGCAAAACTTGCTCAAACAACTGCTCCATGAGCCTAGACGTTAACGCCATGGTTCAAAAAGAGGCTATGGAAAACTCAGAGTGCATTCTATGCGGAAACTGCGTTGACCTCTGCCCCAACGGCGCAATCAAGTACACATTCAACAACAAACACAGAGACGAAACGCAATGAACAAAAAAAGAGTTGGAACAGTCATAAGTCTCCTCATGTTTGCCTCGTTGCCAATGATCTACTATTACATTTCACACAGTCTTGCCATATTGGACACTTCAGAAGGAACAGTGACAGGCAGCCTCATCGAATATTACGCAACAACAAAGCAGAAAAAAGCATAGACAAAGGCGTTCAATAAGATGCTTGATAGATCAAAATTGGTGCTTTCGGCAGGAGCGATGATCAGCGGTATTTTTGCTGCCATGCTATCAGGACTGTTTGAGCAAAGCTCTAAAGGCGGCATACTTGGAGCCAAAAACTTTGGGCATCCTTGGATTTGGATATCGAACATAGTTCAGTCTTCCACTCAAAACATAGTTCGATTCGACAATCTAGCAGCAGACATAGCCTTTTGGTCTATCACCATCTTTATTCTATTGCTACTTGCAGAAAAATTCGCACTCAAACGCCCAAACAGCTTACTTAAAAACAAACGATACGTCTATTCAGCAGCCTTGTTAATGCCGATGGGACTTTTAATAGGCCTTATTCATGAACTTGGGCATACTTTAGCTGGAACCACCCTTGGAGGCACACTCTCCTACCTTCAAGTGGGCTTTGTTGAATTATACCCTAAACTAACAATCGCATCTCAATTCAAACTAGGCTCAGTAATCGTCACAGGACTATCATCACCTACCCAACAAGGTTTGCTTCTGCTAGCAGGCTCGTTATCGTCAACTATCGTAGCGCTAGCTATAGGAGTACTACTCTACACAAAAAAAATCGATTACAAAAACACTCATTATTTGAAAATAATAGGAGTAATTGGACTTCTCGACCTCCCCTTCTATGCAACTTTTTCTTCTATTGGTCTTAGGCATTGGATACTATTTGGAGAAACTCAGCCTGAACCTCTAATCGGAGCCAGACAAATAGGAATACCAGACCCCATTTTTTACTTGACCGTTGCCACAATCACGTTTGCTTTAATTCTTTTGTATAGCAAAAAGTCTCGAACTCTAACACTAAAGTGGCTAAAAACTACAAAGAAAAACAACCATAAAATGGAGGTGAATAAAAACGGAAAATAGGAACTTAATCATAGCTTTCATGTGGATATTCGTGCTGGTAATTTCTGCTATTTTATTCTGGGATGGAGGCGACTACATCGCTGGCGGACCATTTGGCGCTTCTCTTCTTCTCTTCATCATAGCAATAATAGTTAGCGCAGTAATGATCCCAGATAACAGATAACCACAACCCACAAATATTCACGCCAAACCCCTCTTTTCTAAACTACAAGTGTAACGTTGCGACATTACGGAAGACAATTATTTGCTCCACCCCTAGCATCTGTCTCCAAAAGGGAATCACACAGACGTTTTCCTGTTTTAACATCCAAAAGCCAGTAGCCAAACTCATCACAAGCTTCGATAACAAACTCAGTTTCACCCAATCTATCAGTATCCTTCAACCTCACAAAAGTCAATCCGTCAAATTTCATAACAAACTGAGATGTTAATGGCTCTGTAAATATCGCCTCAGGAAACAACTGCGCCAACCTCTCCCAACTCAAACTTTTACCGATACGAACTTCAACCGTCTTAATCTCTGAACCAAACACCGTTTTATCTATGAACCAATCATCGCTCTTCATCCTCAAGTTGTCAAGAGTAAAGAGCTTCTCATAACAGACAAACTTCAAACATATCCCAAATACGTCTAAATCAATCGTTTCAAAATTATTAATTTTTCGAGCATTGCATAAGAAAAAAGTGCAGCAGTCGCACCAAGTTATACAATGCTAAACAGAGAAAAAATAGTTACTTATTTTACTGCCAGAATGAGCAATAACCCAGCTCTTTAGTTCGGCACCGCCACCTTTGTCACATTAACGCTTAACTTATTAGACACTTAGTTTTATTTTAAATTCGAGAGACACAAACCATGAAACGTTTCATAGTTAACTCAAAGGTACCACAAATCCAACTTAACCGCCTCACCTGCGTTATAGGCACCACCAACATATTTGAGAAAAACGGAATTAAAGATGTCGTTTTAAAAACTTGCTACTGCTGTGCTCCTGAGTCGAACGCGGACGTGGAAAAAGCCCTCATCGAATTTGAAGCCCCATCCAAAAAGGCTCTGGAAGCAGCACTCGAAAAGATCGACTTCCCTGCTGAATCGATAATTGAAGTCACCAAAATTGAGACCAACAAGAACTAAAAAAGCCTCGAAAAGCTCCACCTTAAGATGCTGCTAACAAGTGAACTTTTTTTCTTCAAGTTACTTTAGCTCACCATATTGGTGCTATTTCACTATTTTTCTTAGCCGCCGGGTCCACCATGGAAAGGCGAGCCTTCCCAAAGCATTTCCCACCAATCAGCTTCAGTAATAGTTTCTTTATGAACAATTATCTCCAAAACCATCTTTAGCATAGCATGATGCTTAGTTTCATCGTTTAAAATGGATTTCAACAGAAACGTGACTTTCTCGTTTTCAATAGTAGGTATCATCGTTTGAAGAGTCTTTATCAGCTCCGCCTCAACGTTGATGTGTTTCTGCACCAAAGCGCGCTGAGTATCTAGATTGTCTTGATTTAAAGCTGTAGAAGACTGCGTCAACAAAGTTATAGCAGCCGAATAAAGGTCAGCATGCTTCACAGAATCCAAAGAAACACCTTTAAGCACACTCTTAACTACCGGATTCTTTATATCAACTAGCGTTTTTTCAAGAGAAGCAACAATCTCATTCTCGACAACAACCTGATTTCTCAAAAAGGCAAGAAGTTTATTTTTGGACTCCATTCTCAAAACCAATTTGGACAAGGTAAACCTAGTTCATCAAGGTTTCGGAAATAGCTATCCAATTCCCGTATTTTGATTCAAACTAATTCGAATTTTACAAGAATAACAAAGTAAAATACCAGAACAAGGGCACCCTCCAAATTTCATCAAAAATAATACCGAAGGATTTAATTTCATGATTTTTAAAAAAGTTAAATAGGAAATGTTCCTGAAAATACATGAGGAACCCCAGTTGTCATGGAAAATATTAGACGAAGATGCACTTAGCAAAATTAAGAAACAAAAAGAGTTTGAAGACCAAACAGCTAAGAAGCTAACTCCTATGTATGAATCAGCAAAAAACCCAGTCATTAAACTGTTTATTCACAGCATAATTTTGGACACGATGAGACACTCAGACACTTATCAAATGCTCATAGACCTTAACTCAAACGCATTAATAGGCGATGAAAGCAAAGCCATAGGACAAAAAGAACTTACAAGCCACATCGAAGAAGAAGCCCAAATGCTAAAACAAGCAAAAGACATCAGCGAAATTGTAGCAGACAAGAAAATTAAACAACTTATATTGAATATTTTAGAAGATGAGAAGAAACATCACAGAATTCTAAAAGAAGTACTTGAAATTTTAGACAAAGAATCAAAAGAATGGGATAACTACCTGTATGATCTAATATCAGGCTTCCCATAAACCTCAATTTTTAAAGCGCGACAAGGCTTCCAACTTTACGAATTATGGCTAAAGCGAAGCTTAGGCTGTTGCAGCGCATCTTTACAGCAACGCACTCCACGCCATCCCAATGAGCAACCTCTTTGTCGACAATTTGATAATAAAAAAACAAATATAACACCGTTATTTTTAACTATGGGCACCCGAATTAAATACGTACAGGAAAAAACAGGTGAATTTTTTGAAAGATGAAAAATTTATTTTATATGTGCAAACCAGCGACAACCCCGAAAGGCAATATTCACCCTTAGTCTTAGCACAAACAGCTAAAGCCATGGGTTTAAACCCCAAAGTCTACTATTTAGGACAAGCCCTAAGAATACTCCACCCCGGTGCAGCTGAAAAAATAAAACTCGGATCATTCCCAAGCGTTGCAGAAATGCTTCAAAAGACCCTCCAGATGGGAATTGAAATCGACGTATGCGAAGCATCAAAACAAATGCTCGGATGGGCCAACGTAACTCTAATTCCAGGAGTCAAAATTGTAGGAGCCGCAACCCTAAACGACTTAGCTCTAAACGCCAACGCTACCATGTGGTTCTAAACCACAACTTTTCATAAACAAATACTTAAACAGGAAAAAGATCACATGAACCCCAACGCAAACAAGAAACTCGACCTCACAGGTTTAACCTGCCCCGAACCAGTATTCAGAACAAGACCAGCATTAGATAAACTAAACATCGGAGAAACACTAGAAGTTATCGCCGACGACCCCGCCGCCGAATCAGACATACAAAGCCTCGTCAAGCATTTAGGCTACGAAATAATCAAAAGCAACAAAGAAGACAAGACAATACACATAATCATAAAGAAAACACAGTAACAAAGACAACAACGCAAAATTAAGCACCAAACACTATTTCACGGGTATTCTTGCCCTTCAAAGAATAATAATTTTAAAAAATCAGATAAGATAAAAAGTAAGAAAGTTAAACCTGTTCGGCTTAACTCACGTTCAACGATATTTCGCTATGCTAGATGTGAACTCGATGTTGATGCGCTCTATGCTTACTCTATGACTTGAATTGCGCCTTCAGGACAGGAAGATTCACATGTTCGGCATACAATGCATTCGTCGACTCGCACTGGTACAGATTTGCCGTCTTTCATTTCGTAGACGCATACGGGGCAAGTGTTCACGCATGTTTCGCATCCAGTACATTTATCGCTTACTTTAATTTCAACCATAGTCAAACCTTCTTTTATTTTTAGTCAAAATTCTACGATAAAAGCGTTTAGCAACAAAAACCCCTTTTTTGCATTCCAACAGCAACTTAAAACCATCCCGCCCAGTTAGCGGCAACTAGAAAACACCTGACCTTTGTGAGCGCAACCTACAAACACCACAAACCCCAAATCAAAAAACAGCCCAAAATAAACCCTCCCATATTCCAAAAACAAACTTTGCAACAATCTGACATGCAACACTAAAACACATTTATTCTGGGGGACTGCATTTTTGGCAAACACCGTATACATCAAGCCGTTGCCCGTTTGGCTTGAATTTTGATACTGCACTCACCATCTTTGATATCTCCTCTGCAACTGCATCATCTAAGTCAACGATTTCTCCGCATTTTAGGCAGATTAGGTTAATGTGAGGAGCCATGTAAGAGTCAAACTTTGCCTGCCCCTTAGGAAAATTAAGCTCTTGAACTAAATCTAAATCTCTAAGCACTTCTAGTGTCTTGTAGACAGTTGCTAGACTAACTGTTGGATGGATCTTCTTAACTTTCTTGTAGATTGCTTGGGCTGACGGGTGATCTCGGCTGTTGAGGGCTATTCGGCAGATGGCTATTCTCTGCGGAGTTGCCTTGTAGCCTTTACTTCGCAGAGCTTCAATTGCGGAGGCATCTGATTTAAGATGGGCAGTGGTCATGTCGATTATTAGATAATAATAATTCTTAAATAAACCTTTTCCACTATCCTACAATAGACAAAAAGGAGTTTTTTACAGATGAAAATAAAACATCTTTACACAAATCAAGGAGATGCATTACCATAACCATAAAAAAAGACGAACAAAAACCCACAACAACAGATGCCGGAATTCCAGTAGCCAGCGAAGAGTTTTCTCTTACAGTTGGACCTGATGGCCCAATTCTGCTACAGGACCACTACCTGATGGAACAGATGGCCAACTTTAACCGAGAGATGATCCCAGACCGCCAACCCCACGCAAAAGGTTCCGGAGCCTTCGGATACTTCGAGGTAACCAAAGACGTCAGCGCCTATACAAAAGCAGCCGTCTTCCAACCAGGCACCAAAACCGAGGTACTGGCCCGCTTCTCTACCGTAGCCGGCGAAAGCGGCAGCCCCGATACCTGGCGAGACGTACGCGGCTTTGCACTAAAGTTCTACACCGCAGAGGGAAACTATGACATGGTAGGAAACAACACACCTGTCTTTTTCGTACGCGACCCTATGAAATTCCAACACTTCATCCACTCCCAAAAGCGCCGTGCAGAGAACGGCCTACGCGATAACGACATGCAATGGGATTTCTGGACCCTTTCACCCGAGTCAGCCCATCAGGTCACCATCTTGATGAGCGATCGTGGAGTTCCCAAAAGCTATCGGAACATGAACGGCTACTCAAGCCACACATACATGTGGATCAATACCAAAAACGAGCGCTACTGGGTGAAATATCACTTCAAAACAAACCAAGGCATCGACTTCCTAACCCAAGAAGAGGCCGATCGAATTGCCGGTGTTGACGCCGACTACCACCGCCGCGACCTGTTCGAAGCAATCAAACGAGGAGACTACCCCAGTTGGACTCTACAAGTCCAGATCATGCCCTTCAAAGAGGCAGAAACTTACCGATTCAACCCCTTCGACCTAACCAAGGTCTGGCCCCA
>Ga0315535_1001377_pt1 | contig 16221 bp, 10 predicted proteins | sample SalMarSW160220MG_2_FD_203092 | JGI IMG/M metagenome (GOLD analysis project Ga0315535, IMG submission 203092) | Salt marsh sediment microbial communities from the Plum Island Ecosystem LTER, Massachusetts, United States - Salt Marsh Sediment SW1602-20 ...
CTGGACGTACCGTCTATATTCCAGACGGCGAGAGCTACAAGGTACTGATGACCAGTCGCCTGATGGTGGTCAAAGGTGACGATCATGGTCGTGAGCTGATGGTCGAGAAAGAGCGTGTGACCATCGGGCGTTTGGAAAATTGCGATCTGGTGCTTTCTGATCCTGCTGTCTCCAGCCTGCATGCCGAATTGGTCACCGAGGAGCATGGGCGGCTTGTAAGGGACTTAGGAAGCAAGAACGGCATCTATTTCATGGGTCACCGGGTCAACCAGCTCTACCTGCAACCGGGGACGCGCTTCCAGGTCGGCGCCGATCAGCTGCGATTCGACCCGCTTGATAAGGAACACAAGATTCCGTTCAGCCGCCGCGATCATTTCGGTCAAGCGCTGGGGCGTTCGGTGAAGATGCGCGAGATCTTCGCCGTCCTCGAAAAGGCGGCCACCTCAGAGCTGCCGGTACTGTTGTGCGGCGAGACCGGCACGGGCAAGGAGCTTCTGGCCTCGGCCATACACAACTATTCTTTACGTAAGAAAAGGCCCTTTATTGTGCTCGATTGTGGAGCGCTCGCAGCGGGCACTGCGGAAAGCGCTCTTTTCGGTCACGAGCGTGGAGCCTTCACCGGCGCCGAGGATGCTCACCAGGGAGTTTTCGAGCAGGCTGACGGCGGCACGTTGTTCATCGACGAGGTGGGGGACTTGCGCCCGGATCTGCAACCCAAATTACTTCGGGCATTGCAGGAACAGGAGATCAAGCGGATCGGCTCAGTCGGGATGCGCAAGGTGGACGTGCGCGTGGTGGCCGCGACCAACCGTGATCTGCACCGGTTGGTGGACGAGGGCAAATTCCGCGAGGACCTGCTTTACCGCCTTTCGGTGTTCGAGGTTCAGCTGCCTCCGCTGCGCGAGCGCCTGGGTGATGTTCCCTTTCTTGCCGAGCAATTCCTGGCGGAAGGGAACCAGGTTCGCGGGCAATTCGGTCAGGATCCGGTACGCCTGGACGAGGAAGCCCTCGATCTGCTTGTTTCGCACCCCTGGCCGGGAAACGTGCGCGAACTGCGCAACGTCATAGAGCGGACGGCCTACCTGGCCGAGGGGGAGGTAGTCGGGCGTCATAACCTGATGATGGATATGCTCAACCCCGACGGCCAGCAGTTCATTGCATTGGACCAGCTTGAGCCCTACAAGATGGCCAAGGCCCGACTGGTTGCGAAATTCGAGCGCCGCTACCTGATTACGCTACTGAAGGTCAACCAGGGCAACCTGACCCGGGCCGCGAAACAAGCGGGCCTGGTCAGGCACCACCTGAGGGACATGTGCCGCAAGTACGACATCCCCTGCGGCCGCACGTATGACTGAGCCAATTGTCCGAGCGTAAAACTCTCGGCTTGCCGTCGGTCAACAAACCTCGTCGAGCAGTTCGGCTATGTCGCGGATCTCGAGGTCTTCGCTGCCCATGGCCATGTTGGAGGCGTCCAGCATGATGGTGCAGTAGGGGCAGGCGGTCGCTAGGACATTTGCCTTCTTGGCCAACGCGTCGGCTACGCGCAGGTCGCCGAAGCGCGCCCCGGGAGGAGTCTCCATCCAGATCCGGCCTCCGCCGCCGCCGCAGCAGATGCTGTCGGGCCCGAAGCGCTCCATCTCGACCCTGTCCTTGGTCACGACGTCCAGCACTTCGCGCGGGGCGTCGTAGATGTCGTTGTGCCTGCCGAGATAACAGGGATCGTGGAAGATTAGCTTCTTGCCGAGATCGCTCTTGGGCTTCAGCTTGCCCTCACCGATCAACTCTTTGAGGAGCTGGGTGAAGTGGATCACCTCGAACTCGCCGCCCAGCTCCGGGTACTCTTTTTTGAAAGTGAACAGGCAGTGGGGAGAGGTGGTAATTATCTTCTTGACGCCTTTTTCGGCAAACAGCTTGATATTCGACTGCGCCAGGGCCGTGAAAGTGTCCTCGGCACCGACCTTTCGGGCCGACTCGCCGCAGCAACTCTCTTCCTCGCCGATGATGCCGAAGCTCACGCCTGCCTTCTTTAGCAACGACACTAGCGCTTTGGCGATCTTCTTGCTGCGCGAGTCGTAGCAAGAAGTGCAGCAGACGAACAGGAAGTACTCGCAACCGTCATCGAAACGGGGCACTTCGATATCCTTGGCCCAGTCGAGCCTGTCTTTGCGCTCTCCCTGCCAGGGATTTCCGTTGCTCTTGAGGCTGCCTATCACCGGCTTGTAGGCCCCGGGAACCGAGCCCGACTCGGCGATCATCGCCCTGAGCACGCGCACGTTTGTGACCGGGTCGACCTCGCGCGGGCAACGCGCGGCACACAGGCCGCAGGTGGTGCAGGCGAAGAGCACGTTTTCCGTCTCGTAGCCCTCGACGCCCAGCTGGGCCATGTGTTCGACCCTGCGGATGTTGAACTCGGTCGGGATGTCTCCCTCTACCAGTCTCCAGGGGCAGGATGCGTAGCACAGGCCGCACTGTTTGCAGAGGTACAGCGTTTCGCCCCCGGTCTCGACGACCGCTTCTCCCAGCTCGGGAATGGGTATCTTTGGTTCGCTCATCTGGTGTTCCTCCGGGGCCTGATCATTCCTTGTAGGGGTTGGGACCCAGCTCTTCGAGCTTTTCCAGAAAATCGTCGAAGATCTTCGGGAGCTTGTCGTAGTCGGTGATGGCCAGTTCGACCAGCCGCAGTCGCTCGGACTCGAGCATCAGTCGATCGAGTGTGTCCTGAACGTTGCCCATGCGGGTATTGGCCAATTCGCTGCCCTTGATGAAGTGGCACTGGTAGTCGTCGCCGAACTTGCAGCCCAGCAACAATACTCCGTCGATGCCGTTCGACAGGGCGTCTGCCACCCAGACGATGTTGAACGAGCCCAGACAGCGAACCGGGATGATCCTGACGAATGGATTGAGTCGCAGGCCGTTATGGGCCGCCATGTCCAGGGCGGCCACGGCGTCGTTTTCGCAGGCGAAGGCGATCACCCGCGGCTTCTCCTCGAATTCGTCGGGCACAAAGGGCGACTTGACCGCTTCCGAGATCATGTTGATGTTGTAGTTCTCGAAGGAGACGATCCGTTCGGGGCAAGCGCCCATGCACACGCCGCAACGGCGGCAGCGTGTCGTGTTGGGCTGTGGCGTGCCCTTCTCGTCCTCGTCCAGGGCGCCGAATGGGCACTCCTCGGTGCAGCGCTTGCACTGGGTGCAGCGCTGCAGGAAAAAATCCGGGAAGCTAAGGTCGCCGACCCGTGGGTGAGTGGCCTTGCCTTGCGAGATCAGATCTATGGCCTGGACGGCCTTCATGGCGGCACCGGCGCCGTCGTCGAGGCACGAAGCCAGGTCCATCGGCATACGCACGGAACCCGCGGCATAGATTCCGGTTCGTTGCGTCTCGTAGGGAAAACAGACGAAATGCGAGTTCGGGAAACCGTACTCGCGTTCGGGAAGTTCCGGGCCCTGGCGATAGTTGAGATTGAGGATGTCGGTGTCGAGCGTCACCGGGACAATTCCGGTGGCCAGCACCACCATATCGGCCTCGATCATCACCGGCTCGCCGAGAAGCATGTCGCTGGCCTGGACTACCGCACCGCCGCCTTCGCCCGGCTCGATCGATTCGATCTCACCCTTGATGAAGATGGTGTTCATCTTCTGGACCCGTTTGTAAATCTCCTCGTAGTGTCCCTGGGCTCGGATGTCCTTGTAAACCACGTAGCATGCCGTAGCCGGATTGTTGTCCTTGAGATAGGTGACCTGCTTGAGAGAAACTCCGCAACATACGTTCGAGCAATAGGGCAGGTGCTCGTCGTCGCGCGAGCCGGCACACTGGACGAAAAGCACCGATTCGAGATCCTTGCCGTCGGACGGCCGCTTGAGGTTGCCCTCTTTGGCCATCTGCTCGAACTCGACGCTGGTGACCACGTCCGGCGTCTTGCCGTAGCCCAGGTGCGAGAGCTTTTCAGCGTCATAGGGCGTCCATCCGGCGGCGACGACGACCGAGTCGACCACCAGGTTGATCTTCTCGGCAGCCTTGTTGATTGTAACCTGGAAATCGGCAGGGGCGCCGGCGATGCGGCCGACCTGGGCCGAAGTGTGAACGCTTATTTTTTCGTCCTGCTCGACCGCCGCGATCAAGCCCTCGAGATCCGGTCCGCCATAGGCGGCGATACCGAAATCCTTGGGAACGATTTTGTGCAGCTTGTTGGCGAAGCCGCCGAGTCGATCATCCTTTTCTACCAGCACGACTTCCTTGCCGGCCCGGCGGGCATTGACGGCGGCGCTCAAACCGCTCACCCCGCCGCCGATGACCAGCACCCGGTTGTGAACCTCGACCGGCTTGCCTTCCGGCCGGGAGGCGAACTTGCACTTGCCCAGCGACATGCGCACCACGTCCTCGGCCAGCATCTGGGTGTCCTCGTCGTTCGGTTCATGCGTCCAGACGACGCCCTCGCGCAGGTTGGCCCGCTCGACGAAAACCTTGTCGAGGGCGAAGGCGCTAGTATGGTCGCGCCCGCTGCAGGCAGCTACGACGACCGCATCGAGCCCCGCCGATTCGATTTCAGAGCGCAGAAGTTCGAGTCCCTCCGACTTGCATAGAGTCGGGTGGCTTTTTGCCAGCGCTGCGCCTTTCTCGGAGGTTGCGATTTCAAGAAGTTTATCGGTATCGATCGCTTCTCCGATACCGCATCCAGTGCAAACGAAGCATCCGGTTTTCTCGGCCATCAGGTTGTCTCCTCTCCGAAGATCAATCGCGGATTGCTGCCAGCGATGTGCCGGTAGCGTCCTGCACCGTGGCCGCGACGTCCGCCGGCCGCTTGTCGCAACCGGCCGGAAGAATGGCGGCTTTACCGGGGTCGGCCACCAAAAATCCGAAATCATCGTAGGTCAGACCCTCGTACGGTACCTTGTCTGCTAGCGTCGCCGGGACCATGCCGGTGGCCAAAACGACCATGTCGACCGGGATACGCACGGCCTCGCCCTTCTCTTCGTCTTCGCTCAGTACCACCATGTCTCCGCTATCCTCGTCGCGATCGACACTGCCTGGCTTACCCTTTACAAAGTGCACTTTTTCGTCTTCCTGGATCTTGCGATAGAAAGACTCATACTTGTTGGCGCGGATGTCGATGTAGAAGATCCACACCTCGGAGTCTTCGAAAGCCCCACGCACGTAGGTCGACTGCTTCATCGAGGCCATACAGCATACCGCCGAGCAATAGGGCAGGTGATTCTCGTCGCGCGAGCCCGCGCACTGGATAAATGCCACTCGCTTGACCTCCCGGCCATCCGAAGGGCGAACCAGCTTGCCTGAAGTCGGGCCGTTCACGGCAGCCAGGCGTTCCATCTCGACGTTGCTGATTACATCGGCATAGCGAGAATAACCGAGATAAGTGATCTTGGCGGCGTCATAGGGAACCCATCCGGTTGCCCAGATGATGGAACCTACCTTGAGAGTCATCGAACTGTTCTCCTGCCCTAGATCGACCTCGGGCATCGCCTCCAACTGCTTGCGAATCTCGGGGTCCGCCAAGGCGGCGTCGTCAACGACCGGAAGGTAAGGGTATGCTTGCTCGTGCGGCAAGCCGACAGGTTTTCTCTTGTCGAGTCCGTAGTTGAACGAGTTGGGCACGCTGGCCTCGAGCCCGGCGAAGGGCGTGATCGGATCGCAGATCTCATCCTTGACGTATCTGGGCCTGATCTTGACGGTCACCGAATAATTACCCGATTCTCCGGTAATTTTTTCGACCTCTGCCGAAGTCAGAACGGTGATGGCCGGGTTTTCCTTGATGCGCCGGAAGTTAATCTCCAGGCCGCAGTATGGCGGGCACAGCTTGGGAAAATACTGACGCATCGAGGCCACGCGCCCTCCCAGAGATGGAGTGCGCTCCACCATGAATACCTCACGGCCCAGTTCGGCAGATTCGATGGCGGCGGTGATGCCGGCCATGCCGCCTCCCACGACTAAAACACTCGAATGTGATTCACTCATGAGCAGAAAGACCTCCTTCGATTTTGACCCCTTCAATCATATTCTTTGACAAAATTGTCAACAATTAAATGTGACACAATATACAAGACTCCTTGGTCTTTCAAAAAGATCTCTGGTGCCCACAATCGGGACAGGTCCAGGTAACCCCATTACAGGTCATGCCCCAGGCGTTTTGATCCATGCATTCCTGGCAAATTCTGAAGCCGCAGGTGCAACTCCAGCAGAAAGGGACCTGTCTTTTACAGCAAGGACATCTGGATTGCCGAGTGCTCTTGGGTCGATCATGCCCTGCCTGTCGCGCAGCTGATTTCACGGGAGCGATCACTACCTGGAAAATAATCGTCGATCAAGACGAATTATGAACTTTGAAAAAAGGCATGACAACCAGACATCAACTTGGATATCATTGTCTACGGCAACAACACCTACAGGAGGAGCCGGCAAATGAACAGGCTGATGGTTAAGGACATCATGAGCACCAACCTGGTTACGCTGGACGAGAATGAGAATCTCGACTTGGCGGAAAACGCCATGAAGTACGGCCGAATCCGTCACCTGCCGGTCGTCAGGGGCAAGCGCCTGGTGGGTTTGATTACACACCGGGACTTATTGCGAGCCCAAGTCAGCTCGCTGGCCGACCTGAGTCCGGAGGAGAACAGCGAAGTCAACGTGGGCATCAAGGCGCACGACGTGATGCAAGAATCGGTGACGACGGTCGGTCCGACCACTCCCATCCTGGAGGCCGCCAGGATAATAAAAAACAACAAATTCGGCTGTCTGCCGGTGGTCGAAGACAAGAACCTTGTGGGCATTGTCACCGAGGCGGATTTCATCGACCTGGTTATCAGGGCGCTCGAAGACTAAACAAGCCCCGCAACCCGGCCGTCAGTCGCTTATCGCCTTCTCGACAGCCCGGGTTATCTTATCTCCGAAATCCCAGCCGAACATCGCCAGGCTGTTCTCGTACAGGGCAAGGAAACGATAGCCTTTCTCCGGTCTCAACCTGTATACCGGCGCCCGGTGGATGTATCCGGCATAGCCATCGACCAAAGAAACGGCCATAGTCACTACGTACCCGTTTCGCTCACCGATTTCGCGCAGCGAGGTCACCAGCGTGGCTCCCAGCTCATTGGCCGACCCGACCAGCAGAAAGTCTCCCAGGCGCAATATATGCAGGGGCACTCCGCGCGAAAAGGGAAGGGCGGAAGCCATGGCACGCTTTAGCCAATTGCGCAGCGGAGACAACAAGGCGGAGGCTATACGCCCCGTGACGATGTTACTTTGATGCGCCATGTGAGGCAGGCGCAGAAGATTGATTTCGATTCTCCCTGCATCCGCGCCGGCCGGAGGCGCCAGAGATGCCAGTGCTTTCCTGTAACCCGAAAGTAAAAGACCGCACACCAGTTCCATGTGGCGATCGAGATCCATGGCAAACTCGGGGAAAAGTATGGATACACCGCCTAAAGCAGCGCTTGTGAATATCGGCTGGCTGCCCTCTTGCTCGAGGCGCCGGCAGAACTCGCCGGGGTAGTCGCCGCTAATAGTGTTCGGTTCGTGCTCCGATACCATCACTGGATGACCCGAGACGTTTATCAGGTCGATCGGTCGACGTCCCTCGCGGGTGAGACGCAGCAGAACCAGCAGGTCGTCATGCGGGCCGTCAGCCTGGCGGCGGCTGTTGGTAAGGCCGGGAACCTCGGCTGCCGAATGCTGAGCATGCGCCGGAGCCAGGTCGCAAAGCGCCTGGCGGGCCAAGCTCGACAAGCGTTCTATCAGAAAATCGAAAACCTCTTTGCGCGGCACACCCAGAATATGCTTGGTCGCCGGTGAGTTGAAGAAGCCACCGTATGAAGAGTGAGTATGAGTCGCGGCCAAAAAGACTGACGTTTCGTCGAGATCGGGCAGGGCGGCTACCAGGCCCTGATGAAGTTCCTCGCTGGGACACAGCAAGTCGCATACAAGGATTACGATTCGCGTCTGGCCGTCGTCGAGCGCCAAGGCCCTGGCCGTCAGCCGGTCTCGAAGCCTGGCGCCGATTCGGGGCTTACGGTTGTAGGTTCCGATGAGTTGCAGCTCTCCGGATGGGACGATATCGATCTTGGCTGTCCCGGCCCGTAGCACGTCTTTCAACCCGAAGCGTCTTTAGCCGGTTCGGGCTCCACCAGAGTGGCCTTGGAGCGGCCGGCGTAGCCTTCTGTAAGGCTGACAACCCGGACGGCCTTTCCGACTTCCGGGCGCATGTAGCCGCAGGCTGTCAGAGAAAAGCGGATCAGTCTGCCGTCGTCGAGTTGGATGGTTCCCAGCCCGTCGGCGGCGTTGAAGCTTTGTATCTTGCCGTGATACATGGTGGCCCTTTTTCGTATTGCCGTAAATAGCACAGTCATATGAAATTGTCACTATTGATGCTGGTTGCCAATCCGCGATAGCATCCATATTCATGAATACCGACAATGAAATTCGCCGCCTGGACTATCGCCCGCCGGGGTTCCTTATCGATCACGTCGAGCTGGATGTCGATCTCGACGAACACAGGACTAGTGTTCGCTCCCGTTTGTCTGCGCGCCGAAATCCGCTCGCGGCCGAGCGCGCCGAGCGAATCATCCTCGACGGTCGAGAACTCGATCTTCGGGGCGTCAGGCTGGACGGGCGTGAGCTTGCCGCATCGGAGTTTGAAATCGATTCTGAATCGCTTTCGATTCCGGTGAGCAAAGATGCATTCACGCTCGAGATCGAGACAATTATCAACCCCGGTCAGAACGACTCGCTCGAGGGTCTTTATCGATCGAGCGATCTGATCTGTAGCCAGTGCGAAGCCGAGGGATTCAGAAAAATTACATATTATCCCGATCGTCCCGACGTGATGGCCAGCTTTACCACTAAAATCACGGCCGATCGCGAGCGATATCCTGTTTTGCTCTCCAACGGCAATCCAGAAGAAAAGGGCGAACTCGACGGCAACAGGCACTGGGTTCTCTGGCGCGATCCTTATCCCAAGCCAAGCTATTTGTTCGCCCTGGTGGCGGGAGACCTGGCTCATATCGAGGGAAGCTTCACCACCATGTCCGGGCGCGAGGTGGCAATAAGGGTTTACAGTGAGCCCCGTAACGCCGACAAGTGCGAGCATGCTCTGGAGTCGATCCGGTCGGCCATGCGTTGGGACGAGCAAGCTTTCGGGCGCGAGTACGACCTGGACATCTTCATGGTGGTGGCGGTCGAAGATTTCAACGCCGGGGCCATGGAGAACAAGGGCCTGAACATCTTCAACTCCAAGTACGTGCTGGCGCGGCCCGAGACGGCAACCGACGACGACTTCGAGAACATCACCTCGGTGATCGGTCACGAATACTTTCACAACTGGTCGGGTGACAGGGTTACTTGCCGTGACTGGTTCCAGCTGAGTCTCAAGGAGGGCTTCACTGTTTTTCGAGATCAGCTCTTCACCTCGGAGATGACCTCGCCGGCGGTCAAGCGCATTCGGGATGTCAATGTCCTGCGCACACATCAGTTCCGTGAGGATGCAGGGCCGTTGGCCCATCCTGTACGGCCGGAATCATACGTGAAGATCGACAACTTCTATACGCTGACGGTCTATAACAAGGGTGCCGAGGTAGTGCGCATGTTGCACACCATACTGGGAGCCGATGTATTCAGGCGCGGGTGCGACCTGTATTTCGAGCGCCATGACGGCCAGGCTGTCACGGTGGAAGACTTTGTCAAGGCCATGGAGGACGCAAGCGCCCGCGACCTTTCCCAATTCAGGCGCTGGTACGCTCAAGCCGGAACGCCGTTGATAGAAATCGGCACACGTTACCTTGAGGACGAAAAACGCCTGGTCGTGCGTGTCGAGCAGTCATGCCGGCCCACGCCAGGACAAGATCACAAACAGCCCTTCCATGTGCCCCTGGCGGTTGGTCTGATCGACCGCGGCGGCAATAGTCTGGCACTGAGACTACAGGGTGAGAAGACTTCGACTACGGGAGAGACCCGCCTGCTCGAACTGAAGCGGACGGTGGAAGAGTTTGTTTTCGAGGATATCGAAACGCAACCGGTTCTTTCTGCGCTGCGCGGGTTTTCGGCTCCAGTCAAGCTGAAGTTGCCTCGCAGCGACGAGGAACTTGCATTTCTGATGGACAACGATCCCGATCTTTTCAACCGCTGGGATGCGGCTCAGTGTCTGGCAACAAGGCTGATAGAGCGTATCGTCGACGGCCAGGTCGATCTGGACTATGATTTATTCATTGAGGCACACAGGCATAATCTCAAGCACGCCGACCAGGATAAGCGCTTGTTGGCGCAGACTCTCTATTTACCCCACGAGACCTATCTTGCACAGCAGCAAGCGGTAATAGATCCATTGACGATTCATACGGCCCGGCGGCAAGTACTATCCAAACTGGCCCTGAATCTCGAGAGTGAATTCTACTCGCTCTACCGGAAAAACAGGGACAAGGAGCCGTACTCGGCCGACGCCGAATCGATAGGCAGGCGCAAGCTGGCCAATACCTGCCTGAGCTATATAGCGGAGACAGGCAAACAAGGGGCGATCTCGATCTGTCTCGATCAGTTTTACTCGGCGGACAACATGACGGATGTTCTGGCGGCCCTTGCCTGCCTCGCAAACCATGAGGGCCCCGAGCGAGAGGCCCCGCTCGAGGCATTCTACGAGAAGTGGAGCGCCGATCCGCTGGTGGTCGACAAGTGGTTTGCAATCCAGGCAACCTCGCGACTCGAAGGAACACTCGAAAGAGTGCTGATGCTGATGCGCCACCCGGCTTTCGACATCAAGAATCCCAATAAGGTACGCTCGTTGATCAGTGCCTTCTGCTCGTCCAATCCAGTGCGTTTTCATGACCAGACCGGTCGAGGCTATCAGTTTTTGGTAGACAACGTGCTTGCGATTGACACTTTCAACTCTAATGTAGCGGCCAGGTTGCTCGTTCCTCTGAGCGGATGGAAGAAATACGAGCCTGGACGCTCGGCGTTGATGAAGGCCGGTCTCGAACGCATTGCAGCAAAGAGCGGAATATCGGAAAACGTCCGGGAGATGGTCGGGCGCAGCCTAGGCACTTGAGACGGCAGCATCTTTACAGTTGAGTCAAGTACTGGTTATGGCTTCAATGACAACAAATATCGGCCTTGTCCCGCGCCTTTTGCGGGGCTCGAAGCCTGGGAGGCAGGAAACACATGAAAAATCCAAAGGCGATATGCGGACTGGTTGCGCTATTGTTTGCCGCCTGCGGGTCGGGGAACGGAGAAAGTTTTTGTGACGACGGCGCCCAACGTTGTATCGGGAACGTCATCGAGACCTGCTCACAGGACTCCTGGACGGCCGGGGAAGACTGCGCCATAGACGAAATGATCTGCAAGGAGCAGAACGGTTCTGCAAGTTGCACGGAACAGCCCCCGCTGTGCGATGAGGGGAAGAGTCGCTGCAGCGACGATCTGATCGAAAACTGCACGGGCGGCGACTGGATTGCCGGGATCGACTGTGCCGATGACGGTAAGATTTGCGAAATAAATCAGGCTTCCGGACAGGCGCTCTGCCGCGAAGACGTTATTCCGTGTGTCGACGGAAGCACGCGCTGTTTCAATGACATTATCGAGACTTGTGCCGGCGACATGTGGGTCGGCGGACGTGACTGCAGTCTCGAAGACAGGGTTTGTACGCATGATGCCGCAAGCGGCGTGACCGACTGTGTGGAGCCGCCCTGCACTGCAGGAGACAGGCGCTGTACCGCTGACCAGGTAGAGATATGCCTGGCCGGAGCCTGGGAGACCGAGGTAGATTGCAGCGATACTTTCCAGGAGTGTGTGGAGGATCCCGACAATTCTCAGGCCGACTGTATCGGCCTGCACTGGGTACATCTGGTCGTGCAGATCGACGACCCGATCGTAAACGGAAGCTCGCTGCAGTTGCCCATCGACGGCCCGTCATTCGGGTACGATTCGGCAACGGATCTGTTCGCTACGCGTTACGATCGCGATTTCAATGATCCATCCAAGGCCTTTATATGGACGCTGGACGGAGAGAGCGGATCGCACTACAAGACTATTCTCAGCGGAGATCCATTTCCGCAGGGAGAGAATTTCTGTGTGGGCGGGGAAGACTGGTGCCAGATTATCGGCTTCGATCAGGTCGCCTCAGAATGGGTTTTCGTCGGCCCGTCGGCCTCGTCTTTGATGCGCGTTGACGAATCGGGAACGGCAGCTTTGACTCCGACCTCGGGCAATCACCAGCCGGATTCGTACATCGATCGCATACATCGCTTCGATTGGGATGGGCGCCAATTGCTGCTCTACGGGGCCACCGGCCCGAGCTCGTTTTCATCGAGTGTCTACAGCCTCGACCTTGATACGGGAGTCTGGAGCCAGATCGTCTCCGGCCTGCGCCAGGTCGACAACAACTGTCTGGCATATGTAACCGACACCGGCGTTCTCTACTCATTCGGCGGGCGTGAAACCCAGGACGGCGGCAACACGGTTCAGTTATTGCCGACCTACGACGCTGTCGACCTTTTTAACGGCGCGGTAGTCACCTTGGACATGCCCGCGGCAATCGGAGCGCGGCAGGCGATCAACTGCGCTTACGACGGCGCGCGCAAGTTGATCTTCTTGTATGCAGGTTCCGTGGTCAACGATCGCTTCGATGAGATCCAGAACGACTACCATAATGATCTCTGGGCGCTGGATCCATCGGATGGCTCCTGGACGCAACTCATGCCGGACACCGAGCCCGGGACTTTCAGCGAGCCCGACCAGTATGGAGACCATCGTTTTACGGGCGACGACAGCAAGCCCAACTTCGGCATGAACCGCGGGCAGATGCAGTATGACGTGCACAACGATCGACTGATGATAATGGGCGAGGTGCCAATCTTCACCCATGGCCAGCCGTACTTTCTGTATCTGGACGAACTCTAGAGGGTCATAAATCCTATAGCTCGTCCTCGGCCAGAACCACGATTGTGTCGCGCTCTCCTATCTCGATTTCCTGGTTCTTGTCCATGTTGAGAGTGACTCCGAAGTTCTGATGCGGGCTGTAGGCCAACTCGGCCTTGCGTACTCCCAGACAGATCTCGTCCCTCTTCAAGGCCTGGCCGATCAAGTCGGCAAAGGTCAGCTTACGGGGCAAGGATTCGAAATACAGCCGGGCCGGCTTGAGGTAGATCTCGCTGCCTTCCTCCTGGAAGATGTCGTCGTAAAGTTCCTTGATGCGCGGTTCTTCGCTCAGCTGCGCGAATATCATGGTGATTAGCTTGTTGCTGATGATGAAGTCATCCACGTTGGTCTGGGTGATCAGTTCCTGGTTCTCCGAGTTGAGCACCTGGGTTATTATCTTGGTGTTGATCTTGCGAACCGTGCTGTCTCTCAGGATCTTCCTCAACAGCAGCAGGATCACCAGGGTTTCCGAATCGGTTCGTTCGGCCGAGGCATCACCTTCGCTCTGGGAGAGAATGATCACGTTGTCGTACCCAAATGGCTTGATGGCCTGCAAGTTTGAAAAAGACATTGGATTGCTGTCGATCAAGTTGATCAGCAGGCCGGTGTTTTCCTCGCGCAGTTTCTGCACCTCGGAGATGATCTCCTTGGAAGGCTGATGCACTAAGATGTCTACGGAGGAACCCTGAAGAAGGTAGTCGGCGTATTCGCCGACCACGATATGAGCGATGCTGTGCCATCCCAGGATGAGTTCTTTTTCCTTGTGTTTTTGCAGGCCGACATGGGTGTAGGGCAAATCTCTGGGCTTGGCGACAGGCTTTCTGTTGAAATGGATGGTGGAATCGTCTTCGGCTAAAATCAGTATCTCGTCTCCATCTTCCAAAATCTCGTCCTTGGCAGGACGCAAGATCAAATCGCCGCCGGCCTTGCGCACTCCCAGGGGTACACCGTCCGGAAAATGAAGTATCGAGTCGTAGAAACGTGCTCCACCCCAGTCAGCCTCGTGGAAATAGAGTTCGCAGCCGTCGAAGGAGAGGATCTCGTTGTAGACCACTGCCAGGCCGCTGGTGCGGGAAGTCTGAACCAGGATTTTTCCCAATATATCCCATGTGTCAACGGTGGTAATCAGGTCGGATTCGAAAGTGCTCACCAGATCGCGATTGGCCTCCTGGAACAACTCGGCGACGATATTCAACTCGTTCTTTCCGTTTTGGCAGCCTATCAGCGCTAAGATACTCTTGATCACCTTTGCATCCGAGATCTGCTTTTCCTTTTCGCTTGCCCCTTGCCCGCAGCTGGCCAGCACGATGGCCGATTTGGCCTGCGAAGCGCTGACTTTCTTGAGATTGGCTAATTGTGAAGTGAATCCGCTGCGGGTAATCACCTTGGTGGTCTTGGTGTCCGTGACAAGAGTTTTGATCTCGTCGTCCATCTCGACCTTGTCCTTCTCGGCCAGAATCACGATGCTGGCTTTCTTCTCGCTCTCGTTGGCGATCACCAACTCGCGAATGATATCGACTACTCGCTCGTTCCACCCCAGGATCAAAGTCTGTCCCGTCTCCATCACCCGGGATCGTCCCTTGCGAAACTCCCAGAGCGTGGTCTCGAGTTGGGTTGTGATGAAGGCAATCAGCATCGAGAAGATGACCACTCCCAGCAGGCCGCCTACTATGGTGCTGAACTTGAGCCAGCCTGATGCATCACTGTCCACGCCCATGTTGCCCGGGTCGGTCATGGCCAGAAACACGTTCCAGACGTGCTGAAGCATGCTGCCGGGATGATCCGAGCCTGGAAAGACGAGCAATATAACCCAGCGCAGCAAAATGACCGCGCCAAGGCTTATCAAGAAAAGAACCAGCAGGCTGAGGAAGATTGACAATCCCCCCCTGGCCATGAAGTTTTCGAAGCGGTAGCTCAGCTTCTCACGAAAACCCGAGTTCATCTTTTATGTCCTTTTTTCCTTTTCTTGGTCTTGTTTTTCTTCTTGCGGTTTTTCCGCTTCTTCAATTTTTTGTGTTTTCTCCCTATCTGCTTGAAGGTCTTGACCAGGTTCTTGATGGTCACTTTCCAGGCGGCGGGACTGCTGCCGATAGACAGGGAGATGGGGCGTGTCAACTCTTCCGGCGCTACGATATACAGGCGGCTGGCCAACTGAACCGACTTTCCGTCTCGTCCGAGCGCCATTAAAACAATGGCATCCGCGCTAAGACTATCGGCTATTGCTCGTAGTTGCCTGCGCTCTGACGCGCCGAGTTCATCGCTGGATAGCGCATTGTCGGCGAGATCCTCGACTTCATGGTCTTTGAAAACAGGAAAAAGTCGTGCGGAAATCGATTCGGGCGGTACCGAGTCGGGCAGGTTGATGGTCCAGGCAGCATATCCTGCGAGTTCCATACGGATGAAGTGCATGCCCGGGAAAAGCTTGGCGCCCGGTAACGGGGTCGTGCCACGCTTGATCCCGTCGATCACAACCGTAGCTCCCGGGGGATCGCTTGTGAAAGCGACCTGGTGAGGATTGCCGCTGGTCAACTGACGTTTGGCTTGTTCGAAGGCATCCGCCTGGGCGGGCAGCGGTTTGAAGCCTTCCAGCTCAAGATCGGGTCGAAAAGAGATTGCCTGGCGGAACTCGGCCTCTGCCTTATCGATATGCTCCTGTGACACGTGCGCCAGGCCTGTGAGCACGAATAGTTCGACAAGTGCGTCCTTGTCGAGCCAGACGCCGCAATAGGGCAGGTAAGTGTGCGCCTTGTTCAGAAGATCGAAGGATCTGCCGAATTGCAAGCGGGCAATCGCGCTCTTGGCGTCTTGCAGCGTATTTCTGAATGTCCTTACCGCCTCTTCCGAGACCTTGTCGAGAGCCCCCCAGACGGCTCGTCCCAGAGATCGTCCAAAAAGGACATCAACTTTGTAGCGCCGCTGGAGTCTGTTTGCAGTGCTCGATAAGATCATGTCCTGCTCTGCTGGAGAAAGATCTCTGACGGGCAGCTGTAATACCGCCACGGTCTTGATCTTGCGTATCTTCTCGGCCGCCGGCCCGGGGGCGGGTGGACCGCCACAATTGGCAGTCATCATGAAGCACGCTACTAAAACAAGAAATCTCAGCATCCTCATTTTTCTCCTCCGTCGGTATTGCCGGATGATAGCATGTCGTTTACTTCAAGGTGAAGGTGATCCTGGTGACTCGGGCTGTTGTCCGGCGCCAGGATCTTATCGAAGATGCGGGCCTGGCGGATGTGCTTGAGCAGATTTCTGAGAAACCTCTTTTTGTTCGGCTCGGGTCCGTTCCAGTCTTTGGCGACGCTGACTGGACT
>Ga0315535_1001378_pt1 | contig 16220 bp, 14 predicted proteins | sample SalMarSW160220MG_2_FD_203092 | JGI IMG/M metagenome (GOLD analysis project Ga0315535, IMG submission 203092) | Salt marsh sediment microbial communities from the Plum Island Ecosystem LTER, Massachusetts, United States - Salt Marsh Sediment SW1602-20 ...
TTATGGAGATATTTGAAAAAACGCCCGGTGTGGTTGATGTGGACTGGTACATGGAAGAAACTCAGCCCCGCTACAAGATTGAAGTCGATAGGGAAAAAGCCGCTCTTCACGGGATCAGTGTGGACCGGATTAATCGCACGTTTGAACTGGCTCTCAAAGGACAACAGCAAGGGCTGCTTCATCAACCCATGGAAAAAGAGGATGTTCCCATACTGATGCGACTTCCGCTGTCCGCCCGTGCCGGGGTTAACCGTTTTAAAGAACTAAAACTTTTATCCGTCGACGGCCGTCTGGTGCCGATTTCGACGCTGATCAACATTCATAAAACCGCTGTGGATCAAAGTATTTATCATAAAAATCTCATGCCCGTGGTGTATGTGACCGGGGATGTTGCCGGTGTCAAAGAAAGTCCGGTATATGCGATTTTGGAAATGAAAAAGAAAATCGACGCCATCATGCTCCCCGAAGGGTATAAGATTACTCAGCACACTGCTAATATTCCCCAAAGTGACCGGAAGTTTGAAATGAAATGGGATGGTGAATGGCACATCACCTATGAAGTCTTCCGGGATCTTGGCATTTCATTTGCCGTGGTTCTGGTGTTGATATTTGTGCTGGTTGTGGGATGGTTTCAATCTTTCAGTACCCCACTGGTCATTATGGCGGCCATTCCTTTTTCTCTCATTGGCATCCTGCCCGCTCACTGGGCGCTTGGCGCATTTTTTACCGCAACCTCTATGATCGGTTTTATCGCCGGTGCCGGCATTGTGGTTAGAAATTCCATCATTCTGGTAGATTTTATAGAATTGCGTCTAAAAGAGGGGATGGCTCTGGATCTGGCCGTAATCGATGCAGGAGCGGTTCGCTTCCGGCCCATGATGTTAACGGCCGCCGCCGTGGTAGTGGGCGCTTCGGTTATTCTCTTTGATCCGATTTTTCAGGGACTTGCCATATCCCTGATGGCAGGGGAGGTGGCATCGCTCCTGTTTTCAAGAATGACGGTTCCGATCCTTTATTTTCTCGACAAACGATGGGAGTTTGCTCACAAACAAAGGGCATGATCGTAAAAAAAATTATTTTTATTGATCGAAGTATAATCTAAAGAAGGCATGGGGTTGGAAACAAACCTTTACGCAGTGAATCTTTTCTAAAAAACCAACATATAAAATAAGGAGGAGAGTATGGGAGAAGAAATGGAAATTGGGTGTGCCCGGCCCACAGGGGGACCTGTCGGAGAGTCGGTTGAAACGGATGAAAAAAAGGTTGACAAAAAAATAAAGGAGGGACCGAAAATGATAAAAGTTGGCCAAAAAGCACCGGATTTTAACGCACCCGCATACCAAAAGGGAAAATTTATTTCAATAAAACTGTCGGAGTATCTGGGGAAATGGGTTGCATTGTGTTTTTATCCCGGCGACTTTACTTTTGTATGAGCCACCGAGCTTTCGGCAGTTGCCGAAAAATATTCCGAGTTTCAAAAGCTGGGTGTGGAAATACTTTCAATGAGTATTGACAGTATTTTTGTCCATAAAATGTGGGATGATAAGGAATTGTCAAAAATGGTGACGGGGGGGATCCCTTTTCCCATGCTATCGGATGCCGGCGGAAAAGTCGGGACGGTTTATGGCATCTATGATGAAGTTGCGGGCGTTGAAACCAGAGGCAGATTCATCATTGATCCAGAGGGTGTTGTACAGGGATTTGAGGTGCTCACGCCTCCGGTAGGAAGGAATGTGCAAGAATCTATCAGACAAATTCAGGCGTTCCAGCTTGTACGGGACAGCAAGGGCACGCAAGCAACCCCATCCGGATGGCAGCCTGGAAAACCCACCCTCAAACCGGGGCCTGATCTGGTAGGTAAAGTCTGGGAAGTATGGAAGCCGGATATGGCTTTTTAGTAATTAAATTTATAGGAATATCAATGGCTCCCGAGCGAAAAATAACATTGTCGATTACCGGTATGACGTGCGCGAACTGCGCAATGAATATTGAGCGGAGCGTGAAAAAACTACACGGCGTTACGGATGCCGGTGTTAATTTTGCTTCTGAACAGGCATCCATAAATTTTGACCCCGAAGCGTTGAGCGTTAAAGATCTGGTCGATAACATTCACCGCTCGGGCTTTACCGTTGCTACAACAAAAATTGAACTGCCCATAACCGGTATGAGCTGCGCCAATTGTGCGGCGAACATAGAGCGGGCGTTAACCAAAAAGACAACGGGTATTGTAACCGCATCCGTAAATTTTGCCACGGAACGACTAACAGCGGAATATATCCCTGGTGTTACCTCTGTTGATGATATTGTTTCGGTCATACAACAGGCCGGATACGGTGCAATTATGCCGGATGAAGTCGTTGAAGGTCACGACGCGGAGCAGGCTGCACGAGATGCGGAGATAAAAGACCAGACACGAAAATTTGTCGTTGGGGCAATCTTTGCCTTTCCCCTCTTTATTCTCAGCATGGGACGTGATTTTAACTTTTTGGGGTTGTGGAGCCATGCGCTCTGGGTGAATTGGTTGTTCTGCGCACTTGCCACGCCGGTTCAGTTTTACACCGGGTGGGATTTCTATAAAGGTGGCGTAAAAAGCCTGAAAAATAAAAGCGCAAACATGGATGTTTTGGTGGCCATGGGGTCCTCGGTGGCATATTTTTATTCTCTGGCGGTGCTTGTTTTTCCCGCCATGGGGGATCATGTTTATTTCGAGACCTCAGCGGTCATTATCACTTTGATTAAGCTGGGAAAGATGTTCGAATCCCGCACAAAGGGCAAGACCGGAGGCGCCATTCGCAAACTTATGGGGCTTCGCCCAAAGACCGCAACGATTATCCAAGACGGCGTTGAAAAAGAAATTCAAATAACACGGGTCCAAAAAGGCGATACGATCGTGGTCAGGCCCGGGGAAAGCATTCCCGTGGACGGGATTATCCTGGAAGGGGAATCCTCTCTGGACGAATCCATGCTGACCGGTGAATCTTTGCCGGTGGAAAAGCATGCCGGAGATCGGGTGGTCGGCGGAACCATCAATGGACAAGGTCTCTTAAAATTCAATGCTCTGGCCGTGGGAAAAGATACCGTGCTTGCGCAGATCATTCGTTTGGTTCAGGAAGCTCAGGGGAGCAAAGCTCCCATACAATCGCTTGCAGACCGGGTGGCGGCGATCTTTGTTCCTGCGGTTATTGGGATTGCCCTTGCTACCTTTGTATTGTGGTGGGGGATAACCGGTGAGTTTGTACCGGCTATGATCCGGCTGGTAGCCGTGCTCGTCATTGCCTGTCCATGTGCTTTAGGGCTTGCCACACCCACGGCCATAATGGCCGGCACCGGAAAGGGAGCGGAAAAAGGCATTCTGTTTAAAAAAAGTGAGGCCCTTGAGACGGCGACAAAACTCGATATCATTGTACTGGACAAAACCGGCACCATCACCATGGGCAAACCCGGTGTGGTTGATATTATTCCCTTTGACTCGGGTGTTACAAGCCGGGATCAACTCTTAAAACTTGCGGCTTCGGTTGAGAAAGGATCAGAGCACCCCATTGGCAAAGCCATTGTTAAGGAAGCGAAAACAAGAAACATTGATCTCTGGGAACCTGAAAAATTCAAAGCTTGGGGAGGTCTTGGGGTTGAGGCCGGGATACAGGGCAACTTGGTGAAGCTGGGCAAACCCAAATGGTTTAAAGATATTAGAATTGATATTGAAAAAGCAAAAGATAACATAGACCTGCTCCAGTCCCAGGGCAAAACTGTAATGGTTCTGGTGCAGGAAAAGAAACTGTACGGTCTAATTGCAGTGTCCGACACCCTTAAACCGGAATCAAAGGCTGCCATACAGCAGCTCCACACCCAGGGTCTTAAGGTGGTAATGCTGACAGGGGACAATCTTAAAACCGCTCAAGTCATTGCTTCAAAAGTGAACATTGATGAGATTTTTGCCGAAGTCCGTCCTGAAGAAAAGTCATTCAAAATCAAAGAACTTCAAAAAAAAGGATACAAAACCGGTATGGTGGGGGACGGGATAAATGACGCTCCGGCCCTTGCCCAGGCGGATGTGGGTTTTGCCATCGGGACCGGGACGGATGTGGCCATTGAAGCCGGCGATATTATTCTTTCCAGCGGAAGTCTTACCGGCGTATCCCGCGCCATTGAGCTTAGCAGCGCCACCATGAAAACGGTCAAGCAAAACCTTTTCTGGGCATTTTGCTATAATATTGTGCTGATACCGGTTGCAGCGGGAATTCTTCAGCCCTTCGACGTTTTTCCCGTTTTTCTAAGGCAGCTTCATCCCATTCTGGCCGCTTTCGCCATGTCCTTTAGCAGTATTTCGGTGGTAACAAACAGTCTTCGCCTGTATCACGCAAAAATCGGTTAACTTTTACGGTAATTTTCCATGCTCTGCAAGTTCTTCCAAACCGTTTCGATCCAAAAGGGTTATATTCCGACCTTCTACCTGGATCAAATCTTGTTTGCTCATTTTTGCCAAAATACGCGACAGGGTTTCCGGAATGGTTCCCAGAAGACTGGCAAGCTGTCCTTTTGAAATTGTCAGGGAAACAAAGTCTCCGGTGGCTTGTTCGTCGGCAAGATAGGTCAAATAGGAGGCAAGGCGGGCGGGGACCTCTTTTAAGGAAAGATTTTCTACCTGGACGGTGAACTGGCGAAGGCGCATGGACAGAATCGCAAGCATATTCAAGGCAAGTGAGGGATGTTCGGAGATAAGGTCCACGAAAGCCTGCCTTGGGATAAACAAAAGGTGGCTTTTGAGAAGGGTTTCGGCATTTGCAGGAAATTTTCGTCCGGAAAAAACCGGAACTTCACCAAACGGATTGCCCGGCCCATAAATATGAAGAATATGTTCTTTACCTTCAAATGAAACTTTATAGATTTTTACTTTGCCGGCCACAACAATATAAAATCCGTTACAATTATCGCTTTCCAGAAAAATCGTTTGACCCTTATCATAAAGCTTGTCTATGGCGATTTGTCGGATTTGGTTCAACTGTTCTTGGGAAAGACCGTTGAAAAGCGGCGCCTGTGAGATAATATCCAGAATTTTATCCATAAGTTCCCTCTTTTTTTAAAATTATCACCTAATTTTGACATAAGTCAAGGTAATGCATGTATTTAACGTGTAAACTATCTTAAAAATCAGGAAAAACTTTAAAATCCAAAAAACTGCTTTATTATATAGACAGAATTTTAGGATGAGCAGGATATAATAAATCTTGAATATCCTGTAGATCTTGTCAAATTAAGATCTAAATAAGGAGAAAAACAATGAAATGCCCGGGACAAGACAGCAGATACTGGAAACCAGAAGCCATTTTTAAAGCAAAATGTCCGAAATGCGGCCATAACGTTGAGTTCTTCAAAGACGATACAACCCGCAAATGTGACAAATGCGGTCACAAGTTCGCAAATCCAAAAATGGATTTCGGCTGTGCGGCATACTGCCAGTTTGCCGAAGAGTGTATTGGAACTCTGCCACCGGAACTTTTGGCCCAAAAAGAAGATCTTTTAAAAGATCGGATTGCCATAGAAATGAAGCGGTATTTTAAAAGTGATTTTAAGCGCATCGGCCATGCCATCCGGGTGGCGCGTCATGCGGAACGGATCGGCAAAAACGAAAGGGGTAATCTTGCGGTGATACTGTCCGCCGCTTATTTGCATGACATCGGTATCCATGAGGCGGAAAAAAAGTATAAGAGCACCGCTGCAAAATACCAGGAACAGGAAGGGCCGCCCATTGCGAGATCCATTATGGTAAGCCTTGGTGCCAATGACAAACTCATAGAAGAGGTGTGTGATATCATCGGTCATCACCATCACCCCAGAGCTGAAGAAACGCTTAATTTTAAGGTGCTGTATGATGCGGATTTAATTGCCAACCTTGAGGAGAAACATAAAGAAAAGCCCATAGATAATGACCGGCTGACCAAGATCATCGAAACGTCGTTTTTGACCGAAAGCGGACGGGAGGAAGCAAAGAAGACGTTGTTAAGTTGCTGAGAAATACAAATCCTACTCGACATTTTTACTGATATGTTGACTTTGATATTAAAACAGAAAAAGTTACAAGTGAAAAGGCTTCGGTAACATTCCCATTGATAAAAGTTGTGTCGAGCATCTAACTTGCTTATGAGTAACTCTGACAGACGGATTTGCCTAAGCAATAAAACAAAAAGGTTAAATTATGAAAGTATTACGTAAAATAATAGAAATAGATGACGAACTTTGTGATGGATGCGGTCAGTGCATCCCCTCATGCGCCGAGGGCGCCCTTGAAATTATTGACGGAAAGGCACGCATTGTAGCGGATAAACTTTGTGACGGGCTCGGCGCGTGCATGGGAGAATGTCCCACAGGTGCGCTAAAAATTGTTGAACGGGAAACCGAAGAGTTTGATGAAGAAGCGGTTGAAAGACACTTGACGGAAAAAGAAAAACAAGAGCCCAAAGAAAAAACCGATATGCCTTGCGGATGTCCGTCAACCACTATCCAGACGTTTGTCCCCTCTGAATCCACTCAGACGGCCCACATTCCCGCCGCTGTTGGAGCTGAAAGCGAATCGCTCCTTTCCCATTGGCCGGTTCAGATACGGCTCATCCCTGCCAAAGCTCCGTTTCTTAAAGGAGCGGATCTTCTGGTGCTGGCAGATTGTGTTGCGGTGGCTTTTCCAACCCTTCACAAGGATTTTATTAAAGGAAAAGTCGTGATGATGGGATGTCCTAAATTTGATGAGGTTCAGGAATACGTCGACAAATTTACAGAAATTTTCCGGATAGCGGGAATAAAAAGCATCACCACAGTGGTTATGGAAGTGCCCTGCTGCACGGGTCTTCCCGGAATTGTGAAAAAGGGATTGCAGGCATCCGGACAGAAGATCCCTATGGATGAAATCGTTATTAGCACCCGGGGCAAGGTTGTGGAACAAAACAAATAGTGCTGCATCTGCGTGAATGATCGGGGAAATGGATTCATATAGTACCACTCCAAATGCTTTTACATGATTTGATATAAATAACCGCAGATTTACCCGAATATTATGTTGGAGTTATGTTATTAGTCTTGGATTTGTTTTAACGACGGATACACAACGCTGATAAGCTGCAATACGCCCAGATCGAGCGCCGTGATAGTAAATGAGCTTTTGAATGATTGTGTCTTGAGGTCCACTTTTGCGCTGGTTTTTATTGTTGCCTTTTTCACCCGCGCTTGCAGATCAATTGCCGGTATTATTTCCCGTGTCCCTGAAGGCCGCTTCTAAAGAGACCCTCATCGTCTGGCCCTCAACATTCAGAAATAGATAGGATTCTTGCAGAAAAAGGTCAGCAAAGGGTAGAATTAACGTTTCAGCGCTTTCCCCCCCCGCCGGCAATGCTGGAAGAGGGGGCCTAAATCTATGACGCTATTCTTCACGCCAAGGTTTATTTGTGCCCCGTAAAGGTTAATCGCATTTACTTTGCCTTTGATTAAAGACCATAAAGAATAGCTCACGGTGATTCTTTTGATGTTAAACTTTTTTTCCAGGCAGATATTCAGATTTTCAAGCTCCGCTCCCCAATAGGTAACGGATTTCACCTTTACCTGGGCATTGGAAAATCCGCCTTCATTGAGTGACCGGATTATTTTTTTTTGAACAAGACCAGGCAACACAGTGAATCGCAGTATAAAGCCTGCAGATATAATGAATAAAAGCAGTGCAATTATTATAAGAAAAAGTTTTCGTGCAGATTGCATAAAGTTTTGAGAAAAGCTATTTCATTTTTATATTTTGAGGCACATAAACCTCCAAGGACTTATTGGAAGGCCGACCGGTACTGGTCTGACCCCATGGGTTTATAGAACGCAGACAAAGCCAGGCAGAATGCATAGGTGCCTATTTTGCTGTGCCGGCGTGAGGCTTGTAGAAGACAAACTCGCCGACCTCGACTGTCTTGATGTATCCCGTGGACCAATTGGGGGTCACTTTCCGCTCGTGGAAATACAATGCGCCACCGGTTCGGTCCGTTAGCTGTCGGTTGAGAGCCTTTCGAGCTATTTCCTTGGTGATCGCGTAAGATTCATCCTCCTTTGCGTCATCCGAACGGCCATCGCACCACCACGAGAATTGGCAGGCACCCTGCTCGCGGCCTTGCATGACAACTTCACAAATCGTGTTTGGAAAGCCTTCATGGCCTAGCCGGTTCATGACAACATTGGCGATTGCTTCCATGCTGGCAGCCCCCTCACCCCTGGCCTCCCAGTAGATGGTTCGTGAAAGACAGGTGATCGCATCGTTCAAGGGCTCTTCGCCGACCGGATCGACCGCCTGCACTTCAGTCTTCCTGATGATCTCGGATGGAGAAGGGAGCGCCTTGCTGCCCTCGGCTGCGGCGTTCTCCTCGAGCACCCCCGCCTTTCTCTCAGCGGATTCCGCCTTCTGTTCAGAAGTCGGTACGTTGACTCTTTCCTCGTTGCAGCCTTGAATAAACAAAACAACTAAACATATTAATAATGTTACTAATTTAGTTTTCATGACTTCCTCCTTAGACTTACATAGTGTTTCATTAGAGACAATTGTGCTCAGCCTCACAATTTTAATGAGCAGGTGCGATTTAATACTGACAAAATGTAGAAGAACGCAGTGTTTGTAATAAAGATAAAAATACGGCTAAGATATTATTTGCCCGTAGCAATAAAACAACAAACCATTCCTGTTTTAGATAATACCTCGCCGCATAAAGGACAGATTCTCTCTGTTCTATTCCACCGCAGCCTTCCTTTACTACATTGGGTATCATCATTTTTTTTGCATCGGTGGCATTGTATTCTCTATTCGTCTATTTCTTGTGGCGTCTTGACACCTCCTTAAGATTTCAATAGTGTCCTTCACGAAACAGGAGGCAATTATGAAGGAACAAAAACTACTCTTCTCTATCGAATCTGTCCTGGATATCTATCCACTGCAGAACTTCAAAATCCTTTTTGATAATCTCAAAGCAGATCACCTCGACCCAGAATATCTCACCGGAAGAAAATAGCAATTAGTATTGCGCCAATTAATCCTCCATAGATCAATTTTTTCCAAAATCCGGTAATACCATTTAATGCAGACTTGTGAGATTTCTGATATTTTTCCAATGTATCTATTAGTAAACCAAAAGCTTCAACAAACTCTTTAGCTTTGATTTGCATGCCACTTTTATTGTTAATTTTACAACCTTTATATTTTTTATCCTCGATATTACTTTTTATTTTTCATGAGACCTGACGGATACTCGAATTTTACCTGGACATGACTTTTCGTTCGAGTACTATATAGGCAAAAGCATGCCAGTTTGTTTTAACATTGAAAACCTGGTTCGTTAACAAGTCAGAGATAGTTGCTTCTATCTTGAAGCTCTGAACCTGTGAACGGTTCCATTTTTTCGTTGTCATCCAATCGTTAATGTGTTTAATAAATAAACAGCATGGATGTTTATTTATTAAACAGGGGGCAGCTATGTTTGAACAGGAATTGAACAAGTATTGGAAAACGGTGGTGGACACGATTCAGGACGGGGTCATGATTGTGGACACAAAAGGAACCATAACTTCGGTTAACCGGGCTTTTGAAACCATTACCGGGCATCCTAAAACAGAGATCATAGGGAAACCCTGCACCATATTAAATTGCAATGCCTGTGAGTTGGTCCGGGGAACTATAGGAAAAGGACCCCATTGGTGTGGTTTGTTTAAAAAGGGCAAGCTTAGAATGCAAAAATGCGTGATGACGCGAAAAAACGGAGACCATATTCACGTTGTGAAAAATGCTTCTGTTCTCCAGGACGACAAAGGTAATATAACGGGCGCCGTTGAAACCATAACCGATATTACGGACCTCATTGAAAAAGAAACCCAAATAGAGACTTTTCGGCGAGAACTTGAAACAGAAGATCAATTTTTTGGCATCCTTGGGGAATCAATGCCGATGCAGCAGGTTTTCACCATGATTTCAAATGCTTCCGAGTCGGATGCTCCGGTGATTATTTTTGGGGAAAGTGGGACTGGAAAGGAGCTTGTCGCAAGGGCAATTCATAAAAGCGGTCCCCGAAAAAATAAACCGTATGTAAAGGTCAGCTGTGCGGCGCTGAATGAATCGCTGCTGGAAAGCGAATTGTTCGGCCATGTCAAAGGCGCTTTTACCGGCGCTTTTCAGAGTCGAACCGGAAGATTCGAAGCCGCCCATGACGGAGATATTTTTCTGGACGAAATTGGCGATTTACCCCTTTCAACCCAGGTAAAACTTCTGCGGGTGCTTGAAGAAAAGACCATCGAACGAGTGGGGGATCACCGGCCGATCCGAATTGATGTTAGAATCATCACGGCAACAAACAAGGATCTAAAACAGCTTGTGGATCGAGGTGCTTTCAGAGAAGATTTTTACTACCGGATAAATGTGGTGCCCATATGTGTTCCGCCATTGAGGGAAAGGACCAGCGATATTCCGCTCTTGGCCGAGTCATTCTTCCAAAGAATTTGTTTGAAAAGCGAAAAAAGAATTCAAGGTATTGCGAATGAAGCCTTAGATATTATGATCCGATACCCATGGCCCGGAAATGTAAGGGAACTCAAAAGCACCCTTGAATACGCCTTTGTTGCCTGTCAGGGAGCGATGATTGGTCCTGAGCATCTACCGCCCAACATTTTGCACATGGAAATCCCCCATAAAACCGGCGAACCATCGTCCGTGGGCCTGGATGAAATAAAGAAGCAACGACTCCTAGATGCCTTGCAGCAATCCGGAGGCAACCAATCCGAGGCGGCACGAATTCTGGGCATATCCAGAACAAGCGTCTGGAGTCAGATTAAGAAGTATGGCATAAAACCTGTCCGAGAATCGGCCGGTTAACCTGATGTGTTGTTTATGAAACGATAGGATTAATTTGATGGCGGTCTAAGAGGAATATCCCACTTTTTCATATACTTCCAGATTGCAGTTCTGCTCAGACCCACTTGACGTGCAACTTCAGCCTTATTCCAGCCACATTCATCTAAAAGTTCAAGCAGTTTTTCACGGGAAAGCTTTTTTCGTGAAGATAAAGAAGGTGAAGGCCGGTCAACTGAACTTGGCTCGAGGGGATGATATTCAATCTGCCGTATTTCAACAGGAAGGTCAAAGATATCGATGTTCTCATCGTTGCAAAGTACAAAGGCATGCTCAATGGCGTTTTCCAGCTCCCGCACGTTGCCGGGCCAGGTGCAGTCCATGAGAATTCTCATTGCAGACTGCGAAACACCGTTAATTTTTTTTCCTGTTTTTTTATTCTGATTAGTTATGAAATGACTTGTCAAAAGCGGAATATCTTCTTTCCTTTTTCGTAGCGGAGGAATATAAATCGGAAATACCTTAAGGCGGTAATAGAGATCTTCACGAAAATGTCCCCTCTTGACAAGGTCGTACAGATCTTTATTGGTGGCCGCAATGATTCGGATGTTGATTTTACATTTTTTAGAGTCACCGACCCGCTCAATTTCCCGTTCTTGCAGCACACGAAGCAGCTTAACCTGAATAAAAGGACTAATTTCACCTATTTCATCCAAAAATATGGTTCCACCGTCGGCTTCTTCAAAGCGGCCCACACGGTCACGAACAGCTCCGGTAAAAGCGCCTTTGACATGGCCGAACAATTCACTTTCCAGAAGAGATTCTGAAAGGGCACTGCAGCTCACCGGTACAAATGGCATTTTGTATCGGTCGCTGTTGTAATGAATTGCACCGGCAACCAGCTCTTTACCCGTACCGCTTTCACCTTGCAGGAGGATGGTTGCTTCGCTTGGAATAGCCGCTTTTATAGCTAAAAACAGGTGCTGCATCGAACGACTTTTACCGATAATGTTGTCAAACTTATGGAGTTCACCCAGCCGACGGTTGGCATCTTCCGCTTTGCTTCGGGCCTTTTTCAGTTCAGTGATATCAGTTACGGTCTCGACAACGCCTCTTGCGCAATTATTTCCATCAGTTACCAATCTTGCGCTTCTTATCACAGGTATATCATTACCGTTTTTGTGGCGCAGAAAGCATTCCGCCGCATCAATACGAGCATTTTCATAAATTCCACATTTGTTAATATCTGTTGGCCAGGGTTCGGAAAAGCAACGGTTGAAATTCAGCAGCATACAGCTTTTTCCGATAGCTTCTTCCGCTGGATAACCGGTGATACGCTCCATGGATGGATTCCATGATGATATGATTCCCTTGTTATTAAGGGTAAACACCCCATCAGCCATTGATTCCAGAAGCAGACTCGCAAAACTGGGATCCATTATGTTATCTGTTTTGTTTTGCATATTAGAAATCCATCTCTTTAGATCTTGAGTGTTACATTAACGTTACTAAATCGTTAATTTTTATTATAAGTAACGCTAGTTCTATTTGTCAATCTGTTTTGAGTAGTTCCCCAGGGTGTGTATGAATAAGTTTGATCTTAACCCTGAGGAAGAGAAAGTCATTGAAGCTTTTGCAAAACAAAGAAACATAGGGGATGGGGAGGGTCCTTTTTGAAAAAAAATGATATTTACTTTTCAGCACAAAGTTGTTTCGAACGATAGTCTTTAAGAAGTCTTTCCAGAGTGTTGACCATGTCCTGAGATAATTTACCGGCTCTAATCAGCTGCCTGGGAACTGCTTCAGCGTCATGATACCATTTTTCCATGGCTTTCGCCAAAGGCTTGATAAATTTAACCCCCTGGTTGCGTAAGGCTTCCAGAGCCTTAACATTGTCTTCGCGGTTCAGCGAGTCTAGTTCACGGAAAATACGTCCCATTGTTTCCCGAAAGATCCGTTGATCATGAGTTGATATTTTTGCAAATGCCGTGCGATCCACGGCCAACACCCCGTAAATATACAAAAACGGCTCATACATCAGGTAGTTAATCTGGGTATGCCATTGCAACGCTACCGCCCCGATGGGCGGAGTGGTGACCGTATTGATCAGCCCGGTTTGCAGGCCGGCCTGCACATCGGCGATGGACAACGGAAAGGGAATGATATCAAAAGCCCTGACCGTTTCAAGGATCATGGTATCGTTGTTCGGAATCCAGACTTTCTGCCGGCGCATTTCCTGGACGGTTCTTATGGGCACGGTGGACATCACATAGGCAAACCCGCCTTCGGCGATTCCAAAGGTCACAAATCCACCTTTTTCAAGCCCCTCGGCAATTCTCTGGTCCAGATGTTTGCGAACATAATCCACCTCTTCAAAAGATCTAAATTTGAGCGGCAGGCTGTAAATCTGGTTGTCGGGAAAAAATTTGGACAAACTTCCGCCCACAACCGCACCCCCATGGAGTTGGCCGATGCGAATTTTTCGTAAGACCGCTCTATCGTCGCCCATTACTCCGCCCGGGTAGTATTTAATTGTTACACGCTTGTCGGTTTTACGAGCCAGTTCCTCGGCACCTTCTCGCATTTTTTGCATCCAGACAGACCCTTCCGGCGACAGAGTGGCAATTTTGAACCTCATGGCCTGGGCTTGGCTGCTTAACATAACAATCAGTGCAATTGTAATAATTCTTATCATTCTGAAAACACCTAACATGATTTTTGGATTAAAATCAGTCCGCTGCAGTATTCATCAGTTCTCGTTCACCTTCGTATAGGTCCTAAAGGCGTAACGCGGAAGGTGAGTGTGCGTGCGCAGGTTAACTCCGATCAAATACTCACCAACCGCTTCTGTCCGAGTGTTTAATTTTTTAAAAATGTTAGTTTTCCTTTATGTGCCTAAAAGGTATGGATTAATGCAAGCTGTGCAGGTCAAATAATCTAATTCAGATGTTGCCCAAAACACGACTGCAACCATTAAACTAACGAATACAAAGATATAGGCTAATTTCTTCATATCATTCTCACCTCCTTTCATTTAAGGCAAGGCGGAAGGTGAGCATCCATTTTTTTAAGGTATCATCATATCTTTATTAAAACACTTTGTACCACTCATCAACTGCCTTGCCCGCCAAATAAAATTCATGTCAAAGGGGAGCCAGGCGAATTTCACCGGAGTCACTGCTCCTTACGCATGGTTTTCTGCTACTAATTTTCTTAAGTTTCTGTCAAAGTTTATAAACATTCGATAGGCTTTCGAAGGTTCCGAAGCCAGGGATGTACGTCCCAATCCCCCTGCCTGTTTTTGCTGAACCTGGATCTCGCATTCGGGAAACAGCAATCTGAGGCATGATATTAGGGGGTCACGTTCTTCAAGACGATCTGTTAAGAGAACTATTTTATCCATTGCAAACCTCCTTTCTGCTGGTGGCCTGTGGGTTTACCAAGCAATCGTAACGTGGCGTTATTCCAAAACCCGGTATCCAGCATTCCAGTAGTGAACAAATCGAGTTAACTTTTAATACAGCAATAATGATGCCAATTAATATTGAATGCTGGTGCTCCTTATCGATTACGGATTGCTGGATAAAATAGTGTAGAGATGAGGTTCGGACTCAATTTTTTTTGTAAGCTTTTGCGGGTCAGCGGTTCAGACTCCAACGCTTAACGTACTTAAAAACTTTGATTTTAAGTTCAATATAGAATTAATGATTTATTGAACGAACTTGTACTGAGATTAAAAGCAAAAATATATAAAAATCGTGAGGCCATTACCCATAAACCGTAAACCGCTAAACCTGTGAACCGTTATATAATTTCGTTGTTATCCAAGTGTTAACATGTTAAAAATCTGAACAGTATGATTGTTAGAAATCTGAACAGAATGTGCTTATGTTTAAACAGGAATTGAACAAGTATTGAAAAACAGTGGCGGGTACGATTTTTATTTTGCCCTGAAAAACCTGGTACTTCCCCGCGGAGCGGGATCTTCCATGGGCCAAGCCTGTCCCGCATTGCGGGAGTCAAGATGGCTCTGCCGAAATAAATTGATTGAAAATTAGAAGCACGAAATACGAAATACGAAACAAACTCTAATGACCAAAATTCTAATATTCAAAACAAATTTGTCGTTCGGAATGAACACTTTCTTAATTATTTTGAGAAGTTGAGCATTCGAATTTAATATTTGTTTCGAATTTCGATATTCGAATTTCGGATTTAATCCGTTCAAAAGTAAAAATATTCCCTTCCAGGGATAGGCCAAAGCCTGGTCCTCTGAGCCAGAATTTTTTAGTTTGTGGCATAATATTTGCTCCTCAATTTCTCTAATGTTAATTTTGCAACCTCCATTTTCATATTACCCTCTTTTTTAATGACAAATCAGCCCTTAGGAATAAGGTTCTTGGGGTCGATTTGTTAAAAGGAAAAGCTCATATGTCCCGATAGCAAGATATACGAAATGAATTGATGAAATTTAACAGGAAATTATTTCAATGATCGGATCTAAAGAAGAAGAGAAGATAGGTGCAGTGATGGTCGTGGGTGCGGGTATTGGCGGGATGCAGGCATCTCTTGATCTGGCGGAGTCCGGATTCTTAGTCTATTTGGTTGAAGCTTCGACGGCCATCGGCGGGGCCATGGCTCAACTGGACAAAACTTTTCCCACCAACGATTGCGCCATGTGTATTGTTGCTCCCAAACTGGTGGACGTGGGGCGCCATCCCAACATTAAGCTGTTGACCTCTGCCACAGTGGAAAAGGTTGATGATTTAAACGGAAACTTCACAGTTACTGTCCACAAGACGCCACGATATATAGACCCGTCAAAGTGCACGGCCTGTGGAGATTGTGCCTCAGCATGCCCGGTGGTTCTTCCGAATGAATATGAGGAGGGGTTGGCCATTCGGAAAGCCGTTTATAAAAAATATGTCCAGGCCATTCCCGGAGCCTTTGCCATTCAGAAAGGAGATACTGCGCCTTGCCGGCTTGAATGCCCTGCTGGAATCAATGTCCAAGGATATGTTCAGATGGTAGGTCAGCGGAACTATCGAGAGGCGCTGAAAATTATTATGGAAGACCTTCCCTTGCCCGGAGTGATCGGCAGAATTTGTCCCCATCCCTGTCAAAACGTATGTCGAAGAACGGAAGTGGACCAAGCCGTAGCCATACGGGATTTAAAACGTTTGGCCGGGGATCGATGTGATCCCCGGGAGATAGAGATAACGTGTTTGCCTCAAAGAACGGAACGCGTCGCCATTATCGGCTCGGGACCGGCAGGGCTTTCGGCGGCCTTCCATCTGGCTAAAAAGGGAATATTATCAACTATTTTTGAAGCACTACCGGAACCCGGCGGCATGCTGCGGGTAGGTGTTCC
>Ga0315535_1001379_pt1 | contig 16217 bp, 17 predicted proteins | sample SalMarSW160220MG_2_FD_203092 | JGI IMG/M metagenome (GOLD analysis project Ga0315535, IMG submission 203092) | Salt marsh sediment microbial communities from the Plum Island Ecosystem LTER, Massachusetts, United States - Salt Marsh Sediment SW1602-20 ...
GTGCGCCGCGAGGCCTGAGGTCGTCTTCGATTGGCAACCGTCATGACTTACACCACCCAACGCATTCCTTGCAAGGTTCATGCCGGCCCCACATGCTCTGCCACTCTCAACCGAGCGCTGCGCGCTCTCGGGTTATTTGAAACTTCGGCCTGGCTTGGCCGAATGGGTTTACGCGTGATAATCCTCAGGCTGGCCTTGTGGCCACACGTGCATATCGGCTGATCTGGCGGGCAGATGCAGTCGCTGGACTCGCGTTTGAAGTACTGTTTGACCATGCGATCCTCGAGCGAGTGGAAGGCAATCACAGCCAATCGCCCCCCTGCTGATAACTTCCCATCGGCCAACTCGAGTCCCTTCTGAAGCTGGCCGAGCTCATCATTGACCGCCATTCGCAGGGCCTGAAAAGTCTTGGTCGCCGGGTGTCGCCTGCCCCCTGCTCTTCCGACGCTGTTGGACACGATTTGGGCCAGCTGGCCGGTGGACTCCACCGGCCGGGCGTTCACGATGGCCCGGGCAATTCGCTTGGCTCTTCGCTCTTCACCGAGCGTGAGGAGAGCTTGCGCCAGATCCGTCTCGGGCCAGTTGTTGACCACGTCGGCGGCACTCAGAACCTGCTGCGGATCAAAGCGCATATCCAGGGGGCCATCCTCCTTAAAAGCGAATCCCCGATCAGATTGATCCAACTGCATCGAAGACAAACCCAAATCCAGCAAGATGCCGTCCACCGCGTGCCACCCCAGCGCTTCCGCCTGCACATCCATTTCCGCAAAGGGCGCGTGACGGAGCTGCACCCGGTCCCCAAACTCGGCCAGTTTCGCACCGGCAATCTCAAGCGCCTGCGGATCGCGATCCAGCCCAAGCAGCAATCCGTCAGGGTTGGAGGCTTCCATGACTCCGGCAGCGTGCCCACCGGCGCCAACCGTGCCATCGATGTATCGCCCACCAGCGCGCGGACGAAGCGCCGAGAGCACTTCCTGGTAAAGAACGGGGCGGTGATACGGAGCATCAGGCACGTCGGATGACGGGCCCATGCCCTATTCCGCCGACGACAAATCGAATTCGGTAAAACGCTTGGCATTGACCTCGGGATCGCTCACCGAGGCCAACTCACCCGACCAGAGCTCGGAACTCCAAATCTCGAAGTACTCGCCTGCGCCGACGATGGTCGCCTCCCCTTCCAGCTGCGCGTACTCCCGCTGAAACGTAGGGACCAGGATCCTTCCGGCTGAGTCGAGGCCGATGTCCGCCGCCCGACCGAAGATCACGCGGCGGATGGCTCTCGCTTCGGGATTGGTGGTGGTGAGGGTGGCGGCGCGTTGGGCCATTCGCTGGAAATCTTCCGTGGTATAAACGACCAAGTTGCGTTCGAAACCCTGCGTGACATACGCGCCTGAGGCCAGGGCAGCCCGAAAGCCAACCGGAATGGTTATCCGGCCCTTGGAGTCGATCGAATGGACGAACTGCCCTAGGAACATGTGTTCTAATCTCTGCCTAAACGCCGAGACGCCGGCGGTTCCGGCGTCCCACTTCGTCCCACTTTGTCCCACAATCTGACACAGCATATACCATTTTTGGGAGCGATGCAACCCTGAACCCCCACCTAGTGGGCTGGTACCGTCCTCCTAGCCTTGTCCTCTGCTTGCGCTGCAAGAGACCCTGAGATCGCCACTTGGGCGGCCTTCCCACCTACGGTCCTTTCGAAACGGAAAACGCTCCGTGGTCAACGGAGCGCGACAGGTGAACCGGCCCCAAAGGGCCGGTATGTGGGTTTGGTCATCCTGTAAGCCGCGTTCTGTCCCGTGGGCAGTTTCGATCCGGCAGCGCCGGCCGACACACACCACTTGGGCGATCATCTATCTGGACCCAACCTTACGGCTGGGCTCGAGCGGCCGACCCGGAGCTCAAGGAGAACGAGCCGCTCCCCGTCCCGAAGGACATTGCTCCTGCTTGGCCTTGCTCCAGACGGGGGATGCCTGGCCGCCGACATTGCCGCCGGCGCCGGTGGTCTCTTACACCACCTTTTCACCCTTACCCGAGAGTCAAAGCACCACGTGGTCTCGCCATAGCGAGCTGCGCTGAATTCGACTCTCGGGCGGTTGTTTTCTGTGGCCCTATCCGCGGGTTGCCCCGCCCGGGAATTACCCGGCGCCCTGCTCTGTGGAGCGCGGACTTTCCTCGGGCACCCGTTACCTGCTCAGGGTGCCCGCGATCGCCCGGACGACCTTACCCACCCAAATCATAAGCGGAATGCGATCGCCGGTCAACGGCAGCCCTCTCCAAGCAAGATCAGCTTTGCTTTGTCTAACTCTTTTCTGATGGAAAGGGAGTATGCTTTGCGTGGTTGTCGGATCTTGCCCGCGGAAGGGCCCTCCGGCAGCCCGCATGCTTGCTATCCACCTGGGCGGGCGATATAATGCGATCCGGGTGGGGCAAGATGGAGGTTCCAGATGCCCGTCTATTCGTATCGGTGTGAAAACTGTGGCGTTCAGTTTGACCGACGCCAGAAGTTCAGCGACAATCCCTTGAAGAAATGCCCTGAGTGCGGCGAGAAAGCTCTGCGCAAACTCTTCCAGCCGGCGGGCATTGTGTTCAAGGGGTCTGGCTTCTACGTGACCGACAACCGCTCGTCAAAGAATCCTGCCGCGCGGCCCAGCCACACGACGTCCGACGAGTCGTCCAGCAAATCAGAAGCCGAAACAAAGACTGCCCCATCTTCCAAAGAAGATTGAGGCAGTGTCGATCCCCGCTTGACAGCGGCCCAAGGGGCCGCTTTTTTGTTTGACTACATCTGAAACCCGCTGGAGGCCGAAACCACTTTCCACTCGAAGTTGGTGACAAACTCCAGCAAGTTGTCCTTCAGGCTGCCCCAGTCGTCGGTCGCCAGGGCCGTCTCCATCTCGCCCAAGTCATCAGTCACGCCCCCCGTCAGAATCTGAGGACGATCCCCGTAGGTCGTGTACCAGGCCTCGGTCGGCTGGATGCCCAACCGCTGCATCCCGGGAACGAATTCTCGGACCACGAACTCAAAGTATTCCTGTTCACGCCCCGGAATAATGTCCCAAGTCATCAGAATCTTGACGGCCATGGTTACCCTACCTCACGTGAGCCTGCCGCCCAGCAGGGACACTCCGACCTGCAAACGAGGTCGATCACCCGCTTCGCTCCAGAAGAACCACCTGCGTCTCCTCAGAGAGGGCGCTCTTGTTGATCTTGAGCGAGGCTTCGGCCTCGGCGTTTGAAATACCCATCTCGGAGAGAAAGGGGTCTACCGCTCCCAAATCCAGCTTCTCTTTGCCCGTCTTGTAGTGCATCGGGATCACGAGCGAGGGCTCGATCAGGCTGATCGTCTCAGCTGCCTGGGCGGGCGAAAGTGCCGAGCCGCCGCCTACGGGCACCATGGCGACATCAACCGTGCCCAAGTCTTCGATTTGCGACTGCGACGGCACGGCGGCCAGGTCGCCCAGATGCACAATCGTCACATCTTCGTATTCAAACATGAACAAGATATTGCGCCGATCATCGTTGGCGTCATTCTTCTTCCCGCCGTCAAGAACGATACCGGTGATGAACACGCCACCGATCTCGTACTCACCGGGGCTGGTCAGGGCGCGATAGCCCTTGCGCACGCTCTCGAGCGACGCGTGGCCGGGGGAGTCATGGCTGATGGTAACGATGTCGGCTTTCAGCTTGAGCTGAGGCAAACCCGTACTGGATCCATAGGGATCCGTCACCACAGTCGCCATACCTCGCTGTGTTAGGCGAAAGCAAGAAAGCCCGTGCCAGATGATTTCCATGCAGCCTCCTGAATGATGTCCGCGTGATTATACACGAGGCGTTTGGCCCCCTGCAAAAGCCTATAATCGGGACATGATACAGGCTCAGATTGACCTGCACAGACTGATCATGGGCGGTGGCCAGGTCAGCGCAGACCTTGGCGGACAAACCCGGCTGTGGATTCCGCCGATGCCGGCCGGCTACGCCAACGCACAACTGGATGATCACCGTCGCCTGTCCCGAAGCAGTTTCCCGTGGCACCCCCCGGCCAATCTCAAACTGAGAGCGCGAGCCTCGGTGGCCTCTCCGTTGGGAACATTGGGATTCGGCTTTTGGAACGACCCTTTCAGTCTGACCTTCGGCCAGGCTGGTGCCGCCCGCAAGCTCCCGGTACCACCTCGAGCGGTCTGGTATTTCTACGGGTCACCCCCCAATGACATCGTGCTCTCCCCGCCGAATCCGGGTTGGGGATGGAAAGCCCAGACCTTGGAAGCGCCCGCCATTCCAGGTTGGTTGCTGGCGGCCCCCGCCCTTCTCGCTTATCTGGCCGCCAAACTGCCTCTCCTTCGTCAGCTTGTGATGCAGACAGCTTTGCGCGCCATCGACTGCGAAGAGCGCATCCTGGAGGCAAACCTCGATGCGTGGCATACTTACGAAATCAGGTGGCAGACAGACGGTGTCACGTTCTTGGTCGATGGTGCATTGACCCTGGAGAGCCCGATTTCTCCGACCGGCCCACTCGGATTTGTGACATGGATCGACAACCAATACGCCATTGCCTCACCACACGGGGGGCTGCGCTTTGGTGTCATCCCCACCAAGACCGAGCAGAGCCTCGACCTCAAGGAGTTGGAAGTCTACCGCCCTTCGCCCTGAGCAGCACACAGCCAACTTCCACGGGGTTTGGCGCCGACGGCGCATATCACAAAAGGAGTTAAAAGCATGCAGCGCAGAAAGCTGGGATGGACCGACCTCGAACTTACTCGGGTCGGCCTGGGGACTTGGGCCATTGGCGGAGGCGATTGGTCTTTCGCCTGGGGCCCCCAGGACGACCAGATGTCGATTGAAACCATCCATGCCGCCCTCGACCAAGGCATCAACTGGATAGACACCGCCCCGGTGTATGGACTGGGTCACTCGGAAGAAGTGGTGGGGCAAGCCATCGCCGGGCTCAGCCAGCGGCCGATCATCGCCACGAAGTGCGGCCGCCACTGGACTGCCGAAGGCCAGATCTACGCTGATCTTACGGCCTCGTCGATCATCCGCGAGGCGGAGGACAGCCTGCGGCGGTTGAACATCGAGACCATAGACCTGTATCAAATCCACTGGCCAGATCCTCCAGAGGCGATCGACGAAGGCTGGCGGGCCGTCGGGCGACTGATCGACGACGGGAAGATTCGCTACGGTGGAGTCTCAAATTTCAGCCCTGCACAGATGCGCTCCGTCCATGACGACCATCCGATTGCCTCGCTTCAGCCTCCCTACAGTATGCTCCGGCGACAGGTTGAGGATGAGGCCCTGAGCTATTGCACCGAGCACGAGATCGGCGTGATCGCCTACAGCCCGATGCAAAAGGGATTGCTCACAGGCAAAGTGACAGAAGAATGGGTGGAATCTCTCCCAGATGATGACCATCGCCGGCGCGATTCGCAGTTTCGGGCCCCTGAGTTGGCGGCCAACATCGAGCTGGCAGACGGCCTGACACAGCTGGCCGAAGAAACCGGTCACACCGCCGCTCAGCTGGCCATCGCCTGGGTCCTTCGCCGGCCGCAGGTGACTGCCGCCATCGTCGGCGCTCGCCGCCCCGATCAAATCAGCGAGACCGCCATTGCCGGGAGCTGGTCACCCAGCCAAGACACTTTCGAACGGATCGATGCGCTGCTGGCGGCCCGATCCCAAACCCTGGCAGGATGACTCATCAGGACCCGAACCGCGGCCCAGCGACGCCGCTTGTTGGCCGCATTTGGCTTAAGTATCTCCTGGCCATCACGCTTTCGATTGTGGCGTTGCTGGCCGGGATGACCGGGATTGGACCCTGGCCCGAATCCGGCCTGGTGAGCGGGCTGATCCTCTTGGGGACGGGTCCGTTTTTCGCGCTGCGCTTGATCTCATCGGCACCAAGTCAGCCAAACCAGCCGAGCCATGCAGATCTTTGGAAGGAGCTGCCTTGGTTGACGACAGCCATCGGCCTGGCCGAGATCGCCTTCATCCTGGCTGGGGCCATCAACGGACAATAGATAGAATCGAGACCCACCGGAGGCTCTTCTCAGAATGCAGATACTGCTGCTCGATATGGACAGTGTGCTCTTGACCCCGATTGGCTACTACCGCGCCCTGCAGGAGACGATTCGGCTGGTGGCAACAACCCTGGGCTTCAACGGCCGACGTTTGACGAGGCCTGAGATTGAAGTGTTCGAGGCCGCCGGCGTAACCAGCGAGTGGGAGTCCAGCGCCATCTGCGCCTGCCTCATGCTCCGCCAAGCCTGGCGAGCTGGCATTGACATCGAGCTGCCCGATGCCCCGCCCTTGCCTGTCGTCGAACCCCATGGGGAGGATTGGCCCGACCTTTCGGGTTTCTTCCGGGCCATTACCGATGGCGAGCCCGACGTCCGACCGTTGGTCCGAGCCGAGGCTTTGCTGATGGAATCGGAACCCGACCGGGAGCGCGCTGGGCGCTATCAGGAGCTGTTGCGGCGAGCACGGCGCATCGACGATTCGCTGACTCATCGATTGTTCCAAGAGCTGGCACTTGGCAGCCCAGGCTTCCAGGAAACCTACAAGCTCGAACCTTACCTTCACTGCCCAAGCTACTTGTTTGAGTACGATGAAAGCTGCTTGCCGGCGGCACATCAGGCACAGCTGCTGGCCTGGCTGGACGATCCAGATCACAAGGCGGTGATCTTCACCAACCGTCCTTCGGCTCCCCCCGATGGGTTCTTCGATACCCCGGAAGCCGAGCTGGGTCGCAAGGTGGTCGGTCTGGACCCGGTCCCAATCATTGGCGGCGGGGGCGCCGGCTGGCTGGCCACGCAACTTGGCCTGGACATCGAAACCTATCTCAAGCCCTCTGCCGTGCATGGATTGGCCGCACTGGCCATGCTGTCGACGGATGATCAGGCCCAGGCGCTCCTCGCCGCTCACAAGTTAGAGTCCGGCACTTTTCATCCGGCTTTCATCGCATTGAACGGCGCGCAGGTCTTCGTGTTCGAGGATTCAGTCAAAGGATTGCGCAGCGCGCAGGCGGCACGTGATCACCTCGCCAAACACGGCATCGACATTGAGATGTATCCGATGGGAATCAGCGACGGGGGACCCAAACGGGAGAAGCTTGAGACGTGGGGCGTAGATGTCTATGATGACATTTCGAGCGCGCTATTTCAGGTGCCGGGCATCCTGACGGTCTAAACTCAATTGGCCGCAACGCCCGGGAGGCGCCTTTCCTTGACACCCCCCCATCCGAACGGTACAATCGCTGGCGTGCCGAGATAGCTCAGTTGGTAGAGCACGCGACTGAAAATCGCGGGGTCGTCAGTTCGATTCTGACTCTCGGCACCAGAAATTCCCGGCAGGAATTACACCCGACAGAGCACCCCGCGCAGGGGTGTTTTTCGTTGTTAGAAGCCGGAGCCTCCCCCCGCCACTTTAAGCATCGCCTGTCTGCCCCAGTTTCCGCCGGGCTTCTTGTCTCAACGCATCGATCGGCTTGAGATCCGCATCAGTCGTTTCAAAATACCAATGTTCCCATCCGTTGCATGGCGAACCATCTCGCAGGTGCCGCCCTACTTGATGGATCGATCCCTCAAAACCGTCAACGCGCAGCTGACCGTCCGGTTTGACCGTCGCATCACGCGAACGATCGGCCTGAAAGAAGAGCCGTTGGCCCGGCCGGACCAAGTTCAATTCCAACAGTTGGGCGAACGGCACTCTTGGGAGCTTTCGCCGTCGGTCGCGCACATCGAAGGTGGCTTCATCCAGCGGTTCAGGGTCCAACGCGTCGATGCGCTTCCGGGCGATGTCGACGTAGGCCTCATCTTGTTCGATCCCGACCCATCGCCGATGAAGTTTCTTGGCGACCGCCCCGGTCGTCCCGGTGCCGAAAAAAGGGTCCAGCACAAGATGGCCCGGATTGGTGGTCGCCAGCAGGACCCGATAGAGGAGTGCTTCGGGCTTCTGGGTCGGGTGAGCTCGGCTTCCGTCGATTTTGATACGTTCCGATCCGGAGCAGATTGGCAGCACCCAATCGCTGCGCATCTGCAGGTCAGCGTTCATATGCTTCATGGCGTGATAGTTGAACGTGTAGCGAGAATCTTTGTCGCGCGCCGACCAGACCAGCGTTTCATGTGCGTTGGTGAAACGCACGCCCCGGAAGTTGGGCATCGGATTGGTTTTGATCCACACCACATCGTTCAGGAACCAGAACCCTAGATCCTGCATAATGCGCCCCAGCCGGAAGATGTTGTGGTAGGTCCCAATGACCCACAGGGCGCCGTCCGGTTTGAGGACCCGACGGCAAGCGGAGAGCCAGCTGTTGCTGAAGGAATCGTACGCCTCGAAATCATCAAAGCGGTCCCAATCTTCGTCGACGCCTTCGACGCGCGACATGTTGGGACGATAGAGGGTCTGGGTCAGCTGCAGATTGTAAGGCGGGTCAGCAAAGACAAGGTCGACGGACTCTGCGGGCATGTCGCCCAGCACCTGCACGCAATCACCCTGAACTACCTGGTTGACCGGCAATGAGTCGCTCATGACAGATATTTTAGGCCCGATCCTGTGTTAAACAGGACCAGGCTTTGATCGGCGCGGATCCAGCCGGCTTCCTTCAACTTACGTAGACCGGCAAGCGTGGCGGCGCCTTCAGGGCACGCCAGAACGCCTTCAGCATATGCCAGATCCGCCTGGGCCCGGAGGATGGCATCATCATCGACCGCCACAGCTGTACCGTGAGATTCCCGGATCGCCCTCAGGATGAGACGATCGGCGAAGACCGCCGGAACGCGCAAGCCGGCAGCCACGGTCTGAGCATCTTCCCAAGGACGGGCTCGTTCGGCACCTTCCTCCACGGCCCGGACCACCGGCGCGCAGCCACTGGCCTGGACGCTGACCATGCGCGGCCTGTCGGAGCTGATCCAACCAAGCGCTTCAAGCTCATCAAAGGCCTTCCACATCCCGACCAGGCCAGTACCGCCGCCGGTCGGATAGATGATCACGTCCGGGAGCTGCCAGTCGAAGGATTCGGCCAGTTCGAGACCCATCATCTTCTTGCCTTCGACTCGGTAGGGCTCACGAAAAGTGGAGACGTTGAACCAGGCGTGGGTTTGGGCGGCTTCGACTGCCTGACGGCCGGCCTCGTCGATCAACCCATCCACCAGGTGCAGTTGGGCGCCATGGGCCCTGACTTCGATCTGATTGAGCCTAGGTGCGTCGGCAGGCATGTAGATATGGGCTTCGGCGCCGGCTCGGGCGGCATAAGCGGCCAGGGCGCCGCCAGCGTTGCCGGCGGTGGGGATGACAAAGGACTTGACCCCCAGCTCGACCGCCCGCGAGACGGCCATCGCCAGACCGCGCGCCTTGAAGGTCCCCGTCGGGTTGACCCCTTCTTCCTTTATATAGAGGTGCTCTAGCCCAAGCTGTTCCCCCAACTGGCCGGCCTGGATCAGGGGCGTGTTCCCCTCGCCCAATGTGACGGCGCCGTCGACGTCGGCCAGCGGCAGCAGCTCCGCCCAATGGCCCATGCCGGGGTCTCTGCCTGCAAGAGTTGGGCGATCCCAAGCCTGCCGCAAGCGTGGCAGGTCATAGCGCGCAAGCAGCGGAGATTGGCATGCCTCACAAATCGTCTGAAGCTGATCGGCCTCGAAGGACGCATGACACTCGGGGCATTCAAGATGAGTGAGGTAGGTGGACATCCCGGCTCCAGGGCCAGCACGGCGCTATGGACGGCCTAACTTTACCCCTGCCCGACTCCGCCCACAAGCTGAATTCGGACCGACAGACGGCCAGGTCTTGTGAAATTCCTCACAAAGTTTACGGCGGGAGGGGTTGTGATATCGCCGGTTTGCCACTTCCCGGCCGTTCACCTTGACGACAATCGGGCTTCAAGGTATCCTTCCGATGCGTTGTGCGGGTGTAGTTCAGTGGTAGAACGCTTCCTTGCCAAGTCGGGTCGGGGTTTTGCCCCCATCCGTGCACCCCAGGTAGCCCCCACATCTGGGCGGTCTTCACGAGAGGACCTCAAACGTCCCATAGATGCGGGGGGCTCTTGTCTTACTGACCACCCCTCCTGACCGCATCTTCACCGGAATTGCGATGGTCTTCTCCTCTTCGTAGAAGGGTTCGAGCGCATGAACCTTCAAACGCCCTCCGTGAGGAGGAAGGAGGCTATCCGTGCTGTTGAAACAAGTGATCCAAGAGTTCATGCTCGCCTGTATCGCGGAACGCAAAGCGGACCCGACCCTCGACGCGTACCGCTACCACCTAGACAACTTCTGCAAGTTCACGGGCAACATCGCCGTGGATGAGATCACATCCAAAACGGTACGCGCTTTCATAACGCACGAAATGACCCGTGAGGGACCGCGTGGGCCGCTCTCGTCGGCTTCGATCCACAAGGCGTTCAGCGTCGTGCGGACCTTCCTCAGGTGGGCGCACCAAGAAGGTATCTTGGAGGACAATCCGGTGGCGCACGTCAAGGCGCCGAAGCTAGAGTACCGCCTCCCGGAGGCCTTGACCCGGGAGGAGCTGGATCGGCTGATGAGGTACCTCAGAACGCAGAGCAACTTCAGAAACCGGGTGATCTTTGAGTTCTTCTTGGACACAGGCTGCCGATTGAACGAAGTAGTCCTGCTCAACATCCAGGACATCAACCTCGACGAGGGCCACTGCAAAGTGATGGGAAAAGGAAGCAAGGAGGGGCTGGTGCCCCTCGGCCACAAGTTGAGAAAGGATCTCTATGCCTACATCCACCGATACCGTGAGGGTGAGGATGGGGAGCCGGCGCTTTTCACCAGCAAGTTCGGCACGCGGCTGTCACGGGACGGACTGGCGACGATGATCAAGCGTGTGATGAAGACTGTCGGCGTTCAGGGGAAGTACGGGCCGCACAAGCTGCGGCACACCTTTGCTACGAATTTCCTGCGCAATGGCGGAAGCCTGGAAGCCCTCCGGCGCATCCTGCGCCACAACGACATCCAGACCACACTCATCTACACGCACCTTGGAGACGAGGACATCCTCATGGCGCATGGGCAGGCGAGCCCTTTGGACAGAATGTAGGGAGCCACGAATTGTGGCTCCCGGAGTTTGACTACCTTCAGCTGTCGGACTGGGTGGTCGAACTAGTGTTCCGTGTCCTTCGGCGGATTTGGATCGTTCCCATAGCTGTCCTTGCTCTGGATTTTGCCATCACGGGCCTGGGTGATCAGTTCACCATGTTCCCGCTTCGCTATGTTTCGGCCGATGTTCTCGGCCTCTTTCTTGGTGTCGGTAATTCTTGACAGGCGTTCTGAACCTTCTCGTCGTACGCCCCAACCACTCTCAAGGGGCACAACCCATACATTCTTACTTCTGTTTTTCGACATGTCGGTCACTCCATCTTGCCCGCCACCAAATCAGTCAGCCAGTTAGTCTTGGCTCCCCAAGTGATGAGGCCAATTATAGCACAGGCGTTCTACTAGCGCCAATCGTATCAGAGGTGAAGTCTCCGCATACCGGTTTTTGGAAGAAGCACGCAACTAGTAGGAATGGTTGACTTTCGGAATTGGGGAGACCCATGTATGATCGAACCTGTCCGGTCTCCGCATAATCACACACAGCCAGGGGGAAAGATGTCAAACACACCCTTCGCGCACAAAGAGCTGGCAAAGCCAGGCATATTGCATCGGTTGACCCGGCGAGAGCCAAGGGCAAACGCCGTCTTGGAACTGAACAACTTGCTGGCTTCCAGTTCGATTGACGGCATTAGTCACGAGGATGTCGAGCGACTGGAGACCAAGTACTCCGTAGATCTTCTGAAGAAGTACCCGCAAGAGCTAGAGGACATCTACGAGCTCTATCTGCAATATGTCTTGAAAGATCAGAAGCTTGACGAAGACGAAATTCGCAACCTAAAACACCTGAAACACTTGCTAGGCCTTACCGACAAGGTTGTAGGATCCATCCATGACAAGGTTGTTCTGGACATTTACAAAATGGAACTCCAGGCTGCCGTCGAAGACGGAAGGCTAGACGAGGAAGAAAAGACACAGCTTGAGAGGATCAGGAACGAACTTGCTGTTCCCCAGGAACTGGCAGATCGTATCTACGACGAGGCGAGGAAAGCGAGGGTGCAGAGCGCATGGGAGGAGGCGATCTCCGACGAGAGACTTTCTCCTGATGAAGAGGCGGAGCTTGGGGCCATCGCTAAGAGCCTTGACGTCACTACTCAGACGGACGAAGAGACCAAGGAGACGCTCGCCAAGTACAGACTTCTCTGGACTATCGAGAATGGCGAGATCCCGACGATTGAACCCAACATTAACCTTCAGCGAGGCGAGAGCTGCTATTTCGAGATCGTCGCCAATTGGCATGAACACCGGCGCCAGACAACTCGTATCCGGTATAGCGGTCCGACAGCACGCATCAGAATTGCCAAAGGTATCTACTGGAGAGCAGGGGATCTCGGGGTGAAGCCCGTCTCACAGGACGTCCTGAAGCTGATTGACACCGGGAGCTTATACCTCACGAACAAGAGGCTAATCTTCATGGGGTCCAAGGGGAACAAGACAATAAGGCTAAGCAAGATACTCTCTCTGGAACCGTTCAAGAACGGCGTTCAGATCGAGAAAGACGCAGGGAAGAGCCCATTCTTGGAGTTCTCCCACAACGTCGACATCTTTTCTACGATCCTTGACAAGGCGATCAAAGACGCGTAGAGCTAGGTGAGAGAGGGATCAGACATTGACACCAGCGTCTATCCCCATTATCATCTCATTTGTCCATGACAGGCACCCACGACCTCTTCCTGAACTCTTTCCTTCTGGAAATCTGACAGTGGAGAGGGTCAGTCCGGGGGCCAGATATAGGGCCAAAAGCACCTAGACCTGCCAGATATGGGGTCTTCCGTGCGGGTGTAGTTCAGTGGTAGAACGCTTCCTTGCCAAGGAAGAGGTCGTGGGTTCGAATCCCATCGCCCGCTCTGTCAAACTGTCAGCCTTCAGCAGTCAGCCGTCAGCTCAGAGAGTCCAACGGGACGTCCCGGCTGAAGGTTGGAGTCTGAAGGCTGATGATTTGTGTGGCGACGTAGCCAAGTGGTAAGGCAAGGGTCTGCAAAACCCCCATCACGGGTTCGAATCCCGTCGTCGCCTCCTAGCAAGGGTCTTGACCAACAGGATTCGTCAGGCAACGCCAGACAATACTGGGTAACACCAGGCAACATGGAACAGACACAAGGCGTACTTCGGACGGGTCACCTGAAACAGCCGGGGAAGCCAGGGCGACTCGTCGAATGCGCCCAGTAGCTTCTCGTCGGGCTGTTCATACCAACCCCAGGATCAGCTTGCCGGCCACGAAAAGCAAGACAACACCAAAGAGTTGCTTCAATTGGCGAGGCTGCATACGGGCGTGCATGAACCTTGCCCCCAATTGAGACCCCAGGATCACGGCAAGCGCGGCAGGCACCATGAGCAGCCAGTCGAAATGCCCCACTGCCAGATGCCCCAGAAACCCTGTGACCGACGAGAATATGACCGTAAAGGCCGAGGTCGCGGCAGCGGTTTTGGTGGGATACCCTATCCAAATCAGCAAGGGCACGATCAGGAATCCTCCACCAATCCCCAGCAGTCCCGCGATCGCCCCAATGCCCAGCCCAAGTGAGGACCCCAAGATGACACGCTGCCAGGGCGAACCTCGGACAGCGAGAGGCTCAACTGACCCGCTCACGATGATCATCCGGCCGCCTGCCAGCAAAACAGCCGCCGCGAAGAGCCACAACAGCACATTGGTCGGGACGACCTGGGTGAGCAAGGCGCCGAGGGGGGCGCCCACCGCTGAGGCAACCACGAGGGGTAGGCCGGCACCGAAGTCGATCATCCCTCTTCGGTAATACACCCAGGCGGCCGATGCAGCGGTGAGTCCGTTGAGGAGGAGCCCAGCAGGCACGACGACGCTCTTGAAATCGTAGCCGAACCAGAGCATCAACGGGTTGTAGACCATTGCACCGCCCAATCCCAGCATGGAGAACAGGAACGCAAGCACAAGGATCAGGCTCACCAGAAGCACCAACATCAGATCACAACCTCCGCGCGGACAGGTTGCGGCCGCCTGGCTTTCCAGGCCACGGCCCCATTCGCCGCTTGCTCATTGCCCGTCCATCTGAAGGCGCCAAGGGGCCAAAGCGCTGAAGGCGTGGACCCCCTGCAGGGCCGGTTGAACTCAAGCGGGGTACCCCGAACAGTCAATGCACAAGGGCTTTCCTTCGACCACGCGAAGGTACGGCTCGGCGACCAACTCGTCGCAGCCCTCACACACGGCGAACCTCACGACCTCAGCCGGCTCATTCCAGACACGATCGACTACTGGCCCAATTGTGAGGACCTCGTCTTCAGAGGCATTCCAGATCAGGTTGACCAATTCCCACTGCTCTTCCTCGGGAATCTCGGTGGGGGGAATGCCCGCGGCTCGCTTCTTCATGAAGGCCGAGTCTTTGATCTGCTTTTGAAGTGTCGGCTTGTAGGCCACACGAACAGCTCGCCCATTGGCCTTGTCAACAAGGGTCACCGCAAGCTTCCCCTTAGGCACCTTCTCCATGTTGCCTTTTCCAAAGGTGCAGCCTGTCGTGTATTGAACTCCATCGCCAAAACACATGGCACCGTGGTGGTATCCGTTCTCCAAAATCGCATGCAACGACTTGGCTCCGCTGCGCTCCACCCCCAGGGCTGTCATCGCGGCCAGGCCCGCCCGAACTCCGGCCGTGCTCGCCCAGCACTTGTGCCCATGGAACTTGAGGGCATCCATCAGTATCACTTTCTCGTCAGCGTTCATTAGGCTCCCTTTCTGCTGGATCTGGACCATTGTCATCGTTCACGACGACAGGTGAACTCATACTTGGTCGCTAAGCTGCGAAGAGAGGATCTTCTTGAATTCTTGTGGCTCGTAGGATTCCTCCCGTCGATACCGCGGGCGAGGCTGGCAAACTCGATCCCGGTCCATTCTTTCGGTGGCTACTGGTCAGCCCTACCTCACAGGACCTCGCCAGTCTTACATTCACGAATCTGAATAAGTCGTTTCAAAAAAGGGGAGTGGACCTCTAGGCTTGGGGGATGCAGGATGGACACCCACAATTCGCCACTCGGACCGTCGGCTGAGCCGGGCGGGCCGCACTGTCGCCGACACCTGCCACTTCTGCAGACAGTTGGACCAGGTCGAGCACGGCCGGATCGCGAAGACGGTAGTAGACATATCGGCCATCTCGACGAGTTTGAAGAACCCGCGCTCGGCGTAGGGCCATCAGGTGCTGCGATATCAGTGCCTGCCGAAGCCCAAGCACCGCTTCCAAATGGCACACACAAGCCTCCCCCTCGCCGATCGCCAGAAGGATGCGGAGGCGAGCGGGTTGGCCCAGAGTCCGAAGCAATCGCCCCACCATTCTTTCAGCCGTGCCCTTGGTCATATTCATATCCGTGAATATACTCTAGATGTAGATGCGCAATGTTCATGTGTCAATTGTCAGGAGTTGTGTTTGACGTTCGTCTGGCGCGCGTTAGTGGTTCATAGGGTGGCTGGATGACAAGGGACATGCACGCACATCGGATCCTTTCCACTGGCAAGACTCAATGTGGAGCAATTGCTGGGGCTGGGATTCTGAACGAGGGGTCAAGGCTGATATGCCTTCATTGAGCAGAACCTGAGACAGTAGGTTGGCTCGACCCAACGCCCTCGAGCTTCGCGAAGCCCCCCGAGCCCGGCTTCAACCTGATCGTCCTCGAGCGTGAGGTGCTGGTCCTGTTGGTCGAGGGTCTGTCCAATGATCAGATTGCCGCAAGACTGACCGTCTCCCCATCCACCTTCAAGCCCCAAGTTAGCAATCCTCTCACCAACCTCGGCGTTGCCAGCCGCACCGAAGCAGTGAACCTCGCCTTGCGCCAGGGGCTGATCACCTAGTCGCCCACTCCTAGCTCCCCCAAACGGCGGAGGCAAAAGCTCCCCTGTGGATGGATGTGCGTAACCCCCCCTACAGTACGCTGGACCTATGACACGCGTCTACTTGGCCAATGCCAAACTCGATGAGCGCTGCGCCCTGCGCCTCACGCTCCAGGATCTGAAGTTGGAGCTGGCTGGCGAAGCAGCCGATTGGCCAACTACCCTGGCACAGGCACCCGTCAGTCGCGTGGACATGCTTCTGGTGGATTGGGAATTGCTTTCTGATTCCCCCAATGCCGCACTGGCAGAACTGCGCCAGGCCTGTCCGGCTG
>Ga0315535_1001380_pt1 | contig 16216 bp, 13 predicted proteins | sample SalMarSW160220MG_2_FD_203092 | JGI IMG/M metagenome (GOLD analysis project Ga0315535, IMG submission 203092) | Salt marsh sediment microbial communities from the Plum Island Ecosystem LTER, Massachusetts, United States - Salt Marsh Sediment SW1602-20 ...
TCAAGGCAAGGTACGGCTCCATGGGAAAAGGCATAACCTACGTGAGCAGGGATATATGGACCACCAACTTCATGTATGACGGGAAGAGGATATGGAACCACGACCACGACGCAGGATGGAAAGAGATAGACATAACAGGGGATAAGGAATTCATAAGCAGGATGCTCGAAGAGGATGTGGTGGTCGAGAAGGGAGTTGTGAACTCCAAGACCAATGGCCTTAAGTTCGACCTGAGGGCGCGCGTGCTTTTCGGCGAAGCTGATCCTGCAGACGCGTATGGCCGGGGCACGAACGAGAACTCGATAACCAACATAGTCCAGGGCGCGAGGATGATGTCGCTTGAAGAGATGGAAAGATATGTACCAAGAGAGAAGATAGAAGAGGGTGTCGAGGTCATAAGGAGGTCTGCAGGGATACTCGGCCTGAACTACGCAGGAGGGGACATCCTCTTTGAAGGCGACCGGTTCGACCCCGTCTTCATCGAGATAAACAGCTTCCCGGGAGTGGTTGACATTGAATTCTTTGAAAAGGTTTATAATTCAATAAGGCGTAATATGTTATCATGAAAGGCCTGATAATAGACCACGGCTCGACGCTTGTTGATGCGCTGAAGGTGCTTTTTCCTGAGGCTGATGTCATGCACCACTCTGCATTTGACAGGAGCGTCGCGGAAAGCTATGATTTCATAGTGCTGTCAGGAGGGCCCATCCACATATCACATCCAGAGGATCTTGCAGAAGAGAAGGAATTTCTCAAGACCACAAAAAAGCCGGTGCTGGGCATATGCCTTGGGCTTGAGATACTCGGTATAACATTCGGCTCCAGGCTGCTTAAGCTGGATAAGAAACGCAAAGGGCTTTATGCGCTGGACATCCTCGGCGAGAACGGCCTGATGTACTATAAGCACGGCTGGTTCATAAAGGATGCGCCTCAAGGGTTTGATGTCCTGTCAAGGGATGATGAGATGATTACCGCGATGGCTTGCAGGGACCGCCCCATACTTGCAGTGCAGGGGCATCCTGAGAAGTCAGGCGAGTTCGGAGAGCGGATCAAGAGAGTTTTCATACAGAAGTTCGTACACCTCAGCGACTAAAAAATTACCAAAACTTATTTAACCATGTGTTCTTTTTCCCACCCCATGTCAACCCTAGGATCCATCAAGAATAACATCCCCGCTCAGCTCTATGAAGTCCTGCAAAAAGAAGGAATCGACAAACTCCGCCCTTCACAGTCTAAATCAATAGATGCAGGCCTGCTCAAAGGCGCATCTCTCCTTGTCTGCACCCCCACAGCCAGCGGCAAGACCCTGGTCGCAGAACTTGCCATGCTCACGTCCATCCTCAACAGGAAAGGCAAGGCCATCTACATAGTCCCGCTCAAGGCTCTTGCGAGCGAGAAATTCAGGGAATTCAAGAGGAAATACGGCCACCTGATAAGGATAGGGATGTCTATCGGCGACCTTGACAGCTCTGACCCGAAACTGCACACCTTTGACCTGATAATATGCACGTCAGAGAAGCTCGACTCGCTCCTGCGCCACCATGTGCCGTGGATAAGGGATGTCGCGACGATCATAATCGACGAGATACATCTTCTGAACGACCCTGGAAGGGGCCCGACCCTTGAGATCCTCATCACCATGCTCAAGCAGATGATCAGGGACGCGCAGCTCATCGGCCTCAGCGCGACGATCGGGAATGAGAAAGAGCTCGCGGAATGGCTCGACGCAAAGCTGGTGCATGACACCTGGCGCCCTGTCGATCTGCATAAGGGCGTCTATTATGATGGGAAGATAGAATTCTGAAATGGATAAAAGAAAGAAAATAATTCAAAAGATTAAGCAGCGTACTGGATCGCAGGGTCGTATTCTGTGAACACTTCGTCGATGCGCTCCCCGATGTCTGAGACAAGGCCGTCGACGTCGATGCCGCCTGATTTCTGCACCTTATCCCTCTGCTTCTTGTACTGCACCTTTACGTACGAGTCTGCCATCGCCTCTGCGGTGATATCCTCGAAACCGTAGAAGTCCCTGCCTTTCTCGAGCGCAGCTTCCTCTGAGATGCTGCCGTTCATCACCTGCCTCGCGAGCGAAGCTCGGATGACGTCCCTCAGGGTCACGTCGTGGAACTCCTTCTCAGCATTCCTGATATTCTGGACCTTCAGGTATGAGTCTGCCATCGATTCAGGGGTGACGCCCTCAAGATTGTAGAACTCGCCTGCCTTGACAAGCGCGTCCTGCTCTGAAAGCGAGCCGCCCATGACCTGCCTTGCGAGCGATGCCTCGAGGACATCCTGCGTCGAGAGGTCATTGTAGAGGTTCTGCGTGAACGGGCATATCTCTTCAGGCCCGCACTCCCTCCTTGCTCTCCTCTGCTTCTTGTGTTTCTTCGTCTTGAGAACATCCTCTTTCACGACCTTGCTCTTGTCGATCATGATATCCAGGCTCTTGCCTGCCTCTCTCAGCTTCTCCTCGTTGCCTTTGATCAGGTAGTCCCTTACGCTCTCGCCGTTGGCGTTCTTGACGTCAGGCACTTTCCTGTTTACGTATGATCTGCATGTATGGCTCAGGCCGTCCAGGAAGTTCTTCTTGTATTCAGTTATATCGTTGGGTTCCCTGCCTTCCTTTATCCTGTACTTGCACCTTTCTTCCAGAGTCCTGAGCTGGATCTCGACATAGTTGCCGATGCATGTCGTGTCTCCGATAGCCATGAACGCTGCTTTCTTGGCGTCGCTTATCTCTTTGCCCTTGTCAGGGAACTCTTCATGGAGCATTTCGAAGCGCCAATCGACATGCTCTGTCAGCGTGACCGGCCCATCAAGCAGGAAAGTTGATATGGGCGCGTGTTCAGAAGGTTTCGCTGCAATCCTCTGCAGGAGGTTGGTCATTATGTAATCGCGCTTCTCCTCGAAGGTCTCTGGCTTGTGCACCTTGAAACCGTAGCTCGGCGCAGGGCCTTCAATCTCCACCGGCGGCTCGAAGACCTTTGTTTCAGGTTCTGCTTTCTCGGGTCTGTCAGACCTGGCCATCCTGGCGAGCTCTTCCTTTGTCGGAGGCTGCAGCACTGGCTTCTTCACTGTCTTGTGCTTCTTCCTGACAACAGGACTTCTCAGTTTCTTATGCTTCCTGACCTTCGCGACATGCTTGACTGCCGGAGCAGGTGTAGAATATCCTCTCTCCATCCTGTCGAGCAGCTTCTGCCCATTGGGACCGAGATTGGCGAAGTCTACATCTTCAGGTCCTATGCCCCTGCCTCTCTTTGACATGAAATGATCAAGATCGTTTCCAGTATAGTCGAGCAGCCATGCCTCTGCCATAGAGGCCTGCTCTTCTGTTGCCTCTCCGCGCCTGTAGTCGTTCCTTCTGTCACCGTCGACCCTTGTTCCTTTCCAGTGGGCTGCGTTGATGGCCATCTGTCCTGTTGCCCAGTTATGCAGGTTGAGCCTCTTGTTCTTCGACAACGAGACGCTTCTTCCGACCTTGCCCCTGACGAACGCCCTGAGGTACTGCCTCTTGACCTTGTCAGGCACATCTGCCGCATGGATCATGTCGTCATGCTTCTTCTGGACTGTAGGAGAGTTATTGAAATCGCTGTCCTGCGTGCCCTGCACGACATCTTTCTTATCCTCTGGCTTCGCAGCCGCATTGATTGGCAGGCCGTTTCCGTCTCCGCCAAGGAACGCGAGCGATGCCTTGTGGAAACCATCTGCCATCTTATCATCAAACTTCTCCCAGAATCCTGAACCGGAAGCTTCAGCTCCCTTTGTCACGAACTCGTCGAGAGTAGGTGGCTTTACATAGATTGTCTCGACCTGCGATTCAGGTATTATGATCGTATCCCTCTGCTTCGTATCATGCCGGTCATTCCCGCTGTATGAGAGCACTGCAAGGATTGCCATTGCGCCCAGGGCAGCTTTGAATCCGCCTGGCCGTTTAGGTCCTGCGTCTTCACCTGAACATGCGCTCACGAAATCAGTGATCGTATCTCCCCAGTTGTTGAATCCCTTGTGGAGCTCGTCGACCTTTCCGAAAGGTAACTCGAGCTGCTCATGCCACTGGACTGCGAACTCTTCAGTGTCCTCCTCGAAATCAAGCGAGTCATTCTTCATGCCTTTCATGAAATAGAACTGCATCTGCCCGTCTTCACCCCTTACAGGCCTGATGTCTGGCTGCGTGTCCTCTTCTTCGAAAGAAGCAGCATCGAGAGAGGCGGAATCATCCCGGTAGAGTGATTTGTCGATTATGATATTGGGCTCTGTAACCTGCCGTTCTATCGCGTTCCCATTCCTGGCCGCTCTCACGGCGTTGAGGAGCTCAGTGCTCTCTTCAGGCAGCTTCTCGAAAGATGCTGCGTCAGATAACGAATGGCCGTTCCTCTCGTGGCGTTCATTGGCCTTTGGGCGCGTCCTTATCAGGTTACCCTCAAGATTCTGCGCATACTCGCCGTCTTCGCCCTGGAACTCTGCCCTGGCGACAGGGTCAGAAAGCTTTGCGACAAGCTCCTTCCATTCTTTTGAGTTGAAATAGTGATTGTCGATGCCATTCTTACCTATTCCGAGATGCGAATAGAGAAGGTCAACGTCATCCCTTGCCTGCTTGAAAGAGAGATTTGCGAACTCCCTTATCATAGTCGGCGTCAGGTCTTTGCCGTTGAGCTTTATCCTGCCGACCATCTTTGTGAGATGCATAGCGGAATCTTGAGTGTGCTTGTAGTTGAGAAGTATCTCGAGGATGGCTGCTCTTGCGTTATCATTGGTGATGCTTCCTTCTGCATGGAGTATGCCTTCCTCTTCATATATCCTGATCCTGTCAGGATCTGGCAAAGTTGTCTTCTCAGAGATATCATCATCGACTAGAGGTGCCTCCATCCCGAATCCTGATCTATAGAGAAAATCCCTTGGATCTTCCCCATTCCTGACTATCTGTACTAATGTATCTTCCCCTTCATTGGCCCTATCGTCATTCATTATTTCACCCGGATGCAAATATCATGGATATCTCTGATAGCTATTTCTAATAGCCTGAATCACCCTCTTCCTTCAGAGAAAGCTGCCCGAAAACGCTCTTTGACACACGCATCTGTATTATAACGTATAAGAGAAGTCGCTCATGATATATAAATCTTTCGATTTATAGTCACTCTTGAGTGGTTAAAACACCCTTTTAAGCAGCGTCCCTGACGCTTCCTGCGTACAGTCCTGGGTTCTCTGCCTCAGCTGCCGCAAGGTCCTTCTTGACAGCCTCAATCTTCTCAGACAGGATGTCAAACCTCTCGATATAGCTCCTGCTCAATGCGTCGAACCGGTCAGCAAGCTCCTTCCTGGCCTTCTCTATCAGGTATTCGGCCTCTGTAACAGGATCCGCCATCACCGGCTCTTCGAATATGATTCCATCATCCTCGTAATCTGCTTCATTCAGCTTCTGGTCCAGGTAGATCTCCCTTGCGAGCTCAGGCGTGACTCCCTTGTAGAACATCTGTATGTCCTCTACCCTGAATCCTGAACCCTTGTCAAACTTTGCCTGGGCATACATCTCTGCTATGCTCTCCAGGTCATCCTTCGCAAGGTCAGGCCCTGCGGTTATCGGCACGACAGGTATGTCATCCGCTTCCTTGAAAGCCTGCTCATCGACATAGATGTCGATATCAAGCTCATCATCTTCTGTGTGCAACGGCTGCAGCGCCGGGTCTGAATTCCCGAGCTTGTCATCCTGCCTGTAACCATCATGGATGTTGAATGCCCCTTTGCCGTCATCATCTGCACCCTCAGCTTTCTCATCAGGCACTGGATCCTTTACGACATCACCCCCCTCTTGCGCCTCCGCAGGCACTTTACATTCAGGCACGACAGAAGAGTTGACCATGGTAGTCTCGATAAGCCCTTCGTCGAACTCATCTCCCCTGTTCTCTGCAAGCTTGTCCACGCTGAGACCCAGGTCTGAAAGTAACCCATCTGCCATCTCGCCCTGGCCAGGCTTTCCGAAGCCTCCGCGGTAGTCATTGGACCTGTCCTCGTCAGCCCTTGTGCCGAACCAGTATGCCATGTTTATGACTCCCTGGTTTGATATGACCACTTTCCCGTCGGGAGAAAGATTGTAATTATGATTCAATGATACTGGGTGGTCCTCACCGACCAGTTGCAGGACCCTCTGAGCTGCAGCGGCCTTGCACCCCTGCTCCCAGGCGACAGCGTCGAACTCAGGTTTTTTCTGCTCCTCCTGCTTCACGAACTGAGATTCCTGTTTCTTGTGGACGTTTTCTGCACAGCCCTTGTTTAACAGAGCATTGAGCCCGAAGAATCCCGCGACCGCAAGAGCCACGATGGTAGCGAATATGCCGACCTTCTTGCCTCTGCTCATTCCGGATTCGTCTCCTGACCCGCCATAGCCTCCTGCTCCGCCGCCTGAGTAGAATTCCATCCCTGCTGCAGAGTTTTCTGGATAATATTTTCCTGACGGGGCACCTCCCAGTATCTCGTCGAAATCCTTCATCTTATCAGAATCTCCATCGCCTGAAACCGGCTCTCCAGGAGACATGTATTTCACGGCAGATTCCTCTGGATTCTCATCGAGCTGTTTCCTATCGATGACCACAGTCCCGGTCTTGGGCGCGCGCTTGCCGTTGCCGTTGCTGACGACAGCTGTGCCGTTGCTCAGGCTATTGTCGAGCTTGACCTTCGGGCCGTCTCTCGGCACCATGGACACGTCGTCCTCTTCCGGGAAATCATCAGGAAGGTCTGGCGCATTGAGTGCGTCACTGATGCTTGCCTCTATGCTCTGTACAGGATCAGGTTGTGTCGGATACAGGTCTATTGGAGCCCTGGTCTCTGGCTGTGTAGGCTCTTCCCTTGAATGTTCGGGTATGCTGAAATCACCTGACTTCATTTCCTCGAGCGGGACTACCGAATCCGCAAAGATGTCATCCTCAGGGTCGAGCTCTATGATCTCCTCGACAGCTGGAACACTCGACTGGCCGTCAGGCACCTCTTCGAGAGGCATGATAGAATCATCACTAACGTCCATGACGTGACCATCATTGCTTTCCAATGAATAATCATACTTGACAGGCTCTTCCGCACTCCTTGTCCCTGTTGGACCGCGGGAATCATAATCGATTGAGGACGGCTGGTCCTCCATCCCAGGGAACAGCTGGCTCACCACATCGCTCTGCCTGACAGGAGCAGGTTTACTGGAAGTCGGCTCCCTGAGCTTTGATGTTATATCATTCACGACAGCATCAAGACCGCCGAAGAACGCAACCACTACATTCTCCGGAGGCACTCCCTGGTCGACCTTTCTCAGGCTGTCCAGCGTAATATCAGAATCAGGATACCTCCGTTTATGCTTGATTATAGCGTCTTCAAGACACATCTGGGCTTCGCCCTTTGACCAGTTATCTATTTTTACAACGCTGCCGAATTTCGTGTTGAAGCCATCATCTACCATCGTGTTCCCCCAAAATGGATATGTCTGATCATGTAAACAAGCAGGTCCTTTTCTCAGAAGGTTGCTATGGTTGACGCCCCTTTTACACACTACAAGGCACAAGTAATAGCCTTCCCTATATAAATATTTTGTTTTTAGTTACTGTTCAGTGATTAATAGAAAAACATGAAAAGAACATAAAAAAAAGAAAAAAAACAGCCTGAAAGGCTTATATCTTGAACTTGTCAGCGAACTGGCCGATTATAGGCACAGGCTTCTCTTCGCCTGAGAGCGAGTTCACGATGCCGATTATCCACAATATCAGCATGAACAGCTGCCCGAGCGGCATTATGACAAACCAGCCCAGAACAGGTATGATCGCTCCTACGACCCATATTATCATCCATGCGACGAACAGCACAAGGCCCTGCTTTGCGTAATACATCGCGTACTTGTTGTCCTTCTTTGCAAGAAGCACTATTATGAAGCCGACTATGGTCAGGAAAACACCCAGGAAAGCGAACATCTTCCCTTCATCAAGCTCCTTTGAGCTGGGTTTTACCGCAGCACTTTTCTTCTTAGCCATCAGATCATCCTCCGTTAGGTTGTTGAAATTGACAGCACAGAATAAAGAAGCCGCCTTTTTAAAGGTTTTGCCTGAAAATGCCTCAATCCAGCCATTTAAGCCAGCACCACCACCGCTTCCTGCGTCAGTCAGGCTAGCGATAGCGTAAATTCAGAAACCCTGCACTTCTCAGGCACTATGCGCTTCGAAAGAATTAGACAGTTAATCATCGCTTACAGGGAAACGCGCTCTAGCAGCGTGGTGGTGCTGGTTCTGCTATTGCAGAAGAAATATCAATCCAGCCCAAGATTGCCCAGCACGACCTTCTTGTCGAAAGCCTGCAGGTCCTCGTATCTCTGGCCTGTGCCAAGGAACAGTATAGGTTTGCCTGTGACGTAAGAGACAGACAACGCCGCCCCGCCTTTCTCATCCACGTCTGCTTTGGACAGCACTATGCCGTCTATTTCTATAGCCTCGTTGAAGCGCTGTGCCTGCTCGATGCAGTCATTGCCTGTTATGGACTCGCCTATGAATATCTTCATGTCAGGCTTCGCCACTCTCATTATCTTCTTCATCTCGTCCATGAGGTTGACGTTCGAGTGCAGCCTCCCTGCAGTGTCTATCAGCACGATGTCTATGCCGCGCGACTCTGCGTATCTTATGCCATCGAAAGCCACAGCAGCAGGATCTGATCCATAGTCATGCTTGATTAGCTTTACCCCGAGGTTGTTGGCGTGCTCCTCGAGCTGCTGTATCGCGGCAGCCCTGAACGTGTCTGATGCGACCATCACGGTCTTGAGGCCGTTGTTCATGAAGTATTTTGCCATCTTCGCTATCGTGGTTGTCTTGCCTGAGCCGTTGATACCGACGAACACGAGGACGTATGGCTTGTTCTCCTTCTTCCTCGCGCGGATATTGCCGAGCAGATCGACTCCCTTGACGCTGAGTATCTGGTCCATGCTCTTCCTGAGGCTCTGCAGCACGATGCTCTCTATCTGCGACCTCTTGATCTTCTGGTCGACGAGCCTGCTCCGCATGTCCTCCTTGATCTTCTCGATGACCTCTACAGCGACGTTGTTCTCCAGCAACGCAAGCTCCAGGTCGAAGAATATGTTCTCGAACTTCGATTCTGACAGCTTCTTCAGCTCGAAGCTCTGCCTTATCTTGCCGAAGAACCCTTTCTTCTCCTCGGGTTCCTCCTCTGGCTCAGGCTCAGGCTCGGGCTCAGGCTCGGGTTCCGGCGCCTCAACCTTCTCCTCTTCAGGCTCAGCTTCTTTCTCCTCTTCAGGCGCGGGTTCCGGCTCCGGAGGTTTTTCCTCTTCAGGCTCTTTCTTCTCCTTGGCTTTCTCCTCTTTCTCTTCCTTCTCTTTCTCGTCAAGCTCCTTCAGGAGCTGTTCCTCTTCCTCTTTCTTCTTGGACTTGAAGAGCCGCTTGAAGAAACCGCCTTTCTTTTCCTCTTTCTTCTCTTCAGGCTCTTCCTTTTCCGGCTCAGGCTCAGGTTGTGGCTCAGGAGGATTCTCTTCCTCAACCTCTTCTTTCTCTTCCTCAACCTCTGCGGTCTTCTCTTCTTCAGGCTCTGTATCTTCCGGCGGTTTCGGAGGGACTTCCTCTTCCGGCTCTTCCTCCAGCAGCTCTTCTGCTGTCGGCGCCTTCTCATCAGCCTTCTCTTCAGGCTCTGGTTCAGGCTCTGGTTCAGGCTCAGCATCTCTCTCCTCTTCTGCTTCCGGCTCCTTGTGTATCTCGTCGAGCCTGTCCATCGCAGAGTTTATCTCGAGAAGCGGCTTTGTGAGCACCAGTCCTATCTTCTCTTCCTTGGTCTTCTCCTTCATATCTGCAGGGAAGCCCAGTATGTTCATCAATGAATCAAGATCAGCATCAGGATAAGTCTCAAGCCCTTCCTTCATCCCCTTGAGCTCGGCGCTGGACTCAGGTTCTTTTTCTGGCTCTGGTTCAGGCTCTTCTTCTTTCTCAGGTTCTGGTTCCGGCTCTGGTTCCTCTTCTTTCTCCTCTTCCGGCTCAGGCTCCGGTTCTGGCTCAGGAACCTTCTCTTCCTTTTTCTCTTTCTTTTTCTTCTCCTTCGTCTCCTCGACAGCCGCCTCCTCTACCAGGGCTTCCTCTACTATGTCTTCTGCCTCCTCATCGACGTTTCTAGAGAACTTGGATACAGCCTTCTTGAGTTTTTCCTTTAAGAACTTGAACATTTTAATCTTCTATGAGCTTCTTGAGCGCGGTCTCCATCTCCTGGAAAGCCATTATCTGCTCTGACAACTGGTTCGTGAGCTGCTCCTTGTACTTCACTATCTCTTCGCTCTGCTTCTGGATCAGCTGCCTGGTGCCCTCGACATCCTTCTCGACGACGACTCCGCTGCCGACATTCACGAGAAATGTCCGGCTGTCCTCGACCTTTGTCCTGAAGAACACGCCGCCGGTGACCGGCACGAGCACCTCGTCACCTTTAGATACGTTCCCCACGTCCACTATGCACTGCTCGACCGCAGCGGCTTCCATGCCCTGCTGCTCGAGCTTCTCCAGCTGCTGCTGCATCTGCTTTATCTGCTGCTCCATCATCTGGTACTCCACATACTTCCTCTGCAGCTCCTGCTGCTTTGCAGCGTCAGCATCGCCTTCTGGTCTGTTTTTTTGTGCCATGTTATAATGCTGGATTTAAAGTTTCTTTAATAAGCTTTCTAAAAAGTCCTCGTATTTATCCTCACCTGCAAGGAAATCAGGGTGGTCCTCCACTATGAACACGGTATTACCTTCTGTCTTGAGTGAATCCAGCTCATTCTGCACAAGCGCCTTGAGCAGCTTTCTCTCGTTTTCTGTAAAGCTCATGATATTACCTCCTTTTCCTGCCCGGCTTCTCGAGGAAGCCAAGCTCTGTCTCGACATTGACTATCTCAGGTCCTCCGCTGGCGTCGCCTATCACGAAACCGTTGTCATTGCACAGCAGCCCGCTGCGGATGTATGGCGAGCCCATGTTCACTGTAGACTGCACGCACCGCAGGCCGAGCAGCCCCTCCAGGACCTTTGTCTCTGCCCTTGTTATGTCCCTATGGACCATGCATCCCGCGGAGTTCAGCGCTGCAAGGCTGCCTACAGTGCCGAGCCCTGCTATGTTCCCGGGCTTCAGCGCGACACCGAGCGCCTGCCTTATCCTCTTCTTCTGGTCTGCTGAGAACTCTGGATTGGCCAGGCATCCTGAATCATTGCATAGTATGTTGTTGCCCAGCGCTGTCGCCCTGCACTTTATGACCTCATAATCTACCTTGAGATGGTCAAGCTTCTTGAGCTCGTATTCGAACGCGATCTCAGGCACCAGAAGTTTCCTCGAATTCCCTGCGACAAAGACCCCTATCAAGGATGTGCCGCATATCGTCACCTGGTGCACAGGCACCCCGAGCACCCGCTCTACCTCTTTCACCCGGGCTTCAGGCACTTCCCTTCCCATAAGGCAGTAGGAGTTGTTGCAGTAGCCATAGAGCCCTACATTGGGATTGCTGTTGAAATTGGTCTTTAAGGCATGCATGGCCTATCAGAATATACCGCTGTTTATATAACTTATTATTGGATTGAAAAGAATAAGCATCACTCTCTCTTCTCGACTTCCTTCTGGTAGCCTTTGACTATCAGCTTGTTACCTTCGTGGATTATGTATATCTCGTCAAGGTCATTGATGACAAGGTCATTCCCTTCGAGATAATATGAGACATTGAGCCGTATTATCCTGATCTTCTCCATGTCGTCGAACTCGTATGTCCTGACAGGGAACTCGGTGGTCTTGTGAGGGTTGTTGACAGTGAAGAGCCTCACGACCGCAGTCTTGAACTTGGACCCTTCCTTTCTCGGAAGCCTGCCTATCAGCGCGCTCTTTGTCACGACCTTGATTTCTTTTTCCTTGGGATTGCTTATGACATCCATGGCAGAGATAAACGACGTGTAGTATTTAAAACTTACTGAGTTTTTTTATAAACATTGAACTGCTAGACCGACACCTGCGCGCCGGTATCTACCCTTATGTCTGTAACGTCCTTGACCCTGCGCAGCTTATCGACTATCCTGTCGACCTCTGAAGGCTCCTTGGAGTCTATCTTGAAGGTCAGCATGACCTTCTTCTTCCTTGTACGCGTGTTGACTGACTTCACCTGGACCTTCTCTGTAGCAAGCAGGTTCAGCAGGTCTGCGAGTATGCCCGGCCTCTCGCTGACATACACCCTGACTTTCCTGATATGTGTCTCCTCTGGCTCGAGCCAGCTGAGCCCGACCTGCCTCGATTCGTCAAGCGAATGGACATTGACGCAGTCTTTCTTGTGGACGGTGATCTTTCCTTCCTTGGTCTGCAGGCCGACTATCGCGTCACCGAGCTTTGGCTCGCAGCACTTCGAAAGCCTGAGCGGTGCCTTCCTTCCTTCTATCTTTATGTACTGCAGCAGCGGAAGCCGGAGCTCTTCCGCCTCCTCGGCAGCAGGTTCCTTTGGCCTGCGGTCTGGTTCTATGCCGAGGAAAGAGCGTATCTTGCTCTTCGCCTTGGAAGTGATGACGAAATTGAGCCAGTTCCTTGACGGCTTGGCGTTGTTCTGCGTGATTATTTCGACGACATCGCCGCTGTTCAGCTGGTGGTCAAGCGGCTCGACCCGGTCATTGACCTTTGCCTTGGAGCAGTGGTTGCCTATGCCTGTATGGACCGCGTACGCGAAATCCACGCAGGTCGCTCCTTCGGGCAGCGAGATTGGATCGCCCTTGGGTGTCAGCACTATTATCTCGTTCTGGAACAGGTCTATCTTCAGCGTCTCGAGGAAATCCTCTGCGTTCTTGGACTCCCGCAGCCAGCCCAGTATCTGCTTGAGCCACATGATCTTCCTGTCGAACGCCTTGTCCTTCTCCGTGCCCTTGTACTTCCAGTGGGCTGCTATGCCTTCCTCTGCTATGGAATGCATCTCGTGCGTCCTTATCTGTATCTCTATTATCTTCTTCTTGTACTTCACAGAGGTGTGTATCGACTGGTAGCCGTTGGCTTTTGGGTGTTGGATATAGTCCTTGAACCTCTCAAGCTGGGGCTCGAACATCGTGTGTATGACCTCAAGCGCCTTGTAGCATTCAGGTATTGTGCTGACGACCATCCTTATGGCTATGAGATCGTATATCTGGTCGAAGTCCCTCTGCTTCTTCATCATCTTCTTGTATATCGAATAGAAGTATTTGGCCCTGCCGACAACCTGTGCATCTATGCCCTGGTTCTTGAGCGCGTACCTTATGCTCTCTACAAGCTGCGCTGTTACCAGCTCCCTCTCGACACGCTTCTCCGCTATCTCCTCTTTAAGGCGGATGTATGTGTCGTACTCGAGATACCTGAGCGAGAGGTCCTCCAGCTCGCCTTTGATGCGCCACATCCCGAGCTTGTGCGCTATAGGTGCGTATATCTCAAGCGTCTCCCTTGCTATCCTCTTCCTCTTCTCAGACCTGAACGCTGCAAGGGTCCTCATGTTGTGCAGCCTGTCAGCGAGCTTGATGAGTATCACGCGTACGTCCTTTGTCGTCGCGAGGAGTATCTTCCTTATGTTCTCTGCCTTGTACGCTTCTTTTGTCTCGAACCATTGGCCGGTTATCTTTGTGAGGCCTTCCACGATGTTTGCTATCTCATCCCCGAACTCCGTCCTCACAGTGGCTATGGATGTGCTGGCGTCCTCGACTGTGTCGTGCAGCAGCGCTGCGCATACCGTAGCAGTGTCTGCCTTGAACCGTATCAGTATCCGCGCCACCTCTGAAGGATGCACGAAGAAAGCCTCCCCGCTGTTCCGCTTCTGGCCCTTGTGGGCCTTTTCTGCGAAATGATAGGCCTTGTCCAGCTTTGCCAGGTCTGCGTGAGGATTGTTGGCCCTAACAAGATCTATGAATTCCTCAAATGTTATAGGTTTGGACTCGAACGCCATTATCGCACCAACACACCCCTTTATGACTATTATTTGAACAAGATTTATATGTTTTTCTTTATTCCTACAGCCAAGCCGTGGCAGTAGTTGCCAGTTAGCATGCCTTCAGGAAATTAAACACCGAACAGACAAAGCGCATGCTAAACAGCAAATTAAGCGGGTGACTACTTAAGCATGCGCGGCAACGCGAGAGCTTTGCGACCAGAGGGAGCAAAGCGGAGCAGGACACGGCTTGGCGACAAAGGCAAAAAAATGATCTCACTCGGAATCGAATCGACAGCCCACACCTTCGGCATAGGCATAATAGACGATAAAGGCCGCAGCCTGGCCAATGAGCGCACCATCTTCACCACAGAGGAGGGCGAGGGCGGCATGATACCTGCAGAGGTGGCGGAGCACCACACCCTCATATTCAGGGACGTGCTTGACAAGGCACTGGCGAAGGCAGGACTGGCTATGGACCAGATAGACCTTGTCTCGTACTCGCAGAGCCCGGGCATAGGCAACTGCCTGCGCATAGGCGCGATGCTGGCCCGCACCATCGCTTCCACTTACAACAAGCCGATAATCGGCGTAAACCATTGCATCGCGCATCTTGAGATAGGCAAGCTCATGACAGAGGCGAAGGACCCTGTGTTCCTATACGCTTCAGGCGCTAACACGCAGGTGATCGCTTATGACGGAGGAAAGTACCGCATCTTCGGCGAGACACTTGACATTGGTGTCGGTAACTTCCTTGACTCCTTCGCAAGGCACATGGGCCTGGGATTCCCAGGAGGCCCGAAGCTATACAAGCTCTCCCTGAAAGCCAAGAACCTTATCGAGCTGCCTTATGTCGTCAAGGGCATGGATGTCTCTTTCGGCGGGCTTCTGACGAACCTGAAGCAGAAGTTTGACTCAGGAAAATTCTCAAAAGAGGACCTGGCGTTCTCTTTGCAGGAGACCGCTTTTGCGATGCTCGTCGAGGTCTCTGAGCGCGCGATGGCGCACTGCGGCAAGAAGGAATTGCTACTCGGTGGCGGCGTGGCATGCTCAAAGAGATTGCAGGAGATGTGCAGCATCATGTGCGAGGAGCGTGGCGCGAAGTGCTACACCCTTCCGAATGATGTCAATGTGGACAACGGTCTCATGATTGCCTGGCTCGGACTGCTCGAGTATAAGGCAGGCAAGCGGATGTCAATCAAAGAATCAGATGTGAAGCCCTATCTCAGGACTGATGAGGTGGAGGTCTTCTGGGAATCAGAATAGCCGGAGCTCGTCCCCTGCTCCTTCCACTTCTACAAGCTCTTCAAACAGCAGGCCGCAGTCATGGCAGATGAGCTGCTCTGTCTCTGTGTCGAACATTATGTTCCTGCTTCCGCAGTCCGGGCAGGCCTTCCTTCTCTTGACTGACCTTGCATCGTCCTCTTCTGCAGCTGCCTTTTTTGCGGCCTTTTTCTTTGTCCTTGGCATATTAGAATAAGTCCATTTTATTATTTATAAAGTTTTTGCACCAGAATCAGCCCTATTTATCACCGTTTATACTCTCTATGGTCTTCAGGATGCCTTTCTTGCCTTTCCAGTCAAGCGCTTCCCTGAGCACCTGGGAGATGGTCTCTACAGGTATTATCTTGATGAGCTTGATCTTGTCCTTGTCTATCACTATGTCCTGCAGGTTCGACCTTGGGACAATTACCCTCTTCACTCCTGTGTCTATAGCTGCTTCGACCTTTGCTGTCACCCCTCCTACTGGCAGCACCTCTCCCCTTACAGAAAGCGACCCGGTCATCGCAGTGTCCTGCTTTACAGGTATCTTCTTGAGCGCGGATATTATGGATGTCGCGACCGCGATGGATGCTGAGTCTCCCTCAACACCTTCATAGGTCTGCAGGAACTGGACATATACATCGTAGTCTTTTATGTCTTCTCCGAAGAATTTCTTGATTATAGCTGATACATTCTTGACAGCTTCCTTTGCTATCTCGCCAAGCTTTCCTGTTGCGACAAACTCTTTCTCCTTCCCTCCTGGCGTGACCTGTGATTCTATAGGTAGTATTATCCCTGAGTATGATGCTTCGCCTCCGATGACCGCGAGCCCGTTGACCCGCCCTATAAGCTGGCCGTGTGTCTTTATGACTTCATATTCTTTTTTTCGCTCTATGAACTTGTCTGATAGCTGCTGCTCAAGTGACCTCGCTATCTTTTTCGCACCTATGATATGCTCTTTCGTGACGAGCTTCGCGCCTTTTTCCTGAGCAAGGTCTCCTGCAGCCCTGACCAGCCCGCCAAGGTCCCTGAGCCTGAGAGTCAGGTGGTTCTTCC
>Ga0315535_1001385_pt1 | contig 16180 bp, 11 predicted proteins | sample SalMarSW160220MG_2_FD_203092 | JGI IMG/M metagenome (GOLD analysis project Ga0315535, IMG submission 203092) | Salt marsh sediment microbial communities from the Plum Island Ecosystem LTER, Massachusetts, United States - Salt Marsh Sediment SW1602-20 ...
CGCCGCGTGAGGATCTTGATGAGTATAATAACGACCGGCGCCGGGATCAGGGAAATCAGGGTTAACTTCAGATCAATGGACATCATGAACCCGATTGCAGCAATACCGAGGACAGTTCCGTCAATCAGGGCCACCAGTCCCATGCCGCTGGCCATCCGGATGGCATTGATATCATTCATCGCCCTGGCCATAAGGTCTCCGGTCCGGGTTTTATGAAAAAATGAGATGGGGAGGGTCTGGAGATGCCCGTACATCCGGTTTCTCAGACCCTGCTCAACCTTCCTCGAATGGCCGAGTATCAGGCGTCTCCACACATAACGAAACAGAGCGATCATCAAGGCGATTGCAACAATTATTATCCCCTGTTGAAACAAGAGAGATCCCGTTTCAGGGGTATGGGTAACAAGAAGGTCTATCGCCCTTTTGATGACCAAAGGGATAAGGAGGAGAAGAAAATCGACTAAGAGGAGGCTCAGGAGTCCAACGCTGAGCGCCCAGCGATTCTGGACAAAGTATGTACCAAGGGGCTGGAAATTTTTTAGCATTGCAGCAAAGGGGGTGGAGAAAATCAGTTTTGCAGCGGCACTTGGATTCATAGTGTTATTATATAATTCCCTTGCCATCCATTTGCAATGGATACTCTCGGGGAGCACAGTTTTCTGTTCGATGACATATCGGAATTCGAGTTGCCTTTTGTTGGCCTGGTCTTCTATGTTAAATACTGATATAAAGCAAAACATGAAGTCCACATTATTGCGTTACATCCGGTCCGCCATCTGGCTCATTTTTTCCATTATTATTTGTTTGGGGTGCTCTTCAACAGATGTTTTGCGAGATGATGTCTGTGAACCGCTTCCTGCGAGCACGCCTTTGGGCCGGGAGCGGCAATCGAGGGGGGTCAATCGCGCCGAACGGCTATTTCGCCACGTGTTGCAAGAGCAACCTCAGGCTTTGTTCCAATACACTCGCCTTGTTGATGCATTTAAAAAAAGAGCGGATCCGCACGGGGTTCCGTTTATCCCATTTGCAACATCCCGTGTCATCGGAGATCCCCTCTCCCTTGAGTCCCTGACCCATACGCTGGTCTATTATGATTCTCTGTACCCCGTCAAGAACAGACGTCCGGAAGGCTACATCTCTCCTGAAATGATTCTGAGAGCGTTTGTTTATTGCGCCGCAGAACAACTCGATGTGGACCAAACCATAATAAGAAAAACATTTCAGGAAACCACGTCCTATAGGGGGGATAAACCGTTGAAATTTATCTCCCTCGTTGACCGGTTGATTGCCGGTGTCACTGACTCGAACCGTTTGATAGAGAGGGCTTTTTCGTCTATCTCCCCCGATGATAGGCGCCGATTGCTTCATATGTTTCCCAAATTGCCCAACGAGTTTATCATGTCCAACCATATTTCAGAGACCGATGCTATTTTCATGCTCGATTTTGCCAAAAAGGTCGATATGGCAGAACTCTTCGCTGGTTTTTCCGTTCTATCGACTCTACTTTCTCCTGAATTTTTGGCACAGCTCAAGCAAGAAAGTGCCGATACACATGATCGGCCATTGGATCGTGAGATCTATCCGGGGTTAAAGGGGCGATTCCTTGCTGTGCGAGAAACTCCGGCAGGGCTTCTCCTGATCGGAGATGAGGGACCCAACATCTACGGCGTGGACGCATCTGTTATAATCGACTTAGGGGGAGACGATATCTATCTGAACAACGCCGGCTCTCCGGTTTATGAGACCAAAGACGGCCATGTCGAGAGTATCGATTCACACAGTAGTGTTATCATAGATTTTGCTGGCAATGACCGATACCTGAACAGTAAGTTTGCCACAATTGCATCCGGGTTTTTTGGAGTGGGTCTGATCGTGGATATGGAGGGGGATGATTTTTACAGCGGAGACCGGCTTTCATTGGGTGCTTCCTTTTTTGGGGTGGGCTGCCTTATCGATATGGCTGGCAATGACACCTACGCATGTCAGGAAATGGGACAGGGGAGCGCGTTTTTCGGGTGTGCGCTCCTGTTGGACATGGCCGGGGATGATCTCTATGAAGGCGCCAAGTATGTTCAGGGATTCGGGGGGCCGCTCGGATTTGGGCAGCTCCTTGATCTGAAGGGGGACGATTTCTATCGAGCCGGATGGAAGCATGGGTCAAGCTACGGCACAGCGAACATGTACCAGGCCTGCTCACAGGGGGCGGCATGGGGATTCCGGGGTTATGCCGGTGGAGGCATCGGCATACTGTATGATCTCTTGGGAGATGATTTCTATCAGGCTGGAAACTTTTCCCAGGGGACAGGCTACTATTTCGGATTCGGGATGCTCCGTGATGACGGAGGAGATGATGAATACCGCGGAGGCCGTTATTGCCAGGGATCTGCCGCGCACCGGGCGGTTGGCGCTTTTGTGGATGTCTCGGGCGACGACATCTACTCCGGGCGGATCGCAGCTAATCAGGGGGGCGCATGGGATCTTTCTGTGGCCGGCTTCTTTGATTATGCGGGCAACGACTCCTACAGGGGGACGGAGCTTTCCATGGGCTCAGGTGCCCAGAACGGCCTGGGATTTTTCTACGATGGAGGAGGAAAGGACCGGTACAGGGGGAACAAAAAATCTTTCGGGTACAGCGGTGACCACTCCTATGGCGGGGGGCGGAATGCGGGCAATCTCGGCGTGTTCATAGATACAGGTGGGTGCTTTGATACCTATCCAGTAGGCCCGTTCGCGAACGATAAGTTCATTATTCGGGGGGATACAGGGGTTTTTCTTGATGAATGAGCGTTTTTATCCAAGACGGAACAGGTTTCAAGTCCTTAAGACCCCGCGTTTATGGTTGGCCCTGTTGTCTGTGACCTTCTGGGTGACAATGAGCTTGCTTCACCTGAAACTGTCCAAATTAATTGTTTCCCCTCTCCCCACCCCCTTTGGGAACTTCACGCCTTCAGATTATTCATCCGCATCGGGTTGGGTGGGACTTACGGCACTGGTCCTGATTGTGTTTTTACAGGCAAGAAAGGGTCAACATCATTTACGGACTTTTGTCTACTGGTTTCTCTTGCTGGCTGTTATCTTTGCAGCCAACAGAATACTCTTGGTCTCCCCCAATGAATACGTTCATTATCCCCAGTACGCTATTCTTGTCATCCTCATGTGGCTCAGCATTGATCCGGACCGAACCCGGTGGCCCTTCGGACGTATCCTCTTTTGGGCCACCTTTATGGGGATCATCGATGAGGTGAATCAGTATCTATTTGTGTGCCCGTCCTATGGCGACTACCTGGATTTTAACGACTTCTTTCTGAACCAGTTGGGGGTAGTGACAGGGCTTCTCCTGGTCTACGGATTTCATGCCCCGAAAAATCAGGACAGGCCCACATTGTCCCTATTCAAATCTGTTGAGTTTAGGTTAGTCGCCGTTTGTTTTGTCATTCTGATTCTCCTTCATGCAGCAGGAAGATTGTACGTCACGCCTCCAAAGTCGGTCCCTCCGGGCGGGATAGCTTTGGTGAATGGAAAAAGGGCCATATATATTGAAAGAAAGCCGGGGATAATGGGGAATTGGAACAAGGTGTCAGAAGAAAACGTGTATTATGTCCTTGCCCCGGCAAGCGGTCTGTTTCTGCTCCTGATAACAGGCCTCATTTTCTCGACTTATGATCCACGGTTTTCCCGTCGGCTATTCATCAGACTCAGTTTATTAGACACTCCCCCCTAAAAAACCTACTGTATCGCCAATGCCTTTTATGGGATTTCGCTTTTACCCCTTGACATATGGGCTACAAGCCGTATAATGCATGCTTTTTGGGCCAGGGCCCAAGTTGATTTAACCTAAGTTGAGAGAAGGTCCATGGTATTTTGGCGGGTTCCGTTTGATTCGGAAGAAATTCAGATCACAACCGGTATTGTATATATCGTCGAAGATCGCTGCAAGGGATGCGGGTATTGTATTGAATATTGCCCTCGGGACGTTCTCGAATTTTCCTCCAAGTTCAATACCAAGGGCTACCACCCCCCCGCTGTTAAGAAACCGGATGATTGCGTCAACTGCCATTATTGCGAGATCTTATGTCCTGAATTTGCCATTTATTCGGTTGAAACGTCTACAGAACAAGGCTCAGGATCGGAGAAAGGATGAGACCAGCAGTCCTCACAGGTGAGCATTTTATGACAGGCGATGTTGCCTGTGCAGAAGGTGCTCTCGCAGCAGGGTGCCGTTTTTTTGCCGGTTATCCCATTACCCCCGCCACAGAGGTCGCAGAGCATATCGCAGAAAGGCTCCCGGAGGTTGGCGGGACATTTATCCAGATGGAGGACGAGATTGCGTCGATGGCCTCAATAATTGGCGCCTCATGTGCAGGCGTAAAGAGTATGACATCGACCTCAGGCCCCGGTTTTAGTCTGATGATGGAGAATATAGGTCTGGCCATCTGTACGGAAACCCCATGCGTTGTAGTAAATGTGCAGCGAGCCGGTCCATCCACGGGTCTCCCCACCCAGGGGGCACAGGGTGATATGATGCAGGCCCGGTGGGGTTCGCACGGTCATTATGATATCATCGCTTTGGCGCCAGCTTCACCCCAAGAGATCTTCTACCTGACCATTGAAGCTTTTAATCTGAGTGAAACCTACCGGTTGCCCGTACTGATCATGACCGATGAGATGATAGGACATATCAGCGAACGGGTCGTCATACCGGAGGCTAAAAAAATCAAGACCGTTTCAAGACCAAGGCCAAAGGGTAGAAAGGACCGTTTCAAGCCATTTGAGCCAGGGCCCAATGGCGTGGCGCCCATGGCCTCTGCGGGCGAGGGATATCATATCCACGTGACCGGATTGACCCATGACGAACGGGGCTATCCGGTGATGACGGTTGAAACGCAGAAGGCGATGATGGCCCAACTTATGGGAAAGATCCAGCGGAATCTCGATGACATTATTCGAACAGAGGCCTACCGGCTTGAGGATGCAGAAATTGTTATTGTTTCCTATGGCGTGTCCGCTCGAACCAGCCTGGCCGCGGTTGATGAAGCGCGTGATCAAGGGATAAAGGCAGGCCTGCTACGGTTGATCACAGTATGGCCTTTCCCGGAAGCCCTGATCCAAAACTTGGCAAAAAGGGTGAAATGCTTTGTTACAGTAGAGATCAATTTAGGTCAAATCCACCTCGAAGTGGAACGATGCGCAGCAGACAAGGCCCCATCTTTTTTGGTGGGGCACCCCGGGGGAACAATCATCACTCCCGAGCGTGTTGTAGAGGTGTTGAAGGAGTTTTTTTAAAAGTATGAACCAGATCAAAAAGCAAGCCAAACATCCCCTGGATGACCTTCTCCGAATAGACCGTATTCCGCATATCTGGTGCCCCGGGTGTGGTATCGGCACGGCGTTTTCTGCCTCCCTTATCGCCATGAGAGAGAGTGGTATTGATCTTGAGAAAACAGTGATGGTTTCAGGGATAGGCTGTTCAGGAAGAGGGGCGGGATATGTAAATTTAGACTCCTATCATACCACCCATGGGAGGGCCATCCCCTTTGCCACAGGGATGAAAATGGCCAACCCCGAACTCAATGTTGTGGTATTCAGCGGTGACGGAGATCTCTTTGCTATCGGCGGCAATCATTTTATCCATGCGGCCCGACGTAATGTGGACCTCACGGTTGTATGTGTCAATAATTTCAATTACGGTATGACAGGAGGTCAGGCGGCAGCCACCACCCCCCACATGGCCAAGACGACCACCACGCCCGTGGGAAATCCCGATACTCCTTTCAATCTCCCCCTTTTGGCCTACGCATCAGGGGCTACCTATGTGGCGAGATGGACCATCCTGCATACCCGTGATCTTACGGAATCCATCAAAGAGGCCCTTCTTAACAGAGGGTTTTCCTTTATTGAGGTCCTCTCGCCCTGCCCGATCAATTACGGCCGGAGAAATAAGGAAAAGGGAATAGACTCATTAAAGATTTATCAGGAGCGCACCATTATCAGGAATGATGCTCAGCCATGGGAATTGGATATCGATTTTGACAGGGGAATTGTCTTGGGCAAATTTATTCAGACGGAACGGCCCACCTGTACAGACAGATATGACAACACATGCCGGCCAAAGGAATTTATAGAGGGAGAAAAGGGTCTGGAATAATGGCCAGAGGAAAAAGAAAAGCCGCGAGGCAGGAGATTATTTTTACAGGTTTTGGCGGCCAGGGGATCATCCTGGCAGGTCGCATTCTCGGCAAGGCGGCGGTCATCGGTGACCACAGGGAGAGCACCTTGGTCCAGGCATATGGACCCGAGGCACGTGGCGGGGCATGCAGCGCCCAGGTGACTATAGACGACCAGCCTATTCATTATCCTTACGTGAGGAGACCTGATGTCTTAGCATGTATGTCTCAGGGTGGTTTTGACAAGTTTATTGGCCAGATGAAGGAGGGGGGGACCTTGCTGATCGACCAGGATCTGGTTCAGCCTCAAGGTTTTGGCGGGCAGTTTTTTTCCGTGCCCTCTACTCGGATTGCCGAGGAGTTAGGAAGGAAAATGATGGCAAATATTATCATGTTGGGTTTTTTCACCGCCATAACCGGGGCGGTCTCTGTGGGTGCCGCCCGAGATGCCGTGACTGATTCGGTTCCCAAGGGGACTGAGGAAATGAATGCTACAGCCTTCAATAAGGGTTTCGATTACGGGCTGGCCGTGCTCAAGGGACGAGAAAAGAAGGCCACTGGGAAGGCAGGAGCCTGAAGATGACACGCCCAAAAGACCGTCTGTACAGAGTACTTATCATAGGAGCAACACCGGCAGGGATAGCGGCTGCCAGTAAATTAGGGGAACTGGGCATCCCCGTGACTCTCGTGGACTCTGATCCCGATTTAGACCAGAAATTAGGCAATGAAGAATGGCGGCTGGCCTCTGGCGTACCCCTGAATTATGCGTACCGGCCCGGTTTAATAAGAATTTTGCGTAATCCCATCATCCGTTGCGTCCTCCCTGCCCGGGTCCTTTCCATCAAGCACACACCTCAAGGATTCCGCGCAAAGATACAAACCTCCCAGACATTTATTGATCCTGAACAGTGCGTCCTGTGCGGGCGCTGCTTTGAGATCTGTCCTGTTTCCCTCCCGGATGGAGGAAAGCCGATACGGTTTGGCCCGAGGACGGCCCTTCCGGGAAGACCGGTTATCGATAAGAGGCAGCAGCCGTTATGCCAGGCCTCCTGCCCCTTAGGAGTCAATGCCCAGGCCTATATAGCCCTCACAAGGGCCGGTAGATTTCAAGAGGCACTCGATGTCGTCAGAAAGGATAATGTCCTGCCCGGGATATGTGGAAGGGTGTGCACCCACCCCTGTGAAGAGGTCTGCAGGCGGGGAGACTTAGATGAACCGATCTCCATAAGAGATATCAAGCGTTTTGTGGCAGATTACGAAATTTCCAACCCTCATGATTCGGTATCCGCGGAAATCGAGCGGAGAGATGAAAGGATCGCTGTCATCGGATCAGGACCCGCTGGATTGGCGGCGGCCGCCGATTTGGCCCGTCTTGGATATAATGTAACCGTCTTTGAGAAAGAGGCCAAGGCGGGTGGTCTCCTTCGCTATGGGATCGGCCCTCATCGTCTACCGAGAGATATCCTCGATTATGAGCTTGAATATATTCGAAATATAGGTGTTCAGTTTGCAACCTCCTATGGTGTTGATCTTTCCGGTTCTTTCAGTAACCTGAAAGAGGATTTCGATGCAGTGATATTGACCGTTGGTTCCTGGGCCGACAGACGGCTCGGGGTGCCGGGGGAGGAATTAGAGGGTGTAGAGGGGTGTCTTTCTGTCTTGAACAGTCTCTATCGTGAAGATTGGGACACTAAAGAGCCAGAGGTCCCGCGAAACGGAGATGCTAAGGCAGAAGCGTTGGCTGTAATCGGCGATGGCAATGCCGCCTTTGACTTAGCGCGCGCCATGAGGCGTTTGGGCGCCAATGTTACGATCGTATCGTGGTTTTCCGAAGACCTTGTCCCGGCAGACAGTGAAGAGATCGAGCAGGCCAAGGATGAAGGGATCGCAATTGTGGATGGAACACAGGTGACAGCCTTTGTGGGCACAAATGGAAGGCTGGATCACCTGAGCTGCAGACCCACAAGACCGGGGAAACCTGACCTTAACGGGATACGATGGCCGGTGATTATTCAGGAGTCTGAGCCATTTGACCTCAAGTTTGACAGGGCCATTGTGGCGATTGGCCAGGCCGGATCGTTTCCGTTGGGAGAACCATCAAAGGGAGATCGTGCTTCAGCCGGACCTAAGATTACCCCTCACGGATTTTTAGAGGTTGATGAAGAAGGGCGCACGAGCGTTCCCGGTGTCCATGCCGCCGGTGATGCCGTCAATGGCCCCTCCACCGTGGTGGAGGCCATGGCCTCCGGGAGGGCAGTGGCCCGTTCGGTTCACATGGAGCTTAGTGGTGGCGAAGCAGCAGTGATGGAGTCATCACGACCTGAAGATAGGGACTTCCCCGAGATCCCGTCAGACATACCTTCTGTTGCCCGACCGACCATGCCTGAAAGACAGCCCTCTGTAAGAACGGACAATTTCTCGGAAGTGGCATTAGGCCTGAGCGAATCTCAGGTCATATTTGAGGCGGAACGTTGTCTCCAGTGCGGAATATGTTCCGAATGTCTCCTCTGCACTGACGCCTGCAGCACCTTAGGGGCTATTAATCACTTAGAGCAACCTGAAAAAAGTGTGGAGCATGCAGGAGTGGTGATTATTGCTGACCCAGAGGCAGCCCCTGCTGTCAAGGGAGAGGACGTGATCAGGGCCTATGGCCCCAAGGCCGCCAAATCAGATGTGTACGCCATGATCATACGCGGCTTTGCCGCTGCCGCCAATGCCATGGTCCTGTTAGGAGGCGCATCCCAGAGGACGAGAGGTCGAGGGGTTTCCTTCTTGCCGCCTGACCCCGAGCTGTCGCCTGAAATTCGCATAGGGGTCTTTGTATGCCGGTGTAACGACGCATTTGGCTGGCTTAATGAGATGGACCAATATGTGGAGGGTCTGACACGGAAGGAAGAGATAGTCCATGCTGAAATCATGCCTTCTGCCTGCGTGCCGGAAGGGACTGCAGCTATTTTGAAGGCTATTCGTGAAAAGGGTCTTACCCGGGTGGTCCTTGCCTCCTGCGTGTGCTGCCCCCTCGACTTTGTATGCAGCGCCTGCACGGATCAGAGAAGCCGCCTGAAAGACGCACTCTTTCATGGGACAGGGATCAGCCGGGCCATGGTTGAAACCTGCAACTTAAGGGGTGAGGCGCTGCGGTATCTTATGGAAGACAGCACTACTGCCCTGACGAGTTTTACAGGGCTGATCGACCGATCCGTTAACAGGGCCAAGGGTTTGAGGCCTCTTCCGGCCCCGGTGAGGACCTATAATTTTGCTACTGCGGTAATCGGTGAGTCAGAATCAGTCGTAAACAGCGCTCAAACCCTTGCCTCTGCCGGGCTTGAGGTCTTTATGTTCGGAAGTGAGGACAGGCCATTAACAAAAAAGCTGTCCCATACCAATATACACTGTTTTGAGGGGTCTGAGGTCACCGGTATGAGCGGTACATTGGGTAATTTCCAGATCTTTGTGAAAACAGAAGAATTCTCTCAGGTTATACAGGTAGGTGCCATAATCTTAGGAGAAAAGGCAAGAGGACGGATACCTTATATGTTCCAGAAGGGGCTCCCGAGCAGTATACTGACATCCTCAATCCAAAAACGCGGGACTCCCGGGATACCCTTTGCCTATCCAGGGACAACCTCTATAGCAGGCCTTTTTAAGGCCTACCCGCCCGGCATTCACGTATCTAAACGGAAAACAGGCTCTGCCGCGGCTGCTCTTGCTGCGGCAATTATGCCTCGGGGCCCAAGGCAGAGCAAAGGATTTACCGTAGTGGTGGACAAAGATCTTTGCCGAGGATGCGGGCGCTGTATCAAGACCTGTCCATATCAAGCGGTTACCCTGCAAGAAAATAGAGTGGGTGGGTGGTATGCGATGGTAGACGAGGCCCTCTGTAAGGGGTGCGGCAACTGCATCTCCGTATGCCCGTCAAACGCGGCTGACAGCCCTTATCGGAACCAGAAGTATCTCGAGCAATTGCTTGGAGAGGTTCTTGTAGAAACCGGTTAAGCGATTTCTGGATACTGGATGCTGGATACTGGATGTAGGATGGATGATCAGGATGGTTGGATGATTGATTCGTGGCGGTGTTCCTTACGCCTTGAGCCTTACGCCTTTGTCAGATACACGATACAGGATAGATGATGCAGAAAGCAGGACAACAAATGACAAATGACAAACGACAGATGACAGATGACAGATTCTAATATCATACTTTTCATGTGCAACTGGGGGCCGCATGCGGCGTATCAAACTCTTCAGGACAACGGGTCGCAGATCCCCGACAATATCAAGATGGTGCGAATTCCATGTACAGGAAGGATCAGCAAGGCCCTCCTCTTTAAGTCCTTTGAAATGGGTGCGAACGGTGTCGCCCTGATAGGGTGTGAACCGGGTTCATGCCGGTATGGAACAGGGACTACCAACGCACAAGAGAATGTGGAGGATACCCGGGGCATCATAGAGCTGTTAGGTCTGGGAAAGGATCGCCTTCGTTTAGCCACCTTTCTGCCCGATGAATCGGAACGTCTCCTTGAGTTTCTGCAACGCTTTTCAAGGGAAATAAGGGAGATGGGCACCAGCCCGATAAGGCCGGCCACGGAATCGATGCCAGTGGCTGAAAGGGACGAGGCCATTAAAAAAATTGTATCTACCCACGATGTTTATGCCTGCCAGGACTGTGGGAAATGTTCGTCTGCCTGTCCCCTGACCCTCGCAGGAAGGCCTTTCTCCCCAAGGGCCACTGCGAATGCCGTGATCGCTGGAGACATCGATTCTTCTTTAGTGCAAGAAGACGTCTGGTCCTGCCTGACCTGTGGACTATGTTATGATCGGTGTCCCTCTGCAGTAGATTTCTCCGGGTTTATTCGGGATCTGCGTGATATACTGGTAAGGAGTGGTTCTGACAGACATGCATCCCATGGCGGGTTTTTTCATTCACTGATGCGGACAATGACATCAAAGGATCTTGAAGTAAGACAGTGGGAATGGCTTCCCGGGGACGTTCGGACAGATCCTGATAGCAAGACCCTGTTCTTCGGAGGATGCGCCCCCTACTTTGATATCTTTTTTAGAACCTATTTGGGGGTACAAACACGTGATATCCTTTTGGACAGTCTTCGACTTCTCAATTTTTTCGACATCCATCCTGCGCTGCTCAAGAATGAGCGATGCTGCGGACATGACCTTCTATGGTCGGGGGACAGGGCGAATTTCCTGAGATTGGCAAAACTGAACGCGGAAGCGATCAATGACTTAGGAATAGAGGAGGTCATAACGGCCTGCCCCGAATGTTACAGGACCCTTCTTAGAGACTATCCTGAACAGGGGGTTGACCTTAATTGCAAGGTCACTCACATCTTCGATCTCTTGGAAAAAGAGATTGATAAGGGGGCTGTGGGCTTCAAAAAATTTGACAAGAAATTGACTTTTCAGGACCCATGCAGGTTGAGCCGTTTTGAGAATCGCCCCGATCTGCCGAGGAAGCTGATCAACCGGCTTAATCCGGATTCCTTTAATGAGATGCAGGGCAGTGGAACCAGCGCAATATGCTGCGGCAACAGTGCCTGGACCGGATGCGATTCATTCAGTAAGGTGCTTCAGGTTAAGCGTATCCGACAGGCCCATGATACAGGTAGCGATCTGCTGATCACTGCCTGCCCCAAGTGTCAGATCCATCTCCGCTGCGCAATGGAGGACCCATTCCTCGGAGAAGAGCTCAATATGGATATGCTTGATCTCACGAGCCTTTTGGCCAGGACCATACAGTGGGAGTAAGGATTGATGATTGACGATTGAAGACCCGCCTATTAGATTCAGAGGGAAAAATGGAACAGAATGTAGTTGTAAAGGGAGATGAAAACTTTGAGGAAAAGGTCCGTATAGGGGTCTATGTCTGCCATTGTGGTTTGAACATTGCGCAGACAGTAGATTGCCAGAGGGTGGCCGAGACCGCCTCTCTCTTAGACGACGTGACTATTTCAAAGGATATCGGCTATGCCTGCTCCGAGCCTGGGCAGCAGCAGATCAAAGATGATATTCTTGAACATGGTCTGAACCGGGTAGTCGTGGCGTCATGTTCGCCAAGGCTGCACGAACCCACCTTCAGGAAGATGCTTCAGTCGGCCGGAATCAATCCCTACCTCTTAGAGATGGCCAACCTTCGTGAACAGTGTAGCTGGGTCCACATGAATGAGCCCGATGCGGCCACCAATAAGGCCGAAGACCTGGTAAAGATGGCCGTATCTCGCATTCGCCTGCTCCAGCCCCTTAAGGAAGATACCCTCCCCCTCACCAAACGGACCCTGATCATTGGAGGTGGTGTGGCAGGCATTCAGGCGGCCCTCGACCTTGCAGACAATGGATATGATGTGGTTTTAGTGGAGAAAAGGCCTACAATCGGCGGGGTTATGGCCCAGTTAGATAAGACCTTTCCCACCATGGACTGTTCCATCTGAATACTTGGACCGAAGATGACGGATGTCGGTCGACATCCTAAAATCACACTTCACACCCTCAGCGAAGTGGTAGACGTCAAGGGCTATGTGGGTAATTTCCATGTCAACATCCTGAAAAGGGCCCGCTACGTTGATGAAAAGGAATGTACTGCCTGCGGGGACTGTGCCACGGTCTGCCCTGTTGTCCGGCCTGATGAGTTCAATTTGGGCCTTTCATCCCGGCGGGCTATTTTTACACCCTTTCCACAGGCCGTGCCCTCCTCCTATGTCATCAACGTAAATGAGTGCCTCGGCCACAACCCTGTTGTCTGCGCCAAGTGCATAGAGGCCTGTGATAAGGGCTGCATTGACTTTCACATGTCTGACAAGGAGATCGTGGAGGATGTAGGTACGATTGTGGTCGCCACCGGTTTAGAAGTATATGATCCGACTGAGCTTGACGAATACGCTTATGCAAGATTTGAAAACGTCCTTACCAGCCTTGAATTTGAACGTCTCATCAATGCGGGTGGGCCTACCAAGGGAGAAGTCCTGCGTCCCACAGACCTGCAACCCCCGAGATCTATAGGATTTGTGCAGTGCGTAGGCTCACGATCGGCCAAGAAAGGTGCGAACTACTGCTCTAATGTCTGCTGTATGAACACCGTAAAGAGCACACTCATGCTTAAAGAGCACTACCCTGACATTGATATCAAGGTTTTTTATATTGATATAAGGGCCTTTGGAAAGGGGTTTGAGGACCTCTATATGCGGAGTCGGAGGTCAGGAGTGCATTACCTGAGGGGCCTTCCGGGCACGGTTGAAGAAGCCTCTGATAAAGGCTTGAAGGTGTCAATAGAGAACACTGCCACGGGCAAACTCGAAACTCACCACTTGGATATGCTTGTATTGGCCCTTGGGATTAAACCCGCTTCAAGTACGCAACGGCTCCAGGAGATATTAGGTCTCCAGCTTACCCCGGACGGATTCTTTTTGGAGGCCCACCCTAAGCTGCAACCGGTGGACGCAGCAACCCGGGGGGTCTTCTACGCCGGGTGTGCGGAAGGGCCAAAGGATATCAAGGAAAGCGTTACCCAGGCCTCTGCCGCGGCAGCGCGCGCGATCCGGCTAATGCACAGGGGAGAAATTACCACCGAACCGATTACTTCGATGGTGGTGGAGGAACATTGCAAGTCATGTGGAAAATGCGCAGAGGTCTGCCCCTATAACGCCATTAAAGTAGATGTCAAGAGAAAGACACCCGCCGTGGTCAATACAGCGGCCTGTGCCGGGTGTGGAACCTGCGCTGCCGAGTGCCCGTTCAGCGCTATTATCATGAACCATTTCACAGACGAGCAGATCTTAAACCAGGTCGAGGCGTTACTTGAAGAAAAGCCCAAGGAAAAGATCTTGGCCTTTGCGTGTAACTGGTGTTCCTATGCGGGGGCTGACTATGCAGGTGTATCCAGGCTACAGTACCCACCTAATGTGCGCCTTATCCGCACCATGTGCTCGGGTAGGGTGGATGAAAAATTTATATGGGAAGGATTTCTCAAGGGAGCCCCTGTTATTTTGGTCAGCGGCTGCCATATCGGCGACTGCCACTACATTGACGCAAACCACTGGACAGAAAAACGGATAAAAAAGATACACAAGAAGATGTCCAAGTTGGGGATTCGTCCGGAGCGGCTTCAGTTGGAATGGATCAGCGCCGCAGAAGGTGTCCGCTTTGCCGATGTCATGCAACGGATGGAGGTTCTCAGGGGTGGCGTGACTTCCGAGGAGATCGCCGGGACAATAGAGACCCTTAAGGGATGATTGAATATTGAATATTGAATATTTTTCCTTCGACCTTCCAAATTATCTGTAGACGTCTCGGCCTCAGTACTTACCTGGATCAACGTTGCGCGTTAAAACCTTCGAATTGCACGAAAGAATCCTAACCATTTCCCAAATGGCAGGTCGCAATATTCAATCATCAATCGTCAATAGTCAATTCTAAATGCCTCCTAACGGCCTGAAATCCATATTAGAGATAATATTCAGCGGTCGGATGTTCGTGGCCCTTGCAATGGGTTTTGCCTGCGGGTTGCCCCTCCTGCTGACCATCACCGTGTTGCAGGCATGGATGAAGGAGGCGGGGGTAGATCTTGCCGTGATAGGGTTGATGGCCTTAGTGGGTCTTCCATACACGGCAAAGTTCCTCTGGGCCCCGTTTTTAGATAGATATACACTCCCTTTCTTGGGCCGTAGAAGGGGATGGCTTCTCATTATACAGATAGCCCTGATCATGGCAATCGCGGCCTTAGGCCTCACTGACCCTGAGAGGAATCCTTGGATGGTCGCTTTTGTGGCGTTTGTAGTAACGTTTTTCAGCGCCTCTCAGGATATCGTGGTGGACGCCTACAGGAGAGAGGACCTCCCCGACGAGGAGTTGGGCTTAGGCTCGTCCCTGTATGTGAACGGGTACAGGGTGGGGATGCTCTTGGCCTCGGGCGGGGGCCTGATCATGGCAGATCATCTCTCTTTCACCATTGTTTACCTTATAATGGCGGGCTGCATGCTGCCCGGTGTTATGACCACATTATTGGCGCGAGAGCCTGAAGCTGCTGCTGGGACTCCTACATCCCTCAGGGAGGCCGTGTTTGATCCCCTGGTGGAATACTTCAGCAGGGAGGGCGCTATCTGGATCCTCGCATTCATTCTTTTTTATAAGATAGGCGATACCATGGCCAGCGCCATGACCATTCCCTTTTATCTTGATTTAGGGTTTTCAAAGACCGAAATCGGCGCGGTCGTCAAGCTCTTCGGTTTCTGGGCAACTATTGCGGGGAGTTTGATCGGCGGTATAATGATGATCCGCTTAGGGATCAATCGCTCCCTATGGGTTTTCGGCTTTCTTCAGGCCATATCCACGGCGTGTTTTGCCCTCCTTGCCCGAGTCGGTCACAGCGTCCCGCTTCTTTCAGGCGTGATAGGTTTTGAAAACCTGAGCGCCGGGATGGGAACTGCTGCCTATATTGCGTTCATGGCCAGCATTACAAACAAGAGATTTACCGCCACGCAGTATGCCCTCCTGACCAGTCTTATGGGGGTGCCCCGGGTACTGGCATCCGCTCCCACCGGCTTTCTTGCTAAGAACTTAGGCTGGGAGAGTTTTTTTGTCGCCTGCACCCTGATTGCCATCCCCGGGATGTTACTCCTGCTCAAATTTGCGCCATGCGCTCCGCGCCCACCGGCATCTCAATAACCCGCATTGACTTCCACCTGCCGCCAAGAAAGCGAAAAAAGAACATAAAACTGAGCACAATGACATAGGCTGAAAAAGTGATCCAGGGAACCATGAGCCCATACCCCAATACAACTACGGCGAGATAGGTGGGAATAACAAGGACGAGGGCAGACGTAATTACGACCATGAACATGACATAGCGCGTGTCCCCGGCGCCCTTTATTGCAGAGGAAAATATCAGGTTCATGGTGTCGAAGATGGAGTAAAGCGCAACAAATCTGAGGAGGATGACAGTAATCCTGTAGATTTCAGCAAAGCGCTCACTGTTGGCCTTAGCGGCAAACGGCAGGACAAAGATGTCA
>Ga0315535_1001387_pt1 | contig 16170 bp, 12 predicted proteins | sample SalMarSW160220MG_2_FD_203092 | JGI IMG/M metagenome (GOLD analysis project Ga0315535, IMG submission 203092) | Salt marsh sediment microbial communities from the Plum Island Ecosystem LTER, Massachusetts, United States - Salt Marsh Sediment SW1602-20 ...
CTTTTTATGCTTCAGGATGAAATCAAAATGATGTTCGACAAGGTTAGAAGCGACATAACTTACTTAAAACGACTTGAGAGAATCAGGACGGAATTTCTTGCAAATGTTTCCCATGAATTACGAACACCGATTTTTGCAATCCAGGGTTATGTCGAAACTCTGTTAGACGGCGCGATAAATGATTCTAAAGTTAACATGCGATTTCTTGAAAAAGCTAATCAGCATACTATAAATCTTTCCAACTTGTTGAATGATCTAATAGATATTTCGATGATAGAATCCGGCGAGATGAGAATGAGCTTTCGTTACTTTAATATAAACGAATATATCTCGAAAATAATTCAAGATTTTAAAATTATGGCCGATGAGAAAAATATAGAATTGGTTTTTCACCCGGCAAGGGAATCACTTCAATTATTCGGCGATAAAGATAAGCTGAAGCAGGTAATGACTAATCTTCTAACAAATGCGATTAAATACACCGAAAAAGGAAAAGTTGAAATATTGGTTGAAGAAGATAATAATTACGGTATTATAATTATTCGTGATACAGGTATCGGGATTCCCGAAGAAGATTTAAATAGAATTTTTGAGAGATTTTTCCGCGTAGATAAAGCCCGGTCGAGATCAGTAGGCGGAACAGGACTAGGATTGGCAATTGTAAAGCATATAATCGAAGCTCATGGCTCAAATGTTGAAGTTAAGAGTAAATTAAATGAAGGTTCGGAATTTTCGTTTAGATTGAGAAAATGACGAAATTATGCTTTTATTTCATGCAAAATTGAAAACTTTATTTCTGAATTTTCTCTAAAAATTGACTTATCTTATTTAATTTCATAATTTTGTTAGCTAAATTTTCTTAGAATAAGGATTAAAAATGATAGCAGTTGTTGATATTCAAGGACAGCAGTTTAAAGTATCCGAAAATAATAAGTATTATGTCCCAAGACTTAATGCTGAACCGGAAACAGAAGTAACTTTTAATAATGTGTTATCTCTCATTGATGAAAATGAGACTAAAATCGGTACCCCGTATGTTTCAGGTATCAAAGTAGATGCAAAAGTTTTAAATCACGTAAAAGACGATAAGGTAATTGTTTTCAAAAAGAAAAGAAGAACCGGTTACGAAAAGAAAAACGGGCACAGGCAGCAATTAACAAGAATTGAAATTACAAAGATTGGACAATAACAGGAGATTTTATTATGGCTCATAAAAAAGGTCAAGGCTCTTCAAGAAACGGAAGAGACAGTAATGCCCAAAGACTTGGCGTAAAAAGATTCGGCGGAGAAAACGTTCTTGCCGGCAATATACTTGTTAGACAAAGAGGAACAAAATTTCACCCCGGTGTTAACGTAGCAAAAGGAAGCGATGATACTTTGTTTGCTCTATCCAACGGCGTTGTAAAGTTTGAAACAAAACGAGGAAACAGGAAAGTTATAAACGTTTTCCCCGTTTCATAATTATACCTGATTCTTAATTATAAAAAAACCCTCTTTTATGAAGAGGGTTTTTAATTTTAAATTATATTGGGAAAATATTAATATCCCAGGCGTTCCATATCGGCGATTAACTTTTTAACCGCATCGGTAGATTTATCAAACATAGCCTGTTCATCTTTATCCAATGAAAATTCAATGACTTTCTCGATTCCGCCGGAACCAAGAACCGCAGGAACTCCTACATAATAACCTTTGACATTGAACTCACCATTCAGATAAGCGCAAGCCGGAAGGACTCTTTTATGATCTTTAAGAATTGCTTCCGCCATCGCAGTTGCCGAAGCAGCAGGTGAAAAGAATGCAGACCCGGTTTTCAAAAGTTTTACCACTTCACCGCCTGCCATCTTAGTCCGTTGAACCATTGCATCCATTACTTCTTTAGCTTTGGCTTTATCTCCATATTTTCTTTCCAATAATTCCATAGCCGGTATTCCGTTAACGTTGGCATACCTGACAATAGGAACCATAGTATCGCCATGTCCGCCCATAACCATTGCATTTACATCTTTTACAGAGACACCTAATTCCCATGCAATAAAAGTCGAGAACCTTGACGAATCAAGAACACCCGCCTGGCCAAAAACTTTTTTATGCGAAAATCCGGTGACTTTTTGGAAAAGTGTAACCATTGCATCAAGAGGGTTTGAAATAATTATCACAATCGCATTTGGAGCGTTGCTCTTTACTCCTTCGGCAACGGACTTCATAATTTTTGCGTTCGTGGTAAGTAGATCATCCCTGCTCATACCTGGTTTCCTTGGTAATCCTGCGGTGATAATTACAAGATCCGAATCTTTAATTCCTTCATAACTGTTGGTGCCGGTAACGTTAACGTCAAACCTGTCAACCCGGGATGCTTCCGCTACATCGAGCGATTTTCCTTGAGGCATGTCTTCAACTATATCAAACATGACAACATCCCCGAGTTCTCTCGAAGCAATCAATTGTGCCAATACGCCGCCAATTTGACCCCCGCCAATCAATCCAATTTTTTTTCGTGCCATTTTTACTCCCACTGTTAAATTATTAAACAATGTTGATTATTTATAATAACTAATAATTCAAAAATAATTATGTCTTACTGTTTTTACAACATAGTAATTAATAAATAAACGTAAAAGGTGATTTTAGTCTGGTTTTTATTTTTAAAGAATTGTTTTCCGGGAGGTTTACATTTTCAATTTATTGTTCAAGCTTATTGAATCATACTCCAGATATGATCAAGGAGTTCGTCTATCCCGAATTTACTTATTGATGAAACAATAAAAGGCGCATAATTGAGTTCTTTTATTTTCTTCAATTTCAATTTTTTAATTTCGGATTCATCAAGCTGATCGGCTTTAGTAAGAGCTAATATTTTTTCTTTTTTTGCTAAGGAAGTGCTGTAACTTTTCAGTTCATTTAGCAGAAGATTAAAATCCTTAATATAATCATCGGAAGCAATATCGATCATGAAAAGAAGTATCTTGGTTCTTTCGATATGGCGTAAAAATTTGTGGCCTAATCCTCTCCCTTCATGAGAACCTTCGATTATTCCAGGTATATCTGCAACGGTGAAACTTTGAAAATCTTTATATTTTACGATTCCCAGGACCGGTTCGAGAGTCGTAAATGGATAGTCTGCAATTTTGGGCTTTGCGGCAGAAACCACCGAAATAAATGTAGATTTGCCTGCATTGGGAAAACCGACCAGACCGACATCAGCAATTAACTTTAGTTCAAGAGTTATTTTTTTTTCTTCACCCGGCTTACCGTTTTCAGCAAAGCGAGGTGTCTGGTTGGTAGATGTTGCAAAATTACTGTTCCCTTTTCCGCCCCTTCCTCCTTTTGCAGCAGTATAGATTTTTCCATTTTCATTTAAGTCGGAAATAATTTTCCCCGAATCAAAATCTTTAACAGTCGTCCCTATTGGCACAAATAGAATAACGTCCTTCCCGTTTTTGCCGTCTTTTAATGAATTGCCGCCGTTTTCTCCGTTTTGGGCTTTAAAATTTTTCTTGTACTGGAAATTTAGGAGTGTTGATAAATTTCCTACTGCCTTAATAACTACATTTCCACCCCTCCCACCGTTTCCGCCTGATGGTCCGCCTTTAGGCACATACTTTTCTCTACGAAAAGTTACCGCACCGTCGCCGCCCTTACCGGCTTTGACTGCAATTACTGCATAATCAATGATCATTAACTGGCCTGGTTAAAATAGAAGGATACTACGTTTGTCAAAGTTATAGCATCCCTGGTGTAGGGACTAACCCGGTAGGTAAAAAAGACTCCTTTTAAAATCTCGATTGCTTCATCATAGTTTCCGCATTCGGCTATCTTTTCCATTGTGTTTGTAAAATCATCCCTGTCTTCATTAAAAATATTCGATATTATTCTTTCCATATCGCGATTGGTTATGTAGCGAAATATATCAGTTTCAATTTTATTTTTTGTAACCGGATCAATTTTATTCTCAAGCTTTTCAATCTCTTTTTCAATTTTTTCAATGTCTTCAAATTTTTTATAATTTTCCGGTTCATGACTTGCTAGATCCTCTGCGGATTCATCTTTAATTTTTACATCAAGATTATTACTTTTATCCTCAGCTTCCAATTCTTCACTTGCAGTTATATTTTTTGAATTATTCAGATCAAAACTGCTCGTAACTAATTCATAACCGTTTTTATTGTTTTCTTCTTCAATATTATTTTCACTCACTAAATCATCATCCCCAGTCTCGTCATTCTCTTCTTCCACTATTCTATCGTAATCGGTAAATTCCTCTGTCTCATCGCTTTCGTCTTTTACTTCCGAATCCTGGACATCTAATCCCTGTACCGGTTCATTGGAATCTCTTTCAGATTCTTCTTCATCAAAATATTCTTCATTTTCATCTTCATCATGACTTTCAATTATTTTTTTATTGCCATTTTTATTAACAACTTGCGCATCAATTTGTGTTTCATCCTGAACTTTATAATCTATTTCAATTTCGTTTTCTTCTACAGTAATACTGGGTTCTTCTTCAACAGTAATTTTCTTGTCTTCTGATTCTTCAGAAGTATCATGAATATTTCCGGTTTCAAAATTTACTTCATCATTGTTTTCGATTACCGCTTCATTTTCAGGTTGTTCTGACTCAGCATCATTTATTCTGTTTATTTCGATTGTACCATCAGCCTCGTCGCTCTCTGAATTCACTTCATCATGCTCTTCAATAATTGTTTCATCTTTAGTCTGCTTTGTATCAGGAGGGTTTAATTCCTGGATTTCGGAACTATCCAGAATCTTTTCGGTTTCATAATTTATTTCATTATTTTCCTCAATAACCGTATTATCTTCATTATCATCTGATTCGGAAATTTTTTCTTCTTGTACTTCATTTTTATCGAAAATTTCCCCGCTCTCAAAATTCATTTGGTCGTTGTCTCTAATAATTGTTTCCTCCTCCGGAAGTTCTGATTCGGAAACATTCATCTCTGTATTAACTTCCGGTTCCACAGTTTTTTCGAAATCAAATACCTGCTGCTCTTGATTTTCTTCCACCGGCGCTGCTGCAATAATATTTTTTATTTCTTTTATCTCAACTTTTTGTTTCTCCTCAAAATGCAATACATTTTTCAAGGCTAAAAGTATATCGACAAGATTCTTTTCCTTTAAGTAAAACTCAACGGCATTTAATGGAACTTTACTTTTATTTATAGACCCTACATTAAAAAAATCACCCAGGGAACCAAGTGCCATATCAACCACTTTGGATTCCTGTTTTGCAAGGATTTCTTTGTCAATTTTACTTAAGAGTAACTCAAATTCAGCTAAACTTACATTTGCTATTCTCTTCTTGGCAAGATAACCGGATAAAATATCTTTAATATATCCGTAGTAATAAGTATAGTTCAGCATCAAACGAAGCTCTTGTGCAGAAAACAAATCCTTTTCATGATATATCAATTTTGAAAGCGACCAATTCGGGCGGGCTACAAAGTTTGCATTAAATGAAACAGCCTGGACGATTAGAATTTTTATATCTTCATAAGCAATCTTTTTGTTCTTTTTAATTTCCTTTCCGATTTGGTTAAAATAATTTAAAATTTCGGCGCTGGAATAATCAAAAACGGAATTTTGCAGGAGCTTGTTTCTATCCTCATAAATAATATAATCGAGTTCAGCAGAAACATACTGTATGATTGCAGGATGAATGTTTAACCCGGCAAGTTTATCGAAAGTAAACAGAGAACCTAATTTTTTAATTTTATTAAGAGTAAAATCGGAAATAAATTTAATCTCACGTTCGAACATTTAAAAATCTAACCATCTATTTATTACAAAAAAAATTATTAAATAAAACTAAATTATACATATCTATTTGCTAATGTAATGAAAGCACTCTGCTTTATTCGAAATATAGCTTGAAAAAAGGAAAATTGAAACAAAAAATCAAGGTAGCTCAAATAAAATCTATCATTATTGATGATTTTATATAATTAACACAATTGTGAGTTATGGCTCACTATGCACTTCAATATTATGAAAAGTACTGTTCCCAATGATCTCTTTAGCCAAAGCAAGGTATGCGATAGATGATTTTGCTGCGGAATTATATTCCATTACAGGTTTAAGCTGGAAATTTGCTTCAGCTATATCCACATTCTTGGGAATATTAGTTCTAAACAAATAATTGGGATATTTTAGAATTAATTCCTTTTTGACTTTATAAGTAACCTTTAGGTTCGATTCATAAGCAATAAAAAGTATTCCTTCAATCGATAGTTTGCTGTTTGCTGTTCTTTTAATATTAAGAATATGATCCATCATTCGTTTAACTGCCTGTAAACTAAATTTATCTGCCCTAATAGGCATAAGTACGGAGTCGGCAGCTATTAAAGCAGCAGTTGTAGTTCCGGAAAGAATCGGCGGACAATCGATCAAAATATAGTCGTAATAAAAGGATTCAGGCCTGATAATATTATTTAATAAATGCTTATTAATTGTTAGTTTACTGAAACGCTCCTCATCCTTATAGCTCAATGGATTTAGAGGAATAATATCTAAATATGAATTGGAAGTTTTATGAATAACTTGATTGATTGATTTGGTGAATGAAATTACGTTAAAAATATCCCCCTTTATAACGCCGGATTGAAACCCGAGGCTTGACGAACATGCACCGGAAGGATCAACATCCAATAATAAAGTCCGTTTGTGCTTCATTGCGAATGCATAAGCCAGGTTTAGTGCAGTTGTAGTTTTTCCAACTCCCCCTTTTGAAATAGCAATAGCAATAATTTTTCCCATTTCAAATACCTTCTACGAGAGTTTGTTATTAGAATTATTAGTGATATTTCAATACAAGCTTCACTTTAATTTTCTACTATTATTTTATAACCTGATCATCATTAAAATAACTTTTATTTAGGAATGTTTTCCTATCTTGAAAAACATTCTAAATTAAAAAACTTCTATTTATTAAAGGCAAAGCTTAAATATCATTCAACAAGGAGATAAATTAATTTCAGGGCATGCTGGAAATATTTTTCCCTTATTTGAATAGTAAATATTTTGCATGATCCGAAATAAAAGGAATTCACTCACCTGATGTTATAATTTAATAAAAAATTATGCCATTTACATAATAATATGTAAAGTTTATTTAATTTTATTTTTGATGGGTAAACAACACAAGGCTGGATTGAGAGTTTTGTCTTATTTTGAAATTAATATTAGGATCGAAACACTGCGACCAAACCAGAAGTCAATGAAATTACAGAAAATTCCTTCAGTCCAACAAATTGAATTGAAAAGATTTTCTGATAAAATCTAAACCGTTCTAATAACTATTTTTATCGGCAATTTATTTTTCTTTAGAAAACAATCCTGCCCGGTAGTATTCACGTCTCAATTGAGCTATAACGTCCATCGAAATTTCTTTCGGACATTCAGCAGAGCAGGCTTCTGTATTTGAGCAGGCTCCGAAGCCTTCTTTTTCCATCTGTTCAACCATAGCCCAAACTCTTTTCTCTCTTTCAGCTTTACCCTGAGGCAGTCTTGCAAAATGAGAAACCTTTGCACTTAGGAACAGCATCGCCGATGAATTTTTACATGCAGCAACACAAGCTCCGCAGCCAATACACTGTGCGGCTTCAAATGCCGATTCAGCATCCTCTTTAGCTATCGGTATAGCATTACCGTCAGGTGTGCCGCCGGTATTTACCGATATATATCCGCCTGCTGCGATTATCCGGTCAAAAGCAGAACGATCTACTATTAAATCCTTAATAACGGGAAATGCTTTTGCTCTAAACGGTTCAACCACGATTGTATCGCCGTCTTTAAAATTTCTCATATGAAGCTGGCATGCTGTAATTGCACTTTTAGGTCCATGAGGCCTTCCGTTTATCTGCATTCCGCAGCTTCCGCAGATTCCTTCCCTGCAGTCATGATCAAAAGCAATAGGTTCTTCGCCTTTTTTAATTAATCCTTCATTTACGATATCAAGCATTTCAAGAAAAGACATATCGGGGGATACATCTTTCGCTTCGTAACTTACAAGCTTACCTTTGTCATCTTTATTTTTTTGGCGCCAGACTTTTAGGTGTAAATTCATATTATTTCCCATTACTTATAACTCCTTTGAGAAAGGTGAACATATTCAAATTCCAATTCCTCTTTATGTAATTCGGGTTTTTGATCATCGCCTTTGTATTCGAACGCCGCTACATACGTAAAGTTTTCATCGTCTCTTTTCGCTTCATTTTCTTCTGTTTGATATTCTTCCCTAAAATGACCGCCGCAGGATTCATTTCTATGAAGAGCATCGATTGCCATAAGCTCTGCTAATTCGAGAAAATCTGCAACTCTGCCGGCCTTCTCTAATGATTGATTCAATTCTTCGTTGTCGCCTAATACACGGACATCTTTCCAGAATTCCTCACGCAAAGTTTTGATTTTTTGAATCGCAGTTTCCAATCCTTTTGCGTTGCGGGACATCCCGACGTATTCCCACAATATTTTTCCTAATTCTCTGTGAAATTCATCTACAGTTTTATTGCCTTTAACCGCTAATAATTTTGCTATTTTATCATTCACGGTTTTTTCAGCAGCTTTGAATTCTTCATTTCCCGTATCAACTTTTTCCAATTTAGTTGCAGCAAGATAACCGCCCATTGTGTAGGGAATAACAAAGTAACCATCTGCAAGGCCCTGCATCAAAGCACTTGCGCCAAGCCTGTTGGCACCGTGATCAGAGAAATTGCATTCGCCTAACGCAAATAAGCCCGGAATAGTTGTCATCAGATTATAATCAACCCACAAGCCGCCCATTGTATAATGAACTGCTGGATAAATTCTCATCGGAACTTCATAAGGATTTTCATCGGTTATCAAATGATACATATCGAAAAGATTTCCGTATTTTTGACTAATTACGTCTTTCCCTAAACGATTTATTGCATCTTTAAAATCCAGGTAAACTGCTACCTTAGAAGCTCCGACTCCCTTTCCTTCGTCGACCATTTCTTTAGCATTTCTTGAAGCAACATCCCTTGGGACAAGATTTCCGAATGATGGATATTTTCTCTCAAGGTAATAATCGCGTTCGTTTTCAGGAATTTGATTCGGAGGTCTTGTATCTCCGGCTTTTTTGGGAACCCAAACTCTTCCGTCGTTTCTTAAACTTTCGCTCATCAATGTTAATTTTGATTGATGTTCTCCCGTAACTGGAATACATGTAGGATGAATTTGAGTATAGCACGGATTTGCGAAGAATGCACCTCTTTTGTATGCACGCCACGAAGCAGTTACATTTGAACCTTTTGCATTCGTAGATAAATAATAAGCATTTCCATAACCGCCTGTTGCTAATACAACCGCATCAGCAGCGAAAGATTCTATCTTTCCATTGACCATATTCCTTGTAACAACACCTCGTGCTCTTCCGTTTATGACGACGATATCAAGCATTTCATGACGCGGAAATATTGTAACTTTTTTAGATTCAACCTGTCTCATCAAAGCACTGTAAGCACCAAGCAGTAATTGCTGCCCCGTTTGACCACGGGCATAAAATGTTCTTGATACCTGAGCACCGCCGAAAGATCTGTTATCCAAAAGTCCGCCGTATTCTCTTGCGAACGGAACTCCTTGTGCAACACATTGATCAATAATATTTAAGCTTAGATCGGCAAGCCTGTAAACATTTGCTTCGCGGGATCTGTAATCGCCGCCTTTTACTGTATCGTAAAACAACCGGTAAACACTGTCGCCGTCATTCTGATAATTTTTTGCAGCATTAATTCCGCCTTGAGCAGCAATACTATGCGCACGTCTTGGGCTGTCCTGAAAACAAAATGATTTTACATAATATCCCAACTCACCAAGGCTCGCTGCAGCAGATGCACCTGCCAGCCCTGTCCCAATTACAATTATCTCATATTTTCTTTTATTAGCAGGATTAACAAGTTTTAAATTAAATTTATGATTAGTCCACTTCTCTGCTAAATCGCCTGGTGGAACATTGGATTGTAGTTTGCCGTTAGATGTTGATTTCACTTCATTCATATCTTAATGACCTCCCGTACTAAAAAGGAAATAAAGCGGAATAATTGCAAATCCGGCACAGATGACAATCGCAAAGAAAATTCCAAATCCTTTGATAAAAGCCGTGTATTTATTGTGCCTTACTCCGAGAGTTTGAAATGCGCTTTGAACTCCATGAATTAGATGGAAGCATAAAAGAATCATAGCGAAAACATAAAACCATGAATAAAGAGGTTTCGAAAACAGCTCTTTCACACCATCATACATTGTATTGCCCGGGCTGCCGAACCGGTAAGCAACAAAAAAATTTCCCAGGTGAATTACCAAAAATATAAAAACTATGCTTCCGCTCTGGATCATAAACCGTGAGAAAAAAGTACTATTGGCAGAGGGCTTACGCATTTGATATTGTATTCCTCTCGCACTTCTATTGCTCCACCATAACCGTACGCCGTTTATAATGTGGTACAAAAAAACGAGGAAAAGGAAAATTTCAATTATACGGATAGGCAAATCTGCTGAACTCGCCATTACTTCGGAATATTTTTCGAATAAATAACCGCCGTCGTTTACAAGCAGCAGCAGGTTTCCGAGAAGATGTTCGATTAAATAAATTGCCAGGAATAAACCGGTTAAAGCCATTATAAGCTTTTTACCAACAGATGATTCAACGAATTTTAAAAACCAACCCATTAGAGGTCTCCTTCTTTCAGAATTCTACTTAGGGTTTTGCAGTGAAAATGTTCTTTATAGAATTTATTAATAGATAATTTGGATTGTAAAATCGATATGTAAAAACTTGACTGGATTAAACTCAACATTACAGTTCCAATAAATTTAATTGCCTAATTTACCAAAATAACTTTATTAACTCAACTCTTTGCAGCGGTAACTAATTCATTTTTTTATATTTTGTTCCATTTATTTTGAAATAACAAATTAGAAATTTATCTTTGCCCGGTTCTTTGAAAGTTCTTTCGGTGTCCCGGTTAGAACGGGAATTATAGGGAATCCGGTGATTTCGATAAAATCGGAAAATTCCGGAGCTGTCGCGCAACTGTAAGCGCTGGTCATTAGTCAATGGTTAATAGTCAATGGTCATTAGGCAGTATTAACTTCTTGTAGAACTCAAACTATAAAAGTATTAATACAAATTACCAATGACCAATTTCTAATTACCAATAACCAGCAAAGCCAGGAGACCTGCCGTAGAACAAAATTTAATCAACCTTCGCGGGTGAGGTTGTTTTAACGAAAAGCCTTCGTTGAAAACTTTTCGTTCATACTTTTTATCTCCCCACGAAGTTACAGCCTTAATTTTTCACAGGAGTAACTTCAAATGCATTTACACAAAACTTTTTATACGGTTTTTGTTTTTTTAATTTTTTCTATCGCTATCTTTTGTCAAAACATCTCCGGCCAATCAAAAGATACTTTATCTTACTATAAACTTTCCGATGTTGTTGTAACTGCAACAAGAACTAATACTTCAACATTAGAGCTTGCAAACTCGATAAGTATTATAGATTCATCAGAAATAGCTGTAAAAAATGACAACAACATTTTCGATCTTTTAAAAGATGTTCCCGGAGTAAGTGTAACGCAGCAAGGTTCATTTGGCTCACTTGAAAATGTTTACATACGGGGAGGCAACACGGAACATACTTTAGTTCTGCTTGACGGAGTTGAAATGAACATGCCCAGCGACCCAAGCGGCACTTTCGATTTTTCAAATTTACCGGTGGACAATATTAAACGTATTGAAGTTCTCCGCGGGCCTCAAAGCACGCTCTACGGTTCAGATGCTTTAGCGGGTGTTATAAATATTATTACAAAAGAAGGCTACGGAAAACCAAAATTTTTTTTATCTTCAGAAGGAGGCTCATATAATACCTATAAAGGATTGCTTGGTGCAAATGGTAGTTTAAATATGCTCCACTATTCCGTAACTCTAAGCAAAATTAAAACGGATGGATTTTCATCTGCCTCGTCTGCTTTCGGCAATACGGAAAAAGACGGCTATTCCGATTATAATGTCTCATCAAATCTTGCTTTGGATGTATCCGGAAATTTTAAATTAAAATTTTTGGGACGTTTTAACAATTCGAATGCAGATTACGACCAGCACGGCGGTATGTTCGGAGATGATCCAACTTATAAATATAAATCTGAAGAACAGACTTACCGCCTGCAGCCTGAGTTATCTTTATTCGACGGTATGTGGACTCAGACTTTCGGAGCTTCATTTTTTAGAAATGTGAGAAAATACAAATACGATTCTACATTGTATAATCCTTCGTCTTCTAATAGCATATATGATGGTAGAAGGATAAAGTTCGATTGGCAGAATAATTTTAAATTAGACAATGATAACCTTTTAACCTTTGGAGTTGAAACCGAAGAAGAGCAGGCAATATCAAATTATTTTTCTTTCTCAAGTTATGGAATTTATATAAGTTCATTTCCAAAAAATTCTGCTTATTCTTCAGGCTTCTATCTTCAGGATCAATCAAAAATTTCAAATTGTCTTTTTAGTACTCTTGGGATTAGATATGATCATCATAATCAATTTGGCGGGGAAGTAACTTATAGAATTGCCCCAGCGTATATGTTTTGGGAAACAGGAACTAAAATAAAAATAACATACGGAACAGGGTTTAAGGCTCCTTCCCTATTTTATTTGTTCGATCCTACTACAGGCAACAGCAGTTTAAAACCCGAAAAAAGTACAGGCTGGGATGCCGGGATCGAACAGTATTTTTGGAAAGATAAATTTTCTTTTGGTTTAACATATTTCGCAAATACTTTTAACAATTTGTTTGGATTGGATAGCCTTTTTAAAGCAATAAATATTAACAAAGCCGAGACAAACGGAATAGAATTTTATTTTAATGTCTTTCCGGATGAGGCTTTCTCATTTAAAGGAAATTTTACTTATACACATTCAAAAGATTTAAGCGCTAATACAACAGACAGCGGATTACCATTAATCCGCAGACCTAAATTTACAGCTTCACTTAATTTTAATTGTTTTTTTACAAAAGAATTAAACGCAAATGCTGAGATAATTTATTGCGGTGAACGAGATGATAAAAATTTCAACCCATATCCCGCAGTCAGAGTTAAGCTTCCTTCATATTCTCTTGTGAATCTTGCTGCTTCTTATCAATTATTTATTCCACTTAAATTATATACGAGAATCGAAAATCTTTTTAATACAAAATATGAAGAAGTATACGGTTACGGAACGGCTGGATTTTCAATTTATGCCGGGTTAAAAGTAACGTTGTAAATCAATAATTGTGAGTTAAAGACTAAAGTAATTTTGAAATGAATATTAAATCTTTTTATCTTAAACATTAATTAAAGAATCATTATTTAAATTACCTTCATTGTATTTGAAAGGAGTAAAAATGGAATCCACGAAATCGAATTCACGGTTTTTTATTCTTCTGGGAATGGTTTTAGCAGCTTCGTTTGTAAGATTGATCCCTCATCCGCCGAACTTTGCACCGATTATGGCAGTTGCATTATTTAGCGGCGCTTATTTTGTAAATAAAAAATTCGCGTACACAATCCCGATCATCGCAATGTTTTTAACAGATATGATAATCGGTTTTCATACTATGATGATTGCAGTTTATTTCAGCTTCGTTTTGATTGTATTTTTGGGTTCCATCATGCTTAAGAAAGTAAAATTTACAAATGTATTTGCTGCAACGGTGATTGCTTCTCTTGTATTTTTCTTAATTACCAACTTCAGTGTTTGGGCGATGGGAACTATTTATCCCAAATCATTTGCCGGGTTGGCAACTTGCTATACTGCCGCAATTCCGTTTTTCAATAATTCATTAGCAGGAAATTTATTCTATGTTACTTTAATGTTTGGTGCATTTGAATTTATAAAGGTAAAGTTCCCTAAAACTGTTGGAGTCAATGCATAATCTATTGAGGGGCGGTAATACACCGCCCAACTTTAAATCTATTAAACTTTGGGAAAAACATTACTCGATTTCTTACAGCTAATCTGGGAATCCAGTTATTCTGTTAACTTATTCTTTCGCTGGAATTCTATCCCTGACTTAAATTCTCCCATATATAATTATCGGAATATCTTTTTGCTGTATCTAATTGTTCTTTTGTTTTAATAGTCCAGCTAAGCACAGGTATTCCATTTTGCCTTAGCTTCTCCGTCCATAGACCTGGCAAAAGATCGATGTTACAAGATAAAAAGTCCGGTTTCGCAAAAAGACGAAACAGCTTATTTGCAGCAATAGCGCTCTGATTTAATATAGAATTTGAAGTATCGAAAGCAGATACCAGCTGGCCGGTATCAATTAACGGGAAATTTTTTTTGATCCAATAACGGCTGTAAGGACTAAACGAATGAACGGCAATATAGCCTTTATAACTTTTTAGTGACTTCAGCAATTCATTTTCTAAAATGCCGAAAGTCGTACCGTTTTTTATATCGATTAGCAGCGAAACTTTACCGTTGACCAATTCTAATACTTCTTCAATAATGGGTATAGACGATTCGGTATTTTTTAGCTTTATTTTTTTTAATTCACTTAAATTGATTTCAGTTATTTTGTTTTTAATTCCGGTAAGCCTTTCCAAATTATTGTCGTGAAATACTACAACTTTTTTATCGGCTGTAATATGAACATCCAATTCTATAGAATGATTTCCGGCTAATGCTTTTTCAAAAGCCGGTATTGAGTTCTCTATGATAGTTTTATTATCAAATAAGCCTCTGTGTGCAAACGGAATTTCCAATAATTGATTATTCAAATTTACCTTCGAAATTATAAAATCTTATTTAATACCGGTTTAATCTTTAGAACATTAAAGTAGAACACAATTTATTATGTTTGATAAAATTATTTATTTATCTCGTATAAAATCCAGCCTGATTGCTGGTAGCTACCGGGAAGTCTGAACAATTCTTTTAAATTATAATTAGATTTTAGGTATTTCCAATTTATCATCGGCAGCTCATTCTTCCATTGCATTTGAAATTTACTTTTATTGAATAAAACATATGAACCGGCATTCACATCCGATATTTTTGAATCGTACAGGTTAACCAACTTATTTCTAATCCCATAATATTTAAGAGCTCCGTTAAGGTAAAAAGTGTAAAGTGTTCTGGAACCGTCATAATTCATTAAAATATTTGCTGTTTCCTTTTCGAATTTATTCAGGTTGTATATTCCGATTGAATATTTATAAATGAGCATACATTGAATAATTAAAAAAATAATGAACGCTGGCTTCCGGTATTTCTTTTTTAGAAATTTATCAGTGACTCTTAAAAAACCCGGATATAATAGAAGAATAGCAAGAGGATATGCTGGAATTAGAAAACGAAAATCCTGGTAAGGAATACCCGCTAAAAAAATAAAATAAAGCAAAAGAGAAGAAACGATTATTTTGAAATAATTTTTCTTAAAATCCTCAACTCTTAAAAAAAATAAAAAAAGAATACCTGAAAAAATAAACGCAGGATAAATCAGATTTGAAAAAGGATAAATTATATTTATTTGCCCATAAGTTTCATAACCGTTTGCAGTTAAAAACCCGGCTGAGAAAAAATTTTTGACAGACCATTCTTTTAACCATTCGTGCCCTAAAAAGCTCATAGAATTTCCGCGATCAATAATCAAATGTGGAAGAACAGCTAAAACAACTATTGCGAGTCCGATAATAAGTTTTCTTAAATCAAATTTTTTTAAAAATAATACAAGCAGATAAATAGAAGGAATTAGGATAACGACAAAATTTACATACCTGGTAATAAGAGAAAGCATTATAAAAAATATTGCAAGAGTAAAATCTCTAATCGAATTGTTTTTTGAATATTTACAAAGGTGATAAAGCAATCCGATTATGCACAAAACGGAAAGTGATTCAGACATAACAAGAAAAGCCGAACGAAATAAATATGGAGAGAGGAAATAGAATAATATGACAAAATATATTCTTTTATTTGATGTGTCGTCAAAAAACAATTCTAGGAATTTATCGATATATATTACTGAAAAGACGAATGCAAATAATGAAATTAGCTGAAGTGAAATATCCGAATTATTAATAATTAAATTTAGAATAGCTCCGGCTAAAGGGTAACCTACGGGCCAAAAGAATTGTCCG
>Ga0315535_1001388_pt1 | contig 16157 bp, 14 predicted proteins | sample SalMarSW160220MG_2_FD_203092 | JGI IMG/M metagenome (GOLD analysis project Ga0315535, IMG submission 203092) | Salt marsh sediment microbial communities from the Plum Island Ecosystem LTER, Massachusetts, United States - Salt Marsh Sediment SW1602-20 ...
CATACCCTAATCCCGAAAGTCGGTGGGAGTGGGTCTGATTATATAACCCGCACACATTATAGAATAATCTTTTTTAAGAAAAATTGTTGTTGCAACTTTAAGCTTTTTTCCATATTATTTTAAAAAATAAATTGCCTAAAAATAAATTTGTCATTCGTTAATAAGGGGCTAATAATGAAAATCAGATTGTACGTTGTAGCTGTTGCATTAGCTGCTTTATGCTTTTTCTATACAAAGGAGGTTCCGGCTCAATCAACAAAAATAAAAGTTGCCGTTGAGATATTTTTTAGCGGTGAAAATGCTTCCAACTTAGAGATGGTGGTATCAAATTCCGTCAAAAAAGACCTTATATCATATAAAGATATTGTGTTAGTAGATAAAAACGAAGACTTTAAATTATATGTTGAAGGAATGGAAATAGTTTCAGCAGATGGACAAAAGCGTTATGGATACGCGCTAAGTGTAATTGGGCTTGCACTGGTTAATTATAACAATTCACCGGTATATGCATATGCCGGTTCTACAATGTACAGCACTGCAGAAGATGGATTGAGCAGTGCATCGAATAATTTAGCGGCATGGTTTAACCAAACTGTTCTTGAATACGCAAGGAAATACAAGGACTAAACTTCAATTATTTAGTCTGTAAGGCTATTCACAGTTTATCAGGAGTAGACTTCAATAATATAAGTATCTAAATAAAGATATCGAAATCAGTCAATCTTCATTATATCCGTCAATCTTAAAGTAGAAAAAACATCCATTACATGTGATTGGATATTTTTAATGGTGAAATTGACATATTTAACTTTACAGACTGCACAAGCATGAACAAAACTTTCTATTCCTGAACTCGTAATGAAATTTACATTAGATAAATCGACCACAATATTTTTACTGCCTGCTTCAATCGAATCTTTAATTAGAGTCTTGAAAGATTCATTTTCCGTGCCAAATAACTTTTCTTTATGAATAATGATTGTGGATGTATCTCCATTATGTTGAACCTGCATATCCATAAATACCCTCTTTAAAGTAAAATAATAATTTTCACTAATTCTACTACGGGAGAGCATTTGATATATCAGTTAGAGAAAATTTTTATAGTCGGGCGGCTCAGATAGTTTCCTTCTCTCGGAGTAGATGTAAATTTAAATAATTATAATAATTGGTTGTGTAAAAGTCAATGAGAGCATCAACCAAATCACCATTAGAACCAATTACAGTTTTACATTAGTTTTATTTAGCTATTTAATAAATTCCCAGAATCCAGCAAATCATCAGCTCTTAAGTGGGAGTAAAATTCTTCTTGCCTAATCTCTTTTATTTATTTAAGTTAAAATTATCCATTCGATGCAGTACACTTAAATGATTGCTAACCTTTTGGTGCGCAATATAGTAAAGGACCCGCGCTACGCAGCATTTATGAAAAAGATGAAACTGCCGATATGAGATGAGTAGTGCCTGATAAATTTATTGAATTCGATTGCATTATATAAAGATTTTTTTTGTAAGCCGAGAAATAAATTCCTTATGCAGCGTGATATCGAATATTTAAACTAATCCATAAGACATTGCCATAAGAAATTCCTGCAGACTTCTTCTGCTTGTACATAAATAATATCTTTCTAAACACTTTAAAGGTTAGCGATATGAAATCATTAAGATTGCTTGCATGCCTGATATTAGCGGTCAGTGCTGTCTTTGCAAAGAACATCGGTGGCATAAATTCTTCCGGGAACTCGTCTTCAACCTCTTCTCCGTTGCTTCTTTTGCGATATCCTTCGATGTCGAAGACGCAGATCGTCTTTGAATATGGTGGCGAGCTCTGGGAAGTGCCAAGAGCAGGAGGCAAGGCTCATGTTCTTGCCAGCGGTATGGATCTTCTCACTATGCCTAAATTTTCTCCCGATGGATCGATGGTTGTTTTCACAGGCACCTATGATGGTAATACGGATGTGTATGTTGTCCCTTCTGAAGGTGGACAGCCGCACCGGCTGACATATCATCCGAGACCTGATGTGGCTGTGGGATGGACACCTGACGGAAAGAATGTGCTGTTTCGTTCACGCCGCTACAGCTATTCTGATCCAAATCAACTTTATACAGTGCCGGTGACCGGCGGATTTCCAAAAGAACTGCCTTTGCCTATGGCTGAGGAGGGTTCTTATTCGCCAGACGGCAGCCAAATTGCCTATGTACCTGAATTTCAGTGGGAACCGTTTTGGAAGGGTTATAAGGGCGGTCAGCACACACATATCTGGCTGGCGAAGCTTTCTGACTCAAGCGTATTGCGCCTTCCAAAGCATGATGCCAACGAAAGCGATCCGATGTGGGTAGATAATACTGTCTATTTCCTTTCCGACGCTGAAGGACCTATTACACTGTTCGCTTACGATATAAACACTACAAAAATTACGAAAGTGATCGAGAACAATGGATTTGACATAACGTCAGCTTCAGCCGGTCCGGGAGGAATAGTTTATTCACAATTCGGTCAGTTGCGAATCTATGATTTTTCGTCTGGTAAATCAGAGGATATACCGGTATCGGTATCGGGTGAGCTGCCCCAGCGGCGACCCCGATTCGAAGAAGTGGGAAAAAATATTGAAAACTATGGTATTTCTCCGAATGGGGTACGTGCTGTTTTTGAAGCACACGGTGAAATCCTGACTGTGCCAGCCGATAAAGGCAGCATCGATAACCTGACGCACAGTCCGGGTGTTGAAGACCGTGAGCCGGCATGGTCACCAGACGGCAAGTACATTGCCTGGTTCTCCGATCGTGACGGCGAATATGATTTATTCATTAAAAACCAGAATGGTACCAGCACCTTGCGCAAAGTGTCTCTTAACCAGGACGATGCTTATTATTATAATATCTTATGGTCGCCCGATAACAATAAGCTCTTGTTCCACGACCAGAAACTGAATTTGTGGTATGTAGATCTAAAAGCAAAAGAGCCAAAACCGATTAAGATTGATAAAGGCACTGATGAGGCACTAAATGACTTTCATGCACGCTGGTCACCTGACAGCAAGTGGATTACGTATAGCAAAGTGATGCCGAATTATCTGCATGCCGTTTATATATATTCAATTGCCGAAAACAAGACGCACCAGGTAACTGACGCGGCAAGCGACTGCATGTTTCCTCTATTCGATGCAAACGGCAAGTATCTCTACTTTTCCTCCAGTACCAATACCGGTCTAAGTCAGGGATGGCTCGATATGTCAAGTATGAATCATCCGATAACCCGCCATGTTTATTTGACAACCCTTAAAGCGGAAACTCCTTCACCGGTTGCACCCGAGACAGGATTCGAAAAGACAGACACAACATCCGATAAAGATAAAAGTAAGAAATCAATCTCCGTTTCCATTGATTTTGAAGGACTGGGTACGCGAATGGTACCATTACCCATTGCTCCTGCAAATTATAGTGGAATGGAAACAGGGAAAAGTGGTGTGCTCTATCTTCTCAAAGCACCAATCGTCAGTATGAATGGTGGACAGACTTCGATTGAGCGTTTCGATCTTGATTCAAAAAAAACAGAAACACTGCAACACGGAGTGAACTCTTTTTCACTCGCCGCTAAGGGAGAGAAGATGCTTTACCGTCAAGGTGAACACTGGTTCATATCGGATACCAAGCCTAAAGCCGAGCCAAAGCAGCTCAACCTGTCGGATATGAAGGTTTATGTTAAACCGCACGATGAATGGACGGAGATGTACCATGATGCGTGGCGTATCGAACGCGCTTTCTTTTATAATCCTAATTTTGATGGTCTGGATATCCCTGCTGCAGAGAAGGAATTTGCCAACTATCTGCCCGGAATCTCCAGCCGGGACGGCCTGAGTTTCCTGTTCAGAGAAATGCTCAGCTATATGTCGGTGGGTCACATGTTTATATATGGAGGTTATGTACCCAAAATGCAGGAGATCAAAGTGGGACTGCTGGGCGCCGACTATCAGATCGAACAAAACCGTTACCGTATCACCAGGATATTCGATGGCGGGAAATGGAATCCTAATCTCTATGCCCCGCTTGCACAGCCAGGTCTCAAAGTAAAGGAAGGGGATTATCTGCTGGCCGTTAACGGCAGGCAGATTACAGGTGATGATAACATTTATCAAATATTCGAGGATCTGGCCAATCAGGAAGTGACCTTAACTGTAGGACCTAACCCGGACACCATCAATACACAAGAGATCACAATAAAAACCATACCCAGTGAGAGTATGCTACGCAATGCTGCGTGGATTGAGCACAACATGGAAGTCGTGAACAAGATGAGCGACGGAAAGCTTGGTTATGTATATCTGCCCAACACAGCAGAGGAAGGCTACACCAATTTTAACCGTTATTATTTTTCTCAGGTTGATAAGTCCGGAGTTATCATAGACGAACGTTTCAATCACGGCGGATATATTTCTGACTACATCATAAACTGCATGTTACGTGAGCCGACAGCCTTGAATGTATCCCGATGGGGGCGTGATGTTGTAACACCGCCGATGGCAATTTTTGGTCCCAAGGTAATGGTTATTAACCAGTTTGCCGGATCAGGGGGTGATGCCCTGCCGTGGTACTTCAAGATGAAACATATCGGTACTCTTGTGGGTGAACGTACTTGGGGTGGATTGGTCGGTATATTCGGCTATCCGGTACTTATGGACGGTGGGGGCGTGACAGCACCACGCATTGCAGTTGAGGGACTGGATGGCACGTTTCCGGTGGAGAACCATGGTGTTAGTCCTGATGTCGAGGTTTGGCAGGACCCGTCGCAGATGCGTCAAGGTCACGATCCGCAGCTAGAGCGCGCCATTAAGATAGCTATGCAAGAGTTAAAAGAAAATCCTCCCAAACAGTACGAACGTCCACCATGGCGCAATTACCATCCCGTATTGCCACCATTGCCGGTACCTCCTGCCGAAACCGGGAAACAGTGATTTTATTAAACCTAAATCCCCAAGGGCTTCAAACCCTTGGGGAGATATAAGACGTTTTTTATTTTGAAGCTTTTGCTTAATTATATGTTGAGGTGATAGTGTAATCAACAAACCGTGTTAGACAGCCAGCATCTTTGTTGGTGTGTTTTTGAATTATTCAGCTTATTCACTGAATTCTAAAAATCCTCCATCCATTTTAGTATTGCAATTTGAAATAACTTTATTTAGAATAACTAAAACTTGATTCTCGGCAAATCTTAAGTTAAGAATTATTGGATATTCCCTGTTACAGTATTATATGATATAAAAAATATATAATAGGAGGAAATTTGACCAACATATTCAAGCATAATGTAACACGGGATGAAATAACTAAATTGGATAAAATGACTCCCGGAAGAAAGATTGATGAAAAAAGCCATTATGAAATTTCAACTGATGATGATTTAATTAATGCAGATCTCTTTCGTCTCTATACAATTAGAGGAGATAAAGAAAAGGCTAAACTATACTTCTCTAAAATCAGGGATAATACACTAAAATATTTTTTAGAGTATTAGAAGAAAAACAAATACCACCCCCGTCAAGTACCAACAGGGTAAGCTAATTATTCAGCCTATTCACCGAATTCAGTAAATCCTTCTTGCCTTATTCCCAAACCTTTTATAATTTGGATATACATAAATATGCTGCGCCCTCCGATAGACAATTCTTATAAGTAGAGTTTTTCTGATATGAAGTTATGTGATTATGATTTATATAAACCAGAGGTGCATTATAAGTAATAATTATACCTAGTGAAAGTAGAGATTAGTTATAAATAAAAAAGGAGAAAGCAAAATGAGAATAAAAAATAAATTTACACATTTGGTGGTTATCTTTATGCTTCCATTAGCTGCTATGATTAGCTGCAATACAGAAACAGAAACTAAAAAAGTTGCAACTCCTGAAGAACTTTCACAAATGAATAAGGATTTTGCAAAAGCCTTAAATAACAAGGACGCTGAGGCTGCTTCAATACTTTATGCAGAGGACGCTTCTTTATTGCCTCCAAACGAACAAATTGTTACCGGAAGAGAAAACATTAAAAAATACTGGCAAGCTGCTCTTGATGCCGGCACTACTAACGTTTCAGTTGCTACTATTTCAACAGGAAGTGACGGTGATTTAGGATATGAAATTGGAAGATTTACATTAAGTTATACAGGAGCGGACGGAAAAATGATAGTGGAGAAAGGGAAGTACACTGAAATATTAAAGCGTACGGTCAATGGGAAATGGATCTCTATTTATGGGATATGGAATTCAGATTCTCCGTCATCAGAATAACAAAATCACAAGAAAGCAAAACAATTTTAGAAGGTATATTTACCAAATGCTCAGCTTATAAGTGGGAATAAAATTCTTGTTGCCTTATTTCCCGCCCTTTTATAAGTTAGATATACTTAAATATGTTGTGGCCTCCATTTGGCAATTCTTGTAAGGGGAGCTTACAGATTATATGCCAGAAAAAATAGAAGGTACTAATTATCAATATTAAAAATATCTTAAAAATATTAATAGCTGTCTTTCTGTTTGAAGTTTTTTTGTATTTCTGCAGTTATTTAAATTTCATTCAAGACGATACGTATATTTCTTTGGTGTATGCTAAGAATTTAATAAATGGAAATGGTTTGGTTTTTAATATAGGCGAACGCGTCGAAGGGTTTACATCCTTTTTTTGGGTAGTAATTTTAACTATTTCTTACTGGCTAAAAATTTATCCCGAAATCTATGTTAAAGTACTTAGCATTAGCTTTGGTGTGGGCTGTTTAATAATGACATATTTTCTGACGGATGTTATACTCCGGAAAAGGCAACCAAAAGTTCAAATTAAAAGTTACTTCTGCTTTATACCTGTTTTATTATTAGTCATTTCCAGTACATTTTATTATTGGGCAGTTAGCGGGATGGAAACAACGTTTTATACATTCTTATGTCTACTTGGCATATATTATTTCTTAATCCGGAATGAAAAAACAATTTATCTTTATTTAGCGATGATATTTTTATCATTAGCATTTCTAACCAGGCAAGAAGTAGTTCTTATTATTTGCGTTTTTATACTGGAATTGTTAATTGAACACTTAAAAGAGAATAATTATAAATTTAATATTCGAGGAATATTCAAACCTAAATTTTTTGTAGCATTATCCGTTCTTATTGTTCCTGCGGTTATTTTATTGTCTTTTCGTCTTTTTTATTTCGGCTATCTTTTCCCAAATACTTTTTATGCAAAAACCGGTTTATCGTCTGATTATTTAAAAACGGGAATTCAATATACCTTCTCATTTTTCAAAGGATATTTATTATACGGTGCATTGCTAATTTTACCAGCTACACTTTTCCTAAAGAAAGAATTAAGAAAGCAACTATTTTTATTTTATACAATAATTATATTTTATATAATATATGTAATACTGGTTGGAGGTGACGTTTTAGCGATGCATAGATTTTTTATTCCAGTATTGCCCCTTATATTTATCCTTTTTGCAGTATTTATTCATTATGTCTATCAAATTACTCAGAATATTATTAAAAATAATTTTTTGAGAAACGCAATCTTTATACTATTTATATCTTTTGTCGGTTTAAATATACATATGAATAATTCCCAAGAATCTATTCGAATGTCTCGAAAAGAAAAGGGATTAACTTCATCAATGAAAAATATAGCTCTATCTATTAAAAGGCAGGAGGGCAAGCAAAATAAACATCTGCTAATTGCTGCATCGACAATAGGAGCACTAAAATATTTTTCTGATTGCGATGTGCTAGATATGCTGGGGCTCACTGATAAGTATATTGCTCATAATCCCTCCCGCATAAAAATAATATCAAATTACAACACCGGCTGGAAGGAAAAGAATTACAATGCCAAATATATCCTATCGCGAAAACCAGACTATATCATTTTTTCTACAAGAGAAAAACCAAGTTCTTTTGCTGAGAGAGCTCTATTTATTCAAGAGAATTTCCTCAAGAATTATTTTATATATCCAATATTTACGGACACTTCAGAGGTGCCCTATAATTTATATAAAAGAAGGTCCAAAGAAAATATTGCTTTAAGAGGTAAACTTGTCCAAATGAACAGGAATTATTCACCCTCATTTATAAATTTATACAATTTATTCCTTAACCAAATTAACAACAGATTATATTTAGACAACATTGACGAAGTAAAGAAAACATTTAATGATATAATAAAAATATGCCCTAGTTATTTTGCTGAGCCTTTTAGATTTATGGCTTTAATCTATTATTACAAATCAGAATATAATAAGGCTATAGAATTTTCAAGCCGATGTTTAAAAATAGACCCGTCCAATTTATATGCAAGAATAATCCTGTATAGAATTAGTAGAATTGAGGGATTTAAAGAGAATGTTAAAGAACAAGAAAATTTTTTAAAGAGTAATTTCCCAGCAATTTATTCTAATAAGAAATTTATGAATAAAGTTGCTCTATAATGATTTATTAAAAATGGTTGTATTCAAAGAACAAATAATAAATTATATCAGTAATATCTGCAACATCCGATTTGGGTTATTTAGTTTTCGGGCATGTAGATCAATTATTCACCGAATTCGGCAAATTCTCAGCACTTTGATGCGAGTAAATTTCAATCATTCTAATACCTGAACCTTGTGGCGGCGGTTTTATGCATTCTGCGGGATCATTTCCCAACCTGAAACGAAGGTGAACACCGGGTCGTTTTTTTTATTTTTAAACCGGTGGCTTCGATCCGCCTCCACTTTGTTACGGCGGACAAGTACAATCAACTAAAGTTGATCACTCAGCCACCAGTTGTTGAGTAATTCTAAGTGAAACGAGGAGTGTATTGAGACAATCTAGATTAGCACTTTTTGTTTCAAAGAAAATTCAGTGTTAGAATTAGTTATTTACGGAAGTAGTTTATAGGGTATATATTTTTTATTAATTAGTCCTTTTCAGCAAATCCAGTTTTATCAATCCTTTTCTAAGATATTTCGAAAGCGGTCTGCTTATCATATAATCTATATGATAATCTTTAAAAGATTGTGCATCATTGATATAATATTCAAAACCTTTTTTAGATGGTACCTTAAATTCCCTTCCAAATTTCATTAGAGCCAATAAATATCCTTTTTCAGTTTTTGACAATGAATTTATGTATTCAATTAAATTATCGCTATCGGGATTGGTGAGATCATCTGCCACAACATATGCCGGGTGTTTCCCGCTTGATTTTAATTGCTTAGAAATCTTTTCACGGGACTCCTGGTAGGTATCAAATAATTCAATCACCTTTTGAATTTTTTCATTTTTAATCATAACAATTTGTCCGCTTTGTTTTTTGTTATTAACAAAAGCTAATCACCTATTTATAAACTCACAAAAATCAAAAACTATTTGCAGCGTCATCAAGGTTGTCAAGGACATTAAAAATTCTCAGGGTATTTGTCTGCTCCAATACTGAGTGTGCAATTGAATGAGGGCTTACGACCCGAAGTTTACCGTTTATCTTAATGATTTCCTTCAAAGCCAATACCAGCACGCCCGTAAATGTTGAGTCAATAAACTCACATTGACTTAAATCAATTACCATTTTCTTAACCTGTCTCTCAATATCCTTTTTAAGAATATCTTTGAACGTCGCAGCTTCTTTGTAGGTAGCACGAGTCAAGTTTACTATTTCGACAGTTACATCACCAATTACTTTTGTTTCGAAATCTTCCATTTTAATTTTTATTTATTATATGAGAAAATAGAATTGATTATTCGGATGAATTTATTAAAATCGAATTAAATGGAGGATAATCCACAACATATTGCCGTTAGCTCGATATTTTATTGTACAATATATGCAAGTTTTGGATACACAATCAATGATGGTTTTTTTAGGGGCTTAAATAACGCTTTTTAGGGTGTGCAATATTCCTCTTAATTCTTAGACTGATTCTTTTTTAGTTTTGAAAAACAATTAAGTCTTCAAATTGCGGATGGCCACATAATACTAATAAAGTTTTATTCCGATTTAATTACTGATTTAATAAAGGTTCAATCAATTCTTCAAAAAATTTTGTTGAGTCACTTCTTTTGTTGAGTAATTCATCTTTTGGGAAACTCATTCCCCAGCCTTTACCATTCACTACTCCTTTAACCATTATAATGGTCAGGCCTGAACTCAATGTTTTTTCAATCGCATAAATATCGGGCGCCAACCAGGTCTGAGAATTTGCAACTTGTGACAGACCCCCGGTAGAAATTGTTGTTTTTATAAGAAGCCATAAACAAGAATCAACAACACCAAAAGGGACGGAAACGCTCACTGTATCAGAAAGAGTTTCTTCTGAATTAAAAGAATAATTATAACCTTGATAGTGGAAGGTAGTAGATAAGTCATAGGTTTTGCCAATTCGCAAGGTATCCGGCAGGCTTGAAAGTTCTTTATCAAATAATATTAGAGAATCTCCGCCTGCCTTAACGCCCGCATAGCCTAAGGTTGTATAATAATATTCAGTCCCCACACTATTTATTACTTTTATATAAGACTTCCCGTTAATAATCGTATCTCCATTAAATTTTTCCCAACTACTATCCGACCACATCTTATAATAAGTAGTGTCTAAATGTAAAATATAGTTTTTTGAAGGTATCGTTTTGATCTGAGGCGTAGATGTTCCGATCGGATTTACAGAGTTATCTGATTTGCTGCAGGATGAAATCAGAATAAGAAATAATGGGAAAATTTCTATTAACAATTTTTTCATTTCTTGTCCGACAATATTTTGTCTAGTAAACAATATAACTAATTTACAAGACCATCTCCATATGTTTAGAGTTAGCAAGGATAAAAGATCAGCTAAATACTAAAGGGGAACTGATTATATTTTCCAAAATATTTTGTTTTGAAACCTAGTTAGGCATGTTCCTGCTTGATTAACTAAAGCGGTAAGACCTGCTAGCACCCCTGTTGGTGGGCTTTTTAATTATGTAACCTATTCTCTGAATTCAGAAAATCCTCAGCAATTAATTGAGAATATATTTTAGTTACCTTAATGTCTGAATGGCCAAGAAGCTTGGACACTTCGAACAGTCTTAAGCCGGCCTGGACTAACGAACCGGCGAAAGTATGTATTAAGGATTGAAAGTTTAGCTGTAGATTGAAATTAAGGCAAAGAAATAATTTGGTAATCGTTTGATGGGATTTAAGACTATTTATAATACTAATGGATTCTAAATAAGGTTATTGAATTTACAGGCTTTCACAGTTATTAATTATCATTACTTCCCTTATGAAAGCCAATACTATCTTCCCAGCCTATTGGAGCATTAAGATAAAGTATAAACATCATTAAAGACATAATACAACAAATGATTAAACAAATTATTATAAAATTCATAATGTCCTCCTTAGATAAAATATCCTCATACAGGTTAATTAGATACATTTATAAAATATTATAATTAAGCGGATTATATGTTAAGTTATTATTATCTAATTGTTAAAGAATTTTAAATAATTAACGTTCTATATAATAGTCACATAGTATAGGAAGTAACAATAACTTTTATCACATTTTGCTAATCAGGGCACAACTTCTTAATTTGAAATATGCTCTTTCCTGAAATAATACTTTTATTGATAAGTATTCATGCAGAATAAAAAAGTGAAATCCAGCCAACAGCCTACGTTTGCCCGTGACCTCGGACTATTTGATGCTACAATGATCGGAGTCGGCGCAATGATCGGCGCGGGTATCTTTGTATTAACAGGAATAGCTGCAGGTGAGGCGGGTCCTGCTTCAATACTTGCGTTTGCATTAAATGGATTAGTGACATTATTAACAGCATTTGCTTACGCTGAACTTGCGTCAGCGATTCCAAAAGCAGGCGGTGGATATTCTTTTGTAAAAATGGCCTATCCCGGTGCGGTAGGATTTGTTTCCGGATGGATGTTATGGTTTGCATATACCGTTGCCTGCAGTTTGTATGCTCTAGGATTTGCAGGATACTTCTGGGAATTTATTCATAAATATATCCCATTTATTTCTACCGGTATTTTTTCGTTGATTGGCAGTAATGCACCGATTTTGATAGTTACAGTAATTATCGGATCAATTTTTATCTGGCTGAATGCCCGGGGTTCTGAGGTTACCGGAAAGACAGAAAATGTGCTGACTCTTTCCAAGTTATTTGTTCTTGGCATTTTCGTTTATTTTGGTTTAAAAGAAATTTTTGGAAATCCAGAACAGGCAAAGGAAAGTTTTACTCCATTTTTTACCAGAGGTTTCAGCGGAGTATTTATTGCAATGGGGCTGACCTTCATTGCATTTGAAGGATATGATCTGATCGCTACTGTTGCAGAGGAAATAAAGACTCCGGAAAAAAATATTCCGCGCGCTACTTTTATAGCTCTTGGTATTACAATAACTATATATCTTTTAATCCTTTTTGTTTCTCTTGCAGCAGTAAATTCTGGGGGCATGGCCAGCTGGGAATTCCTGGGGAAATTTAAAGAAACAGCAATAGTGCGTGCGGCGGAAAATTTTATGCCTGCTTTTGGCGTAGCACTGATTGTATTCGGCGGAATTTTATCTACTTCTTCAGCTCTAAATGCGACTGTTATGGCAGCATCGCGTGTAGCATTTTCTATGGGCAGAGATCTCTGGCTTCCCAAGCGGGTTTCAAAAATTCATTCGATCCGGAGAACTCCTCACATTGCTATTTACAGTACAGGTGCGATTTTATTAATTATGGCAGTAACACTTCCGATTGAGACCGTTGGTTCTGCCGCGAGTTTAATGTTCTTGCTGACATTTGCTTTGGTGAATTTGTCAGTTATAGTATTAAGAAGGAATCATCCGGAAATTCCCCGAAGATATAAAGTTCCGTTTTATCCTGTAGTTCCTTTGCTTGGATTTACCGTGAATATTTTCCTTGCATTATTTCAATTTGATTTTCAACCAATTGCCTGGTACGTAACCATTGGATGGATCGCGTTCGGGCTTCTTCTCTATTATTCAATTTTTGAAAAGCAGGCAGCAGCAATTGAACCGCAGGTTCTATTACCAAGAGCTCCTCTTTCGACTGCTGAAGAAGGACCATCTGTTCTGGTTGCGATACATAATCCTGAAACAATTGAAATTTTGTTAAAGCTTGCCATACCTGTAGCAAGACAAAGAAATCAGAAAATTATTGCTATTAGTGTTGTTGAAGTTCCCAGGCAGATGCCAATTCACGAAGGTATGCGGTTCGTACATCATAAGGAAGCTTTGCTTAATAAAACCAGGAAAATTGCCCAGGAATATAAAATTGAAATTGAAACTGATGTAATAATCGGGCATCATTCATCACAGGGTATTCTTGCTGCCACTTATCGACATAATGCTAGTATCCTTGTTATGGGCTGGAAAGGTTATTCAAAAACGCGTGACAGGATATTCGGGGAAATAACGGACAGAGTAATTCGTTTTGCCCCATGTGATTTAATGATGTTGAAAATGGGTGAATCGCAGGAAATTAATAGTTGCTTTTTACCAACTGCAGGCGGTCCAAATGCACAACTTGCTTCAACAATTCTGAATGCAATAGCACGTGAATTAAATTTAACAATTACAGTCGGGTATATTGCTAATGAAAAAGCAACACCGGAAGAAATTGATGTTGGAAATGATAGAATAAAATTAACCCTAGATAATATCGATTCTGATATTAACTCAAACAAAAAAATAATTAATTCCAAAAGCATCGCTGGTGGAATTGCAAAAGCCGGCCAGGATTATGACCTGGTTGTTATCGGTGCTGCAAAGGAACCAATTTTCCGAAAAATGCTATTCGGGGAGATCCCCGAAAAAGTAGCTCGATTCTCTCCAAGCTCCGTACTTGTAGTAAAAAGATATGAAGGAATTGTAAAAAACATTTTAAAGAAGGTGCTGGGTTAAGTACAAAATAGCTCAAAAAAATTATTGGCATGTGAAACGCCAGGTAATAATTTTAACTGTTGTCTAAATATGTAATCAAAATGGAGACTTCCAATATGGGTGCATAAAGATACGGGTTAACGTATGTATTTTTTAAAAAAATGAATAACTTGTATTGTTGATTCATCATCTTCACATTTATTATTTAACTTTTCTTAAAAAGGCCTTAGATGGAAGATTTCAATAAAATTGTAAAAGCAGGTATAACGGTGGAAATTGTAAATCTATCCCGCGCAACATATGAAAATGCCGAAGCATTTAAGAATATCATTAATAATGATATTGCAAAGGGTGTCCGGAGGTTAGTAATTGATTTAAGCCATTGTGAATTTATGGATTCAACATTTATCGGGGTTCTGGTTGTTGCTTTGAAAAACATAACAGAATCAGGCGGCAAACTTCGCATTGTTAAGCCATCTTTTACAGCTCACTCAATCCTGGAGACGACAGATGCTCTTAGAATTTTTAGTCTTTATAACACAATTGAAGAGGCTGCAAAAACTTTCATACATTAAATGAGCAATTGAAATTAAAATAAGAATCGATTTTCTTATATTGACCTTTGGGGAAAGTTAAAGCATAATTGACTTCAACAAATCCTCAGACCTTAAGTGGGAATAAATCTCTCTTGCCTTTAAAGTTGAAATATTCTAATAATTTGGAAAGCTCGAAATACTTTTTATCTCTTAAAGAAAATCAGCTTACAGGCAAAATGGACTCTAAACAGAAGCAAGTCATTTCTCCAACCGTACCCCATCTTTCACAAACATCCGGAAGAGGGCATTTATTACAAAGCTTGTTCAACTCAGTCTTTGGGATATCTAAGGTGCCTGCAGCTTCGTGGATCTTCAATAATTGCTTCAAATACTTTCCAGCCACTAACCTGTGGAGCTTATCTTTCTTTTCCAGACCCAACCATTCAAAAACTCCTTTATTCCCACGCGAAGAATTGCAATGAGTACAGGCAATTACCAGATTGTCAGCCGAATCATCACCACCTCTGTTCTTAGGTATTAAATGATCGGTAGTCAGGTCATTTCTTGAACCACAATAAACGCATTCTCTCGGCAATTGTTGTTCCTTTTGCCACTCTCTTATAGTATCAGAAATTGAAATCTTACCATCCTTAAGCTCTTTCATTTTATTAATGACCAAGCCATATTCTATCCTGCTGTTAAAAGCAGAGCGAGAGATTAGCTTTGCGTATTCATAATAAATTTCTTCACGTATAGTTTTAATATATGGAGGTGGCATATAGTTTACCTTAATATATTATAGGAAAGTATTCATTTATTTCCCCAACAAAAATGGGATAAACATTTTCAGCTATTCTGCTTCGGGAGAGTATTAGATGTAACATCTGGAGAGAATTTTACAATCAGATGGTTGTGATATTTCCCCCTCTCGGAGTAAAAGCAAATTTATAAAGAATTTTAATATTTAGTAGGGAAAGAGTCAAGGGGAACAAAAAAGTAAATTATTATTAGCACCAAAGAAAACTCTGCAATTTAATAATTCAATCTATTGACTGAATTCAGCAAATGCTCAGCTATTATGTTAAAATAAAATTATTGTTGCCTTATCCCAATTATTTAATTAAGTTAAAAATCACATTGGTAGCCAGGGGTCATAAATGATAGGTTCAAAAATTCTACATTATAATATCTTTGAAAAGTTAGGCGAATCTGCCTGCTCTGCCTACAGGCAAGCAGGAGCAGAATGAGTTATGTATAACAAACAGTGCTAAGCCCCTCAATATCCCTGTTGGTAGGCTTTTTTATTATTCTAATCCTTAAAATTATCCTTTTAGAGATTTATGCTTTTAACATGTTCCTAATTTTATAGAATAGAGCTTAAATTGGAAAAGTTATGGAATGGTTTAAAAGTAATCTGCCTATCCAACAAACCGGGGAAATCCTTTTTTCGATCAGGACTATTCTTACCAATATTGATAAAGTTGACCATTACAAGATCGCGTGTTTTACAAAGATCGCCAAGAACGGATCAATTAATATATTTTTAACGGAAGATATTATTAAAATTCTACCAAGTGATATGAGATTAAAATATAACATACAAAAATGCGCACCCCCCTCTAAAAAATCTGATGATGAAGGTTCTTCATTGATATGTCAATTTGGTCATTCTCATATACTTTCTAATCCTGAAGCGTCTTGATTTGTAGACTTTGGAATTA
>Ga0315535_1001390_pt1 | contig 16124 bp, 15 predicted proteins | sample SalMarSW160220MG_2_FD_203092 | JGI IMG/M metagenome (GOLD analysis project Ga0315535, IMG submission 203092) | Salt marsh sediment microbial communities from the Plum Island Ecosystem LTER, Massachusetts, United States - Salt Marsh Sediment SW1602-20 ...
TCACGGTGGCATAACTGGAATCAAAGAACTTCCGAGTGAGCGGGACCAGAATTTTCGTATAAGTGTCGATTCGGGGCAAGAGCATGTTCTCAAAATTGCAGCACCGTCTGAGGAAGTTGAAACCCTTGAGATGCAGAATAGTGTAATGCACCATCTCACTGAAAGTATAGTCGGACAATCATCTCCTATCGTCTATAAATCTCGGAGTGGTGCTGAAATTGAAAGCGTGAATGATGCGGATGGTAACACCCACTATGTGAGACTTCTCTCTTTTCTGGAAGGAAAACTTCTTTCGCAAGTCAATCCTCATAATTCCGAACTTCTTGTAGACTATGGGAGATTCATCGGTTCTATTAGTCATGCATTCAAAGGATTTGACCATCCTGCATCTCATAGGGATTTCTATTGGGATTTGAATAAGGCTGGGAAAGTAATTGGCAATTATTTGAAATATATTACAGATGTGAAACAGCGAGAATTAGTTAGATATTTCCTTGAACTCTATGAAGACCTCGTTCTACCTCTCATCGATACTCTACGATCTAGTGTTATCCATAACGATGTCAATGACAATAATGTTGTTGTGTCACATCCTCACATAAACGATAGACGATCATTTGCCATTCTAGATTTTGGTGATATGGTTCATTCTTGCACCATAAATGAATTGGCAATTACTCTTGCTTATGCGATACTTGATAAATCGGATCCCATTTCGGTCGCTCAGGATATTACTGCTGGATACCATACTGTCTTTCCTATCTCAGAGCTAGAACTTGAATTGCTTTTTCCATTGATTTGTGCTCGTCTTGCCACAAGTGTTTCAGTATCTGCCTATCAGAAGACATTGGAACCAGATAATGAGTATCTTACCGTTAGTGAAGCTCCTGCATGGCGGGCGCTTGCTCATCTTCGGGACGTTCCTCCCCGATATTTTACATATTGCCTTCGAACTGCTGTAGGTTTAGAGCCTTGTCCTAGTTCTGCTGAAGTAAGAGAATGGATGATTGACAACGCTAGAGAATTCGTAAGTCCAATTGGAACATCTTTGGATAAGACAAACGGTATTGTTATCGATCTAAGTGTCGGAAGTACTGAAATCTCTTCACCACTACAACTTGCGGATTTCAATTCTTTTTCAGAAGTGCTTACTCGCAAATTCAACAGTGATGGGATTCAGGTTGGAATTGGGAGATACGATGAACCTCGATTAATTTACAGTGGAGAACAATATACTTCTGAAGGAGGTGAAACCCGTTCTGTTCACATAGCTGTTGATTTAGTGGTTGATGCAGGGACTCCTGTCTTTGCAATATATGATGGAATAATTCATAGTTTTCAAGATAATGACAAGCCATTGGATAATGGACCAACCATCATTATCGAACATAAGACGACCTTTGATGGTCCCTCATTCTACGTGCTTTATGGTCATCTTAGCAGAGATTCACTTACTAAATTAGAAGTTGGAAAAGAAGTAAAGAAAGGCGAACAGATTGCAACTGTGGGACAATATCCTGAGAATGGTGGATGGCCACCACATCTTCATTTTCAGATTATCACAGATATGATGGGTCTCTCTGGTGATTTCTTTGGAGTTGCTCCACCAAGCAAACGTGATGTTTGGTTGAGTATTTGCCCAGACCCAAATCTCATTTTACAGATTCCCGAGTCCCTCTTTCCAGAACCTCGTATGTCAAAGAAAGATATTCTAAGAATTAGACAAAAGTACATTGGAAAATCATTAGGAGTATCTTACAAGAAACCTCTGCATATCGTAAGAGGATTTATGCAATATCTGTACGATGAAGAAGGAAGGCAGTATCTTGATGTTCGAAACAATGTTCCTCAAGTTGGTCATTGCAATCCATTCGTAGTTGATGCATTATCGAAACAAGCCGCTGTCCTCAACACCAATACTCGATATCTGCATGAGAATCTTGTCAATTATGCCCAACGTCTGAGTGCAAAGATGCCTGGAAATCTAAAGGTTTGTTACTTTGTTAATAGTGGAAGTGAGGCTAATGAACTGGCATTGAGATTAGCAATGGCTCACACAAAACAGAGAGACATCATTGTTATCGCTGGTGCGTATCATGGAAATACGGACAATCTCATTGGACTCAGTCCCTACAAACATAATGGCCCAGGTGGTGCCGGTCCACCACCGCATGTGCATATGGTGGATATGCCTGATTCATTCAGGGGAAAATACAAACATTCGGATACCGATGCTGGTAAGAAGTATGCAGATGATGTTGGAAGGGCGATACAAGATATCGAGAATCAAGGGAAAGGAGTTTGTGCGTTCATTTGCGAACCACTCATGGGATGTGGTGGTCAAATCATCTTTCCTGAGGGTTATCTCAAGGAGGCTTTCAGACGGGTAAGAGCGGCTGGTGGCGTATGCATCGCAGATGAGGTGCAGATCGGATTCGGTCGTGTTGGAACCCACTTCTGGGGCTTTGAAACTCAAGGCGTTATTCCTGATATTGTGACGATGGGAAAGCCAATTGGAAATGGACATCCTATCGGTGCCGTAATAACGACCCCTGAGATAGCACAATCATTTACAACAGGTATGGAATTCTTCAGTACAACTGGAGGGAACACAGTTTCCTGTGCGGTAGGTATGGCAGTGCTTGACGTCATCGAAAATCAGAAACTTCAGGAGCATGCCCTTGATGTTGGGACCTACCTGAAATCTCAACTTGAATCTTTGAAAGAACGACATTGTATCATCGGTGATGTACGTGGTATTGGTCTTTACATCGGTGTGGAGTTAGTGCGGGATAAAAAGACTCTAGAGCCTGCAACGAAAGAATCTAAGTACATTGTTGAACGGTTGAAGGATATGGGTTTCCTTGTGAGTGTTGACGGTCCGTTGAATAACGTTCTCAAGATTAAACCTCCATTGGTCTTTACCAAGGAGAATGCTGATGCCCTAGTTGCAGCTCTTGATACAGTCCTCAAGGAAGATCCTGTGTTGAATTGGGATGAATAAAGTACCTCCGACAATGCTATTTCACTACTACTAAGGTTATTACGCTTTCATACGTGATGGTTCTCAAATCTAATATGCAGTGATTACAATGACCGGACAAATTCCAGATCAGTTCCGTTACGAAGGTGAAGCGTATGATCTTGTCGGAATTAATGGTGAACCTCTGTACGAACCTCAAGATTTCGGCATAACTCCACAGATGGCTTCGACAGCATGTTGGCGTGGATACCAGACGTTTTATGATTGCAAGGATGGACATCTTATATTGGACCATATGCATGTGCGGACTGAGGACAATATTGCGATTAATAATATTTCCCCAAAGAAAACTGGGGGTTCTGACGAGATGGCTTTCTTCAACACTTTCTATGAGAATCTTGAGTTGAAGACGAAATTTACCGGCACACTTCTGCTTGCAAAAGACTTCATTTCTGAGATGTACGTTCATATGGGATTTCAAAGTCCTGACTCGTTCATAACCGTTCTTGAGATTCATGTGAAAAAAAGCAACATTATCGAGGTTATCGACTTATCTGACAAAATGGAGGAGCGAAGAAAACTCGGTCGAATCACTCCAAATCGCCCTGATACCCTTGAGGAGCCGGATATTGAAGATTGGGTGAAGGATCGATTCTCTCTAGAATATGATTCCGAGTAGATATTGCTAAAATAGGTGATTTCAATGTTTGAGAAACCTGATTACACAAACAGCATTGTGAATCTGATGAGTTCCATAGGACATGCATTAGGAGTTGAAAGTCCTTATTCTCCACTCGAGTTTGATTCGCTTGACTCTCTGAATGATGCGAAGAATATCATTCTCCTAATAGTAGATGGTATTGGATACAACTATCTTCGGGAATATGGAGGAAATAGCTTACTGAAGAATAACCTCAAGGAATCGATTTCTTCCGTCTACTTACCATCAACAGGTTCAGCTATTACTTCGATAATGACTGGAGTTGCCCCTCAACAACATGCGGTGACAGGTTGGTTCGTGTACCTAAAAGAATTCGGACTCGTATCAAGAATCCTGCCATATAGCAATACTATCGACTACAATAATCTTGGAGTGGATATCTCAAATGTAGTGGACGTTCATTCAATTTTCCGAGAAATGAACCGTAACTATTCCCTTGTTCTTACAAACACTATCGTCGATTCGGTCTTTACAAGAAACCTCACAGGGAACGCAAATCGTCTACAGTATTCAGGGATAGACCAGTTCTTTTCTCAGATCAAACACACAATTGACGCATCATCAGGGAAGAGCTATATCTATGGATATTATCCTGATTTTGATGCAGTGAGTCATGTTCTTGGTTCAAGAAGTCAAGATGCACAGGACCAGTTACACGAATTTGACAAACATCTTGCTAGCTTTATTGAATCTATAGAGGGGACAAATACTACTATCGTTGTTACTGGAGACCACGGGTTCAATGACGTTGACTCTAAGCAGGTGATTTATACTCGGGATTATGCTGAACTTAATGACTACCTAATCATGCCATTCTGTGGCGATACACGAAGTGTTTACGCATATGTGCGTCCTCGAAAAGTGAAGGGATTCGAGCGATATGTTGAGAATGAATTCGGTGAAGCATGTGACATCTTTCCTAGTTCTGAGTTAGTAGAAGATGGGTGGTTTGGCTTGTTTGAGCCTCATCCCAGATTGCACGATCGAATAGGGGACTACACGCTAATCTTTAGAGAAGGTTATGCGATGATGAATTGCTTCCCCGGAGTAGCACCGATTGAAATGATTGGGCACCATGGTGGAGCAAGTGCAGATGAGATGTATGTGCCACTTGTCGTTATTGAATCTTGATTCCACAATCATTTGGTCAGATTGATATACTCCCTTAGTGACTGAGTCTATCAATCACTTTGGAGACAATCCCATGGTTTCTATTGACAACATCAAGCAGGCACGAGAACGTATCAAAGATTACATCAAGGTGACACCTTTGCAGATTGCTCCACACTTGAGTGAATTAATCGGTGCTTCAGTATTTCTGAAACTAGAAAGTGAACAGATTACTGGGTCTTTCAAGGTGCGAGGTGCATTGAATAGAATGATGACCTTGTCGAAAGAAGAAATCGAAAAAGGTGTGATTACGGCATCAACTGGTAATCATGGATTAGGGATTGCGTTTGCATCACAACAACTTGGGATTTGCGCAAAAGTCGTGTTTCCGATAGGTGCTTCCACTGTAAAACGAGATCGGATGAAAGAATCAGGAGTAGAAATCATTCAAGACGTCGGATATGAAGATGTGGAGCCTTACGGTCGTCAACTAGCTAAAGACCATGGATTGACGTATGTGAGTCCGTATAACGATCCCGAGATAGTAGCTGGAGCCGGAACCTCCGGTCTTGAGATCATTGAACAACAAGATGAAATTGATGTGGTTTTTGTTCCAATAGGTGGCGGAGGTTTGATCTCAGGTATTGCAACCGTTATCAAATCGATGACTCCAACCACACAAGTTATAGGAGTTCAATCAGAAGCATCCCCCGAAGTTTACGATTCGTGGGTGGCTGGCCATTGGGTCGAATCAGAAGAATCTGACTCTCTTGCTCAAGGTCTCATGGGTGGTGTTGAATCAACCTCGATTACACTAGATATTATCAAAAAGTATGTAGATCGGATAATTCTGGTGAGTGAAGATTCTATTAGGAAGGCTATGCGTTTCCTCTTCGAGAAGGAATCTTTGCTTATCGAAGGTGCTGGGGCAATCACAACTGCTGCTCTTATGGAAAATGCCCATGAATTTGCAGGGAAGAAAATTGTTCTAATATTAAGTGGTGGAAACATTTCGAAAGAAGATTTACTTACTCAAATTACATGAATTTACAAATTGATGCAATCTATAATCATAAACCAATTTTGATTAAACTTGGGTAATTGCCCATGAGTTGTTTCGATCAGATTTTTCATATGAATAATCTGGGTGATGAACATTGAACACTATCACTTCCCATCTTCCTCGTTCGGCATTTGGAATCTCAAAAAATGCAATTCCATAGGGACCAGTTTCCTTCAAGAGGGCGAATTTGGTGCCAGTTGGAGAACCGATGACTAATTCAACACCGCTTTCAAAGACAGGGTATCCAGCTAAGTCAGTAACAGATACAGCCAGTTTGAGATGCTGCTGTTCGTCTTTGTAGGAAGTGACAACATCCAGAGCGTCAACATGCATTTTTCTGCTGTTTCTTCCGGGAGCTAATTCAGATTTCAGGCAAGTTTTGTCATACATTTCCATCTGGCACCAATGATATATCAGTAAAATCTATATATAAGATTTGTTTACAAATATACCAAGGTATAGGCGTAAATATCAATGTATAGATATTTACCAAATTACCATAAAACTATTAATGGAAGAATCAGGATTCCGATGTGATTCGTATGAAGCCAATTAGTAAGAGAATCTTAACAGTCATCCTTGCACTAATGGTACTGTCCTTCTTCACTGGAGAGGTAACAGCTAAAGACTATAGCAGCTCGGGTGACTCACTGATGGTGTCTATTGAATCTGCGGACTATTTGGATCTTGATGGAGACCAAATGGAAAATGACATTCTCACTGAGTTTACAATAACTGTTCCCCAAGGGGACTGGGACTTTCATTACACCTACATCTATTGTGAACTTGTTCTACCTTCTGGAAACTATTTCAATTGCATGATTTTGTTGATTGGAACCTATAACAGTGTTACACTTTGTTTAGGATGGTACAATTGTGCCCTAGAATCTGGGTGGTATACTTTCTCACTGTGGTCATGGGGTGACGGTAGAGATGCACCAAATCTGGGACATGATTCGGTTGTCTTCGATCCACCAACTCCTGGGAATGAAGGTGATCCTTTCATAGACATTATTCAAATAATAGCATTGTAATAAATACCCTCAAGAGGAAGGTTCGAGGTAAGAAATGTGAGTAGTCTGAGCGGGGCACACTTGTCCTTGTTAATGGCATTACAAGAAAACCCCCTAGCAACAGTTACTGATTTGGTCGAAAGAGTTGAAGGCTCTAAGCCTACTGTAATCAAGAGACTATCATTTCTTAAAAGGAATCGATATTTCAATGTAAACGCTCTATTAAATGAACATAACATGGGTTTTGATGCACTTGATGTATTTCTTGATGCAAAAAATCTCAAAGCAGTTGAACGGTTGGAACAAATGGCAATGCATCACCCATATACAGGGTATAGAAGTCGATGTTTTGGCGCTCACAACGGCTTATATCTTCAATTTAGGAATCCGCATGGTACTAATGGAATGATTGAAGAAGTCATCAAAATTCTTCAGGATGATGGGATTGTAGAGGATTACAAGATTTTGTCTGTTGGTGGAGAACCTACAAAAATTACATCAATGAAGCTTAAAGCATGGAATCCAAAAAGCATGAGTTGGACATTTGATTGGGTCGAGTGGTTTGATGCAGATTTTGAAAAGAATAAACCTGAGAAACCAAAATCTCCCCGGGGTAATGTGTTAGACTGGATAACGAAGAACGATCTCTATATCCTGCAGCAACTCATGCACAGTGCAAACCGAAGCAATACGGAAATGATTCGTGAAATAAAGAAGACTGGTGTTTCCTTTACACCTCAAACCTTTGGACGGCGTTTGCGATTGGTTAACGAGGGGTGTGTTGATAAATATCGTGTTAATTTCAACCCATTGGCATTTGATATTCTTTCAAACATATTGATCAATGGTCAAGGGAAGAAGAAGTATCTCACAGAGTTATTTTCGAAAATGAGCAGTAATCCAATTCCATTTGCCTCGACTATGAGAGTTTCTGACACTGATATTTTCTGGTATGTCCGGATGCCTTCGACTCATCTGTCCTCATTGCTTTCAAATCTGCATCATAATCTGGAGAATATGACAGTGACACTCATAGATTATCCCAATTCGTTCATCTATTCAATATGGCCCGAGATCATTGATGAGGAGAATCGCGTTTGGCGGCAAGACCGTGAGTTCATGATTGATGAAGCTTTGAAATAGTTCAATTGCCATCATTACCACATGGATAGATAGAGTAGATCTTGACTTTCATCAATCGCTAGCTGACCTCTACATTGAAGTTGGAAACAGAAACAAGGCGATTCAAAGATATAAGATATATGTCCGGATTAGTCCCATGATGGTGTTAATACTTGATGATGAGATGTATCATTAAGTACTCGCATAATAATCATTTTCTTCAAGTATGAGTTGGTGGATTTTTTTCTCACTCTCATGATTTTGTGATGATGTTTGAATCATCGTGTGGAATAATTGCAATTCCCTATTATCACTAATCGAATAATTCAGATAATCTAGTTGTTCTTCACTAGACATTGTGCATGGTTTATTCAATATTTTTTCCACAGTTGTTGGTATCGTCATGTTTACAGATCCGGTTCCATTCCATGTGATAAAGAGATCCAGACTATAATGGTCCGCACCTGTGTATGCATGGGCAGTATCTCCTACAGTCGCATTGATCAACTTGTTAGTAAAGAAGTCGTTTACGATGATGTAATCAATTCGACCTAGTAGTGGTGTGTATTGATGTCCATAGGTGTAACCAAGTTCTCCTGGATATAATGCTCTATAGACATCAGTAAAATTGTGGACCTCCGATGAATAATTACCAAAGATTGGGTCATCTGGATCTACTAGCATGGTTAATGGGCCGTATCCATAGTCGTTGTCTATTGTGACATTATCTTCAGGAGAGTACGAATTCATGTCACCAAGATAGACAATAGGTACATCACCTAAATTATCCATGTAATTGATTATCCCTTCATTCTCCCAATTTCTGCGTTCTTTGTTTGTTTCTCCACCACCTGCCTTCAAATGCACGCCAATAAAGTGAGCACTTGTTCCATTAATATCTATGACCGCGTCTACAAAATCATGCGTGACAGTATATCCCTCATCATTATCGAGTACAACATTAGAAACTTGGTGAAATGCTAAAACAGGGTACCGACTTAGGATTGCTTCACCACTTGTTGAGAAGTAAATATTCTGTGCACAGAATCCAGAGTAGGGTAATTCACTAACAAAATAGGCATTAAACTCTTCGACTACCTGACGCAATTGGGAGTTGCCATTATTATCAAAATTTCCAGTTTCTACAAGCATGAGGATGTCTGGATTCTCTTCCTTCACGACATTTTTCCAGTCACTGTTTATTCCCGACTCTTCAATGTTGTATGTCATTATTTTAAAAATCCCCGAGAAATCATATTCTGGAATCATGCTGTTATTTACTTCCACAGAGATTGTGGCTTCTCCCCAATTGATCGCTTGATCCCTAGCTCTGAACTTAATTGAATGATTCCCATCAGACTCCCCCAATGTATTCCAATTGTAAGATTGTTGAACAGCAACTATCTCTCCATCAATGAAGATTTCGTACCGTCCTATTGTATGATTGTCTGTTGCAGTGAAACTAAGAGATACCGCACCAAACACTTCAGATTGATTGGACGGACTTGTGACAGTGATAACGGGTGCTGTCGTGTCTGCTTCATCACTTGCTGGAGGTTGCCCGGGCATCGATAGCAGGAGAATAGTCACTGATGCAATTAGTAATCCAACGACCAGCGCTGCAATAGCAGTCCTTTTTGTATCCATACATCTCTCCTCTATTGTTTTTTATAGTATATGGTGAATTTAGAACTTCCCTTTCGAATCGATCAGTATAAGGCAACTTTGTGATTGTGTGGTCATTGTTCTTCTTGGCGGCACCAATCACCCTTTATCGCACTGAGATGCCCATTGTGGTGATTTAGGTGTACGAAAGTATCGGCAATAGCATCTATGATGCGCATTCCTTTGTAATACTGAGGAGTATTGGTCTCCTCTAGTATTCGGTTAAGCTCTTCATCGGAACATTTTTCGAACCAGGTGAGAAAATCATTCTCAACAAAATCATAGTAGTCCTCTATCTCTTTGAGCGAAGTTCCTTTCCAGTCACCGTTATCGTTGCTATCTCCCCTATATTTGTAAAAAAGTTCCTGCATCTTGGAATGTTTGCCTTTGATCAGCATGTTCAGTGTGTAGTCATATGCTGCACCTTGATGAGCGAGAAGCCATCCTAGTGAGGACATTCCTGAATGAGGTCGATATGACAAATCACTGCATCCCACTTCTTGTAGGTCTCTAAGAATCCTCTCACGCCATGCTCTAGTAGTAGTTACGAGGCTCTTGACTAGATCTTTGACATTCATTTTCATTCACCAATTCTAGTAGGTAAACAGAATTTATATTGATGAGCATCTCAGTAAGTTACGTAGAGTCAACTGATTGTCTTCTTTGGTATCTTTGTTGGATATATCATAATACATTGTTTCTACAGTTTGTTGTGTGCATAATATATTCTGTCTATCCTAATTGAATTAATAAGATTCGGCTCTGATTTTAGATAGTTTTGAGGTTTTTATAATGGGTGTAGACTTTGACAAACTGAGGAAAGAAGTACTTGAAAAAATGAATAAAGGAAAATCTGGCGACGTCGGAAATGAATTAAGAAAAGCCTTTGAAAAGATTGATTCTTCTGAGTTTCAGATTTTTGGTGAGATTATGAAGGATGCCATTCTAGTGGATCCTGCAATGTTCTCGGAAAAAGCATACATTCTGTTTGATAAGATGATGCGTGCAAGAAAAGCAGACAAACTAGCTGAATATGAAAGATACTTCGTCCAGAACTTCTGTAAACTACCTGGTGAGGAATTCAAAGTGATTTGCGATGGTTGGGTTGAAACTGGCAAGTCAGTGATCAAGGGCCAGGTCTTCGTATCAGACCTTCGGGTTATCGCGACTGGTGTACAAGAAGCCAAGGCTGCAAGAGTGAGTGGAGGCGGTGTCTTCGCATTCCTGAGTCTGATTCAACTTGGTAGTTACATGTACAATAAGTCAATCATGGACCAAATAACGAATGGAATTACAGAAGGCTTTACAATGGTGAACTATGGCGTTCTCTATCCAATCCGAGGTGGTTATAACATCGAACAGGAAGCCAAGGGATTCAGAGCCAAGCAGAATGATAGAGTCAATTTCCAAGTTGATGTCCCATACACAAACAAGAAGGGGCAGGAAGAGATTGCGGATATTGATGTTTCAGTTGTCGTTAACATCAAAGATCATGAAATTCAGGCCAAACTCGATAAGATCGAATCTATCGTTAGGGCACATGCAAAGCCTGTATAATTTTCGATTATAGTTTAATCCAAGCATGTAGCTCCTATTGTCAGGAGCTACATATCTTGGAGTTTATTCTTTTTCTTTCTAAATACTCCGAAATAAAATCCAATACCCATCAAACCAATAATTCCAATTCCTCCTACAAGCAAGGTTCTTTCTTGGATATCGGATGGTAACACTGTGAGGATGAATGAACTAGCATTGTTACTAGTTGCCCGATCACTAACAACGAGAGTGAAGTTATAGATACCTGGAGTTAGACCATCAACAGAGTAGTTGTATGAATCCGGAACTGAATTATAAATAGAATAAATTCTAGCTCCGTTTTGGTATAGTTCGAACCCGCTTTTGAACCCCTTTGGATAGAATATATCCACCCAGCTGATTATGTTATCCGATTCACCTTCAACATACTCACCTGCATAACAATATTCATTCTTTTCTCCTGAATGGTAGAATGTCTGACTAAGGATCTCTGGTCCGCTGGGTGAGCATCTCAAACGACGTGAATGAACTGGAAGCCCGGAAGATTCTTCAAACATGTGGACAGTTGCTTCTCGAATAACACCTGCATAGTTATCAGTAGCAAGGTATCCAGCTGAAATCCAATATGTCGCACTAGCAACGTACCGATATCCCTCATGAGATACTGAATAATTATATCCCCAGTAACTTGGTTCTGGATCGGAATCCTCAAAATACACTGGATTGATGCTATAATTCCAAGGTCCCTGAGTTAGAGTTTCAAGAAGATTTTCGTAGAATGAGGGAGATCGAATTGGGAGTATGAAATTAAACCAGGGTTGTCCCTCACCATACCAGACTTCATACGGTGGATAGTACACAATATCAAAAATTGATGAACAATTCTCTCCAGTATATTCATTGTAGAAGGTTTCGTTTGGGTGTGGAATATCGTTCCATGAGCTAAAATTTCCTACAACTGGATGGGTTTCCGCACTTAGGTATGGCCAGCGATTCGTATGAGTTTCTCCATAATGACCTTCATAATCATCATAATAGTGGTTCCACTCCATGGAACGAATACATTGCAATTTCTCACCAATATCTGCACTCCAATCTTCTTGAGATTGGGTCATTGTACGTACATCATTGCTGCTTACGAAATTGGACATTGAAAGAACTATCAATAGAATCGTGATGAATTTCGCGTTTTCCACCATCACTACTTCCCTACATGCTCTGATTTAGATTGATATCTAACGTGTTTATATTTTTTCAATTTCTTCGTTGGTGATTCTTGCAACCGAACTTCTGTCAATTACCACCGATACCCTGGATCTGGAGTTGACTACTGCTGATTGTACGGTGTTTGTCGTTGTGTCCAGTTCATTGGTCCATACTGAAAATCCTCCTGATTCGAAACCAGAATCTTCTAGGATATTGGTCTGTGCTAATACATGATTGTTTTCGATATCTGTTGCAATATCTGGTTCCCTTGAATTATTTAGAGTCATGAAACTAGACATAATGAGAAGCATGGAAACTAAGAGTTTTTTTGATGCTGCCTTCATTACCGAAACTCCTTACCGCTAACAGCTTTACTAAAACTGCCCTATATGAAAACCACAAGTTATCAACATTAATTTTCCTGACTGTGTCATTAGGCACCTTCTTCAGCAATTCTAATTGCTGCTCCAATTCTCGTTAGAAACTGACTATCATTTGGAATAATGCCCACGAATGAGAGTCGATTGCTTACTGATATGATTGGAGCTGAAGAACCAATAAAAGCTGAGAAACTTTGTTCATCAAGAACTGTGTTGTCACCACTTCCTCGCAGAGCAGCATTCAACCACTCAATTGCGTCAACCAGATGTTCTTTGGAGTCATATTTCGCGGTTCGAATACAAATGGTCTCTCCATACTTCATCTGTGCCTTTTCCAGCAATTGACTGACCTTCGTCATAGGATCGTCGCTCTTGAGTTTCACAACAACAACGTTGGCATCTGCTAGATTGACCGCTTCTGATGAAACTGTGTCGCCACATGTGTCCTCATCCTCAATCACTGGGTCTCCTTCAATGATACCGACACCTGCCATTGGTGGAAATACGGTTATCGTGACCTTCTCGATACAATCTTCATCATTCATACCATAGCCAAAGCATGAGAACCGCTTTATCTCTATTGGCCGCGCCATATTATTCAAGTATCTTGTCTGAGGTACTTCTCTTCCAAAATCGGTGTATGAGGACAGCTCCAAGAACTGCTAGTGAAATGAAGAATAGCTGATATCTGAGAGTAGCTCCTAGCTCTACTGATACCGCAGTTGTAAGAAATCCAGTTGCATCAAATAGACCATGGATGAATGCTGGGATCAGGAGATTTCCATCAGAAAGATAGTACGATACAGCCATAGCCATGCCAAATGTGATCAATTGCGTGAAGATAATTACTGAAGCAATTTCATATTCAATTACATAATATAGATGAGTCGATGCAAACAGGAATGATGTTAGAAACGCCAGGGATACCCAATGTCGATTACCAAATATATTGAGCAAACCGCCATAGAGAAATCCTCTGAAAATGAATTCTTCTGCAGGCCCTACAACAAGAAATGAGACCCAGACCATAGCCCACGCATTCTCTGGTGAAGTATTCAACACGGGATTTGGATTGTTTAGAAGGTTCAGAGCAGATGGATCAAAAATGATTAGTAAAATAATGATGAATATTGTTATCAAATACCCTAATGCAGTAAAACCTCCATAGGAAGCAAAACCATACTCTATCGCTTCATACATACGATTGGCAGACCTACGAAGAATATGGCGCCCCCAGTAGATGCCGATGATAACTATAGGGACTCCATACACAAAGAGTAGTCCAATGATGAGGTGGAGATTTGGCAATAAGTATTGGGAATACGCTGTTGCATATATAGCGGCTAAACCAATGATATACTTCCTTTTTGAAAGGTGGGCCTGTTCCTGCTCTGGAGTTTCGATCATGCTTTCTCCCTCAGTATAATATACTCTAGCCACCTATGTCGGAGCTGGCTTTGAATATCTGCATTTCGCATCAACAATTATCCAAGATTTTAAAGTTCCGACATTGCTTGTAATCTTGGTGTTGGGCTATATTGTCTATCCTCAAAGGAGTGAAAATTGATTCAGCGTAGACTCTGCCCGATTTATGATCTGCATAGATATCTGAATGACCTGATAATATCTTCTTTTTCTGACACCTTAGTCAGATGCTTATTGATATCCGAAGGAATCACATACCAATGCTCTTCGTGTTGCAAAGTGATATCGCATTTCCTTCAGATAGTAGACTTAGGCTCAATAACTAATTGCATATTCTTCTCTCGAATCAGTCATCTTCTTTCGTAAACACAAACACATCATAACGAATGTGTGAATAATCACTGGGTAATCGAGATGTAAGGACAAACGTCTTCTTTTCTTCCCTTCGATGTCTCATAAGATAATCTTGTACTTCGCATTCACTTGTTGTTGTTATTCTATGTGTTAACATTCTAGATCACTATCTGATAATAATTATTGGATGCAGAATCAATTACTACTGACTTCCGTATCACAATCATCCCACTCAGTCTCACACTCTATATCCTTCCAAAATTCTGTTAGACCGTTTTTAGTGTCTTCAAAGGATTCTGGTTGTAATTTTGTAGAGATGAGGGCTAAACTTCTAATGAAACCAAGAATCTTAAACTCCTCAGGAGTTGCAAGCCATTTCTCATCATTAAGCAATTCCTCTACCTCTAGAAGCGATTCTGATAGATCAAGCCGTGCAAGTATCTTGACCGCATCCCTTCTTAGTAGTCTTAACATCTGATCAAGAGTCAGAGTTACAGAGGTATCATTCATCGACACACATTTCATCTTCTGTTTACTGATGTTCTGATTCATTACTTTGTAGAATTTTTTCTACAGATATATGGAACAAGCAGACACAACACCTCAAATGAGAATCAGTCACTCTAGTGAGCTCCCAAAAACCGCGGAAAGACGCTTACTAATCAATTGAGGAGGGAGATTAGACTTGGAGCCCTGAATGGCTTGTACCCGCTTTACAATTAATAGTGTTCTCAAATGGGTGGTGTCTGTATTCCATATTACTATCCTCACTGTGTTATTATAAAGTTATTTAAACGGACATTAGATTAAACAATTGTTATATAAAACTTGTATTATTTTAATAAGGCCTCGCAAATGGAAAGCGCGATTCCGACCAATTCCATATGGAAAAATAACATCCGAAGGGATTAAGTACCTCAGGTTTTCTTGTTGTCGTAGTTTAGTCTATCGAATGGTAGGCATAAGAAACGGATTCGTGATATAATATGAGTCGAAAAGTGTGTATCGCAGGTGGTTCGGTTACACCCTTTGACTATCCTATGCACATAACCCCAGAGGCTATGGCTGCCAATTGTATTGTAGAAACGCAACAGGATATCCCTGACTTTACCCTCAGGGACCTCGATTTTATGGTTTATTCGCATTTCTCAGTACACTTCGGTAAGCAACTCTGCCCAGAGAGTGAAATGGATTCGTCCATTTGACCTGGATTGGATTGTGCACGATCACTTAGGATTAGTCGGGTTACCCCACGTGCGAATAGAAAATGGAGGAAATACAGGCGGTTCAGCTCTCTACGCAGCTTTTCTTGCTGTTAAGTCTGGACTGTATGATTGTGTTGGTGTCTACGGTTGGGAAACAATGGACAACGTTACCCAATCTCAGGGGAGCGAGTTCATCGCACTTGCCTCAGACACAAGGTACGAAGCACTAGCAGGCGGGATCTATCCCATCTATTATGCTGCAATGGCATACAAGTTCATGAAAGAGAACGGTCTTACAGAAGAGGACTTTGCTATGGCTGCAATGAAGAACAGAAATTACG
>Ga0315535_1001391_pt1 | contig 16124 bp, 16 predicted proteins | sample SalMarSW160220MG_2_FD_203092 | JGI IMG/M metagenome (GOLD analysis project Ga0315535, IMG submission 203092) | Salt marsh sediment microbial communities from the Plum Island Ecosystem LTER, Massachusetts, United States - Salt Marsh Sediment SW1602-20 ...
CTGATAGTGAGGAAACTCACAAGATAGGAGGATGCGATGACCACGATGCTGTTATTGACCGTTTTTCGACTTGTAATCCCCTTGGCGCTGCTGCTGGTTATGGGAGAGTGGCTGCACAAGCATTCAGGCACGCATACACCCAGAAAGTGAAGTGACTTATGACTTGGATTGAAACATTCCTAGCGATCCTGACTGGCGTTGTGCTTCGTCTGGCAATTCCGCTGGCTATCACGGCCTTCATTATTTACTTCCTGCGCAAGATGGATGCGCGTTGGCAAACTGAGGCAGAGGCCCTGGCTCAGCTGCCAGTGGTTGAGAAACCAGAATGCTGGAAAATCATGAATTGCACGGAAGAACAACGCGCAGACTGCCTTGCGTTAAACAAACCACAACCCTGCTGGCAAGCGAACCGCCGGCCGAATGGCTATCTGGCAGAGAAATGCATCGGTTGTGATGTCTTCCGTAACGCACCTATGCCAGTCTAAGCATCATCATAATCACTGAGGAGAAACAAAAATGTTTTCTAAAATTGAACGATTATTGTTTTCGCTGATGGTTGCTCTGGTATTTGCAGGAGTGACTTTGATCATTGCCCAGGCTAAGGCTCAACCGGCTCCGGTCATGCAGGCTACACCCGATAATTGCGGTGCCTGCCACTCGGACTTCATGCATTCCTGGCAGGATGGCCCGCACGGACAGGCATTCTCCGATCAGGTTTTTCAGAAAACCTGGGCCGACCAGGGCAAACCCGGTGCTTGCCTGGTCTGCCATACAACCGGTTATGACCCGGCGACTGGGACCTGGAGCCAGGATGGCGTGGCCTGCATTTCTTGTCACAACCCGATCCCGGCCAACCATCCAAAGGATCCGATGCCGGTTGACAAAAGCACAGATTTGTGTGGCACCTGCCACAGCGACACGCGTTTTAATTGGCAGGATTGGAAAGTCAGTGCGCATTACCAACGCAACATGACCTGCGTAGTGTGTCACGATGCGCACTCAGCTGGACTAAAGAATGTGGATACCAAAAACACGGCAAGTTCTGCCACCACTGACGATGTTTCAGCACTGTGCATCAACTGCCACCAGGAGTATGCCATGAACTTCTCGTACTCCGCGCATCACCAGCAAGGTTTGTCTTGCGTGGACTGCCACCTGCTTCACATAGAAAAAACAACGGATGGCAGCACTGCACACCAGATCCCGGATCATAGTTTTACGGCTTCCTTAACGACCTGCAACACCTGTCACGAGAATCAAATGCACGGCCCGACTCAGCCATCTGTGGATAGCTCCGCAGCCGAGACTACGACTCCTGCTCAATCCCAGTCGAATCCCTCGATGCAATTTGCGTCGGTAACCCCTGAGCCGCAGCCAGTCAGCCCGCTGGGCTTTGCTGGTTTGGCTGGTCTGCTCGGTCTGGCATTTGGTATGGTGCTCTCACCGTGGTTGGAACGCGCTTACCACATCGTGATCAAGAAGGACAAAGATAAAGAGGAGGACGAGCATGAGTGATAATAAGATCAGTCGCCGCGACTTTCTCAAAATCACTGCCGTTGGTGCAGCAGCAGTGGCCGGATATAGCTCCATTCGCCCGGCAATCGCATCTGGACCCACTCAGGCTGGCCCCCATCAATGGGTGATGGTGATCGACCAATCCAAATGCACCGGCTGCGAGTACTGCACCATGGCTTGTCGGGCGCATAATGACGTTCCCCCGGATATTTCCTGGAATGAGGTCTTTGAAGTTGGCGAGTTGAATGGACAAAAGGTGTTTTTGCCCCGTCCGTGTATGCAGTGTGCTGAAGCTCCCTGTGTTGAGGTTTGCCCGGTGGCGGCCAGCTATTACCGCTCCGACGGCATCGTGATGATGGATTATGATCGTTGTATCGGCTGCCGGTATTGCGAAGTGGCCTGTCCATACGGTGCCCGCTCCTTCAACTGGAAGAAATTCGATGGTCCTAACCCGGCCGTACCAGAATGGGGTCAGCCAGAAGTCGCCCGACGGCCGCGTGGCGTGCCTGAGAAGTGTGCGTTTTGCTACCAGCGCATCGATCGCGGCCTGGCCGCCGGTCTCAAGCCGGGGATTGACCCAGATGCGACCCCCGCTTGTGTGGTCGCCTGTCCGACCGGCGCGCGTATTTTCGGTGATATCAACGATCCCGAGTCGAACGTTAGTAAGCTGTTGAAATCTACCAACACCTATCGTTTGCGCGAAGACCTGGGTACATCGCCGCGGGTTTATTACATCGCAGCCGATCCTGCGAAGATGAAGATGGAGGTGAGCTCATGAAAGCCCTGCGCGCAAAACTGCCTTCGCTTGCGTTTAATTGGTGGCTGGCTTGGCTCGTTTTCTTGGGTTTATTCCTGGCTGGCGGACTGACGGCAGGTATCCTGGTCTTCTGGAAAGGATTGTCGCTCACCAACCTGACTGACTTGGTCCCCTGGGGGCTGTGGATCACGATTGACCTGTCGTCGATTGCCCTGAGCGCTGGAGCGTTCAGCTTATGCGCTGGGGTTTATCTGATCGGGTTGAAGCGCTACGAGCCAGTGGCCCGCACGGCTACCTTTATTGGCTTGACCGGCTATTCCATGGCGATGCTCTCGCTCTTACTGGACATCGGTCGCCCGGATCGTTTCTGGCATGCGATGGTCTACTGGAACAAGCACTCCCTGTTGTGGGAAGTGACCATGTGCGTCTGTCTCTACCTGACTGTGCTGCTGTTTGAGTCGATGCCGATCATCGCCAACTTCGAATGGCTGCGCAAGCGCTTCCCCAAATTGACTGAAAAAATGTCGCAGGTCCACCACTACGCCCCTTATCTGGCAATCGCTGGTCTGGGTCTATCGTGCCTGCACCAGTCCTCGCTGGGCGCGGTCTATGGTGTACTCAAGGCGCGGCCGATCTGGTACAAACCCGGGTTATCTGTCCTATTCATGCTCTCGGCCATTGTGGGCGGGATTGCTTTGACCCTTTTTGCTTCGATGCTAGCCTCGCGGCTGACCCCTAAGGCCAGGATTAACGACGGGCTGATCGAACGCTTGTCCCACTTCCTGGGCTGGTTGCTGATGGCTTATTTCTACTGGCGTGCCTGGGATACCCTGGCGATGACTTACACCTACCAGCCCGGTCGTACTGAGGGACTGCACCTGTTGACTAGTGGTCCGTTGGCTTTCAATTTCTGGGTTGGTGAGATGCTGTTGGGTATCTTTTTACCGATGGTGTTGTTGCTGTGGCAAAAGACCCGTCTCAATCCTTTCTGGCGCATGCTGGCGCTATTGATGGTCGCAGGTGGCCTGGTAGCTTATCGCTGGGATACCAATCTTTCCGGCCTGCTGGTAGTGCTATCCTACATGCCGGGCGAACTAGGGGTTGGATATACTGCTTATAAGCCGTCCCTGATCGAATTTGTGGCTGGCTTTGGCGTGATCTCCTATGGCCTGCTGGCCTTCTCACTGGGAGTGCGCTACCTCCGTGTGGTCGATCACCGCTTTATCTCCAAAGTGCACGAACCTGTGGAAGTGCAGGCAGTAGAGTCGGTTACTGCTTAGAAGTTCAATTAGGAAAAAGCCGCCCACGTGGGCGGCTTTTTCATTTTTGGTGCATCGCTTATTTTTGGTGAGCACCAGTATCGATCCACTGGATCACCAGGTCAAGCTCTTCCGGGGTCAAATTGGCGAAATGCTGGGCGCTCTGGATTTTGACTAACTTGCTGTTGGCCGAATTGCCAGGCACGATGACCGGTCCGTCTTTTCCGCCTTTCATCGCATCCGTAAAATTGGTCAGGGTCAAGCCTGCCAGCTTGGTTTCTCCATGACAGGAACTGCAGCGGTTATCGAAGACTGGTTGGATGTTGGCATCATATGTGGGTATGCCGCCTATCACCGGCGCTGGCGTGGTTGGTGGGGCGGTCGGCTTGGCGGGTAATTGGGCCTGAAGAATCTCGCGCAGCTTGGGTGCATCGAACCCGGCATAAGTGTACACGCTACCATGGCAGGCACTGTTGGAGCAGAAGGATGTGTTGCTGGTGCCGCCTGGATCCTCGATCGTGTGGCAACTGGAGCACAGCTTTGGATCGAATGCGTTATGGTGCAAATTGATCCAGTTCGGATTGAGGTGCGTTTCTGGTTCAGGCCCACGGCTGATCTCAATCTTGGTGGTAAAGTCCTGGGCCGTGGCAACCACTGGGATCGAGTGGCATAGGTTACATTCCAGTCGAATGGCTTGTTGGTTTTGATCGAGGTGTTTGCCATCGTGGCAGCGGAAGCAGCCCGGCGAATAGATATGACCCACGTTGTTGGGATGAGTGGTCCAATCAACTTTTTGATCAGGGAAGAAGGTCTGGTCGTAGATATCCTTGATCGCCTGAACAGCCCGACTGATCTGGTCGCTGTGGTCCGCATAGTAATCAGTTGCCTTGTAATTCTTTTCGATCCCGTCGATGGCTTGCATGGCAGCGTCGCGCGTTTCATAGGTGGCATAAAGCACCTGCACCGCATTCTGGTGAATCCCGGGAATCTCTGGGCTGATCAATCCGCGCGCCATGGCCTCGTCAATCGAAACTTCAGGTGGTTTGAAATTATGCGAGACCCGATTATGGCAGGTCGTGCATTCCATCTTTTTTAATTTGCTCTCGTCGATCGTGGCAGGGTCAATCCCGGATTCGACATCCACATATTCCGTGAATGTACCGTCATCATTCATAACGCGCACATACGGGATAATCTGGTTCTCGATATCATTCGAGTAGTAATAAACGGGATTGATAATATGCCAATGGATCCCACGCCCCAATCCTTCGACCTTGGCACCACCGCCAGTCTTCAAGATCAGATATGTGGTCGTGGCTGTGTTGTTAATGTCGTTTGTGAAATGCGTGATGGTTTGCAGAGAATCACTTGAGAAGGTCTCCGGCAGGTGACATTTTTCGCAAGTCAGAAGATCGGGTTTGGTGCGTGTGGCCCGAATTGGGAACTCATAGAGGTGGAAAACCATTGAGTAAAGCTCGTAAACGTCCTCGGATTTTCGCGCCAGTTGCTGACCGACGAAAGCACGCCCAATGTGACACTCAGTGCAATATACGTTGGCATGTGGTGATATTTTGTAGGTTGCGTTTTGCGGCGGCATAGTGTGACAGGTTGTGCCGCAGAATTTGGGAGAGTTGGTATAGTCCCAGCCATAAGCCCCACCAACCAGTAGAAAGATGGTCAATATGCCCAGGATTGTATAAGGCAATATATACATCCAACGTGGGGATCCTTGAGGTGGAAAAAAGAAGTTGCGAAGCCTTGTGCGCAGTTTGGTCATGACGAGAGAGACTCCTCCTTAGTTTTCTGGAGCGCCAGCAGCGATCCAATCCAAGATAATTTGAATTTCAGCATCAGACAACTTGCCAGTTGGAGGCATCACGGCTCCCTGGGTACCCGTGATGCGCTGGGCCAAGATGCTATTGGTAATATCGCCAGCGATGACGACCGGTCCATTCTTGCCAGTGCTTGTGACGGCTTGATATGAGGTCGAATCCCAACCCCCAAATGATGTTTTTTGGTTATGGCAAACCTGGCACCGGGTCTGCAGGAGCGGCGCAACTTGTCCGGAGAAACTGACTGACGAAGCGACAGGCGCAGCCGGCGTGGCGCCTCCCAGAACGCGGAGATATTGGACCAGCAATTGGATTTGTTCGGCGGAGAGGTTTTCTCCCCAGGCCACCATCGGGGTGGCTGTATGGCCATTGCTGATGGTGTCAAACAAGGCTTGATCGTCATATTTGTCCTGGAAATCCTGGGTGTTTAAAGCGGGGCCAACCCCGCCTTCTCCCTTGGCGCCATGGCAACTGGCGCAGGCGATCGCGTAAAGTTGCCCACCTGTCAGGCTGGGTATGGGCTCCGGTGTGGGGGCACTTCCCTCAGGAGTCGGTGGCGGGGTTTCAGTGGCGAAGGTTGGCGGCTCTTCCACGGGCGGGTTGGCTTCCCAACTGCGGAGGTATTCCACGACAGCGTCCAGTTGCTCATCACTAAATGGACCGCCGTTTGCATCACCAAAGGAGGGCATGCCCAGACTCGGTTGACCCTGCGAGATAATATTTCTCAGTGTAGCATCGTCACGGGTTTTCAGGAATTCCGCAGTGCTGATGGGCGGGATGATATCACCCGCACGGGCAGGGTTTGGACCACCCTCACCAAACTGACCATGACAGGCACTGCAGTTCTGGGCAAAGAGATTGGCACCAATTCCAGTACCGCCGCCCTGGCTGGTTTCGTAAGTATATTTAACCAGTGCATCCAATTGTTCGGGCGTGAGAATATTGCCCCAGACGGGCATGGTGATATGCGGACCACCGCTGCTGATGATCTTGACCGCGCTTTCTTTATCCGGCGCGGAGGGGACCTTGTCACCGTGACAGGCGGCACAGTGTTGGCCGAATAAAGCTGCCCCGCCTGATTCGGATTTTGGATCGACGACGTAGGCAGCCAGGGTGTTCAAATCGGCCTCGCTCAGGGTTCCCTTCCAAGCCGGCATGGACAAATGCTGTCCGCCCTGCGAGATCAATGTGCGAAGTTCTTCTTCCGTGCCCGAAAAAGCCACACCCTGTCCATGACAGCCCGCGCAGTTGATTGCAAATAAGCGCTGTCCATCCGGTGCGGCCAGGAAGTTTAGTAAGGCATTCTGCCCGTCAGAAGTGAGCACCTGGCTCCAGTCGGGGATATCCAGCCCTTCATGGCTGGGGTAATTGGCGCCTTCTGTAAAGACACGTTGAAGTTCCAGCGGATTACCGATGGCCTGGACCATCTGCGTGTGGCAGGTTTCGCAATACTGGACGTAAAGGGCACTGCCATTGGGCGACAGGATAAAGCCGGCCAGTTGATCGATTTCGTCAGTGCTCAGGTCACCACCCCAGGCTGGCATGCCTTCATGCGTACCCGAGGCAATTACCTTGTGTAAATCTGTTCCGGGTGGAATATCGATACTGGGGCCGTGGCAATTGGCGCAATTCGCAGCATACAAAGCTGCCGCTTGATCCACAACCACTTTTTCCTGCGGCGGGGGCGCTGCGGTCGCCGCCAGGATAGTCAGTACCCCAATCCCGGCAACAACGGCCAGGGCTGTCAAGGAAGCAAACGGACGGTTGCGGAAATGGCGTTTGGCACTCCTGTCAATAAATGGCAGGGCGAGCAAGAGTAGAATAAACAATCCAGGCAAGATCATGGCCCCGATTACTTCCAGGTTGCCGGGGAAATATTTAAGCAGCTGGAATAAGAATAGGAAATACCATTCGGGTCGCGGGGTGTAGCTGGTATCGTTGGGATTTGCCCGAGCTTCCACCGGCGCGCCGATGAAATACGCCAGGGCAACCAAAATCAGGAAAACCACCAGGGATACAACTACATCCTTGAAGATGATGTCCGGGAAAAAGGGCACGCCTTTTTCTTTGGCTTCCTTATAGCGCTGCAAGTAGGATTTTTTCTCTCGATCGTTCATGACTATTCATCCTTTTCCGGCACGGCCGAGATGCCAATTCGGATGATCAGATAGAGGTGGACCCCGATCAAAGCTGCAAGCGAAGCTGGCAGGACCCAAACGTGGGTCCCGAAAAAGCGCGCCAATGTGACTGCGGATAATTCCGGACCGCCGCGAGCGATTCTGAGGATCCAATCTCCAACGAATGGCGCGACGCCTGCGATTTTCGTCCCCACCGTCGTTGCCCAATAGGCTTTCTGGTCCCAGGGCAGCAGGTAGCCGGTGAATCCAAAGCCAACCACGACCAGCAGCAGGAATACGCCCGTGATCCAGGTCATTTCGCGTGGATATTTATATGCCCCATAGAAGAATACACGCAGCATGTGCGCTACAACCAGCACGATCATTGCGCTGGCTCCCCAGTGGTGCAGGCCGCGGATGAACCAGCCCATCGGCAGTTGGGTGGTAATGTACACCACACTGTCATAGGCATGGGTGGGATCAGGGACGTAATAAAATGTCAGCAGGATACCGGTAATTCCCTGCAATGTCGCGACAAACAGGGTGGCGCTGCCAAGTGTATAAAACCAGTTGACATGCGGGATCTTGCGCAGGAAAATGGCCTCCCAGACCTGTCGCCACTGGAAGCGTTCATCAAGCCAATCACCAAGTTTTGCCAACATTATGAACCTCGCTTTACGAAGAGGATTCCATCCTCAATTTTGCTCTCGAAACGGTTCAGAGGGCGCGGCGGGGGGCCGGAAACAACACTGCCGTCTTTGGCAAAAACGCCGTTGTGGCAGGGACAAAAGAATCCTTCGCGTTCAGGAATCCAGCGCACCCGGCAGCCCAGATGCGTGCAAACATTGGAAATGCTGGTGAAATCCTGGCCGTTTTCGGTCAGCACATAGACTGAAAACTCCTCGTCTGTACTGATCCAACCAGTCTGAGTCTCGATGGTCGTTTTGAAAAGAGTTGGGACATTCACCTCGACTTTGCTGACGGCTCCCAAACGTACCCAGCCTTCGTCACCTTGTTTCAGGGCTGGACCGATAATGTAGGGGATGGCGGGAATTCCAATCGCCCCCCCAATAACACCGCCGATAGTAAAGATGGCGGCTTTCATAAAATTCCGACGACTTACCTGGGGATCCTTAGTTTGGGTCATAGCAATTCACCTCATAAATTAGCATTAAGAACTGCTGGGTAAAAAGGCAGCCTCACGAAGATCGAACCGTGAAAATTGGGACGGTTCACAACCAAGCCTGGTTTGCATTATGTGGTTATACCGATGGTTGAATATATTTTTCTATGGGAACACAAGCAGCATTTATTCACGGCAGAACACCTCCAAGCTTTTTCGGTCATTGAATGGCGGCCGAGATTCTGTGGCGAAGCAGAATACTCGGAAATCGAATTGTTGATTCGGAATATTATTTCTCCCAGACACCCGAGTCGTCTATTTTGCGCAGCAATTTCGAACCGAAGCACCCATGTTCGATCGGGCACCTTAACTCATTGGTATCGGGTGATAATCTGTAAAAAGCTGATTGGAGGGAGGATGCGGCTGTGTGGTATTGCAGAATATGGGCAATTTCTGGTCTTCATTTGCATTCTCCTCAATGCAATTATAGATGGAAACGTCAATTTCGAAGTAATTATTAAGATGAGATTAAAAAGAGTGCAGAATTAATGCGTCTGCACTCTTTTTAATTATTTGATAGCTACTTCTCGAGAGCGCCTTGATTGATCCAATCCGCGATTTGGGACAGTTCATCGGGGGCCAGCTGGCCGAAGTGGCCGCCAGCAGCCTGGATCTGGTACAGCTTGCTGTTGGCCGAATCGCCGGGTACGATGACTGGCCCATCCTGCCCGCCTTGCATAGCGTCGGCATAGGTGGTCAGGTTCAGGCCACCCGAGACCAGGTTGGCATTATGGCAAGTTAAGCATTTCTGGGCGAAGAGCGGTCCGGCGTATCCGTCCCAGGTGAGGCTAGGAGCGCTGGGTCCGCTGGTAGCTGCCTCGCCGCCCGGGGTTGGGGTGGCAGCTGGCGTTTGGGTCGGAACCGGAGTGGCTGTGGGCGGCAGAGTCGGCAGTGGCGTAGGCGTCTCTGGCGCATAAACTGTGACTTGGATTGGCGCTGGCGGAATAGTCTTGATCGAGGACTGCTCGCCGTTGACGAAGCCGTATACACCTCCCAGCATGACGATCGCCAGTACGCCCGCAATTGGATAATAGACCATCTGGCGTTTGCGTAGCACGGATGGGGCGACCGGACGCTCGGCAATGCCGGCCTTGATGTCGGCCAGTTCGAGCGGGTGCTCTTCCAGCATCTCTTCCTCGGAGACCTTCCCGGTCCACATCGCTTTGTTAAAACGTTTGAGATGCACAGCGTACATGTGCCAGATGATAATGGCCAGCACTGCCAGGATAGCTTCGGCGCCGTGGGCGGCCTTGGCTGCCGGGATAATCTCACCAGGCAGAAGTTTGACCGTGGTGATCGGGTTCCACATGGCGAAACCGGTCAGGCCCATGATGACCGTACCCCAGACCAGCGACCAGTATTCCATTTTTTCTTCGAAGGTATAGCGTCCCATCTGGGGGCGCGTTTTGGAAAGCCCAAAATTGTACATCAGGGCTTTCCAGCCGTCCTTGACATCCTGCAGACCGGGCAGGATCGGGATACCCTTCCTCAAAACAAAGAAGTGGTATCCCGCGAACAGGATATGCCAGATGGCGACCAGCATCAGCACGGTTGCGGCGGAATGATGGATCAAGCGTGTATTATCGATACCGCCCAACAGACGGATGATGGCAATCGATACGCCGCCGGTGGGGAATTTTTGCGGTAAACCGGTAAAAGCCAGTGTTGTGAAGGAAAGCAGCATCGCCAGGTGCTCGATCCGTGTGGGGAGCGAAAAGCGCGTGTAATTGCGGTGTTTCTTTGGAGCAGAGGTTGTCTTGGCCATTAGTGTTTTGCTCCTTTCCGGCGTTCGATCAGGCGTCGGATAATGTCTGAGATCACATAGACCAGCATGCCGCCCAAAACGGTTGGGATCATAACCTTGTAGAACAGGTTGACGAAATAGACAATTGGGTGCTGCTCAGGGCTGGGAATGTAGTGTCCCAGCCAGGCATCCGGGAAGCTGGCGGTCGCGTCAGGGTGGCAGCGCTGGCATTTCACCAGCAGGTTTTGTTTAATCGCGATGCCCGTTTTAGGATCATTTACATTGGTAATATCGTGTACGCCGTGACAGTCGGTGCAGACAGCTTTGTTGGTAAAGGTATTCGGGGAAGTCTCTTCGAACAAGGTCACGGTCGTACCGTGGAAATCGGAAACGTAAGTATTGAGCACCTGGGTGGATATGCCGTACTTGGACATGATGGCATTGTTGGTATGGCACTTGGCGCACAGCAATGGTGTGTCATTGCGGAATTGAGCCGTGGTCGGGTCCTGGATGTTGTGCACGCCGTGGCAGTCGATGCAGGTCGGCACGTCAGTGTTGCCTTCCTGGGTCAGGGCTGCGCCATGCACGCTGTTTTTGTAGGTGATATAGATGGTGCTGTGGCAGCGGGCGCAGGTCTGCGGGATTTGCAGACGCGCACTGGGCAGGAGAGCGCCCGTGGCAGGATCGGTGAGGCGGGTCTGGGTGTGCGGGTTGTGGCAGTCGGTGCAGACAGCCGCATTTTTATTGCCGCCAGCCAATGCCTTCTGATGGACACTGTCCAGCACCTTGTCGTATTGCTCGATATGGCATTGTTTGCAGGTGGTGTAGAAGGTGGTGGCCACGTCACGCAGCGTGTTGGCCTTCAATTCCGGGTGTGGGAAAGTTTTGATGTTCGTGTGGCATTGCACGCAGGTGATGTTGTTCTCGGCGTGGACCGAAGCCGCGAAGTGGGTCGAATCGATCGTAAGGTAAAGAACCTCGCCACTGGGCAGGGTTTTGGTCATGCCCGGTTTTCCATGACAGTACAGGCAGTCCTCATTGGTTGGTCCGGAGGTTTGCGGTTGTTGCGGTGCTGCATTGGCAGACATGCTGAACCCGGCGATGATCAATACCAGCAAGCCCAGGACGATGCCAATGGTTCGCATGCGCTGCTTCCGAAATGTGGTCAGTAAATTGCTCATTGCACGCTCCTGTGGTCGATGCCCTTCATTTTAGCAGAAGATAGTTGGGTGCCTATCATCTTTTGGAATAATCGACCCTAAGGTTATCCCGGCGAATAGTGTGTGGCAGTTTGCATTTTTGGGCAATTCTCATTCAAAATAAAGCCCCGGGAAAAATGTAGCAACCCGTTAGGTGTCCCATTGGGACATACACCCCAATTTTATGGATTTTTCCGGATTGCATAAGTGCTGAATATCACGAAAACGGTATGATTAGGGAAATGATAACGATAAAAAACAGGGCTGGGTCAATGCCAGCCCTGTTTTTTCGTTACGTAATCTTTGCCGGGTTGCTTACTTCAGCGCTTCCAAGGCTGCATCGAGCATAGCATTGGCATAGGTCGAGTTGTGCACACCCATGCTCTTGTCTTCCTCAACGAAGAGGTAGTTCCAGAGAGCAGCAGCTTGGGCTTCGGGATAGTCACCGACGACGATCGTGCCTGTATCATCGAGCAGACCCTTGGCTTGCAGGGCAGCCTTGACTTCTTCGAGTTTGCCCTCAACCTCAGTTTGTACGCCGTTGATGTCGAAGTCTGTGGCATCGGCATGGCAGGTCGTGCAGGTTGCAACGTTCGGGGTGAAGCTGTGATTGGCGTCTGCACCTGGGCCGCCCATGTGGCAGGTCACGCAGGTGTCTTCCACCATCGAGTAATGCGCACTGGGTTTGCCTTCCACGCCACCCGCGCCGTTAACGCCGAGCAACATCGCGTCCACAGGCCCGTGATGGCCACCCCAGTGGGTGCTCGTGACTTTGACCATGCCATCCGTCGCTGCCGGGAAGGCAGTTCGCGGCTGGTGGCAGTGAGCGCACAGGTTGCCCTGGCCGCCGTCGAAGCTCGCACCGTCGACTGCGATGAGCGCTACCGGGTCAGTGGATTCAAGAGCCCAGTCATCACCGGTGTAGCTGGTGTGGATCTGGTGGCAGGCACGGCAATCGATGCGGCTGGGGTTCACGAGCGCCGAATCTTGTGCGGCAGCATTGTCGACACCCGCGGCAATCGCGGCGCTGAAGCCGCTGCCGGAGTGACAACCGGTGCAGGAGGCATTGGCACCCGCAATACTAAAAGCTGGTCCGCTCCCATGAAAGGACGTTTCCCATGCCGCATCCTTACCGGTGAGCATCGAGGTGTCATTGTGGCACGTGGTGCAGGATAGATCAGCAGTTGTCATGGCTGGGCCGGCGGGGCCGGCGGGGCCTGCGGGGCCGGCGGGGCCAGCCGGGCCAACCGGACCAGCACATGCCGCCAAAACGACTGCGGCGACGAGCAATGTGCCAAATAGAGCTATTCTTTTGATAGACATTTGTGCAATCTCCTTAAGATTGGGTTCGATACGTAATTTGAAAGTGTAAGGGATTCCTCGGGCAAACACCTCCTTTGACGAGTCGATATGTCCAAAACTTCACAAAAATAGTCAGACATATTAGGGTTATAAACCCAATTGAAATTAAAAACAAGTTAAAAACAGCGCAATCCACTGTGATGTTTGTCACACTCGGATGGGTACACTTAGAAGTAGGATTGGGGACCTGACTGGTGTAGAATACCCAATAGAGATGTACGCTACCGGTTTGCACTTTGATGTTTTGTTGGTTTTCTTTGTTTACGGCCTGGCCTTTGTTTTGATGGGCCTGGCAATCGCCTTGGAGTCCGGTCGTACCCCTGCGCTGGCGGGCAAAGGTTTACTGCATCCACTGGCAGCCTTTGGCGTTTTACATGGCGCCCATGAGTGGCTGGAACTCTTTTTGATGCAAATCGTTTGGTTTGGGGAAACATATCCGACCTGGACCGGTTGGTTTCGTGTGGTGTTGTTGACCGCTTCATTTATTGCACTGACTATTTATGGGATTGAGGCCTTTCGTCTGCCGCGCCATCGCCTGGAAGCGAATTCCATCGTCTACCTGGGTATTTTGTTCATCTACTTGATCGCGATTTTGATTGCTGTCGTACTTACGGGGAGACCTGAAGGCCAATTGGATTTTGGCTTTTACGACACCCTGGTCCGTTATTTCATGGCGGTGCCGGGTGCAGCCCTGGCTGGGTGGGGATTGCGAGCGCAGTCGTTGCAGGCTCGTGACCAGGGACGGATTCTGCTGTCAAGATATTTGAATTGGGCCGCGCTTGCTTTTCTGATTTACGGCTTCACTCAATTTTTCGTCTCGCCCAGCCTGATGGTCCCTGCGCGTTGGGTCAACGCGGAGGCTTTCCTGGCTTTGACAAAGGTTCCAATCCAGTTGGTTCGGGCAGCCATGGCTCTGGTGGTCATGAGCGCGGTGCTGCGATCCATCCAGCAAGTGGAGGAAGAGCGCAAACACCAACTGCTGGCTGCTCAACAGGCCCGCCTGGAAGCCCTCGAACAAATCCAGGATGAGCTGACCAGGCGTGAAAGCATGCGTCGTGAATTGTTGCGCCACATCGTGCAGGCGCAGGAAGACGAACGTGCCCGGATCGCGCGGGAATTGCACGATGAGACTGCCCAGGTGCTCTCCGCCTTTACTTTGGAGCTGGCGACGTTACGCAACAGCTTACGCCGGCGCTCGGAGCTGACCCAGTTGGTGGACAGGTTGCAAGATCTCAGCCGCCGCATGTCCCAGGGTTTGTATCACCTGGTCCATGACCTGCGTCCGGCTCAACTCGACGACCTGGGATTGATTCCGGCCATCAAATATATTCTCGAACAGGATTGCTGCCCCAAGGGCATGCAAGTCGACTTCACGGTTGCTGGTTCAGTACGCCGTTTTGATCCGCTGGTTGAGACCGTCTTGTTCCGTGTGGCCCAGGAGGCGCTGACCAACGTTGTCCGCCATTCCGGGACAAATCAAGCCAGGGTTGAAATCCATTTTGAGAGCGGTGGTATCTGCCTGCGAGTGGCCGATGCCGGCGCGGGCTTTGATCCGACAGCCGTCTTCCATCCTCCACATGGCTGGGGAATTGCGGGCATGCGCGAACGGGTGGAGTCGGTCGGTGGAAAGTTACAGATCGAATCTGCTCCCGGAGACGGAACGCTGGTCGAAGCTTGTATCCCCGTCTCGGAAGTAGTCCTAGGAGAAATGGAGGGGAATGATGGAACCGATCAAGTTAATGCTGGTTGACGATCATGATGTGGTGCGAACCGGCCTGCGCTCATTCCTGCAATCGCAGGGGGGCTTCCAGGTGGTTGCTGAGGCGCGAACCGGTGAAGAGGCCATCCAGCGCGCAATGCAATACCAGCCGGATATCATCCTGATGGACATTACCATGCCCGGTATGGATGGGCTGGAAGCAACGCGCCAATTGAAAAAACTGGCTCCCAATTGCCTGGTCCTGGCCCTGACCGTTCACGAAGATAAGCAGTATTTCATGGAGATGCTGGTGGCGGGTGCCTCGGGCTACATCACCAAGCAAGCCGCAGCCGACGAATTGGTGGCTGCCATCCAAGCCATTGCGGATGGGCACGTCTATCTGCAACCGGCATTGGCCCGTTGGTTGCTGGATGATTACCAGCGCCTGTCAAAGAAAGTTGGAGCCTCGACCGTTCCGAAGCCGGAGGAAAGACCAGAAGACGTGGTCGGTCTGGAAGCCTTGAGCGCGCGCGAACGCCAGGTGCTCGAACTGGTTGGGCAGGGCCATAACAACCAGCACATCGGAAAAAATCTAGGGCTCAGCCCGAAGACAATCGCCCGTCACCGCGAGCGCATCATGAAAAAGCTCAATCTGCACTCTCGCACGGAACTGGTCAAGTTCGCCATCCGCACTGGATTGATTTCGTTGGATTAAAACGCAGGAGGGGCAGTGGGTAATTTTAATCCCGACTTAATAGGATAAAATAGGGTAATATTCGTGACATCTATCCAACCCCTTCTCAGCGTGTATTAATCTAAATATGGAAAAATGAGACTCGCGGGATGGGGTCCTGCCAAAATCCTTTTTATCTTTACCAAATAACTCTGGAGGCAAAACATGAATAAGGTTTCGAGCCTTTTGCAAGGTCGCTTTAAATTCATTATGGGTGGCTTGTTGATTCTGGCTGCGGTGATTTATTTAATCGTATCTTCGACTCAGGCCAGCGCAGAATATTTCATGACCGTCGATGAATTAAAAGCCAGGGGGCAAAGCGTGGTTGACAAGAATCTGCGAGTCTCCGGTGCGGTGATCGGTGACACGATTCAATACGACGCCCAGTCTCTGACCCTGTCCTTTGATGTGGCCCAAGTGACGGGCGATAACAAGGAGATCGAAGCCCAGGGCGGACTGGCTGCGGTCTTGCACCAGGCCGTGATCGACCCTTCCCGTAACCGCGTCAAGATTGTCTATGTCGGTCCCAAACCGGACCTGCTGCGCGACGAAGCCCAGGCTATTGTGACCGGTCATCTGGGTCCGGATGGCGTCTTCTACGCCGACGAACTGTTGCTCAAGTGCCCAACCAAGTATGAAGAGGCAGTGCCACAGCAGGTTGACGGATAATGGTAATAATTACAGGAGATCATCATGCTGGCTGAATTTGGGTTTGGCGTTTTAG
>Ga0315535_1001393_pt1 | contig 16114 bp, 19 predicted proteins | sample SalMarSW160220MG_2_FD_203092 | JGI IMG/M metagenome (GOLD analysis project Ga0315535, IMG submission 203092) | Salt marsh sediment microbial communities from the Plum Island Ecosystem LTER, Massachusetts, United States - Salt Marsh Sediment SW1602-20 ...
GGGAGGGAAAAGAACCGACGGGTGGAAATCACGATCCTGGAGAACTAGGGAATGAATACACCGTCCGATGATTCAGGGGGCCGTCTGTGATCAAGGGTGTCTTGTTCGATATGGACGGGGTTCTCGTCGACTCCGAGGCATTCATTCTCGAAGCTGCAATGACGATGTTCGCCGAATTGGGGCTGAAGACCAAGCCGGAGGACTTCGAGCCCTTCGTCGGAACCGGCGAAAACAGCTATCTCGGCGGCGTGGCGTCTCACTACAGATTCGAGCTCGAGGTCGAATCCGCCAAGGCCCGGACCTACGAGATTTTTGCCGAGATAATCCGAGGAAGACTCAAACCCCTGCCGGGAGCCCGCGAGTTCATCAGCAGTTGCAGGGACGCGGGACTCAAGATAGCGCTGGCTACGAGCGCGGATCTGGTGAAGATGGAAGCGAATCTCCACGAGATCGGAATGGAGCCCGAAACCTTCGATGCACTCGTCAACGGGCTCGACGTAACGCATCGCAAGCCGCACCCCGAGATCTATCTCACCGCCGCGCGCAGGCTGGGATTGCCGAATGAAGTGTGTCTCGTGGTAGAAGACGCTCTGAGCGGCTTGGAGGCCGCAAAGGCCGCCGGCTCTCGATGTCTCATGCTTGAAACGAGCTTTCCGCGGGAGCGAATCGAAGGTGCGGACTGGATCGCGCGCGACCTCTCGCAAGCGCCGCAGGAGGCCATCGAATGGTAGGTTCCATTCTGCGCCGGGCGCTGAAGCGAATTGTCTACCTCTATCGCAACAGCAGGCTCATCAAGCTCACCCTGATCTTCCTGCTCATCTTCATCGTGTCGGGCACTCTGGTCGCTCTCATAGAGCATGGGAAGAACGGCGAGTTCAAGAATCTGCCGGACGGCTGGTGGTGGGCAATCGTCACCTTCAGCACCACGGGCTACGGGGATATGGTGCCGATTACGATCGCGGGACGGCTCATCGCGGTAATTACTATTTTCGTCGGAATTGCCGCAATGAGCGTGCTTTCCGGTACATTCGCATCGGTGTTCGTTGATCAAAATACACGGGCAAGGAGGGGTTTGGTGGAACTCACTCGGTTGCAGAACCACATCATTATCTGCGGCTGGAAGGACGACATGCAAGAGATTTTGCTCGAGATCCTCCGTGACGTCGACGGTCTCACCTCCGACACGCTGGTCGTCATTTCGAATATCGAAAGCGAACGGGTCGAGGACCTACGCGGAAACGACCAGCTGCGTGAGCTGCGTTTCGTTCGTGGCGACTATTTCTCAGAGAACTCGCTACGCCGCGCGAACGTCAAGACCGCCCGAAAGGTTCTCGTGCTCGCCGATGAGTATGAGACGGCGGCGACATCGGAGCTGGATTCGAGAACCGTCATGACCGTTCTCGCTATCAAGTCGATGGCGCGTGACGTCTACGTCGTTGCGGAGCTGCTCGACAGGAAGTATGAAAGCTATCTTCGCCAGGCGATGTGCGAAGAGATCATCTTCATCAACGACCTCAATCGGAGTGTCATTGCCAATGCTTCAGCAACGAACGGCATGTCACACATCATTCGCGACCTACTCGCTCGCAGCGAGCAGGCAACTCGGCTTTCCACCGTCGATATCCTGCCCGAGTTCGTGGGTGGACCCTATTCCGAGCTCCGTGTGCACATGGGCAGCGGAGGTAGTCGGATTCTCCTCGGCATTCTCGAGAATACCGGCTCGCCTCACTCGATGAAGCTAGAGGCGCTCAGAGAGGCGCAGAAGACCTCCGACGTCTCAATGCTTGTTACGAACCTTCAGTCGGTCAAAGGCATGGCGGTCAATCGCCCTGTCTTCATCCCTGCCGACGACTATGTGATCCAACGCCATTCGCGAGCAATCGTGCTGGAGCGCGATCATGGAAAATGAGACCAAGACCGAGCTTCTTGAACGGCTCAAGAGGATTTCTCTGTTCTCCGACATCCGGGACAACGAGGAACATATGGGCGGTCTGCTTCAGATCTGCACCACGAGAAGCTTCAGGGCAGGAGAGCAGATCATCGCCGAGGGCGACCTGGGGTCGGGTATGTACATCTTGAACAAGGGCGCGGTGACGATCCGAAAACGCACCCGCGCCGGAGATACGTATACGGTCGTGAACCTTCGGGCCGAAGACAACGTGTTCTTCGGAGAGCTCGCCCTGATCGACGACGAACGTCGCTCGGCTACCGTCATTGCACGTCAGGACTCGGAATGCCTCGAAATCACGAAGAGCGCTTTCATCAAGCTCGGCAACGAGAGTCCGGGCCTCGGACTGCCGATTACTCGTGAAATATCGCGGATCCTGGCCGGTCGCCTACGGAAAACCAATGAAGACATGATGACCATCTTCGATGCACTCCTCAACGAGCTAAAGGGTGATTAGGACGGCCGACCAAATCGTGCTATGATCTCTTCGGGGTACAAAAAAGGAAAAGGAGGATGATCATGGCGCTCAGAGTTTCACGAAGAACGCTATTACTGCTGGTGGTAGCCCTATTAGCCCTATTTCTCTTGACCTCATGTCTCGGGGTCGACATCGCCACGAAATTCAACAGCGACGGTTCCGGCACGATGAAGATGAAGCTGCGGATATCGCAAATGTTGCTGCAAATGGGTTCCGGTGACGGCGAAAAACCCGTCCCGTTTACGAAGGAGGATCTGGAGGCTTCCTACGAAGGAATGAAAGGGGTCAAACTCGAGAGTGTGGACCAGACGGAGACCGAACAAGATCGCATCATCACCTCTACGGTGAGTTTCAAGGACTTCTCGGTCTTCGAGAGCTCCAAGGACCTTGCAGGGAGCGGCGCAACTCTCACAAAAGAGGGGAACGTGACGGTCTACAGCGTTATCGTTGGTGAGCCTCCGAAGCAACAGGCTGAGCCGGCGGCCTCGAGCGAGGGGCAGAACAGTGTCCCACCGCCCGATAGCCAATCGGCTGGGCAGAGCGACGAACAGCCCCAGAATCAGACTGCAGAAACCGACGCAGCGGGCAAATCAACGGATGAAGCGATGCAGCAGATGATCAAGGGACTCATGGCGGGGTATTCATTGAATTATTCGGTAACGGCGCCCAAACCGATTGTCTCATACAGCGTTGGTGTCGTCTCTGAAGACGGCAGAACCGTCAGCTATTCGATCAAAATGACCGACTACATGGAGCTCAAGGAACCAATCAAATTCGAAGTAAAGTGGTAACGAAGAAAGCGACGATCAAGAACAGCGCCGGCATCCATCTTCGGCCTTCGGGTCTCATCATGAAGGCTATCGAGCAATATGATGGCAAGGTTCGGCTCACCAACGGCAGGTCTCAGACGGAGGTCGATTCGATAATGAGCATCATCGCTCTCGGGCTTTGCGAAGGGGATTCCGTATCGATAGAGGTCGAGGGGCCGAACGAGGCGGAAAAGGCGGAGGAGCTCGTCGAGCTTTTCGAGACGCACTTCGATTTTCCCGCTCGCGGCTGACCGTTCTGCTCCGTTCAGGCCCGGTCGATCACGCTCAACGGCAGAACGCTTGCCTTGACACCCCTCACGTCGTGTGATAGCGTCGCAAAAATGAAAACTTGCTTCCTTTTCCCCGGACAAGGGGCTCAGTATCCTGGAATGGGAAGAGATCTTTGGGAGCACAGTCAGGCGGTCAAGACAATCGTCGACCAGGCGTCGCAGAGTACCGGCATTGATCTCAAAGATCTCCTCTGGAACGCGAGCGAAGACGATCTGAAGAACACCGACAAGGCCCAAATCGCCATCACCACGGTGAATTTGGCATCTGCTGCCGTGCTCGAAGAGAGCGGTCTGGAATGTGATGGTGTTGCCGGCTTCAGCCTGGGTGAGTACGCAGCGCTCCAACTCGCCGGAGTATTCAGCGTCGAGGATCTGTTCGCCATCGTGAAGGCGCGGGGTGACGCAATGGCGGAGGCGAGCAATGCATTGCGTACCGACTCGGGGCAACCCGGTATGGCTGCCGTGCTCGGGCTCGACTACGACACGGTCGACGAGCTGTGCAAGAACCGACTAACTGATGTATACATCGCAAACTACAACAGCCCGAATCAGATCGTCGTCTCCGCCACCGCCGAAGGGCTTTCCTCGGCTGAGTCGGTCTTCAAGGAAGCCGGGGCCCGAAGGGTGATACCGTTGAAGGTCTCCGGACCGTTTCATTCACCCTTGATGGTGAAGGCAAAGGAGCGTTTTGCGGAATATCTATCTTCGTACACCTTCAGCGACCCGAAGGTTCCGATCTACTCCAATGTGACGGGAAAGCGGATCAGCGGAGGGACAGAGGCGAAGGAGCTGTGCGTCCAGCAGATCGTTTCGGCCGTCCGTTGGGTAGATGACGAGAAGGCGATTGTTGCCGACGGTTTCAACCGAGTCATAGAAGCCGGACCGGGAAAGGTCTTGGCGGGCTTATGGAAGTCCGTCGGGGGAGAAATCCCATGTCTCCCTGCGGGCACGGTCGAACAGATAGCGGAGCTCGCTCAGGCAGGCTCGTAGATGCTTCTGGAAGGTAAGAACGCTGTTGTAACGGGAGGATCCCGGGGCATCGGTGCTGCAATCGTGCTGTCGTTCCTGAAACAGGGGGCCTCGGTCAGCTACATCGCCCGCAGCGAGGGCGATTCAATTGCCGCATTCAAGGAAGCGGCGGCCGCGTCGGGGGCTTCGGTCTCGTTCAAGCAGTGCGACATATCCGATCGACAACAGCTGAGTGATCTCGTGCAGGAGCTGGCGAAAGAAGAGGGAGGGGTAGATATCCTCGTGAACAACGCCGGTATCACACGTGATGGGTTGATCTTTCGTATGGCCGATGCGGACTGGGACGACGTTCTGAACACAAACCTTACGAGTGCGTTCGTGACCTGCAAGGTCATCGCGCATCAGATGATCCGTCGTCGCTCGGGCTCGATCATCAACGTATCGTCGATAAGCGGGCTGCGGGGGAATGGCGGACAGACGAACTATTCCGCATCAAAAGCCGGACTGGTAGGTTTCTCGAAGAGCCTGGCGCGCGAAGTCGCCTCGAGAAACGTGCGGGTAAACGTGGTAGCCCCGGGTTATATTGATACGGCGATGACCGATGGTCTCGATGCAAAGCTCAAAGAGCTGATGTTGGGTCAGATACCAATGGCGCGGGTCGGAGGGCCGGAGGAGGTGGCCGATACGGTCGTCTTTCTCGCCTCTGATTTGTCCACGTATGTCACTGGACAGGTGATTCAAATCGATGGTGGATTGGGGATGTAGCTGAAATGAGTGAAGGCAAACGAAGAGTAGTCGTTACCGGCCTCGGTACTGTGAATCCGCTCGGCAACACGGTCAGCGATTTTTGGAAGGGGATCAAAGAGGGTCGCAGCGGGGTGGGACCGATTACCCGCTTCGATGTGACTGAATACCCCTCCAAGATCGCAGGCGAGGTCAAGGGCTTCGACCCGACCGCAGTCATCGACGGGCGTGAGGCCCGGCGGATGGATCGGTTCACGCAATTTGCCCTCGCGGCGGCGGTAGAAGCAGTCGAAAACGCGAAGCTCGACGTTGAGAATATCGACCATGAACGTTTCGGGGTCGTGCTCGGAAACGGAATCGGCGGGATGGAGAGCCTCGAAGAAGCCTACCAGCAGCTCTTCGAGAAAGGTCCCCGACGCATACCGGTCATGACCATCCCGAAGCTCATCAGCAACATTGCTCCGGGGCAGATCGCTATGCGGTTCCAGGCCTGGGGGCCGTGCTACTCGGTCGCTACCGCGTGTTCCTCGAGCGCCGATTCGATCGGCGAAGCCGCAAAATGGATCCAAGACGGCATGAGTGACGTCATGATCACGGGCGGCACCGAAGCCGCAATTACCAAGATGGGAATCGGTGGTTTCTGCGTGTTGCAGTCGCTGAGCACGAAGTACAATGACACACCCGAGAAGGCAAGCCGGCCCTTCGACAAGGATCGAGACGGTTTTGTCATGGCAGAAGGAGCCGGTATCCTCATTCTCGAGGAGTACGAACACGCGAAGAAACGAGGCGCCCACATATACTGTGAGTTTGGCGGAGCAGGCATGAGCTGCGACGCCTTCCACGTCACCGCCCCGCACCCCGAGGGCCGTGGCGCAATCCTTGCGATGAACATGGCATTGAACCGGGCCGGATTGAAGCCGACTGATATCGACTACATCAACGCCCACGGAACCTCGACTCCTCTCAACGATCCGCGCGAAACGGCCGCGATCAAGAAAGTATTCGGAGATCACGCGCGCAATCTGAAAATCTCGTCGACGAAAAGCATGACCGGCCATTGCGTCGGTGCGGCCGGTGGTGTGGAGGCGATCGCGAGCATCCTCGCCATCAGGGACCAGTTCTTCCCTCCCACCATCAATCTGGTTGAACCGGACCCCGAGTGCGATCTCGACTACGTCGCGAACAAAGGGGTGCCGGGGAAGATCGAGGTGGTCATGTCCAACTCCCTCGGATTCGGCGGTCACAACGGCATCCTCATTTTCAAGAAGATGAACGAGGCCTGAGAGTCATAGGAGCCGAGGCTATGAGAGCCGAGGAGCTGATTCTCCGCGTGTGGACGCAGAAGAGGCAACTGCTGGCCGCTGGGAAAGTCCCGATCCGAATCGTCATTACCAGGGACGACTATGCGGCGATTCAGGAATACCACAAGAAGCTGGGGTTTCTTCCCCCGGGGGTGGAAGACTACATTTCCCGGTATTCGCTCTTCGATTTGCCGTTCTTTCTCGATGAAGGGGGAGATTGTTCCGTCGTTTCCGAAGAGGAGGATTCGTCGACGGTAGACCGGTAGGGTCGCGAGGAGTCATGAGTGTTCGACTACATTCAATTTACACTGAGTGAAGGGGACAACTCGGCAGGGGACCTCCGGCTATTTACTCTTTCCACCTGTTCGTTCTGCGCCGAAGCGATGCAGTATCTCAAAGACCACAACCTTCGATTCCTCTGGGTCGCCACCGACGAGCTTCCGCTGGGTGTCCGGCGAAAGCTGCGCAACGAGTTCATTCGCATCTTCAATGAACGAATGTACTATCCCACTTTGGTGGTCGGCGACCACACGGTGCTTTCCGGGTTCGAGATCGAAGAATGGCAGGAAGAACTTGAGCTCAAGAACGGTTGAAGAAACCAGAACCTTTGTCGAGATGACGGCCCGTCACCAGGGCTGGCGTATCAATGACGACGAACGATTCCTGGACGGTCTCATTGCTGGTCTCACGAAGAATTTCAATCGCTACGGCTACTACCAGTGTCCCTGTCGTGTTTCATGGGATGGAGATCGGGACAAGGATCACGACATCATTTGTCCGTGCGATTACTGCGAGGATGATCTCGAGGAATACGGCCATTGTCTCTGCGGGCTCTTTCTGAGCTCTGAGTTCGCGGCATCGGGGAAACCTGTCCGTCAAATCCCTGAGCGCCGGGACGACGCGAGATTCCCATGAGAATTCTAGTATTCGGTGCGGGGGTTATCGGCAGTCTCTATGCCGCCCGATTGAAGGACGCCGGCCTGGATGTCACGATTCTTGCCCGCGCTCGTCGATTCCAGTTTCTCTGCGAGAATGGGATCATCCTTGACAACGGCTACACCGAGGAGCGGACCGTTCACGAAATTCCGGTCACAGACCGCATCGATCCTGCTGATGTGTGGGATCTCATAATCGTGTGTCTTCGCAAGAACCAGATAGCCGATGCACTTCCCGAGCTGAAACGAGCCAATACCGAGTCCGTTCTGTTCATGGGCAATAACGTGAAAGGACCCGGAGAGCTTATCGCGGCCCTGGGGGCGGAGCGCGTTCTCATGGGATTCCCCGGCGCAGGGGGAATCATGGAAGAGGACGTAGTGAGGTACGTCGATTCGGATGAGGGCCGCGGAAGCCGTTGGGGGGTAACCATCGGCGAGATCGACGGCTCCCAGAGCAAACGTATCGAGGAAATAAAGGATGTCTTCCATTCTTCGATGTCGGTAGAGACCACCGACAATATCACGGCATGGGTGATGACGCACGCTTCAATCGCCGTCCCCATCGCCCACGCCCTCTACCTCGTCGAGGGGGGAACATACGAGCTGGCAGATCGGCAGGATGTGCTGCGGCTGATGATCTTTGCGGTCCGCGAGAGTCTGAACGTCCAAGAGTCGTTGGAAATCCCGATCGTCCCAAAGAGTGTGAAGATATACCGTTGGATACCCGTGTGGGTGGCCACAACGATGATGCGCGCGCGTTTGTCGACTCGGATGGCCGAGATTGGGATCGAAGGTCACGCGCTGGCGGCGCAGGACGAGATGGCTGCGCTTGCCGACGAGTACGTCGAGCTCATCAAGCAGGTGAGCTTCCCGACTCCTGCACTTCACGCTCTCTACAACATTCATGACGACGAGTAGGAAACACGCCGAGCTATCTCACCGAACGCAGATACACCGGCGCCATATAGGTGTCGACCGGCGCGTAATTGTCCGTAATCGGTGTGGTGCCGTTCCTCGCGAGGAGCTCTCCTAGCACACCCTGAGTGAGCGCGAAACCAACCGGACTTCCATAGGTGTCGGTCAGAATCTCCGGTAAGGTGCGCGCTTTTGACGCGCAGAGAACGAAGGTGTTTCGGCCATGCAGGTTCATCGTGCGGTCGACGTAGATTCTCACATTCGGGAATACGTGCTGCAACGTGTTGAAGTAGGCCGTCAGGAATCGGGCGCCGTCGAGGATGTCAATCGTATTCGCGAGCAGAATCCCGTCAGGCGGAAGAAGGTCGGAGAGTGTCTGGGTGAACTCGACGGTCGTGAGGTGAAAGGGGACCGCAAAGGTGGTGAATGCATCAAGATAGATGATGTCGTAGGTACGCCTGCCGCGCAACTCGGCTGTGACGCTCCGGGCATCTCCGATGACCACCGATGGGCCCGGATTCTGCGGAACATCAAAGTAGCGATAGGCAACTTGTTCCACACGCGGGTCGATTTCCACCACCGTGTTTTCTTCAGGCAGGAAATTTCGCGAAAGATAGGATGGAAAGGTCAGTGCGCCGCCACCGAGAGTCAGCGCACGAAGCGACCGCTTTTCGGCAGAGGTCGGCGCGACCAGCTCCGAGGCGGCGGCGAAGGTATTCTCGTAGTCATAGAGGAGATTGTCTCGATTGGCGAGGTCGTGACGGTTATGAATCAGCCCATCCATGATGAGCACGCGCTCGCCGGTCGATGTACCTTGGCGCGCTATGTCTTTCACCTTGATGAACGAGTACTGCGAAAACCGAGCGTAGAGCACGTCCCCGGCTGAGGCCGAAAGCGGAGCATCGACGAAGAATGCCGCCGTGCCGAGCGCCAAAAACCCTGCTATCCCTGCGGTCGTAAGCGCCCGCCTGCCTTTTATAAGAAGACCCAGCGAGGCAACCGTGAAACCGACGAGCGAGACGATAATCCGCAGGTCGAAAAGGGGAATCAGGAGGTAGCCGGCAAGGAACGTACCGGCAATGCTTCCGATCGACGAGATGGCGTAGATGTTGCCGACGGTGCGGCCGATCAGGTCCCGATGAAGGAGTGCGTACTTCGCCATGATCGGAGAGATTGCTCCGAGGGCGGTGGACGGAAGCAGAAATAGCAGGGCAATGACCAGAACCGAGCGCAGCAGAACGCCGAGAGCCGGGCCGCTCCCGGGGGTGCCCATGTAGCGCCCGAGGAGCGCATCGAGAAGGAGAACGAGCAGAGTCGCCGCCGAGGAAACCAGCAGGACCGGGATGATGACTCGAGCCGGATCGAATCGGTCCGCGAGCCTTCCCCCGACGTAGTTGCCGAGGCTGATCCCGCCGAGCACAACCCCGATAACCCCGGTCCAGGTATAAAGACTGTTGCCGAAGTATTTTGCGACGAGCCGACTCGCCACCAATTCTACAATCATGACGGCGAGGCTTCCAAAGAACACGACGATATGTGGCGTGTATCGTCTGAGTGTGTTGCTCATGAGCAACCGTACTGCCGCCCCAGCCCGCGGTCAAGCACATTTTCCCCTCGTTACAACACGGTACGGCCGCCTGCCTCTCTTCCTGAGCGTCCACTTTCACGGATTTCAACTGCTGCTATTCCTATGTTATTGAGTCGGAATTTCTCTTTGTTTCCTATCCGGGTTGCGGTATAATGGCGTGTTTCAAAACGGAGGATCGATGCGGATTACCTACCTGAACGGAACACGACTGAAGCGAGGATTCATTGCCGGTGCCCGTATGGTGATCCAACGGCGCGAACACCTTAATCGCATCAATGTCTTCCCGGTGGCAGACAGCGACACCGGGACAAATATGGCGCACACACTCCAGGTGATGGCCAACAGCCTTTTCGGGGTTCGTGACCCTGCTCTCTATGCCGTTGCCCGCGTGGCAGCCGATTCGGCACTGGAAGGCGCTCAAGGGAACAGCGGAACGATTCTTGCCCAGTTCTTTTTCGGCCTCGCCGAGTCGATCGGGGAAGACATCCGCCTGACAACGGCCCGATTCGGCGAGGTCGTGCGCAATGCCGTCGACTACGCCTATCGGGCAATTGCAGCGCCCAAAGAGGGTACGATTCTAACGGTGCTCCGAGATTGGTCTGAGAGTCTTCGCGGACACGGGAAGCGCATCACGGATTTCCAGGAGCTGCTCGAAGCGGCAATGATTCCGGCACGGAAGTCCCTCGGAAGCACTCGGGAGCAGCTTCGCGAGCTGCGCCGGGCGGGAGTCGTTGACGCCGGGGCACAAGGATTCGTCGATATGTTGGACGGCATCGTCGGGTTCATGTCTTCCGGGCGGATTCGTGAGCTCGACGCCCTTCTCCCGGAAGAGACAATCGAGGAGCACACGGTGACGGTAGGGACGCTCGAGGAGATCGCTCATCGCTACTGCACGGAGTGTCTCGTCGAATCCCTCGACCTCGATCATGACGAGCTGCGTGACGCATTATTGGCCTACGGCGATTCGCTTATTATCGCCGGCACTCGTCGGAAAACGAAGATCCACATCCATACCGACATCCCGTCCGACCTGTTTGGTTTCGTTGCACAGAAGGGGACAATCCTGAAGCAGAAGATCGACGACATGCATCGGCAATTCCGAATCTCCCACCGTGAGACCGGCGACTGCGTGCTCGTCGTTGATTCGACATGTGATCTACCCCCCGAGATCATTGAGGAGCTCAACATTCAGGTCGTTGCCACCCATCTCATTTTCGACAATGCGGTCTACATCGACAAGCTTGGTATCACTCCCGAGCGCTTCTTCGAAATGATGCGCTCTCACCGCGAGATCGTGCCGACGACCTCACAGCCTGCTCCCGGCGAGTTCCTGAGGACGTTCGACTTTCTCGCGGATCACTATCGGGAGATCCTCTATCTGGGGCTTTCGGGAGGTTTGAGCGGCACGCTGCAGTCGGCACGTATGGCCGCAAATCGACTCAATGCGAAGATCGAGGTAGTCGATACAGGCCAGGCCTCGGTCGGTATCGGGCTCGTTGCGAGAAGGGTGGGCGAGGCGATTCGAGACGGAGCTTCGCTGTCCACATCCTCAGCGCTCGCCCGGTCACTTCTCGAGCGGACTCGTCTCTTCCTGACAGTGCCTACACTCAATGGGCTCGTTCGAAGTGGGCGCATAGGCAAGGGCCAGGGAAGACTTGTGGATCTCCTCAACCTAAAACCCATCCTTTCGCTTTCGCGGGAGGGAAAGATCATTCCGGTCGGGGCGGCGGTCGGAGAGCTCGCGAGTTGGCGGCGGATCATTCGACACATCAAACGGTTCGTTCCTGCGGGAAGAGCGGTGGAGTTTGCTGTGGCCCATGCGGATGCTCCCGGGGCTGTAAAGTGGCTCGAGTCGGTCCTCTCCGAGCGATTTCCGCTTGCCCGCCCCGTCTACTCGATTCACGGCGCGCCGGTCATCATCGCTCACACGGGGCTCGGCACGGTCGGGGTAGCCTGCACCGTTCCCTGACCGAAGGAGATTGGAGTGCTTGTGCTTGCTCTCGTCGTGGTCCTCAGCTACCTCGCAGGCTCGATTCCCACGAGCATCATCATCGGGAAGATTTTCTTCGATAGGGACCCGCGGGAGCACGGTTCGGGCAACGCAGGGGGCACGAACGCCTTTCGGGTCTTCGGATGGAAAGCCGGCATCGCGGTCATCATTGTCGATGTTGGCAAGGGCGCCGTTGCCTCGCTGCTTATCTCTCGAATCGGAATCGGGGGGGCGGTGCCGTTTCCGAGCGTCCAGCTGCTTGCGGGAGCGTGTGCGGTGGTCGGCCATATCTGGACCGTGTTCGCGCGCTTTCGCGGGGGGAAGGGAGTCGGCACTGCTGCCGGTATGCTGCTGGGCATCTTCCCAATACCGTTCGCCGTCGCGGCGGTAGGTTTTGTTGCTGCGGTGACGACGACCGGTTGGGTGTCTGCCGGGTCGATAACGGCGGCAGTGCTGTTGCCGGTTTCAGCGTGGGTGCTCCCGTTGATCGGGCACCCGCTTCCGGCCGTGCTTCGCTATGCTTCGATACTTTTCGGGCTGCTGATTATCTTCACGCATCGGAAGAATATTGGCCGCATCATGGAGGGAACCGAGAATCGTTTCCCAAAACTGATGCTGTTGCGCCGGCGCGCAAAAAGCCCGTAGCGTTCGGACCACCTGTCTCCGGCTCGCCCTGCCCCTATTTGTCCTTGGTAGCGTACTTGCGCGGCTTCTTTTCGAACTCCTTCTGACAGCCGGGAGCACAGAAGTAGTAGGTCTTGCCCTTGTATTCCGACTTCCACTTGGCGGTTGCTTCGTCTACTTCCATTTTGCAGATAGGATCGATTGCCATGGTCAGCCTCCATCAATATAGGTAAACCCGGTAGGGGTATATTCCGAATCTATCAAATCCAGTTGCGGCGGTCAAGTATAATCCGGATTGCCCTCGATCGCGTTTCCGTACTACCCTGCTGTCCGATGACTTCCGGTACAAACAACCCCCACGCTCCCGGGGGTGACATACGTCTCTCGACGCTCATTTTCTCCGTCTATCTGCCAACTTTCTTGTTCGCGACAGGCTGGACCATGGTCATTCCGGTAATACCCCTCATGGCGAAGCAACTCGGCGCCTCTCTCGCAGTCGCGGGCCTTGTCGTCACCATGCGCGGCATCGGGACACTCGCCTTCGATCTCCCGGCAGGGATTCTCGTCTCGTCGCTCGGCAATCATCGAATCCTGATCCTGAGCAGCGTCGGGGTCGTCGTAACGGCTGTACTGACCGGGATCACCCACAGCGTCGTCTGGCTTGCGGCGCTTACCTTCTTACTCGGCGGATTCCAGTCTTCGTTGATGATGTCGCGGCTCAGCTACGTACGCGCGACCGTAGCGGTTCATCAACGCGGACGCGCGCTGTCGATCATTGGAGGCACGTTTCGAACCGGTTCATTCGTCGGACCGATCGTCGGCGGGCTTGTCGGGAGGTACGCAGGGCTTTCCGAGGTATACTTGGTACAGGGAGCGATTGCGGCCCTTGCGCTTGTATTGATATTCGTCACACGTCGCTACTTCCACGAGGATGAGACAGTCCAAACGGATCGCCCCGTACTGCGACGAGTCGGATCGGTTGCAGTCGCCGAGCGCCGTTCTCTCCTGACCGGTGGTCTCGTCGTCCTTTCGTTGGGTGTATTGCGCTCGAGCCGTCAGATTCTGTTCCCTCTTTGGGGAAGCTCCATAGGTCTCGACGTTGGATCGATCGGACTGGTGCTCGGACTCTCCTCCGCCCTCGACACCGTACTCTTCTATCCCGCCGGTTTGATTATGGATCGTATGGGACGCAAATGGGCGATGATTCCCTGTCTCCTGATTTTCTCGCTCTCCTACTTCCTGCTGCCGCTCGCCGGGGGTTTCACGTCCCTCCTCATCGTCTCGATGATAGCCGGGCTGGGCAACGGATTCGGAAGCGGCATCGTAATGACGCTCGGGGCGGACTTTGCCCCCGATTTCGGAACCGGAGAGTTCCTCGGGCTTTGGAGGTTGATCGGGGATGTAGGAACTGCAGCGGGGCCTGCCACCGTCGGCGCGATCGGGCAAGCGGTGTCGCTCGGTATCTCGCCACTCTTCGCCGCCGTGGTGGGCGTTCTCGGGGCGATTATCATGTACTTCTTCACGCCAGAGACTGGCGTAGGACGGCGCTCCTAGTTGGCTTCCTTGGGCTTGTCCTTGCCCGCTTCGACCTCGCGCCGCGCCTTGCGAAAGTCCATGTCGTTGACCCCCCTCACGAGCCAGGGAACCCAGCGGAATAGGACGTGCACGAATGCAAGGTAGCCGTAGACGATGAAGAACCGCTTCATCCCAAAGCGCTTGACGAACTGCTTGGCGACGGCTTCCGGCGAATGAATCTTGGAAGTGCCGGAAACCACATGAGTTTCGTGTGGTTTGGTCTTGTTTTCTTCAACGAATCCCGGAGTATCGGTATCCGGGGCGAGAACGACCTGGACTCTGATGCCGAAGGGACGAAGCTCGTTGCGCAGTGCTTCCGACACACCGATAATTCCGAACTTGCCTGCGCTGTAGCCGGAATACCCGACGAAAGACATCACACCCACAAATGATGAGATCGTTGCGATGTAGCCGCTTCGTCTCTTCTTCATCGGCGGCACGACTGCCTGCAACACATTCCAGGCACCGCCGAGATTCACTTCCAACATCTCTCGAAATACCGGGTAGGGGATGTCCTCGAAGTAGGCAGGATGTGCAAAGCCGGCGCAGTTGACAACGAAGTCGGGCACGCCGAGGCGATCCATCGCCGACTTCAACTCCGTCGACACTGCATCGTGGTCCGATACATCGAGGGGAAGCAGCTCTATGTTCGCCCCGGAGCCGTTCACCGATGTGGCGACATCAACCTTGGCCGAAGCCAGCCTATTCCGATCCCGGGCAATCAAGAGGACGTTCGTGCCGCGGGCCGCAAGCTCTTTGGCGATCCCGAGGCCGATTCCCGATGAGCCGCCGGTAATGAAGGCAAGTTTTCCTTGGTAATCCACTTCTTGTGTTCCTCTCGTACTGTAGGCATTTCGATAATATGCAGTAATCTAGGTGAATTGCTCAGCCTCTGTCAAGCGTTACCATCCGGCGCCTTCCTTCTCCAATGCACTTTTTTTATTGACAATTTTGCTAAGGCAAAGGAAGATAGTAGTCATTCGGGAACGTTTCCTCGAAGCTTCTTGCGCGCAAAATGAAAGTTGTTCCTGAGGCCTCACGTTTTGCTCAGTACGGCATGACTATGAACCCACGAAGTACTGCGCCCCGTCCGTAATGACGGCGGGAAGCGTAGATGCTACTCGATCGTACTCAGGAGGCGTGATGAGCGTACCCGCCACAGTCGCCGCCCGTAATCTCCTCGATGCGGGCGCCCCGATTTCCAAATCAGAAGACAGGATCTCCTACTCCGAACGCTCGACTGCCGCTACAACAGTGAGAGTAATGCATGACCTCGACGTCGCCCCAGCTCGGGTCGGCAAATGTGACAGCATCATCTCGACGGTGCCGTCAAGCACATCTGGAGGTTAATATGGCCAAGTTCACGAAAATCTACGACATCGAACAGACCCCGCCGATTGGAAGGATGATTCCGCTTTCGTTTCAGCATGTTTTCGCCATGTTCGGCGCGACGATTCTCGTCCCCTTGTTGACCGGACTCAATCCTTCGGTGACGTTGTTCTGTTCCGGTCTCGGTACGCTCATCTTTCACCTTGTGAATAAAGGGAAGGTACCCGCGTACCTTGGATCATCATTCGCATTCATAGCTCCCATCATCGCGGTTTCGAAGACCTATGGGGTGCAGGGAGCCTTCGCGGGCATGATCGGCGCCGGTCTCGTCTACATCGTCGTCTTTGTCATCATCGCCCTCGTTGGCCTGCGGTGGATCGACCGCGTGCTGCCGCCGGTGGTTGTGGGGCCGATCGTCATGATCATCGGTCTCAGTCTTACACCGACCGCCATCAAGGAAGCGGAGCACGGGCTCGTTACCGCGCTCATCACTACCGCAATCGTGATTGCCACCGCGGTCTTCGGCCGGCGGTTTCTCAAGATCATCCCGATACTCGTCGGTGTCGTGGGAGGCTACATCGTCGCGAGCCTATCGGGACAGGTTGATTTCGCGACGATC
>Ga0315535_1001394_pt1 | contig 16103 bp, 24 predicted proteins | sample SalMarSW160220MG_2_FD_203092 | JGI IMG/M metagenome (GOLD analysis project Ga0315535, IMG submission 203092) | Salt marsh sediment microbial communities from the Plum Island Ecosystem LTER, Massachusetts, United States - Salt Marsh Sediment SW1602-20 ...
GCAGCTGTCGTATGGTTCTCGCTTGACCACTTTTGCCCCCTGGCAATCTTGAGTGGTCTCCTTTCGCTGAGATTTCTTGCCCTGTTTTCATTCGTTTTCACAATGGCGGTTTGCGTTTCTTATTAGGTGATTTTATGTTAAGCAAATGATAGCCTGAGCGGAGTTTATTTTCTGAACTCCATGACAAAAATCTTTTTATTAAACATACAACTTACCTTCTCACAGTTTTTTTTCCAAAACAAGGTGAAACAAATGTCAGAAGTTCAAAAACCAGAAACTGGATTACCCGTATTAGGTCAAAAAGCTCCCGACTTTGAGGCAGTAACAACACAAGGAACATTGCGGCTCTCAGATTACAAAGGCACATGGCTTATACTGTTCTCTCACCCCGCCGACTTCACCCCAGTCTGCACCACCGAATTCATAGCGTTTTCCAAAATCTACGATGAACTGAAGAAACGAAATGTGGAACTGCTAGGCTTAAGCGTTGACAGCGTGTCCTCCCACATAGCTTGGATAAACAACGTCGAGGAAAAAATGGGAGTCAAACTCACATTTCCCATAATCGCAGACTTAAACAAGGAAGTAGCCCATAAATTTGGGATGATTCATCCTGAACAGAGCAAAACTGAGACCGTTCGATGCACATTTGTTATAGACCCAGAAAGCAAGATAAGAGCCATGATTTATTATCCGCTGACTACAGGCAGAAACATGAGCGAGATACTGCGGCTGGTAGATGCCCTGCAAACAACAGACAAGCACAAAGTGGCTACCCCCGCAAACTGGAAACCAGGCGACCCGGTTGTCGTGCCTCCACCTGCCACAGTTGAGCAGGCAGAGGAAAGACTAAAAGAAGGCTATGACTGCAAGGACTGGTACCTCTGCACCAAGAAACTCCCCGAGAGCTGATAACATGCCCTGCGTGTCACCAGACGGAAAACCCACCTCAAGCGGAATGGCAACACTGAAATCGCTGAAAGACGGCGCGTTAACTCCAGAAGAAGTCGCAGGAAAAACAGGTCAACCTATGTTCCGAGTTAGAAGCGGCCTCCGCGAACTCAAAAACGCAGGGTTCGTAGAGGAAACAGACGGCAAATACGTGCTCTCTAAAAATGGGGAAACAGCAATTCAGTGAGACTCAAGAGCCAACAACTATCTTCTATTTTTTAGCTTAAATAATATCTAAATACACGTAACAATCATTTGAAGGATTGATAGAATTGGGAAATACCAAGGCGGAAATGTTCAACCGCAAAGCTTCAAGCTCAAAAAGCAAACCCGACGAAGTGCTGAAAGCCCTAGAACTGCGAAACGGGCAAACGGTCGCTGACATCGGGTCCGGCGGAGGCTACTTCGCGTTGCGGTTCGCCGGAATCGTCGGGTCAGGGGGTCATGTGTTTGCTGTTGACGTTAATCAGGATTTTTTGGATTTCATTCAAAACAGCGCCAAAGAAAAAGGCTTAAGCAACGTTGAGACGGTTCTCGCCGCAAAAGACGCCGCGTCGCTGCCTGAGAACAGCTTGAATTTAATCTTCATACGCAACGTGAGCCATCACCTACCTGATAGACCTGAATATTTTAGAAAGCTGAAGGCTGCCCTTAAGCCGGAGGGAAGAATCGCCATAGTCGAGTACAGGGGCGGCGGCTTCAGTTTTCACGGATTATTCGGTCATTACGTACCCAAAGAAACGATAATAAAAGAAATGGAACAAGCTGAGTATCAACTGGAGAAAGATTTGGATTTCCTGCCCGAACAGTCCTTCACAGTTTTCCACGTGAAGCCCACTTAGCCGGTTAGCTCCTCGACTTCCTTCTTGCCTTCCTCCAACTCTTTCTCCTGTTCCTTATCGTTTTTCAACAGCAGAGTTTGGAATTCGCCTACGTGCGTTTTCTCTTCCTTTGCTATGTCCAGCAGAATCGTCTTGATGTTTGCATCTTCAGTGAGAGCTGCCATCTGCTCGTAAAGGTTTATGGCATCCAACTCAGCAATCACGGCGGCTCTCAGGATTTCCTTATTCAGGTTTTCTTTCTTTATTTTCTCAAGGTTTATAGGAATTTTTGATAACAATTTTTTCACCTCTTTTCTCTAATCTTAACGGTATTGCTTAACTTAAACACTTATTCTCCAGAAATTGAACTGTAAATTTTCTCCCAAACGCGTTCTATTTTTTTGGCAACAACTTCTTGGGGGAAGCACTCTATGATTGTTTTTCCGTTAACCATGGCTTCTGTGACTTTTGGGCTAAAAGGAATCTTGCCGACAACTTCTACGTTGTTTTCTCTGCAAAAGCCCACGATTTTCTCGGTGTTATCCACGTTTATGTCGTACATGTTTACGCAGACAAGCGGCATAACGCTGAAATGTTCCAGCAGCTGCAGCGCCCTTTGAAGGTCATGTATTCCCGACATGGTCGGCTCAGTAACCACCAAACCAGCATCTACGCCTGTCACGGAAGCTATAACGGGGCAGCCGATTCCAGGTGGGCCATCTATTATGATGAGGCTACTGTTTTCTCGTTTAGCTATGTTCTTGGCGTTCTGCCTGACCAAAGTGACAAGCTTGCCCGAGTTTCCCTCGCTCGGGTTAAGCAAGGCGTGCGTCATAAAACCATACTTCGTCTTTGAAATGTAAGCGTATCCAGAGTTTCTTTCGGTCAACGTTATTGCATTCATGGGGCAAACCACGGTGCAGACGCCGCATCCTTCACAGCTAATAGGGTCAACTCCCAGATTTCGGGGTATGGCGCCGAATCTACACTTTTTTCTGCATAGCCCCCATTCAAAACACTTTGTCTCGTCAATGACCGCGATTTTTGAGCCGCTAAACTCTTGCGTTTCAATGATTTCAGGATGCAAAAGCATGTGCAGGTCTGGCGCGTCAACATCGCAATCGGCGACAACAGCGTTTTTCGCTAATACAGCGAAGGAGGCAGTTAACGTTGTTTTGCCCGTGCCGCCCTTTCCGCTTAAGATGGCAAGCTGCTTCATTTCTTGGCAAGCTCCCTCACGGTTTCAAAAAGAGCTTGAAACTTTTGTTTCCATTCAGGCATTTCCTTGCTGAAGGCTATGCCCCGCGAATAGAGCTCGGCTATTCGTTTATCGTATGGAATTTCAAGCAGTATCGGAATTTTATTTTCTCTGCAGAACTGGTAAACTTTTTTGTCGCCTACACCTGCACGGTTAACCACTACGCCGCAGGGAATTTTCATGTTTTCCAAGACTTGAACGATTATCTTCAGGTCATGAAGCCCAAAAGGTGTCGGCTCTGTTACGAGAACACAAAAATCACTGCCTTTTACGGTTTGTATGACCGGACAGGATGTGCCAGGCGGCGAATCAAGAATCACGTTTTTGCCCTTTTTCATTTGCCGTTTGACCTCAGCTATGACGGGAACAGCCATTGGTCTTTGCACATCAAGCTCACCATACACTAACTCCACATCACCAGCAACGCCACGCTTCAATGTTCCAATCCTATACGGTTCCTCGCTGATTGCCTCCGCAGGGCAGACTATCATGCAGCCGCCGCAACTGTGGCACAAATCAGGAAAAACCAGAACTTCATTTGAGCCTACAAAAAGGGCGTTGTACTGGCAGAAATCAGCGCATTTCCCGCAGCGATTACACAACTTGTCGTTAACGACTGGAACCGAGACGGCGACTGTTTGGGTCAGGCTTATCCTAGGTTTCAGAAAAAGGTAGGCGTTTGGCTCTTCAACGTCGCAGTCGAGAAGCTGAACGTTGCCCACTGAAAGCGCCATGTTCACGGCTACTGATGTTTTTCCAGTTCCGCCTTTTCCACTGGCAACCGCCACAATCATCCGCACACCTCAAAAACCGTAAAAACGTTGGAAACCTCGGCTATAGTTCTAAACGACCGCGCTGTTTCTCGTACTCGGCAATAGCCTTTCGCAGCGTCTTTATCGACAGCGTAGTGCAGTCAAGCTTTGACTTGGGCAACCCCTCAAGCTCCTTCAATATGTCGTTTCCAGTTAGCTTTTTTGCCTGATCAATCGTTTTGCCTTTCAAAAGCGTAGTCATAGCTGACGCTGAAGAGGCAGAGCCTGGGCAACCCAAATAGTAGAATCGCGCGTCTTCTATCGTGTTTTTTTCGTTGATCTTCAAGTACAGCTTTATGAGGTCGCCGCATGAGCCGAGAAAAGTGGTGACCACGGTGGGGTTCTCTAGTTTTCCTACGTTAACGTTGTTCACGTAAAACTTGATGGCTTTGCTGGAGTAGCCTGACTCAACCATCAGTTTCAGTTCTTCTTTCGAAAGTTTCCTTGACGTTTTTTCACCCCCTCAGAGCCGCGTCCACGTTAATGGTGATGGGCATGCTGGCAGCCTTCGGTAAGCTCCTGAAGCTTATCCTCCTTGTAAGCTGTGACAACTTCGCCAACCGTTTTCGCGTTGGCTTTCAGCACCGCAACGCCTCCGTTTTGAAACGTGTTTAAACCTCTTGGACCCATGCCGTAGACTATTATCGCGTTTGGCTGTAATCCTAAAATGTGGTCATGAGTGTACCCCATTCCTCCAGCGTGCTCGCCGACGTTTGGAACGGTCTTGACATTTGTGATTTCTCCGTTGTCGTTTAGATCTACAACAGCGAAGTAGGGTGCTCTTCCGAAGTGTTCAGCTAAATTAGCTTTCAAGCCTTCTTGGCTCGCGGCAGGAACTATTATTCTGTCTGGCAATCATTCACCTCCCGTTCTCCATCTCTCTGTCTCAAGTTTCCTAAGGTCTCCATACTCCTCGACCGCCGCCTCTACCGCCCATGCCAAAATGACCGCCAACAGTGGGTGCACCAGTTGTGCTTAACTGTCCCCTCTTGAACTTCTCAACAGCCCCTCTGACGGTGCCAACAGCTCCTGTCACAATTTCGATGCCCGCGGCAGACAGCGCTTGAAAAGCCTTCGGTCCAACGTTCCCTGTTATAAGTAGTTTCACGCCTTTGTTTGCGATTATCTGTGCGGCTTGGATTCCCGCGCCGCCTGAAACACCTGCAGCTGTGTTCGGAATGGCTTCAAACTGCATTGTTTCAGAATCTACAATTGCAAAGTAGGAGCATCTGCCGAATCTGGGGTCTATCTGCGTGTCTAAGCTGGCGGCAGTTGCGGTTACACATATTTTCATTTAATTTTTTTCTCCTTGGTTTGTTTCTGCTTGATTCTTGGTTAGCCTCATGATCTTGTGAAAAATAGTTTAATACATAAACCATATTAATATCTTATGTTTAGAAAATAAACTAATAACAGTTCGGCGCACGTTATTAATCATTGGATTTGGGCTTTTGGGTTTTCCGCTTTATAGTTCCAAGTTTTGGTTACCACTTCTCAATCACGATTCTTGCCTACCCCTGTATTTTTTTACACAGGATAGATGGGCTTTTTCTGCTCACCAAACACGGGAGGACCTTTATTCGCTTCCAACCGGAGAATGCGAACGCTGACGGCGTCCACAAGTTCTTTTCTGCAGGAATCTGCCGCCAAATGTCGGTTACACTTTTTTATGTCATCTATGCTTTGGGCTAGTTCATCGTCGCATATTACGTCTCTTATCCAATTCTGAAAGTCTCCCCGCTCAAAATGGAAAACTATTGCGTCGGAACACACGTATTGAAGTGCATCAGCAAATTCCTCCAAGCTGTGCGCGCTTACTCCGCAATAATCTCCAATGGTAGTGTAGAAATGAAAACCCTGAGCATGCGGTACAACACGCAAAGGGTCTTTAGTTTTATTATTGTTCTTAGTCATGCATGTAATCCTTGCTAGTTTTTAGCGCGGGTACGGAAAGAAGGCGCTATTCTTCTACTGCTATAGCACCAGTAGGACACGAAGTCACACAGGTCATGCAGAAGCTGCAGGCTTCGGCTCTAACGGGCACGGATTTCTCTGAGTCTGGATAACTGGAAGATCTTAAAGCTCAAAGACTACAGCTGGACAGTTGTCAACGCATGTCCCACATCTCTTGCACTTAGTCCAGTCAACCGTAACTTTCGACATTACAGTTATTCTTCCGCTCTACGCGAAGCTCATTCTTCGCGAACTAGATCAAGTGGTTTTGCTGCTTCTTTTTTCGAAATTTTCTTGATTTCAGCCATGTCAGTGAAGCAGTCACAATTTTCAGAAACTTCGGTTTCTTCTAGGATGAGATGTATTTCGCCGTTGGGAGAGTCAACTCTATATACTCTTAATTTTTTCATAACGCCTCTCCTGCACCTCGAATGCTTAATGCGCAATAGTAGTTTAATACATAAACCTTATTAATACTTTCCGTTTATAAACTAAACTGAGGCGTTAACTGTTTGGATGATATCGACCGAAAAATAATCTCACAGCTTCAGCAGAACGGAAGAACAACACTGCAAGACTTAGCCAAAACCATCGGCTACACAAGCATGGGAACCAAGAAAAGGCTGGAAAAACTCCTGAAAAACGACACCATCAAAGTCGCAGCCCTAATCAACCCAAATGCGCTCAAACTTCACCCAGCCATCGTGATGCTGGAAATGGAAAGCGCTGAAGCAATGCAAAACCTGATTGAACGATTCCAAGACTGCCCGCGTGTGGTTCAGATTTTTAAAACCATAGGCGGCTACAACCTGATTGCTCTCGTGGTGGCGGAAACTCAGGAAACCCTTGAGAGCATATCAACGGAGAAGTGCTCGCTGAGATGCAGCAAGGGAATACGCAGGTCCGAGTTCTACCCCATAAGCGACACGTACTTCTCCTCGTTCCTGCAAATAAGAGAAAATTTGGCGCACAAAGAGAAAACTGTCACCCCCTGTAGCGTGGACTGCGTTCCGTGCAACCGTTATGAGAACCAGAAATGCGTGGGCTGCCCAACAACCAGCCACTACAAAGGCACGCTCTAGAGGCGCGTCAGTATGGATGCGACAAGAGACAAGCCAATTAAGCCTAAGGAAGCTGATGCCGCAGAGATAATAAGCCTAGTAGATAACTCCGTGGATTTCCTTTCCACAATTGACAAAAAAGAAGCCCAGTCTCTCAGGCAATGGACGCGGGAACGTTACAGTGGCGAGTGGGCTAGAATTCACACACAGATGCCCGTTGCTGAACATGGCTTTTCGATGCTTGTCCGAGTTTTCCGCGAAGGCAGGGCAAACAGCATTCTGTTTGACACAGGCGGCAGCCCTGAAACAATCCTCGAGAACACGAAAAGGATGGGAATAGACCTAAAAAAAGTGGACTGCATCGCTCTATCTCACGGGCACTATGACCATTTCGGAGGTCTTCTATCCGCGGTGAAAACCGTTAACAAGGTTGGCTTGCCAGTAATCGTGCATGAGAACATGTTCGGGCTCAGAGGATCAAAAAGGTCGAACGGAACAATACGGGAACATAATAAGTTCCCAGCAGAAGCACAGTTGAGCCCAGCCAAAATTGTCCGCACGAAGCAGCCTTCGCTAATAGCTGACAACATGGTTTGCGTGACAGGTGAAATCCCCCGAAAAACAAGCTATGAAAAAGGGTTTGCTCAGCAAATGGCGTTCGTGGATAGCAAGTGGCAGCCTGACCCGTGGATCATAGATGACCGTGCCCTAGCGATCAGCGTCAAAGGAAAAGGCTTGGTGGTTCTTTCGGGCTGTGCCCATGCAGGCATAATCAACACGGTATCCTACGCCCAGGAGATTACGGGAGCCGCAAAGGTTTACGCCGTTCTGGGCGGTTTTCACTTGGCCGGAAAAGGCTTTGAGAACAGAATTGCGCAGACCGTTGAAGCGCTCAAGCGGATAAAACCGAAGTTGCTTGTGCCTTCACATTGTACGGGTTGGAGAGCCATGTGCGCCCTAGCTAAAGCGTTGCCTGAGGCTTTCGTATGGAACAGCGTTGGAAACCTCTACAGAATCTGAGGAACCCGCTGAGCCGAGCCGTTTGCTTGCTTTTTTACGAAGGGTTAAATAGCATTTTCCTAGCAGTTCACTGGAGGTTAACATGTTGAAACAGAAGGGGCCTTTGTACATTTTGCCTTGGCGATGCACTTTCGCGTGCGACAGCAACTGTGTACATTGTGTTTCGGCGTGTAAGCCGCCTTTTCCTGATGAATTAGACACTGCAGGCGCCATGCGGCTTGTAGACCATGTGCGCGATTTTGGGTCAACGTTCTTTGGTGTAAGCGGCGGCGAACCATTATTGCGGAAAGACCTCTTCGACATAATAGGGTACGCCAGAAAAACGGGCTTGAAAGCCAGCATCATAACGGATGGGCACCTTATGGACGACAAGGCCTTTGCGAACATTGTTAAGAACGAAGTTAAGGTGTCCGTGAGCATTGACGGCGCAGAAGCAACGAATGACCTGATTCGCGGGAAAGGTTCGCATGCGAAGGCGGTTTCTGCGATTGGGCGGCTTTCAGGCGCAGGACTGCTGAATTGTCTGGTTTACACGTTTGCCAATATCGACGGAGGAACAAACGTTACTGAGGAGGATTTCACGCATGTGCTTGACTTGGCTGAGCGGCACGGAGCGCGGTGGGTGATTTATCATGGTTTTATTCCGTACAGCCGAGACAAAAACAGCCTTAAAGCAGACCCGTCGCCGCAGCAGTACGAGTGGGCTTTCAACAAGCTATACGATTTACAGGCAAAGTACAAGAGGAAGCCAGAAATCAACGTCTACTGCCCCTTCTTCGCTCGCGTGGCTAAGCAGCGGGGGCTGCCCGATTTCGATAAGTGGTTTAATCATTTCTTCTTGGGCAGGTGCTTCTTCGGCAAGTTCATGAGCATAGCGGAAAACGGCGACGCCATACCCTGCAGCTTCAACGACTTGTACAGGTTCGGAAACGCCAAAGAAAAATCCATTAAAGAGATTTGGGATGAGCTTCAAGCTTCTGAGTTCTTCTCAAAAGTTAGAGACAAAAGCAACCTGAAGGGCAAGTGCGGAGTCTGCGAGTACCGTGAGATATGCGGCGGATGCCGTACTGCGGCGGAGTTCTACACTGGCGACGTGTTCGGTTCTGACCCGAGATGCGCTTATGTTCCTAAGGTCTTGCGTGAGCAGTAGTCCAGCCTCATAGTATAGTGACTTTGGCTTCAGAGATCTGTTCATTGGCTTTCAAAGCTTGAACAAGAGCGTTTATCACTTGGGCGTCTGCTCTCGCCACGATGATCTCGACGCAGTAGCCTTCTTGGATGTGCGTGTGGAGAAACGTTATGACTGCGGGACCAAAATTGTGTTGGACATCTGTTATTTGGCTTCTTTTGGCTTCTCGCCGGTAAACAATGGTTATGATGGCTGTTATTCTTCCTTGGAGTTCGCTTAGGCGTCTGCTTTCAGACATGTACGCCCTTAAGGCTTGGCGGATTATTTCGGATCTGTTCGCGAAGCCTTGTTCTTTTATGTAGCGGTCAACTTTTTCCAGCAGGGTTTTCGGGATTGAAAGACTTACAATGCTCATGGTTATTAAGAAAGCTTCTTTCAACATATAAAGATTTATTAAAATTTACGGAAGAATTAATAAACATGTTCGGGCTTTAGAAACGTCACATGATCACCTGGATACTGGGTTTAGCAAGCGTAATCGCCATCAGCGCAATCTCCCTAATGGGCGTACTAGTTTTATGGTTAAAGGATAAGCAGCTTGAAAAAATTCTCCTTTACCTGGTCAGTTTCTCTGTGGGTGGACTCTTCGGAGACGCGTTCATTCACCTTATTCCTCAGGCGATAGAAGAAGGCGGTTTCGGAACTTCTGTGTCCCTGCTGATCCTTATAGGTATCCTTTCTTCTTTCGTTATAGAGAAGTTCCTGCAGTGGAGGCACTGTCACATACCAACCTCAAGTGAGCATCCGCATTCTTTCGCGTACATGAATCTTTTTGGAGATGCGGTGCACAACCTCATAGACGGACTGATAGTCGGCGGCAGCTACTTGGTGAGTATTTCTATAGGCATATCCACGACGCTTGCGGTTGTCTTCCACGAGATTCCTCAGGAACTCGGAGACTTCGGCGTCCTAATTCACGGCGGCTTCAACAAGAGAAAAGCGGTTTGGTTCAATTTCTTGACGGCGTTAACAGCAGTCATCGGTGCTGTCATAGCATTCGTTGTGGGCACTACGCTAGGCGGCTTTATTCCACTGTTGATTCCTTTTGCGGCGGGCAACTTCATCTATATTGCCGGGTCAGACTTAATTCCTGAACTTCGCAAAGACGAGCCTGATCTGAAAAAAGCAACGTTGCAGGTGGTGTCCATTACTCTTGGTGTTGCTGTAATGCTGTTGGTTCTGCTACTAGAGTAACGCAGGCGTGCGCGTTTTGTTCGGAATCTGTTTTGTTTAGTTTTTATTAAGATTTAAGATTCATATAAATTAAAAAGTTCCACACACATATTCTAAAACCATGTCAGGCGCAATAGTAATTTTCGCCGTAGTTTTCCTAGTTCTTTTCGGCGTTACTTTAGGATTTCCCGCTTTACCCCCGGGAAACATAATAGCTGATCTTCTGGGAAATACAGAAACAGTTTTGCCAATCGTAGAAATTCCAGTTGTGACTCTTATCAATGGCATAATAAACGGGCTGTTTTGGGGAGCCATTGCCGCAGTAATATACAGTTTGATCCATCGCGGCTCAGAGCCGGAACCCCTTTCACCGATGCCCGCGCCTCCTCGTTTGCCCACTCCGATACCCGAGACAATGCCGCGGGAACCGAGCGTGAAAAGGCAGCGCCCTACGGTTAACAAAAGAAAAACGCAGGTTCCTTTGGATAAAGACGTTGAGGAAATTGAGGGCATAGGACCCACGTATGGCAACAGGCTTCGAAACGCTGGGGTCGCAACCGTCAAGGACCTGTTGAAAGTGGGAGCCACTAGAACTGGGCGCCGCTCTTTAGCCTATAAGGTTGGCGTAGCTCCGGCGGAGTTGCTTAAATGGGTTTATCGAGCAGACTTCTTCCGCGTAAGGGGGATAGGAACACAATACTCCAGTCTTTTGGAGTCTGCTGGAGTGAACACAGTGGCGGATCTCTCAATGAGAAACTCAGTGGATCTCTATGAGAGGCTGAGGGAAATCAACGTGAAAAAGAAGTTGGTCAGGCGTACACCTCCTGCTAAAACGGTTGAACGCTGGGTGAGGAGCGCGAAGGGTCTTAAACGTGTAGTTGAGTACTGACCTTACTTTATGCTGTGGCGATGCTTTGTTCCTTCACCAGAGTGGAGATACAGCCCCAAATTTTGCAGAAAAAGTAAGAAATAAGCAGTAAAAGCGCCGGGAGAGGGATTTGAACCCTCGCGGCCCCGAGAGGCCACAAGCTGCTTGGTGCTTATGTGCATCTCCAGGCTTGCTCCCTACCTGGCTAGGAGACCCCGGCAACGGCGGCAGTCACACTTCTTCAGCAAAGGTGTTTGCCGCAGTTTGTTAGTAGAGTGTAAAGTCTCAGCTATTTGTGTTTTCTGCAAGCACGCCTTGAAAGTTTATTATATTAGGTGACAGGCTCAAAAAGTGAGGAAGGATACGCTTTGAAGGGTCCAAAAAGCGCTCAAGAGAAATGGCGGAATGCGGCTCAGGCTCGAAAGCCCGTCGCGTGGGTAGACGCTATTCTTCCTTTTAACATCGCGTTTGGACCTGTTGGAACGTTGATTCAGCTTTTGATACTCGACCTCCATGGAACAGTAATTGATGTGGCTTTAGCTATTACGTTGTTCAACGCTGTAGGGGTGCCCGCCGCAGTGCTGTGGGGGTTTGTCACAGACCGCTTCTACCGCAGGAAGCCGATTTTAATCGTAAGCTACTTGGCAACGGCTGCGATTCTGGTTTCGTTTCTGTTCGCCAATACGGGATATCTTGTCTCGTTGCTGTACGCGGCGTTTTCGGTTGCCACTAGCGCTTCGACGACGCCTCTGAACTTGCTGATTATGGAGACGGAGCGTAAGCAGAAGTGAGCAACCGCGTTTGCACGTTTCTCCATGGTCACGAGTATCGGGCAGACGGTGGGGTTGATTCTCAGCGTGTGTTGGGGCTTTTTCTTTTCTTTGACTTACCTCTTGATTCCGTTGGCGTTGCTGTCCGTTGTCTCTGCGGCTTTGTCCATGTTGATGATTAAGGAGCCCAGCGTGGTGTTTGAGCGGCAGGCTATAGCGCTGAACAAGCCTAGCTTCTTCCACAGGATTCTCGCTGTGCCCGTCTTCTTCCTTCGGGTTCCGCGTTTGAATGATTTCAAGAGGGTTTTCAGGAACTTCAAGTACGAGTTGACGAGGCAGGTGCCCATCCTGTACTTTTCGATTTTCATGTTTTATTTGGCGTCAGGGATTTTTAACACGTCCCTCGTGCCTTCTCTGCGGGCGAATAACATGTCTAGCTTCCTGATTTTTCTGGTCACGACGGTGGCGATGGTTGTTCAGATAATTTCGTTCAGGTACGCGGGTCCTTACACTGAACGGAAGTTGCCTGTGAAGGCTGCGGTCGGCGGGCTGGTGCTCAGGTCGTTAGGCTACGGGTTTTTGGGCGTGTCGCTGTACCTGGTTTCAGGAGTACTGTTTTTGGCTCCTGTCTTGATTTTGTACCCCTTGGCAGCTGGATTCGCCTACTCAGTTTACTACACGGCGTCAAACACTATGGTTTTCAACACGCTTCGCGGCGGAAGACAGGGTTCATCCCTTGGAGTTTACAGCGCGCTGGTGGGTGTCGCAACATTGCTGGGTTCGCTGTTTTCAGGGTTTACTTCGTTTTTTCTCGGTTATTCCACGACGTTCATCATAGCTGCTGTGTGTTTGGGATTTTCTGCATGGCTTGCCTCGTTACTGAAGCATATCCGGTCAAGCGTTGACGTGCCGAACTGAATGGGTCAGTGTTTCTCAGCCATGAGCACGCGGTAGCCGCTTTTTCGGGCGAGAACTTGGCAGTTGCCGAACGCTTGGTTGAAAACGGGCGGTAACGTTTTTGCGCCGATTTTGGAGCGGACAACCATGTGGAAAGACGCGTTTTCTGCCATGACCGTTGGCGCTTGGGTTATTATGGCTTTTACGGTTTCCATGCCTGCGCTCACCGGTGGGTTCGAGAGGACACAGTTAAACATTGAATCCTTAACTGGCTCGTACAGGTAGCCGCATCGGACCTCAGCGTTGTGTACCTTGTTTTTTCGGGTGTTTTTTCTGGCAAGGCGGACGGCCCGCGCGTTCACATCCATCATTATCACGTGCAGCCGTGGGTCGGAGGCGGCAGCTGCTATGCCTACGGCGCCGTATCCGCAGCCCACGTCTAGAACGGTGCCTTTTTCGGGCAGAGTCATCGCTTCGATGAGTAGTCTGGTTCCTAAGTCGACTCGTTTTTTGGAGAAAACGCTTGAGGCGGTTAGGAACTCGAATGTTTTGCCTCTTAGGGTTGTGCGGATTATGCCGAGTTTGGCGGGTGACTTGGGAAGCGCCGCAAAATAGTGTTCCTCGCCGTTGTTTCGCTTCTGGGTCATTTCACGTTACCGCTTTTCCAAACCTTCGGATAGGTGCCTCGGGGCATCACGACCCGCTGGAGCGTAGCCACAGTTCCATGCTTCAGGTTCAAAATTTCTTCCGTTGAAACGAGCGCCGTTGCCAGAGCCACTGCTTCTCCTTTCAGGGTTAAAACCGCGGTCATCGCGTCTTTTTTGATGCCTGTTTCAGCCGCTAAGATGCCGGGGGCGGTTAGGTTTGCTCCGTGGCATACCGCGTCTACGGCTGAGTCTCTGACCACGATTTTTGGGACCAGTGCCAGCGCGGTTTCCATGGGTTGGATGATTTTGTGCAGGATCGCAGGGTCTTTCTGTTCTTCCCATTCTCCGAACCAGTATGCGACGTCGTGCAGGCGCGCTGAGTCCTTGTTTTCGGTGAAGGGTCCTGCGCGTGTTCTGCGGAGTTCTTGCATGTGGGCGCCGACGCCGAGGATTTCTCCTATGTCGTGGCAGAGTTTGCGTATGTAGGTTCCGCCTTCGCAGCCCACGCGGAAGAGCACGTTTCTGCCGTCTTTTTCGAGAAAGTCTGTGTAGTAGATGCGTCTGATTCGCAGTTGTCGTTTGACTGAGGCGCGCAGGGGCGGTCGCTGGTATATCTGGTCTTGAAACTCCGCCAAAACGTTTTGTACGCGTGCTTCTTCGGCTTCTCCGTGAAGTTTCATGACGCAGACGTATTCTTTGCCGCTGTGGAGAAGTGCCTGAACGATTTTCGTAGAATCCTCCAACGTGACGGGTAAGACGCCTGTGACTTTTGGGTCCAGCGTCCCGCCGTGTCCTATCCGCTGGAGGTGCATGATTTTTTTGGTCCACGCGGCGACTTCGTGGCTTGTGGGTCCTGCGGGCTTGTCGAGGTTTATTACGCCGTAGCGTATGTACTCGGCGGCGGGTCTTTCGCTGGGTTTATGTCCATACGCGGGGTTGGTGGCGTCCTCTGCTTTGGTGAGTGTTTCGCGTGTGGTTTCCCATGGAGGGGCTGTTCTAGGCACGTTTGTTTCTCCTTGAAGTTTAGAAAAAGAAGGTTTGAAGTATTAAGAGTTTACATTGGTTCGGCTACTGTTTTCATGGCTTCCAGTTTGCCCTCAGCCTCTAGCAGTTGAGTTACCTCTTCGTCGGAGGCGCCTCTTTTCAGTTGGATGGTGTCTTCTGTGGGCGCGACATGGTTGATGTTTACGCGCCTTCTTTTAACGCCTGTGACCGTTTTGGGTCCCGTTACCAGAACGAAGCTTTTGTCCATGACGTCGACTATGACGCATTTTCTTCCAGATTCACGGCCAGCCATTTTCACACATACTCTGCCAACTTCTATAGCAGGCATCCCTCAAGACTCCTAGTTAAAACTCCAAAATAAAAGAACCCGAAGCAAATATATAAGCATGACACAAAACCGCGTTTTAGGACGGAAGGAGAATTACCCCTCGGGTAACTTTCTCGTGATAAGAAAATTTTTGAAAAAAGGAAGGTTATGTTGTGGTTAGTTTTTGCTGGGGCTATTTCACTACCACTATTTTGTAGTCACCAGTTACTGCATAAAGTGTGTAGGGATCGCCATAGTCTATGACAACCTTGTAATAAATGTAAATGCACCCTTCATCATAAAGGACTGCACCGACATCTTCAACGGTACTGCCGTGGGTCACACCGACATCTCTCCACAGCTGAATAGGCTCCGTGACATTCTCTATACTAGAAAAGTTGGTACTCACATAAACCTGTACTGAAGGCATATCAGCCAATGTCAGTTGAGGGACATCAATTCTCTTCCAATGCAGATCGCGTGTGCCAAAAGGGGTCTGTTGTATTCTGGATTATGTCGCCGTCTTGTGTCACGTTAAATGAGCCTTCTATCACGTATCTTGTAGCGTTGCCAGCTGACCCCTGAGGTCCAGTTTCGCCTTGCGGTCCTTCTGGTCCTTGAGGTCCAACCATCAGCATTGTGGAAGATCCAACGGAAATAGAACTTGAAGCCAAAATTGCTACGATAATTCCAGCGATGAACTTTCCCATTGTTAAAGAGACTACCGCCATTTTTTCACCATAGAGACACATTAAATCAAATTCTTGTAAAAAGCTTTTTAGTCAAGAAATGTTGACTAAGCCAGGTCAAGAAACCTTGACAAAAACCCTTTTATCACAAAAAAAGCAGTATTAAGCAGAGGGAAGTTGCCTGTGAAAAAAAGACTATTCGCAGTTGCTTTCATCTCGGCGCTCCTAATCTCGGCAGTAGCTGGAACACTGCACATCATGAATATTGGGGCTGCAGATCAAGTTGTTAATGATTGGCCGATGTTTCATTATGACGCGACGCACTCTGGCTGTCCAGACAGCATAGCGCCAACCGGACATGATTTACTATGGCGCTTCAATGCAAACAACAGTGTGAGTGCTTCCCCCGCAGTTGTTGGAGGCGTCTTATACGTGGGCACAAGTAATGGAGGAGTAATCGCTCTAGACGTTTCCACGGCCGCATTAATTTGGAGTTCAGTGATAGGCAGGTTTGATGTTTCGTCTCCTGCCGTTGTTGATGGAGTCGTTTACGTGGAAGCTTGGGAAGGTAACGTTTACGCTTTGAACGCGGCTACTGGCAATTTGGTTTGGAATTACAACACAAGTTCGGTGTATCCGCATGGAGGGGTGCAGTCGTCCCCTGCCGTCGCGGACGGCGCGG
>Ga0315535_1001395_pt1 | contig 16100 bp, 14 predicted proteins | sample SalMarSW160220MG_2_FD_203092 | JGI IMG/M metagenome (GOLD analysis project Ga0315535, IMG submission 203092) | Salt marsh sediment microbial communities from the Plum Island Ecosystem LTER, Massachusetts, United States - Salt Marsh Sediment SW1602-20 ...
GCCACGCCTTCGGCCACTTCCAGCTTTACCGGGACACCGACGCTGTCTCCCAGCTTCACCGCCACCGGAACGGCGACCATTACCCCCACGCTTACGCCAAGCTCCAGCGCGACGCATACGCCGACGCCCACCGGGTCGTACACGGTCACGCCCACCGCCACTTGGAGCCCGACGGCCTCCTTAACGCCAACGGAAAGCGCCACGTATACGGTGACGCCGACGGACACGGTCACGCCGACCCGATCGGCTACCTACACGCTGACCCCGACCGTGACCCTGACGGTTACCATCACCCGCACCCTGACCATTTCGCCCACGCCCACGATTTCGGCCACCGACACCGTAACGGCCACCTCCACGCCGCGCATCCCCCGGCCCGAAGCGCTTTTCTATCCCAACCCCGCCCTGCTCGGCGCGCCGGTTTACTTTCTGGTCACGGTCCCGCCTTCCGCCCTGGACGGAGCCTCGGGAATGGCGGAGGTGGAAATTCTCGTGTTGAACAGCGTGGGAGAGCAAGTCAGCCGGCTGTCCTGCCGCTGTCCTGCGGGCAACAGCCGCGTCAACTTTGACGTTTCTTCCCTCGCCGCCGGGATCTATTTCTACCGCGCGCGCATCGGCGGCAAGACCCTGGACTTCCACAAGCTGGTCCTGTATAAATAAACCGCCGCCCATCCCCGCCCGGGAACGTTCCGCTTCCGGCGGAATAAAAACCCCGCGTCCGGTCATCTTTTTGCTTGCCATGCCCGGTCCAAGCGATATAATTCCCCTACCTTGCGGCGTCCACGGGTGGTATTCCCGTCGTTCGGATGCCAGACGACCTCAAGCGGAGTGGGGGCCATGAAAATTGCGGTAGCCTTATCCGGCGGTGTGGACTCCACGGCCGCGGCTCTGCGCTTGCGCCGGGACGGACACCAGGTCCTGGGCCTGACCATGCGGCTCTGCCCGGATTTGAGCGCCTTGGAACCTCCGGGCCGCCCGTCCGAAAACCGTCCCGACCCGCCGCCGCACGGCTGTTCGTGGTGCACCGACCCCTGCGCCTGCCAGGAAGGCCCGACCGTCGCGCGAGAATTGGGCATTCCGCACGAAGTGCTGGATTTGCGGAGTGAATTCGAACGCCGGGTCATCTCTCCCTTCCTGGACCGGTTTACCGACGGCTTGACGCCCAATCCCTGCGCCCTGTGCAACCGGGAAATCAAATTCGGGCTGTTGCGGGAGGCGGCGCTGGCCCTCGGCGCCCAAGCCTTGGCGACCGGCCATTACGTCCGCATGGAGCAGTCCAACGGCCATTTCCGCCTCCTGCGCGGCCTGGACCGCGGCCGGGATCAGAGCTATTTTTTGGCGCTGGTCCCGCGCGCAAGATTCCGGTCCGTATGCTTTCCCCTCGGGGAGGCCTACAAGTCCGAAGTCGCACGCGAAGTCGCCGCTGCGGGCGTGCGCCCGCACGACGTCCCCACCAGCAATGAAATCTGTTTTCTCCAGGACCGCAGTTACGCCGCCTTCGTGCGCAGCCGGAAGCCCGCGGCCTTTCGGCCCGGTGAAATCGTCGATGAACAGGGCAAGATCCTGGGCGAGCACCAGGGCCTGCCGGCCTATACGATCGGCCAGCGCCGCGGTCTGGGGGTGGCCGCCCCGGAGCCGTTGTATGTGCTGCGTCTGGAAGCGCGGGCCAATCGCGTCGTGGTCGGCCCGGATGCCTCCCTCTGGCTGCGCTCCGCTCGGCTCCGGCATCTTCAGTGGCTCCAGGAACCTCCGCGGCCCGGGGCCCCGGTGGAGGCCCAGATCCGCTACCGGCAGACGGCCGTGCCGGCGCGCCTGGAACCCGACGGCGACGGCGGCGCGCGCCTCGAGTTCGCCCGGCCCGTCCGGGCCGTTACGCCGGGGCAGGTCGCCGCCCTGTACCACCAGCAGAACCTGCTGGGCGGCGGCCTGATCGCCGCCAGCGAGGCATGATCATCCTGACCCGATTTTGCAGACGCCATGCCTGACCTTCGTCCGGATAAGACTGTTTTGCTGGTGGGAGCAGGGTGGGCCAATCTGCACGTGCTGAGCCGGGCCCCGCTCCTGAAACGCGCGGGCGCCGAACTGGTCCTGGTCTCGCCCGAGCCATTCCGGTATTATTCCGCCATGGCCTCGGAGGTCTTGAGTGGCCGCTACGGACTCAATGATTTCAGAATCGACGTGCGCGCCTTGGCGCACGCCTGCGGGGCGCAATTCATTCCCGAAGAAGTCGTCAGCCTGATGCCGGCCCGCAAAAAAGTGCTGACCTCCAACGGCCGCGTGCTGGCCTATGACCTGGCGGCCTTTGCCGTGGGCAGCCTGCCGGCTCTGCCGCAGGAGGACGTCCCGGCCGAAGGCAGCTTTACCGTCCAGCCTGTGCGCCAGGTCATCGAAATTCGCAATGAAATCGAAACGTTATTTGAACTGCAGGCCGAGCGGGCCCTGTCGGTGGTGGTTTTGGGCGGGGGACCGAGCGGCGTGGAATACGCCCTGAATTTGGCCTCGCTCCTGAAGGAGCGCAACCCGGAGGTTGGCTGGCGCGTGCAGTTGTTCGAAGCGGAGCCGCGCGTTCTGCCTTCCTGGCCTGCGCACCTCTCGCGGCGCGTGCAGGATCATTTGCAGCGCGGCGGGGTCCAAACCCGCTGCGGGGCGAACGTCCTGCATGTGCAATCGGGAAGGGTGGTCCTGGATCAGGGCGAAACGGTGGATTATGATCTGGCGGTGGTGGCGCTGGGTACGCGTATCCCCAAGTTCTTCGCCCAGGCCGGGATGCTGACGGACGAACGGAATTCATTGCTGGTCGAAGCGACGCTCAGCGTCCGCGACTATCCCGAAATATTCGCCACCGGAGACTGCGCGCGAGTTCTGGGGAAAGATTTTCCCCGTGGCGGCGGGCAGGCGCTGCGCCAGGGGCCGGTATTGCTCCGCAACCTGCTGGCCCGGCTGGCCGGCGCCCCGCTGCGAACGTATCACCCCTTGCCCTCGCCCCTGCAGATTCTTTCCCTCGGCCCTGAACGGGCCGTGGCGGTCAAGGGCGGCCGGTTCTGGCTGGGACGCTGTCCGCTCCAGTGGAAACACCGGCTGGATGCAGGCTGGAAAAGGAGATACCGGGTCCGGCCGGAGGGCCGTCCGCCGCAGGCCCAGCCACCATTCCCTTGACACGCCGGACGGGGTCTATGCTATGCTACCACTTCTGCTGATCCCCGCCCGGGCGCACGTTCCCGGGAGTCCGCGTCCGGACATGGAGCGGCCGAAAAAAAAAGAGAGGGCCGTCAGGCCATGGCTCTGGAATACCTCAAGATTAAAGGCGCGCGGGAACATAATTTAAAAAACATCGACGTGACCATCCCCCGCAACCAACTGGTGGTCATCACCGGCATTTCGGGATCGGGCAAGTCCTCCCTGGCTTTTGACACGATTTACGCCGAGGGGCAGCGCCGCTACGTGGAATCCCTGTCCGCCTACGCGCGACAATTCCTGGGGCAGATGGAAAAGCCGGACGTCGATACGATCGAGGGACTGTCGCCGGCCATTGCCATCCAGCAAAAAAGCGGGTCAAAGAACCCCCGCTCCACCTTGGCGACCGCCACGGAAATTTACGACCATCTGCGTCTGCTGTATGCCCGCATCGGCAAACCCCATTGTCCCCGCTGCGGCCGGCCCATCACCCGCCAAACCGTCCAGGAAATCGTAGACCGGGTCATGGGACTTCCCGCCGGCGAACGCATTCTTCTGCTGGCTCCGCTGGTCTCGGCCCGCAAGGGGGAATACCGGAAACTCTTCGACCAGCTGAAGCGGGAGGGATACGTCCGCGTGCGCGTGGACGGGGAAGTGCGCGATTTGTCCGAAAAGATCGAGTTGGATAAAAAGAAAAAACACGACCTGGAGGTGGTCGTGGACCGGCTGGTGGTGGGAGGCGACATCGCGCGCCGGCTGGCCGATTCCCTTGAGACCGCGCTCAAGCGCGGCGAGGGCACGGTTCTCGTGCAGCGCCTGGCCCCGGAAACGCCGGCCACCGCCTCCCGGGCCAAAAGCCACCGCCGCCCGGGGCGGGACGAACAGGTTCTGGTGTTTTCCGAAAAATACGCCTGCGCCTACTGTGGTCTCTCCTTCGAGGAACTCGAGCCGCGCATGTTTTCCTTCAATTCCCCCCAGGGTGCCTGCCCGGCCTGCACCGGCCTTGGCGTCAAGATGGAGGTGGACCCGGAACTGGTCATTGATCCCGAACTCAGCCTGAAGAAGGGCGCGATTCTGCCTTGGAATTCGCCCACGGCCTACGTCTATACCGCCATGCTGAGCTCGGTCGCCAGGCACTACGGCTTTTCCCTTGAGACGCCGTGGCGGAAGTTGAAACCCGAACAGCGCCGGGTCATCCTGTACGGGTCCGGCGACACGCGCCTGCCGTTCAATTTCCGGGGGCCGGAATCCTCCTACCGCTACCAGGGCACTTTTGAAGGCGTGATCCCCCGGACCGAGCGCCTCTACCAGGAGACCGAGTCCGAGTACATCCGCTCCGAGATCAGCGGACGGTACATGCGCATCCAGAAATGCCAGACCTGCCGGGGCCGGCGTTTGAAGCCCGAAAGCCTGGCGGTCAGCCTGGGGGGCAAAAATATCATCGAAGTCACGGAACTGTCCGTCGCGGCCGCCCGGGAATTTTTCCGCAACCTGTCCCTGTCGCCGCGGGAGCAGGCCATCAGCCGGCAGGTGATGAAGGAAATCCATGAACGCCTGGGCTTCCTGGCGAATGTCGGCTTGGGATACCTCACCCTGGATCGCCCCACGGGCACCCTGTCCGGCGGCGAAGCGCAGCGCATCCATTTGGCCACGCAGATCGGCTCCTCCCTGGTGGGCGTTTTGTACATCCTGGATGAACCCTCCATCGGGCTCCACCAACGGGACAACCAGCGCCTGCTCGACACCTTGAAACGGCTGCGCGATCTGGGGAACACGGTCCTGGTGGTCGAACACGACGAGGAAACCATGCGCCAGGCGGATTACCTCATCGATATCGGCCCGGGTGCAGGCGTGCACGGCGGGCAGGTGGTTGCGGCGGGGCCGCCCGCCAAGGTCATCGCGGACCCGCGTTCCCTGACCGGGCGGTATCTCAAGGGCGAATTGAAAGTTCCGATTCCAGACCGGCGGCGGCTGCCGAAGGGGCCCGAACTGGTCCTGCGCGGCGCCGTGACCAACAACCTCAAGCACGTTGACCTGCGGATTCCCCTGGGGACCTTAGTCTGCGTCACCGGAGTCTCCGGGTCGGGCAAAAGCTCCCTGATCCAGGAAACACTGGAGCCGGCGTTGCGCCACCGGCTGTACGGCGGACGCGTCCAACCGCCGGGGTATGACAGCCTGGAGGGCACGGAGCACCTGGACAAAATCATCAACATCGACCAGTCGCCCATCGGGCGCACGCCCCGTTCCAACCCCGCCACCTACACGGGGGCCTTCAATGACATCCGCGAATTGTTCGCCGGGACCCCCGAGGCCAAGGTGCGCGGCTACAAAGCGGGCAGGTTTTCCTTCAATGTCAAGGGCGGTCGGTGCGAGGCCTGCGACGGCGACGGCATCATCAAGATTGAGATGCATTTCCTACCGGACGTCTATGTCCCCTGCGAAGTCTGCAAGGGGAAACGCTACAACCGGGAAACCCTCGAAGTGAACTACAAGGGAAAAAACATCGCCGAGGTCCTGGACATGATCGTGGACGAGGCGCGGGAGCACTTCGCACCCGTGCCGCGGCTGCGCCGGATCCTGGACATGGTCTCCGAGGTCGGCTTGGGCTACATCAAGCTGGGACAGTCCGCGACCACCCTGTCCGGCGGCGAGGCGCAACGCCTGAAGCTTTCGACCGAACTCGGCAAGCGCGCCACCGGACGGACGCTCTATATCCTGGACGAACCCACGACGGGCCTGCATTTCGCGGACGTGCAGTGCCTGCTCGACGTCCTGGGGCGATTGGTGGACGCCGGCAATACCGTCGTGGTCGTCGAGCACAATCTGGATGTGGTCAAGGCGGCGGATTATATTCTCGACCTGGGTCCGGAAGGCGGTGAAGCCGGGGGCCGGGTGGTGGCCAGCGGACGCCCGGACGAAGTCGCCGGGATGAAAGGCTCTTACACGGCCCCCTACCTGGCCAAGGTCCTGGCCGGCCGTTCACCATACAGCGAATGAATTCCGTTTGACAGCCTCACCCCCTGCCCTTATGATAGAGGCGGAAAAATGGAGGCCGGAAAACCGGAGGCAACTTTGAAACCCGATAAAGAGGTGACCGAGTTCATTACCGCGGTCATCGATTCATTGGTGATGTGGGAACTTCTGGTATTTTTATGGAATAATCCCGGAATCACCGACAAGGCGGACGGCATCGCGGGCCGCCTGGGACGCCGGCAGGATGACTTGATTCCTTGCCTGCAATCCCTGGTCAAAAACAAGATCGTGGAGTCCTGGGGTGACGCCGCGGATCCGATCTACAGCTACCGGCCCACCACCGCGAGGGCCAAATCCCTGGAAAAGTTCATCCAGCTGCATAATGATAAAGAAGGCAAGCTCTGGATCTGGACCCGGCTGTTGCATAAAGGATTGCGCTAGCAGGCGGACGCCGGCATGTCGCTCACGGGTCTTGCGCTCCAGGGCTTTCTGCTTGGTTTGGCCTTGTCGCCCACCTGCCTGGGATTTTGCCTGCCGCTGCTGGCTCCGTTTTTCACCGCCGAACAACGCACCCTGCCGGAAAATGCCAAGGCCTTCGGGGCCTTTCTGGCCGGGCGTTTTGCGGGGTATGCCGCGGTCGGCCTGGCGGCGGGCTGGCTGGGACAGCAAATCTTCGTGGATCAGCGTCTGGGCCGCATCCTGGCGGGATCGGCCTGGTTGCTCACCGGGCTGGTCCTGGAACTCTACGCCGTGATGAAGTCTTTTCCCCGCTGGTCCCTGTGCCGGAGCCTGGCGCCCTTTTCCGGAACCGGCAGAACGCCGTTGGTCCTGGGACTTCTGACGGGAGTGAATATCTGTCCGCCGTTTGTGGCCGTCATCCTGCAGGCCGGAAATTCCGGCGGGCCCTGGAACGGCCTGGTAACCCTGACGGCCTTTTTTGCCGGAACCTCCTTGATTTTATTGCCTTTGCCGCTGATCGGCCTGGCGGGCCAGGCCCGGATTTTCCGCTGGGCCGGGAGACTGGCCGCCGGGTTTGCCGGGGGGTGGTTTGTTTTTCAGGGGTTCCGGCAATTGCTGGGATGAAGGGAGCCCCCGGGCCAGGCCGGAGAAAGTCATCTCCAGCCGGTGCTGCACCGGCCCGGTGAAAGGATTCAAGCATGCCGATCCACAGCGAATTTTCCAAGCAGGAAGCCAGGGTCTCCGACCGGCAATTGGGCGAGGAGTGGGAAGAATGGGACGGAACCCGGGACCCGGGAGATACCCGTGCGACGGTTTGGCTTTTTTACGGCTTGGCCGGCGCGGGAGTAGTGCTCCTGGTGTTGCTGGCATGGCTGGCGGCTTGGCTGACGGCGCCGCGCTTTGCCGCCTGGAATGCCCAGGGACTGGTGACGGGTTTGGCCGGCTTCGGGACCGGCTATCTGCTGGTGTGGTACGGGGCCCTGGGAATAAGTCTCTCCGGGGCGCCGTTTTTCCTGCCGGTCGTTCGCCGACTGGGGGGAATCCGCTGGTGCCTGCCGTTGGTCCTGGGAATCGGGAAATTATTGGGCGTGAACCGCGATCGCCTCGGCCATGCCTTCATCCTGGCCCATAACCGGTTCGAAACGCCGCCGCCCCCGGTCCCACTTGCCGACCGCCTGCTGGTGCTGGTGCCCCGCTGCCTGGGGCGGGAAGCATTTCAGGGCTTGTCCGCCTTGAAAACCCGCTACGGCTTCGCGCAAGTCACAGTCGGCGGGGGAAGCGAAGCCCGCCGCGCCATTGCCCGGATGCGGCCCCTGGGGATCATCGCCGTGGCTTGCGAACGCGACCTGTTATCCGGGATCCACGACGTCGGGGGGAAAATCCCGGTCCTGGGGTTTTCCAACCAGCGCCCGGACGGACCCTGCAAGAACACCCGGGTGGATTTGGAACAGATCGAGGGTGCGATAAAAATGTTTTTGGGCTTGAAATAGAACCGGGTCTGGTGCATGATAGCCGAAAAATATTTCGGCCGACACGGCGCTTTGGAGCCGGCAGCCGACGGGCCTGGAAAGATTCGACGAAGGAGGGATGACGATGAAGGTTACGGTGGACGAGACCCTGTGCACGGGATGCAGCCTGTGCTTCACCGATGTGCCCGAGGTTTTTGAGATGGGCGACGACGGCCTGGCCAAGGTGATTCTGGCTTCGCCCGAGGGCGATCTGGCCGCCAAGGCCAAGGACGCCGCCGCCAATTGCCCGGCGGATGCAATCATCATTGAATAGATTTCAGCCTCCGGCGTAAGTCCGCGGGATCGGCACCATCCGTTTGCGGGTGGTGCCGTTTTTTTTTTCGGAAGCTCGTCCCCGGGAAAAGCGGCGGTTTCATCGCCCGGCCCGGCGGTCCCGTTTGTCCGGGAGAGGATAGGGAAATGCCCAAAGCCATAGCCCTGATGTCCGGTGGTTTGGACAGTGTTTTGGCCGCCCGCGTGGTCCAGGACCTCGGCGTGGTGGTTCGGGGCGTGGTTTTTGACAGCGGCTTTTTCACCCTGGAAAGGCCCGGAATTCCTCCCGATTCCGCGGAGCATCCCCTTCTGCAGCGGGTGGCGGCGGTGGCCGCGCCGGCCGGCATCGCCCTGGAAAGAGTGGACGTGTCCGAAGCCTACCTGCGCATGCTGCTCAACCCTCCGCACGGCTATGGCGCGAGCGTCAATCCCTGCATCGACTGTAAAATTCTCTTCCTCCGGCGCGCGCGCGAGATGCTCGCCGCCTGGGGAGGGGATTTCGTGATCACCGGCGAGGTCCTCGGTCAGCGTCCCATGTCGCAAAATGCGCAAGCCCTGAAGATCATTGAACGCGAGTCGGGCTGCGAGGGCATCCTCCTGCGGCCCCTTTCGGCCCAATGTTTGCCGCCGACACGTCCGGAGCGCGAAGGCCTGGTCCCCCGGGAACGCCTGTATGGTTTTCAGGGGCGCGGCCGCAAGCCCCAGCTGGCCCTGGCTGCGCGGCTGGGAATCACCGTCTTCGGACAACCGGCGGGGGGATGCGTATTGACCGATGCCGGTTTTGAACGCCGCTTCCGGGACTGGCGGAAATACGCCGGGCCGGAGACCGTACCCACGTTTGAACAGATGGCGCTGCTTCGCTTGGGGCGGCACTTCCGTTTACCCCAGGGAGGCAAGGTCATCGTCGGGCGCAATGCCGTGGAAAATTCATGGTTGCAGCGCTACCGGGGAGCACTGCCCATGGTGCGGGCCAGCCACCATCCCGGGCCCATCGCCTTAGTCGAGGAAAACGGCGACCCGCAAGCACGCCGTTTTGCCTCGCGGGCCGTGGCCCGGTATGCCGACGCGGAAGCCGGGCAAGACGTGGTGGTGGCTTGGGAGGAAGCCGGCGGAACCCTGGAGGAATCCGTGGCGCCTCTGACGGATGAGGAATTGGTGGCCGCCCGCCTGTGAGCCCCGCCCGGGATGGGCCGGGGAGGTCAGGGCGGAAACAGATGGCAGGGTAAAACCGAGGGGTGTGGATCGATGCGCGTAGCCGTGATTTCAGATGTTCACGGGAACCTGGAAGCCTTGGAGGCCGTCCTCGCGGACATTCGCCGCACGGGAGTGGATGAAATTTACTGCCTGGGGGATGTGGTGGGGTACGGTGCGGACCCGGTCGGCTGCCTGGAGCGGCTGCAGCGGACCTGCGGGCTGATCTTGCGCGGCAACCATGAGGAAGCGATTCTGGATCCTGCCCAGATTCAGCACATGAATGCCTCGGCGGCCGAGGCCCTGCGCTGGACGCGCCGGCAATTGGCCCCGGCGCATGTGGCGGAAATCCGGTCCTGGCCCCTGGTCCGGGTCGGAAGCGAGGCCAGGCTCGTGCACGCCTCCCCGGATGAACCTCTGCGCTTTAATTATATTTTGAACCGCTTGGACCTGGAAAACGCCTTCCGGGCGTTTGCGGAAAAAATATGTTTCTGCGGGCATACGCATACCCCTCTGGTGGCCGAAGAAGTTGTTTCCGGGGTCATACGCCTGACCCAGGAAAGGGATTTTTCACCGGATCCGGCTTGCCGGTTGCTTGTGAATGTCGGCAGCGTCGGCCAGCCGCGGGACGGAGATCCGCGGTCGCGCTGGGTATTGGTCAGCGATCAGCCCGATCGCATTACTTTCAAGACGACGGCCTATGATGTTGAATTGGCGCACAGTAAAATCCTGAAAGCCGGCCTGCCGGTTTGCCTTGCGGATAGGCTGAAAAACGGCATTTGAATCAATTCGGCAGCAGGGTCTGAAATGAAAAATCGCGGGTTCGCAATGCCACCAAGCCCAAATTTGCACTTTCCCGGGAAATCCGGAAATGAATCGCCGTATGGTTGAAAATTGCCTAAAGAATAACGGCTTTTTCTTAAAAGGTATCATTTTTAAACACGGTCATCGGTTATTGACAAATGCAAATGAAGATTCTATAATTCAATGACTATTTATGCCGCCCAGCAGGAAACTCCGGGTTTGCACGGAGCAAAGGCGTCTGAATACCTTGCGGGATATCGATTGCCAAGTTTCAAGCGCGGAGCAAGGCATATCGGGGCCCCGGTTCGCGCTCGGGCATGCACATCCTTGCTTGGGAAAAACCGTATGGCTGTCAAACGAAATATTGATTTGGAAGGAAATAGCCTTGGGGGCGAAACTCGAACTACGAGCCGAACAAAAACTAATTTTATCCCCCATGTTGCAACATGCGTTGAAGGTGTTGCAACTTCCGGCCATGGAATTGAATTCACTGATTCGCGAGGAACTGGCGGAAAACCCCATGCTGGAGGAAAAGGAAAGCGCGGAGTCCGCCGGCGAGGAAGTATCTCCGGAAACGGAAACGGACCTGCCCGGATCCAGCCCGGAACAGACTTCCGAGGTTCAGGCGGACGCGGAGGGTTTGACCCCGGACGGATTTGACTCCGAAGCCTGGGAACAATACTTTTCGGACGATGACTACGCCCTCCCCAAGTTCGAACGGGAGCCATCGCGGGAAGTCACCGAGCTGCAGGTGACCCGCCCGCCGACCCTGGAAGAGCACCTGCTGTGGCAACTCCGGCTGGTCGCGAGCAGCGAAGAGGAATTCCGCTTGGGCGAATGGATCATCGGCAACTTGGACGAACGGGGATTTTTAACCGTACCCCTGCCTGAGATTGCCGCACAGGCACAGGCTTCCGAGGAAAGCGTCGCGGAAGCCCTGGCTACCGTCCAGGGCCTGGAGCCGACCGGCATCGGGGCCCGCGACGTCGTGGAGAGCCTGCTCCTGCAGCTGCGGAACCTCACGGAACGCAATCCCCTCGCCGAGAGGATCGTGGAGAAACACTTTGAGGACATGGAAAAACGCCAATTCGAACGCATCAGCCGGGCCGAAAAAGTGCCGCGCGAGGAGGTCCTCGCGGCCTTCCAGGTGATCACGGGACTGGATCCGTTTCCGGGGCGTCACCAATTCACGGAAGCCGTGGAATATGTTGTTCCGGACGTGATCGTGGAAAAGCATGATGACCAGTACCTCATCCTCGTCAACGATGACGGCCTGCCGGAACTCAAGGTCAGCCGCACCTACCGGCAGTTGCTCCGCCAGCGCAAGGAACTGGGCGCCGAGACCCGGAAGTATCTCGAGGAAAAACTGCAGCGCGCCGTCTGGCTGATGCGGAGCATCGAACAACGGCGCAAGACCCTGTACCGCGTGACGGAAACCATCGTGGACGTGCAGCGGGAATTTTTCGAGAAAGGCGTTGAATATCTGAAACCGCTGACTCTCCGGGAAATCGCCAACAGGCTCAACCTGCATGAATCCACCATTTCGCGGGTTACCAGCAACAAATACGCCCAGACGCCCCGCGGCGTCTTCGAACTCAAATATTTTTTCAGTCACCAGGTGATGACCACCGGCGGCGGGCAAATCTCCGCCACGGCCGTGAAGGCGGTCTTGGCCGATCTCATCGCCCAGGAAGACTCCCGCCGGCCCCTGTCGGACCAGCGCCTGACCGAACTTCTGCTCCAGCGGGGATTTCAGATCGCACGCCGCACGGTGGCGAAATACCGGGAGGAACTGAACCTGCTGCCCGCCAGTCAACGGCGGCGCCTGGCCTGACGTTTCCCGCCGGGCAGGCGGCGCCCGCAAAGGAGGAAAGGCTTTTGAAACTTACGATCACCGGCCGACATACCGCGGTTGGCAAGGAAGTGACGCAATATATCCGTAAACGCTTCAGCAAATGGTCCCAGTTTCTGCCGCCGGACATGGAGGTGCACGTCACGGTGACGGTGGAAGGGTACCGCCACCAGGTGGAGGTCAGCGCCCACAGCGGCCGCTACACTTTGAACGGACGGCAAACCACCAAGGATGTCTTCAGCGCGGTCGACCTTCTGGCGGAAAAGATGTGGCGTCAAATCTCCCGGCAGCGTGAGAAGCACCAGATCACGAAAACCGGGGTCCTGTCACCCAAAAAGCTGGAGGCCACCGTTTCCGAACGGGTGCCCGCGGAAAAACGCCCGCCGGCCAGGATTTTGCAGGTGGAGCGGTATTCCGGGAAGCCCATGACCCGGGAGGAGGCGGTCCTGCAGCTGCAGAATTCGAACCAGCCGTTTCTGGTTTTTCAGGATGACCAGAGCGGGCAGATGAACGTATTGGTGCGGCGCAAGGACGGGAATTTCAAATTAATCATCCGGGAGTAGACCCGCGCTCCCAGGCTGCTGGGAACGGGCGGAACGGCTAAAGGAGGTCGTGGCGGCATGCGTATTCTGGATTTCTTGTCGGAAAAGAACATCATGGTCGATCTCAAGGCAAAGAACAAACGGGAAGTCATCGAGGAGCTCGTGGACCTGCTGGTTAAAAGCGGCCAGGTGGCGGACAAGAAAAAAATGGTGCAGATCCTCCTGGAACGGGAAGATCTGGGGAGCACCGGCATCGGCCAGGGGATCGCCATTCCCCACGGCAAGTCGGAAAGCGCCAAAGAGTTGACGGCCGCCTTCGGTCTGTCCAAGGCGGGCGTGGCCTTCGAAGCCTTGGATGGCGAACCCGTGCACATTTTCTTCCTGTTGGTGGCCCCCGAAGGCACGGCCGGCGCCCACCTCAAGGCCCTGGCGAGGATTTCCGGGTTGCTGAAGGACAAGTATTTCCGCAAGAAGCTGATGGCCGCCCAGTCCGTCGCGGACATCGTCGAGGTCATTCAGGAGGAAGAGAAGGCTTCGCATTAACCCTCGGGTTCCCCGGGAGAATTCTCCGAGACTTGGGAGCCAGCCATGATCAACTTGCGCGTGGAAGAGTTCTACCTAGAGCAGAAAGACAAGCTCTCGCTGACGCTGATCACGCCCCCAGAAGGCCTGCAACGCAAAATCACCGTGCCCGACATCAACCGGCCCGGCCTGGCCCTGTCGGGTTACTACGATTACTTTGCCTATGAAAGAATCCAGGTCCTGGGGCGGACGGAGCTTTCCTACCTGCAGGGCTTGGAGCGCGAGAAGGTCCGGGAAATTTTCCGCAAGCTGCTGGAGTGGGAAGTCTGCTGCTTCGTCATCACCCAGGGACTGGAACCCCCCGCGGAGCTGTTGGCGGCCGTGGCGGAAAAGCGCGTGGCGGTTTTCAAATCCAAAATGCCCACCACCCGCCTGATCGCGGATCTCACCATCTTCCTGGAAGACAAACTGGCCCCGGAGACCTCCCTGCACGGGACCTTGGTGGATGTCTACGGCATCGGCGTGCTCATCCTCGGGAAGAGCGGCATCGGTAAAAGCGAATGCGCCCTGGACCTCGTGGAGCGCGGCCACCGCCTGGTGGCCGATGACCTGGTGGACATCAAACGCACCGCCGAGCGCATCCTCATGGGCTCGGGACCCGAATTGATCCGGCATCATATGGAAATCCGCGGTTTGGGAATCATCAACATCAAGAATCTGTTCGGCATCGGCGCGATCCGTGACCGCAAGCGCATCGAGCTGGTGATCAACATCGAAGAATGGGACGAAAACAAGGAATACGACCGTTTGGGGCTGGATGAGCTGACGTACACCATCCTGGAGGTGGAGCTTCCCCGCATCGTGATTCCCGTGCGTCCCGGGCGAAATCTCTCCATTATCATCGAAGTGGCGGCCATGAATCAGCGGTTGAAAAAGAGCGGCTATCATACCGCGCGCGAGTTCAATAAAACCCTGATCTCCTGGCTGCAAAACGGCGAGACGACCCCGGCGGCGCCCTGATGCTTTCGCCGCCTGCGAGCCGCCGGGACGGGCACGCCCGTCACGGCGCATCCCGGCGGGCGGCGGAGCCCAAGGAGCCAGTCATGGACGAGGACAAGAAGACGGCCGCCGGTTCGACCCGGGAACGGTGGGAGCCCCGCTTTTCCTGGCGTTGGCTGCACCCCGGCATGCGCCTGAAACGCTGGTTGTTCCTGCTGTTGTTGTCCGCGCTGGTGGTCGGAGCCGGTTTATCGGGCCTGCTCGGGCAGACCTTCGGCAATTTTGAACTGAAGTTGATCAACGTGCGCCCCCTGGCCAAACAGATCCAGAGCCTGCGTTTCATCGACTTTGTGCTGCTCGCCTTGGGACTGGTCGGCATGGTGGTCGCCGTCCGGCGGGCGCTGTACGCGGTTTTCACCATCCTGCTGCCTCCCAAAGAACGGGAAATCACGCCCGTGACCCTGAAGCGGCTGCGCTTGAAGCGCGGGCCCAAACTGGTGGCCATGGGCGGCGGCACGGGCCTGCCCATGGTGCTTTCCGGCCTCAAGGATTACACGGCCAATTTATCCGCGATCGTCACCATGGCGGACGACGGCGGCAGCTCGGGCCGCCTGCGCCGCGAATATCAGGCCCTGCCGCCCGGGGACCTGCGCAACTGCCTCATTGCCATGGCCGAGACCGGGCCGCTGATGAACAGCCTGTTCCGCCACCGTTTCCGCGGCGAGGGAGGCGGCATCGAGGGGCACTCATTCGGCAATTTGTTCATCACCGCCCTCGCCGAGATAACCGGGGATTTTGCCTCGGGCGTCAAGGCCGCCAGCCGCGTACTGGCCGTCAGCGGCCAGGTGCTGCCCGTGACCTTGGATCCCGTGGTGTTGGAGGCCGAACTGCAGGACGGCACCCTCGTGCAGGGGGAATCCCGGATCGGCCAGAGCCGGCAACCGATCCGCCACCTGCGCCTCATTCCGGAGAATGCGCGGCCGGCGCCGGATACGCGGGAAGCCATCGCCCAGGCCGACGCGATCATCCTGGGGCCGGGGAGCCTGTTTACGAGTATCCTGCCGAATCTGCTGGTGCCCGGAATCTTGGACGAGCTCGCGTCCTCGCGGGCGGTGAAAATTTACGTGTGCAACCTCATGACCCAGCCGGGGGAGACGGACGGTCTTTCGGTCGCGGACCATGTCCGCATCCTCCGGGACTATACCCGCCCGGATCTGATCCAATATGTCTTGGCCAACACCGAGGCTCCGAGCAAGGAGCTGAAGACCCGTTACGAGGCGGATGGAGCCTTTCCCGTATTGGCGACCGAGAGCGACCGTGAACAGCTGGAAAACTGGGATATCACCTTGATTCGGGCGCACCTGGCGGCGGGCGGAGACTTTTTCCGCCATGATCCGGGGCGCTTAGCGCGGGTCATCCTAAAGCTCGTGGTCATTTAAACCGGGCCACGACACGGTGGGGGGCGCAGGATGGTTCATATACTGATCACCACTCATGGCGGCTTGGCGCGTGAATTATTGCGTACCGCGGAGTTGATCGTGGGGACCCAGCCGGATCTGGCGCCGATCTGCCTGGAGCCTCACGAAGGCATCGAGGATATCAAACAGAAGTTGTTGGAGTACCTCCGGCGGCATCAAACGGACGCCGATGGTTTCCTGGTCCTGGTGGACATGTTCGGCGGAACTCCCAGCAACGTGGCCCTGGAACTGGCGCAGACGCATCCGATCCGGGTCGTGACCGGGGTGAATCTGCCCATGCTGTTGGAAACCATCACCCACCGTCTCCTGATGGATCTCCCGGCCC
>Ga0315535_1001396_pt1 | contig 16091 bp, 16 predicted proteins | sample SalMarSW160220MG_2_FD_203092 | JGI IMG/M metagenome (GOLD analysis project Ga0315535, IMG submission 203092) | Salt marsh sediment microbial communities from the Plum Island Ecosystem LTER, Massachusetts, United States - Salt Marsh Sediment SW1602-20 ...
GGCCAGGATAACTTTGAAATTCTGCGCCGCTTCAGTCCGCATGGGTCAGGCCGATTGCTTCCTCGCCGAGTCGCTGCGCAGGCTGGCGAGGAGCAGCAGGGCCACGCCGATCGTGATCGCGCTGTCGGCCACGTTGAAGGCAGGCCAGTGCCAGCGGCCGTAGTAGACATCCAGGAAGTCCACCACCCGGCCCGTGATCAGCCGGTCGATCAGGTTGCCGACCGCCCCACCGACGATGAGGGCGATGCCCGCCGCGGTCATCCGCTCATGGGCGTTGAGCCGCAGCAGCCAGACCACCAAAGCGACCGTCATCAACAGGGCAAAGCCCGCAAAGGTCCAGCGTTGCCAGCCACCCGCACCCGCAAGAAAGCTGAAGGCCGCGCCCCGGTTGTACATCAGGGTAAGGTTGAAAAAGGGGACCACGGGCACGGGCCGATAGGGCGCAAGCAGCAGCTCCGCCAGCGCCTTCGCCGTCTGATCGAGGGCGACGATGAGGACGGAAAGCCAGAGCCAGCGGGCCATCGTCAGGCAAAGCGCCGCGTCTCACCGGTGCCCATCACATTCTCGACGCAACGCCCGCAGAGCTCGGGGTGGTCCGGATCCGCACCCACGTCCTCCCGGTGGTGCCAGCAGCGCACGCACTTGGCGTGCTCCGACGGCGTCACGCGCACGGCGAGGCCCTCTAGCTCAGTCGCTGCCGCATCCGCCGGCCGCTGGGAGAGGGGGTGCACCCTGGCATAGGAGGTGATGAGCACGAACCGGAGCTCATCCTCCAGGCGCGCGAGAATGTCGAATCTCTTCTCCTCACAATAGAGATCGACCTCCGCATCCAGGGAGGAGCCGATGACCCCGGCCTTGCGCCCGGCCTCCAGGTGGGGGGCGATGGCAACGCGCACCGCCAGCACCCGTTCCCAGAATCCCCGGTCGAGCCGATCCTGGGGGTCGAGGACGAACAGGCCCTCGTACCAGGTCTCCAGGAAGACCGATTCGGAGCGCTTGCCCGGCACATGCTGCCAAATCTCGTCGGCGGTGAAGCTCAGGATGGGCGCCAGCCAGCGGCTCATGGCCTCCGCGATGTGGTACAGGGCGGTCTGGCAGGAGCGCCGGGGCAGGCCATCGGCCTGGGTCGTGTACTGGCGGTCCTTGATCACGTCGAGGTAGAAGCCGCCCATGTCCACCACGCAGAAGTTGTGGATCTTCTGGCAGATGAGGTGGAACTGGTAGTCGCGATAGGCATGGACGATCTCCTGCTGCAGCTGCAGGGTGCGGTCCACCGCCCAGCGGTCGAGCTCCATCATCTGGGGGGGGGCTACCAGGTTCGCCGCCGGGTCGAATCCGGTCAGGTTCGCCAGCAGGAACCGGGCGGTGTTGCGGATACGCCGGTAGGCGTCGGCGGTGCGCTCGAGGATCTCGTTGGAGACGCTCATCTCGCCGCGGTAGTCCGTGGCCGCTACCCAGAGGCGGATGATGTCGGCGCCGAGGGTCTTCATCACGTCCTGGGGCCGCACCACGTTGCCCTTGGACTTGGACATCTTCTCGCCCTTGGCGTCCACGGTGAAGCCGTGGGTGAGCACCTGGCGATAGGGCGCCCGGTCGTACATGGCCACCGCGGTCAGGAGGGACGACTGGAACCAGCCGCGGTGCTGGTCGGAGCCCTCCAGATACAGATCGGCGGGGGAGCTCAGCCCCTCGCGGTGCTCGAGCACGCAGGCGTGGGTGACGCCCGAGTCGAACCACACGTCCAGGGTGTCGTGCACCTTCTCATACTGGGCGGCTTCCTCGTCGCCCAGCAGGTCCTTCGGCAGGAGCTCGAACCAGGCGTCCACACCCTTCTGCTCGACCCGCTCGGCCACCTGCTCGATGAGCCGCGCCGTGTCGGGATGCGGCTCCCCCGTCTCCTTGTGGACTAGGAGCGGGATGGGCACGCCCCAGGCCCGCTGGCGGGAGATGCACCAGTCCGGGCGGTTACGCACCATGCCGTCGATGCGGGACTGTCCCCAGTCCGGCGTCCAGCGGACCTGATTGATCTCCCGAAGGGCCGCCGCCCGCAGGCCCTTGCGCTCCATGCTGATGAACCACTGAGGCGTGGCGCGGAAGATGATCGGCGACTTGTGGCGCCAGCAGTGGGGATAGCTGTGGGTGAAACGCGACTCCCGCGCCAGTGCCCCGCGGGCCTTCAGCACGTCCACCACCCGCTCGTTGGCGGTGAACACGTGCTCGCCCGCGAACAGGGGGGTGCCGGGCAGAAAACGGCCATCGCCACCGACCGGATTGTCTACCTCCAGGCCGTACCGCAGGCCGACCACAAAGTCATCGAGGCCATGGCCCGGGGCCGTGTGGACGGCGCCGGTGCCGGCGTCCAGGGTCACATGCTCGCCCAGAATGATGGGCACCTCCCGGTCGTAGAAGGGGTGCTGGAGCAGGAGCCCCTCCAGGGCGGCACCCGCGCCGTAACAGATCACCCGGTAGCGGTCGATGCCGAGGCGGTCCATGGTCTCCTTGAGCAACCCTTCGGCCAGGACCAGCCGTTCGCGGCGACGGTCCCCCTCGGTCTGCACAACCACATATTCCAGGGTAGGATTGAGCGCCACCGCCTGGTTGGCGGGGAGGGTCCAGGGGGTGGTGGTCCAGATGACCACCGACATGGGGCCGTCACCGTGGCCATTGGGTACCGAGTGACATCGGGCAAGCACCGCCTCCTCGTCCAGCACCGGGAAGCGCACGTCGATGGAGATCGACTCCTTGTCGGCATACTCCACCTCCGCCTCGGCAAGGGCGGAGCCGCAGTCGATGCACCAGTGCACAGGCTTGTAGCCCTGCTGCACATGGCCGTTGGCAATCACCCGGACCAGCGAGCGGATGATGTTCGCCTCGAAGGCGAAATCCATGGTGAGATAGGGCCGCTCCCAATCCCCGAGAACGCCCAGGCGCTTGAAGTCGGCGCGCTGGCCGTCCACCTGCCGGGCGGCATACTCACGGCACGCCTGGCGGAACTGGGCGGGGCTGATCTTGGCGCCGGGCTTGCCCTTCTTCTTCTCGACCTGTAGCTCGATGGGCAGGCCGTGGCAGTCCCAGCCGGGCACGTAGGGGGCGTCATAGCCGTCCAGCGTGCGGCTCTTGACGATGATGTCCTTGAGCACCTTGTTGACCGCATGCCCGATATGGATCTCCCCGTTGGCATAGGGCGGACCGTCATGAAGGATGAAGGTCTCCCTGCCGGCCGTGGCCGCCCGTATCTTGCCGTAGAGATCGAGCACACCCCAATGTTCGAGCGTTTCCGGCTCGCGCTGAGCCAGGCTCGCCTTCATCGGAAAGCCCGTTCTGGGGAGGTTGAGGGTATCTTTGTAGTCGGCCACGGTCGGCGTCTCTCGAAAAAAAGCTTTATGTGTGATGCTAACGGGCGCGGGCGGTCAATTTGGACAGCGAATGAGTTCCATGACAATGTTGCGTGTTGGAGCCTTGGTGACGGTAATGCGCATGGAAGCGTAAGGCGCAATAGGCGTTAGCCGTATTGCGCCAAACCCAGCGGTGCGCACGGCGCACCCTACAGCATTTCGCTGCCGAACACGATCGGATCAGACGCCGAGGTACTCCCTGGCGGCCGCCGCGTCTCGGTCGATCTGCGCCTTTAGCGCAGCGAAGGAGTCGAACCTCTGCTCGTCCCGCAGCTTCAGCCGAAACTCCACCTCCAGCTGCCGTCCATAGATCTCATGCGCCAGATCGAACAGATGGACCTCCAGCACGTAATCCTTGCATCCCGTCACGGTGGGCCGCGTGCCCAGGTTAGCGACACCCGGCCAAGGGCGGTCGCCCACACCCTCGGCGAGTACCGCGAAGACACCCCGCAGCGGGCTCGCGCGCCGGTGCAGATTCACGTTTGCCGTGGGGTAGCCGACGGAGCGGCCCCGCTTGTCGCCATGGGCCACCCTTCCGCAGATCCTGTACGGCCGGCCGAGAAGGTGTCGGGCCAGATCCAGGTCTCCGCGTGCCAGGGCGTCGCGGATGCGCGTGCTGCTGACCCGCTCGTCGCCCACGGTGATGGTATGCAGATCCTCCACCAGAAAGCCGTGCTGCCGTCCCATCGACTCCAGCAGACCATAATCGCCCTCTCGTCCGCGACCGAACCGGAAGTCGTCCCCTACCAGCAGATAACGGGTCCCCAGCCCGTTCACCAGGAGATCGCGCACAAAGTCCGTCGCCCCCATGGCGGCGAGCTTGGGGCCGAACTCCAGCAGCATCACCCGATGGATGCCCGCCTCTTCGATGGCCGAGAGCTTCTCCCGCAGACGCGTCAACCGCGGGGGCGCGGCCTCCGGCGCGAAGAGCTCCATGGGCTGGGGCTCGAAGGTGATCACGGTGGCCGGCAGGCCAAGCTCGCGGCCCTTGTCGAGAAGCCGCTTGAACACCGCGCGATGCCCGAGGTGGACCCCGTCGAAGTTTCCGATCGTGGCCACGCAGCCCAGGTGGCACGGTCTCAGGTTGTGCAGTCCGCGGATGACCTGCATAGGTGAAGACACAGGAGTCTCGAAATGCGGGATTATACTCAGGCGGGGCCGTTTGGCTTATCACCGGCTGCGCACAAGCGGCCAACCAGTCGCGCAACCGCCAGAGGACGAATAGGCGGTCCGGGGGGCGGCCGCGCAGGGAAGACATCCGGACCGGGACAGAGGGAAGCACCTTCTCGCAGCCGGTAGCGAAACCGCTATTGACAAGAGGCCATTCCATGCACCAGCATGGCGGGCCTTTCGATCCACTGATTTCGGGTCTCAGGAGGCACCTTTGGCCAATTCAGCCCAAGCCCGCAAGCGTATGCGCCAGGCGGAAGAGCGACGCCAGCAGAATGCTTCGCGCCGCAGCATGACGCGGACCTACATCAAGAAGGTGGTCAAGCTCATCGATGCGGGTGACAGGGACGGGGCCATCGCGGCGTATAGGGAGATGGTGCCCGTGATCGACAGCGCGGCTACCCACGGCCTGATCCACAAGAACAAGGCCGCCCGGCATAAGTGTCGGCTCAATGCCCACATCAAGGCCATGGGCTGACCCCACGCCGAAGCGATCCAGAAAACCGGCCCCGCGCCGGTTTTTTGTTTCCCGGGCGATCGTTATGACGCATCTATTCCTCGCCGTCACGGCCCACGGTTACGGGCACCTGGCACAGATCGCCCCTGTGGTACATGTCCTCGCCGCACGACTGCCGGCCCTACGCGTCACCCTGCAGGCGAACATTGATTTCGCCGTCGCCCGGCCCCGTCTGCCCGGAGACTTTCGGCATATCCTCCAGGCCGCTGACGTGGGACTCCTGATGGACGGCCCCCTCTCCACGCGTTGGGAGGAGAGCCTCCCGGTCTATGAGGCATTCGAGGCCGCTTACGACCACCACTTGGAGCGACAACAACGGCTCTTCGAGGCGGACCCTCCCGACCTCGTGCTCGCGGACGTGCCCTGGCTTCCCCTGGACGCCGCCCAATCCCTGGGGATTCCGGCCGCCGCCCTCTGCTCCCTGAACTGGTATGACATCCTGGTGGCCAGCCCGGTCGCCAACCGCCTCTCAGCAGCCCTGACCCACCGACTCGAGTCCGCCTACGCCTCGGTGGATCTCTTCATCCGCCCCGCCCCATCCATGCCCATGGAATGGCTGCCCAATGCCAAAGAGGTGGGGCCGATTGCGCAGCAGGCCGCGAAGACCAGGGGATGGATCCGCGAGCAGCTCGCCCCACCCGACGACCATCGTCTCGTCCTGATGCAGTTCGGCGGGGTGGCCGGCTTTGATCCCTTGGCGGGCGCACCGCCTGTGCCAGGGGTGCGCTGGCTGGTTACCCGGGACGAGGGCCGCGGCCGCACCGATGTGACGCGCCTGTCTCAGCTGGGCGTGTCGGTGATTGAGGCCCTCGCCGCATCCGATGCCGTCCTCACCAAGGCGGGGTACGGATCCTTTGCAGAGGCCGCATGCCACGGGGTCCCCGTCCTTTCCGTACACCGCGGGGACTGGCCCGAGGAGCCTTGGCTGCTGGCGTGGCTGCGCGAGCGGGTACCGGTCCGCGAGATCGGGCTCCCGGACTTGCTGGGCGGCCGGCTGGAGGAGCCGCTGCAGGAGCTCTTCAGGCGGGGACGCACCACGCCGGTGGAGCCCACCGGAGCCGACGAGAGCGCCGATCTCCTGCTCGGGCTTCTCGCTGGCCGGTAGCCGGCGGAGCGGAAGAGGCTGAACCGCAGAGAAGCGGAGGGCGCAGAGGTCCTTCGTTCGACTACCCCCGGACAACCTGAGGCGACACGGCAGGTGCAACGAGAAGGTTTTCAGGTGGTTGAAGCCTGATGAGCCATCAGCTTGGAAGCGATTGTGCTGGAGGAGACGTCACGGTGAGCGACCAGCCCGACCCGAAGGCCGTGGAGCATTATCTGCTGAATCTGCAGGACCGCATCTGCGCCGCATTGGAGGCGGAGGATGGGACTGCGCGCTTCCGCGAGGACGCGTGGGAACGATCCGGGGGCGGGGGCGGCCGCACGCGGGTGCTTCGGGACGGAGCGGTGTTCGAGCAGGGAGGCATCAACTTCTCCAACGTCTCCGGGGACAAGCTCCCCCCCTCCGCCACGGCCGGGCGATCCGAGCTTGCGGGACGCAGCTTCCAGGCGATGGGGGCGTCCCTGGTGATCCATCCCCACAATCCTTACGTTCCTACCTCCCACGCCAACGTCCGATTCTTCATCGCCGAAAAGGAAGCCGCCGAGCCGGTCTGGTGGTTCGGTGGCGGTTTCGACCTAACCCCCTACTACGGCTTCGAAGAGGATGCACTCCATTGGCATCGCATCGCCCGCGACGCCTGCATGCCTTTCGGCGCCGACGTCTATCCGCGCTTCAAGCAGTGGTGTGACGAGTATTTTTATATCCGGCACCGCAACGAGCCCCGGGGCATCGGCGGCCTCTTCTTCGACGACCTGAACGGTTGGGGGTTCGAGAAATGCTTTGCGTTTCAGCGCAGCATTGGGGACCACTATCTGCCCGCCTACCTGCCGATCGTTCAGCGTCGAAAGGACCTGGCTTACGGCGAGCGGGAGCGGGGCTTTCAGAAATACCGGCGAGGGCGATACGTCGAGTTCAACTTGGTGTACGACCGGGGCACCCTGTTCGGGCTCCAGTCCGGCGGGCGCACCGAGTCCATCCTGATGTCGCTCCCGCCCGAGGTCAGCTGGCGCTACGGCTGGCATCCGGAGCCCGGAAGCGCCGAGGATGCCCTCTACCGGGACTTTCTGCGCCCGAGGGACTGGCTCGCGGGAGGGGCGTAGCGGGAAGCGATCAGGAGCAAGAGATTACGATGAAAGTCGCGCGTAGCGCGCTCCCTGTCACCCTCGCCCACTGGAAGAGGGTCGGGGTGAGGGAAACGGCCATGGCGGCAGCGACTTACATTCTCTGGGGTGGCGCTGACGCCATGGCCGTTAGGAGCGCAGCTGCCGCATGGCATGACGCGCCGAGAGATCGGCGATGAGCCCGTCCAGCCGCTCTTGCCGCGCCAGCGCCATAAAGGCATTGCGGTAGTCGGAGACAAGGCTCACCCCCGCGACGGCCACGTCGTGCGGAAGGAAGAGCGTATCCACGAGGCGGTGGACATACTTGGGGGTCATTCTTCAGGAGCGAGCGGTCCTCCCGCAGCACCTTCATCAGACCGTCGGACACCCCCCTGCACCACCTGTCGGGCCCCCGAGAGACCCCCAGCCCCGTTCGCGGAGAGGGCAAACAGCGCGGCGAGCAAGCCCGCGATTATCCGCCTGAGCAAAGGGGGTACGCCCTTGGGCATCGGCGCCGTTGCCATCTTTCCTGCTGCATCCAACATCACGCGGCCCCGAGGTTCGCAGGCTCGGCGCACAGGTGCTCGCGAATCCATTCCCGCAGCTGATGGACGGAGCGGGATCCGCTGAAGCGCCCCCGCTCCTGACCACCCTGAAAAAAGATCACGGTCGGAAATCCTCGCAGACGGTAGTGGCCGGCGAGCTTCATGTTATCCGCCTGATCGACCTCGACCTTGGCCAGGCGGAGTCGGCCTGCATACTCGGCAACGACCCGCTCCAGGTGCGGCGCGAGGGCATGACAGGGGGCACACCAATCCGCCCAGAAATCCACCAGGATCGGGTGGCTGTGAGACGCATCGATGACGTCCGCCTGAAAACGGGGGTGATCGACGGCGAAGACAAAGGGTTTCGGGTGTCCGGTGTGCATCGCGAGAAATATCAGAGAACGCTTATCTATGTGCAATTCTACCAGGGGCACGAGACCGGCCGGAAGGAAAAGCCCGACGTGCGCCGAGCCTCACGGAATCGGCCAGTCCCGCCGCGGGGCATCGCATACTCCCCGGATTGGCTTTTGTGACGGCCTCCGCCCTATGGCGAACGCCAATCGCCTCGCCATGCATGTCTCGTCTACACTTAGTGCTCCGTAAGGGGCGCAGGCAAACCGGAAGGCAAGAGAGTGACGGAGGACCAGAGACAACTCCTGCGACAGACGCGGCTCACCGCCCTCGCCCTGCTGGTTTGTGCTGCCTGGTGCCCCCCGGCCCTGCCGGACATCTACAGGTACCAGGACGCAAACGGCGACTGGCACTTTACCGATACCCCGCCCCCCGGCTACAGCTCCGACCGCGTGTTGGATATCGCGGAAGAGTCAAAGGGCCCCACGACGGACCTGGCAGCAAGACTCCAAGCCAAATTCAAGCCCGCCACACCGATCGAGCAGGCCACGCTCGCAGTCGTGACCGTGAAGAACAGCACCGGCGAAGGGTCCGGCTTCTTTTGCACCAGCGACGGCTACATCCTCACGAACCGACACGTCGTCAGACCCTTGGAGTACGGACAGCTCGCGGAGATGCAAGCTGCCATTGCCAAGCAGGAGCAGGAGGTCAGCTCGCTCGAGGCCAGCTTGGCGCAAGGGCAGGCGAAGCTTCAGCAGATGGAGCATGAGCTCGCTAGCCTTTCCGCGATGATGAGCCAGTCCGGACACCGCTCGGCGCAGGACGGGACCAGGGAGGCATACGAGCGCCTGTCCGAGAGCTACCAGGCGGGGAAAAACCGGGTCGCGGAGTTCGAGCGGAAGCTCAATTTCATGAAGCGCCATGTGCGGCAGGCGCGGGACGATCTGGATTGGAAGCAGACCGTCGAGGCCGTGCAAAAGGCCTTTGACGTTGTCCTCAAGGACGGCACGGAGATCTCTGCCTTTCTCCAAGAGACAGGCCCGGACCAGGATCTTGCCCTACTCAAGGTCGATGGTTACCGGACGCCCTTTCTGGCGACGAGTGCCAATGTCCCCTTACCCCAGGGGCTTCGGGTGTTCGTCATCGGCAGCCCCTTGGGCATGCAGGACTCGGTCACCTCCGGCGTGGTCACCCAGGTTACGCCGGAGAGTATCTTTACGGATGCCCAGATGTTGCCCGGAAACAGCGGCGGCCCGGTGATCACAGATAAGGGGGAGCTGGTGGGGATCAGTGTTGCCAAGAGTGTCGCGACAGGGGATGCCGTGTCTGCGGAAGGCTTCGGCAAGGCCATTCCGGTTGCAGCCGCGCGCCGCGCCTTCCCTGTGATTACCCGCAGGCCCAAAGCCAAATAATCAGGCTTCCCTTGTTGTTTCCGCCAGCATTTACGGATAGAAATCCAACCGCGGCGCGACGGGTGGATTGGGCGAGACGCTACCATCGCAGGAGCTGCAAGCAAGGGCGTTCTCTCAGGGGCTAGCCGGTGCGGCGGAGAGAAATCCGTCGTTGCGACGCTCGCTGGGCGTGTGGCGGCCCTTGCTTTGGGCGTCGAAGCAGCAGGCGTGCAGGGCCTCGCATGCCGCCCGCTGGGCTTCGGCGGGCGGGGCTACCACTGCTCCCCCCTTGGATTGTCCCGTAAGCGCCCTATATCGCCTTGCTCAATGTCCAGCAAGGTTTTGACCCGGGTCTCGGAATGGCGCGATACTTACACGTAGGCGGTTGCATTTCCTATCCGTTAAATGGCACATGAGCCGCTTGCTGAAGCCGAACGAAAAATTGACGGCTGAACAGCGCAGGCGGGTCGGCTATTTCCTACTGCACCGGGATCGTTGGTGGCTGGTCAATGAACGTATGGCACAAGTGACCGACTTCATCAACGGGTCCCGCGGCACACCGATCCCGATCGGCGGTAAGGTTGAACTGCTTGAAGACGCCAGGATCCTGCTTGCCAAGGAGCGCGGTGGGCGCCTCTGCCACGTGCAGATAGTCAGTAACCACTAACTTCGATCGCAGGCCGGCGCGGGGCCGACCCCTATCGACCACATAAGGAGATAGCCATGACTGTCAGTCTGTCCAAAGGCGGTAACGTCAGCCTCAGCAAGGAGGCTCCTGGCCTGACCGAGGTGCGCATCGGCATGGGCTGGGACGTACGCGAGACCGACGGCGCCGATTACGATCTCGACGCCGCTGCGTTCATGTGTGGCGACAACGGGAAGGTGCCGAGCGATACGCACTTCATCTTCTATAACAAGCTCCAATCGGATTGCGGCTCCGTCAACCATACGGGCGACAACCGCACTGGCGTTGGCGAAGGCGATGATGAGGCAATCGACGTCACGCTGCCAAAGGTGCCGGCGAACATCTCCAAGATCGCCTTCACCGTGACCATCCATGAGGCCGAGGCGAACCGCCAGAACTTCGGTCAGGTCTCCAATGCCTTCATACGCGTGGTCGACAAGTCGTCTGGACGCGAGGTTGCACGCTACGACCTGACCGAGGACGCCAGCACCGAGACGGCCATGATCTTCGGCGAGCTTTACCGTCACAACGATGAGTGGAAGTTCCGCGCCGTTGGCCAGGGCTTTGCCGGCGGTCTGGCGCCCTTGGCGAGGCATTTCGGCGTCAACGTCGGCTGAGCCTCCATGGGGCCTAGCCTGCATACCTCACCGGGTTTCATGGCACAGGCGACCAGGGTGAATACGAGTTCACGCCAACTGGACAATCAAGGAAATCAACATGTTTCTCAAGAGCTACGGCCTGTCCATGGGCTTTACCCTCTTGTGCCTGGCGTTGGCGGCGTATTGGGGGCATCACACCGGTATGGGGATAGCTCCAGCACTGTGGTTAACGACGGTGCTTGGCGTACTGGAGGTGTCATTGAGCTTCGACAACGCCGTGGTCAATGCCTCAGTGCTGAAGACGATGTCGCCGTTCTGGCAGAAGATGTTTATTACGCTGGGCATCCTGATCGCGGTCTTCGGCATGCGGCTGATATTCCCGATCCTCATCGTCTCGGTGATGACCGACATGGGGGCCGGTGAGGTCGTCGACCTGGCGCTGAATGACGCGGAACGGTACGGACAGGTGCTGACGGATGCCTATCCGATGATTGCGGCCTTCGGCGGCACCTTCCTGCTGATGGTGTTTCTCGGATTCGCGTTGGATGAAGACAGAGAAGTCCATTGGCTCGGCGTTTTCGAACAGAAGATGGGGGCCCTGGGAAAACTCGAGTCGATCGAGGTCGTGATCGCACTGTTTGCGGTGATCGCGACGGCGCTCAGTCTGCCCGACACGCTGCGGTTCAAGGTGCTGTTGTCCGGTGTGAGCGGCATCATCCTCTTCGTGCTGATCAGCTCTCTCGACAGTCTGTTCGAACAGGGGGCCGAAGGCGGAGGGAGCGAAGCGGAGGCCGGAGCACGGGCCACGACCACGGTGGCCAGGAACGGCCTGATGGGGTTCCTGTATCTGGAGGTTTTGGATGCCAGCTTCTCGTTCGATGGCGTGATCGGCGCCTTCGCCATCACTCGCGACGTCGTCATCATCATGTTGGGTCTGGCCATAGGTGCGATGTTCGTCCGTTCACTGACCATCGATTTGGTACGCCGCGGCGCACTGGATGAGTACGTCTATCTGGAGCATGGCGCCATGTACGCCATCGGTGTGCTGGCGGTGATCATGTTCGTGGGCACCCAGATTCATGTGCCTGAGGTGGTCACCGGCCTCATCGGCGCCGGGTTCATCGGTCTAGCCGTGCTGTCCTCGATTCGCGCGAAACGCCGGGAAGAGGCCGGGGCGGGTGCCTGATCACCGGGCCGGGGTGATCTGTCACTGGTGATGAACTGTCATCATAGGCAGCGATCGCTTCGGCATTCTTGCGGATCGTGGGCCGCGTCAAATCGCTCGGGGCAAGCTCGGCCCCGGCGAGAAACCCGCGGCATCCTTGGGGGCAATTAGCGTCGTGGCTCAGCTGAAAACCAAGACGGGGGTCGGGTACGGGTCGGCGGGACCCTCGGCGCCACGGAGGGCGCCGTGGAGCCTGCATGGAACGTATTTGCGGCGTGTCTCGACGGCCCGTACCCGACCCCTTGCGCACAGCTGAGGGATAGCGCTAATCGCCTCATTGGGCGACATCCGGCTTGACCGGGCTGGAGCGACGATGCAGATGCAACCCGGGCAGAACGCCCCTCTCAACGGCATGACCCCACGCGTGGGCATCAATGTCCCCTCCCTGCCGGCGGGATTTGAGTTGGACATGACAGCCTTCTCCCTGAATTCCTCGGGCAAGGTGCTCGGGGATGAGGGGATGGTCTTCTACGGAGCGACCAACTCTCCGGATGGCAGCGTTCGGCTCGATACCTCGGCTCGTACCTTCCAATTCGATCTCACCCGGGTACCGCCCGGAATAGAGAAGATTGCTGTCTGTCTGACGCTGGAGAAGGGCGGGCAAGGGCAGCCATTTTCCAATCTTTCGGCCTTGTCGGTCGAGGTGCAGCACGGAGGCGAGGCCCTCAGCTTCGCACCGCAGGTCGCGGGCATGACCGAGAAGGCCCTGATCTTGGCCGAGATCTATCTGCGTAACGGGGCGTGGAAGGTCCGTGCCCTGGCGCAGGGGTTCAATGGCGGTCTGGCGCCTTTGGCCAAGAACTACGGCGTTGATGTAGAGGAGCTCTCCACCCCCGCGTCGGCGGCGGCCCCAAGCTCGAGTGCGGCCCAGCGAACGCCGCCTGCCAACTCTCGGGTGAGCCTCAGCAAGATCACTCTGGAGAAGCGCAAACCGGTAGACCTTTCGAAACGCGAGGGGTCGGCCGGTTACGGCAAGATCATCTGCAACCTCAATTGGAACCAGGGCGGGTCGGGCGGAAATTTCCTTGGGGGGCTGTTCGGCGGCCGGGGCGGGATCGACCTCGATCTGGCCTGCTTCTTCGAGCACGCCGACGGCTACCGCGGCGTCATTCAGGCACTGGGCAATTCCTTCGGCTCCTACAAGGGCGACAGCTTGTGCCAGCTGATGGGGGATGACCGGTCTGGCAGTAGCGCACAAGGCGAGTTCCTGAATATCAATGGCGACCAGTGGTCGAAATTCAAGCGGGTGCTGGTCTATGCCTTCATCTATGAGGGTGTTCCGAGTTGGGACAAGGCGGCCGCCAAGGTCACCATCACGATGCCGGGACAACCGGATCTCGAGGCGATCATTGATCATCATGAGAATAAGGCGGTCTGTGCCATCGCCATGCTGCAAAACAACGGAGGGAACATCAAGGTCACCAAATTGGTGGAGTTCTTCGGTGATCAGTCCGAGATGGATCGCGCCTACGGATTTGGATTTCGCTGGCGAGCAGGCCAAAAATGATCACGGAGATACCCTATATACGGAACCAGACGTCTCACTGAATGGGGGTGCAATGAAAGCCACGAATGGAAACAAATTGATTCTCGGTGTTGTATACCCTCTACATCCTGGTTGGCCGAGGCGGCGGATACCGGTGTCGCCGGCTTCCGGCCTGGTAACTGGACCCGTTGGCTGTATGACTCGGTAATTCTGGAACAGGAGAAAATCCATGGCACTAGACTGGCTCAAAACCAATCTGAGCGCTGCGCGTAACAGCGTTGCGCAAGAGGTCGCGAAGTTCAAGAACAGGTCCTTCCTCGAGGCCACAATCGCCGGTGTGGTCGTCGTCGCCTATGCAGACGGTCTCATTACGCCGGACGAGAAGCAGAAAATGATGGGCTTCGTGCAGCGGCATGAGGCCCTCAAAGTCTTCGATACCTCGCAGATCATCGATCTCTTCAAGAAGTACGCCGAAAATTACGACTTCGACCGCAGCATCGGCGAGTCCCAGGCCTTGGAGGCAGTGGGCAAGATCAAGAAGAACGAGAGCGAGGCCCGGCTGCTGGTCCGGGTCTGCTGCGTCATCGGTGCCGCCGACGGCAACTTCGACGACGACGAAAAGGCCGCGGTGCGCCGCATCTGCGACGAGCTGGGTTTGAACCCGTCCGAGTTCGACCTCTGACGATTCCCTGCACACCAATCTCAACCCCTGTCCCCAACCCAACCAGGAGAAACCTCATGGCTGTGAACCTGAGCAAGGGCAGCAACGTTAGCCTGACCAAGGAGGCCCCCGGCCTCGCGAAGATCCTTGTCGGCCTCGGCTGGGATGCCCGCGCCACCGATGGCGCCGACTTTGACCTGGATGCGGTCGCCTTCGTCTGTAACGCCGAGGGTAAGGTCCTGTCGGACGGGCATTTCATTTTCTACAACAACAAGGCCCTGGGCGATGGCACCGTCCAGCATACCGGCGACAACCTCACTGGCGAGGGCGCGGGCGACGACGAGTCCATCAAGGTCGATCTGGCCGGCATGTCCCCCGACGTGAACAAGATCGTGGTGGCAGTGACCATCCATGAGGCCGAATCCCGTGGTCAGAACTTCGGCCAGGTGAGCAACGCCTTCATGCGCGTGGTCAACGACGCCAACGGCTCCGAGATTGCCCGCTACGACCTCTCCGAAGACGCCAGCACGGAGACGGCCATGATCTTCGGCGAGCTGTATCGCAAGGACGCGGAATGGAAATTCCGCGCCGTTGGCCAGGGCTTCAACGGCGGTCTGGGCCCGTTGGCCAAGGAGTATGGCGTCAACGTCTGAGCGCCTATGGCATCGATGCTGACCGGGGTCGAATGGCCCCGGTCAGCGAACCGAACAACCATCAACAAAGGAAGAATGTCATGGGTGTGAGTCTGCAGAAAGGCCAGCGGATCTCGCTGGAGAAATCGGGCGGCGGCGGCCTGACCAAGATCATCATGGGTCTGGGCTGGGACCCGATCAAGAAGAAGGGCCTGTTCGGCGGCCTGAAGACCGTTGCCGTCGATCTGGACGCCTCGGCCCTGCTGTTCGATGCCAACAAGAACCTGGTCGACCAGGTGTGGTTCCAGCAGTTACGTTCCAAGTGCGGTTCTCTCGTTCACACCGGTGACAACCGTACCGGCGCCGGCGAGGGTGACGACGAGCAGATCAAGGTGGATCTGCCTCGGGTGCCCGGCAACGTGGCCTCCATCGTCTTCACCGTCAACTCGTTCACCGGTCAGAATTTCTCCCAGGTCGAGAACGCCTCCTGCCGCGTCGTTGACGACACCAATGGCGAGGAGGTCGCGATGTTCAACCTATCGGCCCAGGGCCCGCACACGGCCCAAATCATGATGAAGGTCTATCGTCATGATGGAAGCTGGAAGGCCCATGCCATCGGCGCGAACGCCTCCGGCCGGACCTTTCATGACCTGCTGCCGGCGATCCTGCCGCACCTGTAACCCGCTCCCAGAGGCGCCGGGTGGATTCGGCAGGCTCTCCAGGGGGCCTGCCGAATTGCTCTGTAATCGCAGGTCTTCAGGACCGACATGGCTGAACCCCATCATCACCGGCATCAGCAGGGCGCGGATATCTTCGCTTGGGATTGTCGGACCGGCGCAATGAGCCTGGAAGTCACCCACAGCAGCCATTACTCGGCGCTCGAGCTCGTGGATCTGGGCGCACGTAGCAATCCGAAACGTCCGTTCGTGTTCGTGAGCAGGGTGCTGGGTAAGCATATCGCGGCCAGGCCGGGCCAAATGGTGGCAGCGCAGAACGTCCTGGCGAAGAACGTTGGCTTTCCCGGACGTCCGGGTGCTGTCGACGAAACGACCGTCTTTGTCGGGATGGCCGAGACAGCGACCGGACTGGGCGAAGGCGTATTCGCCCAGTGGTACCGCATCCATCAAGCGGAGCTTGGCGTTCCGCAGGCGCTGTACCTCAACACTACGCGCTACCCGATCGGGGGGGCCGAGCGGGTGCAGTTCGATGAGCTCCATTGCCATGCGGTCAAT